>Ga0172367_10003027_pt1 | contig 22345 bp, 14 predicted proteins | sample Lak10m_FD_114542 | JGI IMG/M metagenome (GOLD analysis project Ga0172367, IMG submission 114542) | Freshwater microbial communities from Kabuno Bay, South-Kivu, Congo - kab_022012_10m | ecosystem: Environmental > Aquatic > Freshwater > Lake | place: Democratic Republic of the Congo: South-Kivu... | reverse complement strand
TTAAGGAGCGAAGGTTTCCTATTGGCCATATTAAATCCTATACCTTCAAGATAGCGATCGCCATCTTCTAAAGAAAATTTTAGATGATTTTTTCCTATGATTTTTGGGGGATTAACCTGTGTTGCTGTTGCATATAAGGTGACTTGGGGGTTTTCCATCCCGTAAGGTTCTAGAAGTGTCAAAGATTCTAAAAATTCAAATGTTAACTCCATGAAAGAAATTTTTGCGTCTAAGTAAAGCTTTGGTTGGACATCCTTTTCTTTCAAATTGATTTGAGCATCCTTGATAAAGCGCTCTTTTAAAATGGGGATGTTCTCTTCTTTGATGGTAAGACCACAGGCATAGTCATGACCACCAAAATTAATGAGCAAATCTTTATTTTTTTTTAAAATTTCAAGAACAGGGAATTCTGGTATCGTCCTAATAGACCCCTTTCCGATGCCATCTTTTATTGTAATGACAATAGTTGGTTTGTTGTAAAGCTTGGAAATTTTGGTAGCAAGGATGGCAATAATGCCTGAATGCCAGGTATAAGAGTGCAAAACTATAGCGTTATTTTTTACAAGGGAAGGATTTTCAGAGATTTCTCTGTCTAGATTTTCCGTGTCCTTTCGCTCAATTTTTTGCCTTTTTTGATTCATCTGATCTAAATCACGGGCAAGAGCCTCTGCCTCACCCATGTCTCGTACAAGAAGTAGATTCACCCCTTTAATTGGATTGTCAATTCTACCTAAGCTATTGAGTCTTGGAGCTACCTTTGACGCAACATCAGAGGTGGTGATCTCTTCAGGGTTTACTTCAGAAACATGAATGAGCTTTAAAAGACCTATTCTTTGTGTCTTTCTAAGCTGTTCAATTCCATATCTTACTAAAATTCTATTTTCTCCAGTAAGTGCCCCCATATCAGAAATAGTTCCAAGGGCAACTAAGTCAAGGTATCTTCTTAAATCGATTAAATCAGCTTGTACTTCTCCATTTTTCGCAAGAATATTCATCATTGCATGGGCAAATTTGAACGCTACACCTACGCCTGTTAAATCTTTATTTGAATACTTACTTCCCTTTAGTTTTGGATTTAATGTAGCAATACAATGTGGGATGCGATCGGTAGGCTCATGATGGTCAGTGATGATTACATCTATCCCATTTTTTGTGATTTCTTCGACCTCATCTGCAGCCGTAATGCCGCAATCAACAGTGATAAGTAGCGTGCAATTATTTTCCTTAGCGTAGTCAAGAGAGTCTAAAATGGTGTTTCCCCTATCAGAAGTTCTTGATACAATATAAAAATAGACAGAGGCGCCCAAAGCGCGAAGAAAGTCAACTAAAAGGGCAGTTCCAGTGATTCCATCAACGTCGTTGTCACCAAAAATTAAGATACTCTCATTTTTTTTTAGCGCCCGATGAAGTCTAGAGGTGGCATTATCAATTTCACTTAACTTTTCAGGTGGAATAAGATGGGGGAGTTTTGAATAAAGAAATTTGTGAACATCGGTTTTTTTCGTAAATTTTCTAGATACTAGTACTTGAGCCGTAGCTGGATGAATATGAAACTCTGAGATGAAAAAATCAAGTAGTGGCTTGTTTTCTGTAGGATAAACCCATAGAAGGTTTGAATGGGATTGCTTGTATTTCATTTACACTTCTTTTTTGCAGATTGTAACTTATCTAGGGTATTATATCAAGGGAACTTGGAAGGCTCCTAAGGGAACCTTCCAAAACAAATCTATCCATGAATACTGATAATGGAAGCAGATTTGGTAACCTTTTTTTCCCCTTGCTTAAGAAGAAGTAAAAAGGTACTTGCAATAAATAGCGAGGAGTATGTTCCAATCAACACTCCAATCATCATTAAGAAAGAGAAGTTGAAGATTGACTTACCGCCTAAAATGACAAGAGATAAAAGTACTACAAGAGTTGTAAGGGAGGTCATCATCGTTCTAGATAATGTTTTATTCAAGGCTTCATTGATCACCTCTTCTAGTCTTTGGGTCTTTTTGATCTTAAGATCTGATCTAATTCTGTCAAAAACAATGATCGTGTCATTTAAAGAATAGCCGATAATAGTCATTAAAGCTGCAATTGTTTGAAGGTCAACAGTTAGTTGAATTCCAAAAAACTTACAAATTCCAAGCAATGCAAGGGTTAAAAGTAAGTCAAATACAAGACCAATTGTTGCTGCAATTGCATAAGAAAGCTCAAATCGAACAGTGATATAAATCAATATTGAAAGAAGAGCAAGAGTAAGACCATAGAGTGCATTATTTCTCATAGCGGTGGACATTTGTCCGCTTATATTGGAGAAATTTTTGTCCAAGTTGGTTAAGGACTTTTCTGTAAGGGTGACTTTTGAGCTATTCAATAGTTCGACAAAGTAGCTAAGCTTTGGATTTTTCTCATACGAGTAGCTAAGATCATCAAAATCACGCCTTGGTTGTAAATTCGCAAAAGGCCTTCCAGCATTAGAAAGTGAGTTACTCAAATATACCTTTAAATGCGATGGAGCACTTAATTCCCGTAAAGAAAACTCATCTGGCTTCATTCCGCTTGCAAGTAAAGCCTTTTCTACCTCAGCTTTTGGGGTAATTTCCTGTTTTGCAACCACTTGGATTTCAAGTGTGGTACCACCAGTAAAATCCATGCCAAACAAAGTTTGCCTTTGTTCATAGAGTGTGATACCCCCGACAATGATGACAATTGTAGAAAGGATAACTGCCAAACGGCCATATTTCATGAAGGTAATGCCTGAGTTTGGAATAAAGTTAAGCATCGTTAAGGTTTGCTTTTTGTCTTTTTTCAGCCAGTAGTTAAAGAACGTTCTGGTCATATAAAGGGCTGTAAACATGCTTGATGTGACACCAATAATTAATGTAAGGGCAAATCCTTTTACAGGGCCTGCATCGAAATTTAAAAGGATTAAAGCTGCAATGATTGTGGTAATATTTGAATCAAAAATAGCAGAAAAAGCCTTTTGATACCCTGTGGATATGGCTTTGATGATATTTCCACCATTTTCTAATTCCTCTTTTATGCGCTCATAAATTAACACGTTAGCATCAACTGCCATTCCAATAGTTAAAATGATCCCTGCAATTCCTGCAAGTGTGATTGAGGCTCCAAGATTTTGCAAAGTTGCCCAAATGATGAGTATATTAAATACCACAGCAATAGAAGCTATAACCCCTGCAAATCTGTAGTAACCGATCATGATGACAAGAACGGCAATAAAGGCGGCCAATGTTGCAAATAAACCTTGCGTTCGTTCTTTTGCGCCAAGTTCTGGACTGATTGTTGTTTCAGATATGATCTCTGGTGTATAGGTTAATGAACCTGCTTTTAAATCAGCAGCAAGCTTTGACACCTCTTTTTGTGTAAAAGACCCTGAAATACGTCCATTATCTTTTAAAGCATCATTTAACCTAGGCATGGAAATGATTCTGCCATTTAAAATAGCTGATAATCTCCACCCACCACCGTTTGTGAACTCAGAATATTTTGGATCGCTCATCTGGGATGTAGAAAATACCGAAGTCCATGTATAAAGTACCTTTCTTGGATCTACACTTTCGCCTCCGCTGCCTGATCCTTTAGAATTTACAGAAAAGGATAAGTAATTTCCAGAAGATGGATCATAGCCGGAAGTGATACTATTTAAGGAAGATCCTTCTAATGCATAATTATTAAAGATAAAGACAAGAGGGTGGGTCATTCCATTCCAATCTGCATAGTCAGTGCCATCCATCACTCCAATTTTTGAAATTTCATCATTGAAGTCAGAGCTAATTTCAGAATTTGGAAGAGCAAGTTTTAAGCCATTTTCGAGCAATACTCTACCCGAATCACTTCTTGCGACACCATCTGTTTGTAATGCTTGATCCCCATAGAGATGATTAAAAGCAATCAGATTGATGCTTTCTGGGTCAGTTTTTCCTGTTACTAAAGCTTCATTCCAAACCTCTTGCAAAAACCTGTTCACCGAAAGTCTGATTTTCTCATTATGCATAGAAAATTTTTCATTCACAATATGAAAGGTCATGGAAGAAGATGAGATTAGCTCAGAGGCAGATAGACTTTGAGTTGCAGGAAAATCCATCGTGATAAATGAACCTTCTTTTCGAATGGCTACATCTGAAACGCCCATTTTATTTACTCTTCTATAGAGCTCGTTAATTCCTTGATTGATATCAGCTTCATTTTTTACCGGTTGATTTTGTTTATCTTTTAACGCTAAACGAACAGCGGTCCCTCCAGCTAAGTCAAGACCCCAATGTAAGATTTTTCGCTCATCGCCACGGAAATATTTAGATGTTGATAAGGCAAGATTACTAAAAAATGGACTTCTTGTTGGTGCAGGAATGCTTAAATATCCCTCAGACTCTGGGTTTACTCTTGCTCTATGATAATCATCATTCCATTTAAGTAAATCAGCATGTTCCTTATTCTCAATCGTATTAACTGCAAGAATTCTATTTCTCACATCAGAAAAGAAAAGGGTTGCCAATTTTCCAGATCCTGTTACTTCCCAATCTTCTCTTGTAGAAGATAGTAAAGGGTCATAAAAATTTGTCACCTCAAAAATAATATCATCTTTGAATTCTTTGCCAAATGGATAGATATTACCTGGATAAATGGTTACACCGGCATTTCCTATTAGAGAATTTAAAGCAGTTAGATCTTCATGAATTTTAGAGTTTTCCTCAGAAAATGGTTCTTGAGAAATTTTGTTGTACAAAGCTAGTATATCTTTCCCGATGATGTAAATGGAGCCATTTTTAAATCCTTTCACTGAGCTTTTCCCATGAAGAAGAGGTGAGTAGAAAGTGAGATTAAAATGTTTGTCCTGTTCCCCAAGAGCTTTGAAGGGCTCCCAATCAAAAATTTTATAGTTTTTATTTGAAAGAGTTTCTGAAGATCTACCCCAATAGGTCTCTAGTTTGCTTTTTAAAGAACGAATTTTTTCTACAGCCACTTCTTTTAAATGTAAGAGAAGAAAGCTTTTTGCCCCTTTGTTTCGTGATAAATCGATAGAAAAGGTAAGGCCAGATTTTTGAATTTCTTCTCCTGAGAGATTTTTGACTTTGGCAATTTCATCAAATACAATTTGGTTAATTTTCTTCTGCTTTGATTCCGAGGCAGTTGATGCAAAGTCCAATAGCTCTTTTGTGATTTCCACAGATATCGCTTCTTCAGTATAATCAACTGAAATAGAAGAGATCACAGGATTTAACTCCCCTGTGGACAGGGTGTAGTTATTTGCTCCTTCGATTTTTTTATTTGTTACTTCTGAGGTTAGATCATAGATTGCAGCTTCAGCAGTATTTGAAATAAATTGATTCTTCTTAGTTTTTATGGTCGCAATTGCCTCTAACAGAGTGGTCTCTTTTTTGGAAAGAGCTGTAAGATTTGAAACTTCTAAAAGAGTTTGATCATTGTCATCTAGTTCTTTTTTTTTCAGTTCTTCTTTGAGAAGAACTTTTGCCTCTATAAGAGAGTCAAGGCTTGATTGAAACCCTTGAAGACAAAGGTTATACAAATCTACTTTTGGGGTAGATGAGGAATTAAACATTGATCCATAAAATTTCTTTAACAGTGATGGATTTGATTCAAAAATAGACTTGTAAGTAAGAATAGACTCAGCAACTGCTAAAAAGAAAGGGGTCTTTTGCTCTTTTGAAAGCAGTCCTTCAGCTTTTTCAATAGTTACAGCAGCAGAGGAGTCAGAAAGAATTCCATTGCAAATTGCTGTAACCCTATCATCCAGCACCTCTCTATAAGTAGAGGTAATTGCGCCATCTTTATCATACATTTCTATGAATGAAAAATACTTTTCGATGTTATTTAAATCAAAATGAAGAGGAATTTCCCTAGACAGGGTGACAATTTTGGGATTATATGATTCCTCTAACATATTATTTATTTCATTATTTGAAACAGGGGTCATCCGTTTTGGGAAAAATGAAATAAGTTCATTTGCTCTTACGATATGATTTTTAAACATACGGGCTTCTTTTTCTGTTTTAAAGGTAATTTCTATCAAGTCAGGGGTAGAATCTGTAAAAGAAATTTTTGAAGCTTTGATCTGTAATAATTTGCAAAAAGAGTTAATCCAAGCAATTGATTCACCCTCTAGGTTGTTGACTCTTTTGCCGATAGATTTTGCTATTTGAGTAGACTTATCTTTCGTGATTGGGGCTTTTAAGTCATTACTATAAAAAAATATGGTGGGTAAAATGTTATATAGGGTGAGTGCGGATACGGCAAGAATTACTAGTAGGGCATTTCGTTTTTCTTTGACTTGCATAATGGATTTCCTTACATTAAAATATAAAAGAAAGAGTTTATTCGATTTTCCACCAAATGTCAATGAGGGAAATGCCCTTTTATTAGAGAATATTCTAGTAAAGAATATCTCCACTTGATAAGATTGTAAGAAGTTTTTAAGGAAATTATGACTCAAACGCTATCTACTCCAGCAGAAAAAGAGATATACTCCAACCTTTTAATTCCCAAGCATGTAGCCATTATTATGGATGGAAATAGACGGTATGCAAAAAAAGAGAGTATTAACGTGGAAGAAGGTCACATCGCTGGGGCAAAAAATCTTTTAAAAATTACCGAATGTGCTGTAAGTCTGGGGATTAAGTTCCTAACTGTTTTTGCGTTCTCCACAGAAAATTGGCTGCGAAGTGATCCAGAAATACAATCCCTCTTCCATATTTTTGAGCTCTACTTGACAAAGATGAGACCTCTTTTAATTGAAAATGGGATAAAACTCTCAACTATTGGAGATCTCGGCCCTTTACCGCTTACATTGAAAACGTTGTTATTTGAGGTAAAAATGGCAACAAAAGATGGAAGTTGCTTAGAGCTGATCCTTGCTATCAATTATGGTGGTAGAGATGACATGACAAGAGCGGTTAAAGCGATTACAAAAGATGTTGTTGACAATAAGATAAATCAAGACAATATTACTGAAGAATTGATTGGAAAATATCTCTATACAAAGGATTGGTCTGATCCAGATTTATTGATCCGAACAAGTGGTGAGCAGCGATTAAGTAACTTTTTGCTTTGGCAAATTTCATATACAGAAATTTATATTGCTAAAACATTGTGGCCTGAATTTACGGTTGATAATTTTAAAGAAGCGATCAACTCTTACCAAAGTAGAAATAAAAGGTTAGGGGTGTAGAAAATGGAAAAATTTGCAGATTTAAAAAATAGATTGTTACTATCAACGTTTGCTATTAGTGTATTGACCATAGTTATTTTATTCTCTCAAAATCCTATTATGCAAGTGGTTGTGATGCTTTTGTTTGCAATCACTGGTGTATTAGCTATTTGGGAATATGTGGAATTTTTAAAAACTAAGTCGATTCAACTACCGTTTGCACTTCTTTCTTTGTTTACTGTGCTATTAATTTTTTCAAATTACCTGCAAATGTTACACTATGCAGTCACAGGGGTAAATCAACTCATGTTTGGGTTATTTCTTTTTGCGATTTTTCTTTACCATTTTGCAAAAGTAGAGGAGGCTATCATCCATATTTCTACTTGCTTTTTTGGGTTAATTTACATTCTTGTACCCTTGAGCTTAATGGCTCGAATTCTATACCCTGAATCTGTTTCAGATGGGGAGATCAATGGAAGAATGTGGCTTGCGTATTTGCTTATTGTGACAAAAATTACAGATATTGGAGGCTATTTAATAGGGACTAAATGGGGGAAAAGTAAGTTAGCTCCCTATATTAGCCCAGGGAAAACGCTGGCAGGATCTGTAGCTGGCTTTATCTTTGCCCTTTCTATGAGCCTTGGTTTTTATGTGATCTCCCAGCTATTTCCTAATACACACTTTTCTCTATCGCTACTTCAGGCGGTTATTTTAGGAGGATTAATTGGAGTTTTTGCACAAATTGGAGATCTTGCTGAGTCTTTATTAAAAAGGGATGCTAAAGTAAAAGATAGCAGTGCTATTGCTGGAGTCGGTGGAGTGCTTGATAATTTAGATTCATTATTATTTACAGCTCCGGTTGTCTATATTTTTATCAAAAATATGTGAGTTTATGGAAAAGTGGATAAAAATAACGATCGATGGCCCATCTGCATCAGGGAAGTCTACGTTAGCTAAAAAATTAGCTAAAAAGCTAGGGTTTACCCATTTAGATTCAGGGGCGATTTATAGATCGATTGCACTGTATTTGAAGGAGAAAAATCTTTTAGATAAAAGCGATGAAGAGCAAAAAAGCGCTCTTTTAGACTTTTCTTACTATTTCAAAGGTAGAGCTGAACATAAAACTCATTTTGTATGTGATAAGGATGTTACTTCTAACATTCGAGAAAGGGATATTTCTGAATTAGCCTCTAAACTTTCTGTAAAAGATTTTATTAGAGACTTTTCAACTGATTTACAACGCACACTTTCTGAAGGGGATAATATAGTAATCGAGGGTAGAGATACTGGGTCTGTTGTTTTCCCTCAAGCAGATGTTAAATTTTACTTAGATGCCGATCCTATTGTACGAGCACGAAGAAGATTTTTAGATCTTAAGTCTAAACAAGGGTATAAGGGGCTTTCGGTAAAAGATATTGAACACGATATAAAAGAAAGAGATCAAAGGGATAAGGCAAGAAAGCTCTCCCCATTAATTTGTCCTGAAGGGGCAATAAGAATTGATACAACAAATTTAAGTATTAATTGTATGGTTGATTTACTCTCAAAGAAGATAAAAAAGCTCCATTACGATCATTCAGACCATCAAAGGTATCTTTTTCGTTATAAAGGAAAAAAGTGTTCTATAGTCTATATTCTAACAAAATGGATTTTTACACTCTACTTTAAGATATTTCACAGATTAAAAGTGTTTGGGAAAGAGCATTATAAAATTAACTCTCCAGCTATTATTGCCTGTAATCACGTATCGTTTTTAGACCCCCCAATGATTGGGGTTTCTTGCCATGAAGTAATTTATTCCCTTGGGAAAAAGGCGCTGTTTGTAAACCCTTTGATGAACTGGTGGTTAACAAAAATAAACTCTTATCCTGTAAGTGGAACCTCATCGGATAAAGATATGTTGAAAAAAGTGGTCTCTTTGCTGTTAAAAGGTGAAAAGGTGTTGATTTTCCCAGAAGGTACAAGAGGAAGTGACGGGAATGTTCAGCCTTTAAGAAAGGGTCTTGCTCTCTTTGCGGATAAAGGGAATGCAAAAGTAATTCCTGCTGCAGTGATTGGTCCTAAGGAAGCACTCCCTAAAGAGAGGAAATTTCCTAAACTTTTTACCCCCTTATCTCTTGCTTTTGGTCCCCCCATTTATTTTTCTACCATACTTAAAGAGGTGAAAGATAGAAAATTAGCAAGAGAAATCTTTTTAAAAGAAATTCAAAAAGCTATACAATTATTAATCGATACACATAAACATTAGACAAGGAGAGGAAACATGAATGTAAAAGAGTTACATGAAAAAGAGTTTGATAAAGCAGTAAGCACAAAAAAAGTGGTAATTATAGATTTTTACGCAAATTGGTGCGGTCCATGTAAAAGACTTAAACCAATTTTAGAGGAAGTTGCTGAAGAAGGGGTGATAGTGTATTCTGTTGATGTAGATCACAATAGAGAACTTGCCTCAAGATTTGATGTCTCATCTATCCCAACGGTTCTTTTGTTTAAAGATGGTAAGCAAGTAGACATGTTTGTGGGTTTAAAAGATAAAGATGAAATTCTTGAATTAGTAGAAGATCATTCATAAAAACTAACGAATTAAGGCAAAATCTTGCTGACGAAGGGCTTCATAAATTGTGATAGACACAGAATTGGCTAAATTGAGGCATCGACAGTCAGTGTGCATAGGAAGTGTGTAGAAATCTTCACCCCACATCTCAAAGGCATAAGGGGGAAGACCTTTTGTCTCACTTCCAAAAATAAATAGCGCATCTTGCTTAATCTCTGCCGAAAATATAGAAGCTTTTGCCTTGCTAGATAAAAAGTACTTAGGACGGGGATCATCTTTTAAATAGTCTAACAATGAGGGTACTTTGTTTACCTCAACACCTAAAAAGTAATCAAGGCCTGCTCTTTTAAGTTGTTTTGAAGTCATAGTAAAACCAAGAGGTTCTACAAGGGTAAGCTTACAGTTGGTAGCCTTTGAGAGCCTGATAATATTTCCAGTATTTTGAGGTATATCAGGCTGAAATAATACAATTTCCATCAGCAGTCTACTTTACATTTTCATATTTAAGAGAAGTTCCTGCAAAAGCATCATCAGGGAATGCCTTGGAGATCTCATCATCATTATTTTCAGGCGCTTTTTCTTCAAGACCTTTTAAAGCAATTTCAAATGTAAGTAAAGCATTTGGGGATAGATTAGAGCTTGTGCCATATCCGAGTTCAGGATGAATATAGACCTCTCTTGTTTCTCCAACTTTCATCCCGATAAGTGCCTTTCTAAAGCCTTCGATAGTTTCATATAATTCAATCGGCTCTTCTTTTGTTGTTTTTCCGAAAATCTCTCCATCAAGATATTTCCCCACATAAGTAATTATAGGAGTGTGAATTTCTTTGCACACTTCCCCTGTACCTTGCACAATTTGCTTATATTGAAGCTTTCCTGCCTCTAATTCAATCACTTTATCATTGGTCTTGTTAGATGCTAAAAAGGCTTCAGCTGCTTTTAAGTTATGATCACACTCTTCTTTAAATTTCTTTTCTTGAAGAGCAGAGATTTTTGCAATAGTTACTGACTCTTCTAGCGGAGACTCTGCTCCATTAAATGCATTTTGAATCCCTACTAAAATTTCGCTGTTATCAAGATCTAATTCAAGGGTATTAAGGCTTTGACCTAGTAAGTGGCCATAGGCCTGTGAAAGTAGTTTTATTTCAGCAGTTGTAAAATCTTTATTAGACTCTAGAGTTGGTTGTTGTAATTTTTCTGAATTTACAGTTGTAGCAAGTAGTTGAGCGGTTAAAAGTACTGCACAGTTTCCTAGTAAGAAATATATTGAACGACTCATTGTTGACTCCTTTGGTAAAGACTCCCGCAAGGGGTGAGTTATGAGCTACTTTACCGTGATTTTATTTAATATCCAAGGTTTTTTTCTTATAATTATTTTATCTTCTCATTTTATTCTATCAATGTAGAAGGAATGTTTAAACCGGTAGTCACGATATTTTTCAAAAGAGACATTTGAAAGAGGATCTGTTGGCTCAAGATCCATTAAAAAGGCAAGCACGGCTAGTACATTTTGATCTGGTCGAGAAGTAAGCCATGGATCCAGAGCAATAGCTGAATCATACCAAGCATCAAATAAGTAGGATCCAGCCTCTGTATTAAAATTAATTCCTACCATGCCCCCTGCAATGGGTTTAATGTTAAATTTATCGTCTTCCTCATTTAGATCATAATAATCAGTGAGTTTTTTAGAGGTATATCTGTAAAGGTTAAGTCCTGTCAGATGGGTGAAAAAGTATCCGGTATTTTCAATGGATTTTTTAACCTTTTCCAAATTGTTCATAGGCACTATGGAGGTATCAAGCCATAGAATTTTTTTATACCCAAGACTTCTTGCCTCCTTAATCATACAAACTTTAAAAGCATAAGGAACATGGATAAGTTTTAAAGAGCCCCCATCTAAATCTGGCCAGCCACCGTTTCTATAAAGTAAATGTCCTTTAAATCCTACCTTATGTAATTTTTTCTTTAAACGTTCAATTTGGTTTCTTCTTTGATTATCCTCACTAATGGATCCGTAAGTGACAATGCAAAAATCCTTATCATTTTCATCGGTTTTATAAAAAACTTTTTTAAGCTCATAGTCACCTCGATAAGGTGATACAATACGGATATTTTTAGCTCGAAGGTCATAGCGGCAAGTTTCTTTATAGCTAGGCTCATTGAAAATGTTTAACCAAGCAAGATAAGGTCTTGGCCCATTATGAAGGAAATCTTCAATTCTTTTGTATTCAGTAATAGTAGGACTGTAGATATTTTCAATACTGTCATAGAGGGCTTTTTCTTCTGGTAGATCAACTAAAAATGCATCTTCTTTTCCAAGGTCTATCAAGTCTTCGTCCCAGTTACAATAAATACTATTTGTGGGGGTAAGCATATATAAACAAGTGGCAAAAAGAAAAAATTTAGACATAACATATTAGTGGTAAATTCATTAAATCAACTATTATAAAAGTTGATTTAATATTTAGCAACATTTTTTTACTTTGATGCTAAAGGATTCTTTGTTTCAATGTGCAGCTCATCTAATTGATGATCAGATACCCATGAAGGGCAAGACATCATTAGATCCGAAGCTTTTTGTGTTTTTGGGAAGGCAATCACATCACGAATGGATTCTGCACCTGTAAGCAGCATCATAATACGGTCGAGCCCAAAGGCTATACCCCCATGCGGGGGAGCTCCGTAGGATAGTGCTTTGGTTAAGAACCCAAACTTTTCCTCAATTTCTTCATCTGTAAGATTTAGTAGAGAGAAAACCTTCTTCTGTAATTCTTCATAGTGAATGCGGATGGATCCGCCGCCAAGTTCTAAACCATTAAGTACAAGATCGTAAGCATCAGATCGTACTTTTAATGGATCAGAATCAAGTAAATGAATATCAGCCTCTAATGGGGCTGTGAATGGATGGTGAACAGATGTTAACGCTTTTGTCTCCTTGTCTTGTTCAAAAAGTGGGAAATCCATCACCCATAGAAATTTTAAATCTCCCTCTTTTATCAAATGTAGTTTATCTGCAAGATGTCTTCTAAGGTGATCTAAAGATTGATGAACAATAGATTTTTCAGCTGCTGCAAAAAGGATAAGATCACCTAGGCTGGCCTTGCAAGTAGTTTGAAGCTCTTTTTGTAAATCCTCATCAAAAAATTTTACGATATTTGAGGATAATCCCTCTTCTGTTACTTTCATCCAAGCAAGGCCATCTAGCCCAAACTGCTTGCAGAAAATGGTAAGATCATCGATCTCTCTTCTTGATAATGATGCTCCATTTGGCACTGTTATTGCACGAATACTATGACCAAGCTCTAGCGCATTGTTAAAGATAGAAAAAGTAGATCTTTTGGCAATTTTTTCCACATTTACAAAAGCCATATCAAATCTGAGGTCAGGTTTATCAGTCCCATAATTTTCTATGCAATCTTTGTAGTTATATCGATCAAATGGGGTTTTTATATCGATTCCTTTACAGTCTTTCCAAAGATTTTTAATCATTTTCTCACCTAAGCTAATAATGTCTTCATGAGTGTTAAAGCTCATTTCAATATCTATCTGAGTAAATTCAGGCTGTCTATCTGCACGTAAATCTTCATCGCGGAAGCAACGAGCAATTTGAAAATAACGATCCATTCCAGCGATCATGAGCAGTTGCTTGTAGATTTGAGGCGATTGTGGCAATGCATAGAAATGGCTAGGGTGAACTCTTGAAGGGACAATATAGTCTCTTGCACCCTCTGGGGTTGACTTTGTTAAAATTGGGGTTTCAATTTCTAAAAATTGATTTTCTGTAAGATAATTTCTGATTATAGTTGTTGCCTTTGAGCGCATAATCAAAGTGCTTTGGAGCTCTTTTCGTCTTAAATCTAGATATCTATAGGTTAATCTGAGTTCATCTTGGACATCAATTGTTTCATCAGCAATTGAAAAAGGGGGAGTAGGGCATTTTGAATTAATGGATAGGGAGGTTACTTCTACTTCGATTTTACCAGTTGCTAAATTCGGGTTATTCATCCCTTCTCCACGAGGGCGCACTCTCCCTTGAACTTGAATAACCCACTCACTACGCAATATTTCTGCCGCTTTATGAGCTTTTGGATCAATAGTTGGATCAAACACAATTTGAGTGATGCCATAGCGATCTCTTAAGTCAATGAAAATTAATCCTCCATGATCACGCCTTCTATTCACCCAGCCAGATAATGTGACTTGTTTGCCTGCATCATCAATGGTTAGTTCATTTAAGTGGTGGGTTCTTCTATGGGTAGGTTTCATATGTATCTCGCTAGTTAAGGTTGCATGATAAATCGGCAGAAGAGATTTTTGAGAGCCAAGAGCTAAAAGCTGTTAATGCAATAGTTTCTTCTTCTCTTGATTGTAAATCTTTTATTTTACAAACTCCATGCTGGATTTCTTCTTCTCCAAGGATAATAGCATAACGAGCCATTTTTTCGCTTGCTCTCTTTAGTCTAGATTTAATGGAGTAATCATAATGACATTCTGAAGAAAGGGACATATGGCGAGCCTGGAAAGCAAAAGTAGTCTGCATTTTTTTACATTCATCATTCAGGCCGATAAAATAGCACATTAATGGGTCCTTTTTTTGAAAGGAAATTCCCGATTCTAAAACATATTGAATGACCCGCTCAATTCCAATACCAAAGCCGATGCCTGGAAGATCTTTTCCGCCTAAATCCTTTACCAATCCTGCGTAAACACCTCCGCCTCCTAAGGAATTTTGAGCAGATCCATGATCATCTCTGACTACTTCAAACACAGTATCGGTATAGTAGTCAAGCCCGCGAACAAGCAGTGGATCTACTTTATAGGAGATTTTAAGACGATCAAGCCCGGCAAGTACCTCTGTAAAGTGGGCTTTTGCTTCACTAGTAAGATAATCTAAGATTTTTGGAGCGCCTTTGATAAGCGGTATGTCCTTAGAGTCTTTTGAATCTAAAATTCTTAATGGGTTTGTAGTAAGCCGTCGTTTGCTATCATCAGATAGTTGATCCTTAAAAGAAGAAAAATAGTGTACCAATTCTTTAGAGTAGACTTCTCTACAGTGTTTTGATCCAATGCTGTTTATCAAAAGTGTGGTTTTCCCAAGGCCAAGAAGTTTGAAAAAATGATCGATCATAGAAATTACTTCTATGTCGTTACATGGACTTTTTTCTCCTATTAGCTCGATGCCAAATTGATTAAACTGTCTATAGCGCCCCTTTTGAGCTCGATTATAACGATAGCAGGAGCCTAAATAATAAAGCTTTGAGACTTTCTCCTCCATCCCACCATTTTCAATGTAGGCCCGGATTACTGGGGCGGTAAGCTCTGGTCGAAGAGATAAAGAGCGCCCCTTTTTATCTAAAAAGGTATACATTTCTTTATTTACTATATCACTTTCTTCTCCAGAAGTCCTTGTAAAAATCTCTGTATATTCAAAAGAAGGGGTGACTACTTCTTCAAATCCATAAAGAGTAGTAAGCTTTCGTATAATTTTATCTATCTGTTGCCAGATGATGGGATCTTGCCAAGGCTCTTTTGGCTTTGGGTATCTATCATAGCAACCTTTTACACAGTTTTTTAACATAGTTAAAGATTCTATGATAAAATCATATAGGTGTAAAGGGGGTTTTTACTGAGGGTATAGGATCATTAAAAGCAAATGCTCGATTTGGTCTTTCCAAAGATTTAACAAGCTTTTTTCTTTATTTCGAATATACTCTTGATGTAAGGAATGGAGCATTTTTAGATAGGGTATTGGGAACCAATCTTGCATTTCTTTTGTATTTAGATAATATCCAAGGGTTTTACCCTCTTTATCTCCATAAATTTCTATTGAGTGAATAAGCTCACTTAATGCGGTAAGATATTCAGGACTGTGCTTTTGACCTTTTCTTCTTTTAACAGAGAGGGTAAGAAATGTCCATGTGGAAGAAAGACTTTTTATAAATTCAATATTTTTTGACTGATCAGAGCTAGCAAGAGCTATCAAATGGTGAGATAAAGTGGTAACGAGTGTATAAAGCTCACGTTCACCTGGATGTAAATGCGATAAATCTATCCCTTTTTCGATAGATGTTTTTTCTAAAAGGGTATACATGATACTTGCATAGAGAAGTTTAAGCGAGTCTATGGGCTGATCTTTATGGCCTTGAGATGGTTCTGAATTTGATTTATCCCCATGAACTGATTCTATTTTATTAGTATTTATAGAGTAAGGATCTTTTTCCTCTGCAGGGGAGATATTTGTTTTTTTATATATTTCGCTCATAATTCTATATATAGAATCTTTAAATAGGGGTGGTCAAGAGGAAATATTTAAGATCTCTCTTCTATGAAAAATAGTTGACATTTTGAAAAAGTGAGGGTAAAGTTGACCATATTTTATTGTAAGGTGAGAGAAATGTTATTTTTTAAAAACCTGCATATGTTCCAAAATGCTCCTAGTGCAGAGAGGATTTCTAATTCCTCTTTAATTGATCGGGAATATAGCTATTGGCGGCTTAGAACATTTTATTCTATGTATTTAGGTTATGCATTTTTCTATTTATCAAGAAAAAGTTTTACTTTTGCGATGCCTTTGATGATTTCTCAGATGGGCTTTACTCATGCAGATCTTGGTATTTTAGGCAGTGTTTTATACATCACCTATGGGATTTCTAAATTTTTTAGCGGGATTATGAGTGATCGTTCTAATCCTAGATATTTTATGTCTATTGGTCTTATCCTTACAGGGGTATTAAATATTTTATTTGGATTTTCTTCCTCTTTAGTATTATTTGCCCTTTTTTGGGGGTTAAATGGTTGGTTTCAAGGGTGGGGCTGGCCCCCCTGTGCTAGGTATTTGACTCATTGGTATGCAAAAAGTGAAAGAGGTAGTTGGTGGGGATTAATGAGCACTTCTCATAACTTAGGAGGTGCTGCAGCTCCCATCGTTGTTTCTTTAGTAGCAAGTTTATATGGATGGCGAGTGGGGATGTATTTTCCTGGAATTCTTTGTATTGTAATGGGTTTATTTTTAATGAATCGATTAAGAGATACACCAGAATCTTTAGGATTACCATCGATCGAAGAATATAAAGGGACAGCTCTTACTGAGCAGGACTTGCAAGCAGAAAAAATGGATAAAAGGCAGCTTTTACTCGATATTGTACTTCGTAATCGATATATTTGGATTTTAGGCTTTGCCTACTTTTTTATTTATGTTGTTAGAACAGCAGTTAATGACTGGGGGCAACTTTTCCTGATCCAAAGCAAAGGATTTACCGACTTTTCAGCGGCAGCTTGTGTGGTATCTTTTGAAATTGGGGGATTTTTAGGGTGTATAGGAGCTGGATGGATTTCTGATAAGGGGTTTAGTGGCAAGCGGGGTCCGGTAAATGGACTATTTTCTCTCGGAGTAATTTTTGCAGCCGCATGTATTTGGTATACCCCTGTAGGCGGGATAATGTATGCTCACATAATGATGTTTTTTGTAGGATTTTTAGTTTTTGGTCCCCAGGTGCTTATAGGAATTGCAGCTGCAGAGCTATCCCATAAAAAAGCGGCGGGGGCAGCAACTGGATTTGTTGGGTGGTTTGCTTATATTGGAGCGGCATCGGCTGCGTATCCGTTTGGGAAGTTGTTAGACATACATGGATGGGATGCGTTTTTCATTTTATTATTGATTTGTGCTTTATGTGCTTTTGGGTTACTTTCTTTAGTGTGGGCGCCGCAAAAGGAGAAATCCTTTCCTCCCAACTAAGGAATTTTGATGCAATACACTCCATTATATACGCATTCTCAGTACTCCATTTTAGATTCGACGCTTTCTTTAAAGCAGCTTGTGGCTAAAGCAAAATCGTTAGAACTTGAATTTCTTGCTCTGACAGATTTTTGTAATCTTTTTGGCTGTATTGAATTTTATACTGAATGTCTATCTGCTGGAATAAAGCCCATCATCGGAATGGAGATTATGATGGCACCTCAATCTCGATTGGATAAAAAGCGTCTTTCTGGTAAAGCTGCAGCAAGACCTATTGTCCTTCTTGCTAAAAATCAAATCGGGTATCACAATTTATGCAAATTATCTTCACTTGCTCATTTAGAGGGCTTTTATTACACCCCAAGGATTGATAAAGCGTTACTTGCAGAGCATAAAGAGGGGTTAATCTGTTTGTCTGGTCCTTTTTATGGTCCACTTGGAGCAATTATTCAAACAGGGAATCAAAAAGAGATTGATGAAGAGATTACTTTTTATAAAACTGTTTTTGGTAAAGATTTTTATCTACAGGTATCTTTAAATCGTATGAGCCCTAAAGAACTTGAAACGTGCGATGTCACAAATGAGGCGTGGGTAATGCAAAAGATGGAAAGCGGTTATAAAGCTCAAGAAGATCTTTTGGACGCTTATCGAATCATAGGGGAACAAGAGGGGATCGAGCTTGTTATTGCAACAGATATTCGCTATGGCGAAAAAGATGATTATTTAGCTCATGAAGTGATGTTGAATATTGCCTCTGGAGAAAGCATCCAAATTGTTGATTCATCTAACTTTGGGAAACAGGCTCATGTGTATAAAAATCCCAAAAGAAAGATAGCAAGTAGTTACAATTTGCACTTTCCATCTAAAGAGGAGATGAAACATCGTTATGAGGGGTTAGAGCAAGCGATTGAAAGCACAAATAATATTGCCCGAAAATGTTGTGTTGATTTTGATTTTAATAAGAAGCACTACCCTGTCTACACCCCCCCTCATCTACAGGGGAAAAAGATAGCCCCTGAGAAAAGACTAGAGGCAGCCAATCTTTTTTTAAAAGAATTATGTGAAGCCGGAATTGATAAACGATATGGTAAAGAAGAAATTGCTCGGGTTAGTTGTCAATATCCCGATAAGGACTATTTGCAGGTGATTAAGGATCGACTGTATTACGAACTAGATATTATTACATCAAAGGGAATGGGGGATTATCTTTTAATCGTCTATGATTTCATTAATTGGGCAAAGCAAAACAAAATTCCTGTAGGGCCTGGACGTGGATCTGGTGCCGGTTCTATCATTCTTTATTTGATTGGAATTACCGATATTGAGCCGCTTGGATTTAATTTGTTTTTTGAAAGGTTTATTAATCCAGAAAGGATCTCCTATCCAGATATTGACGTTGATATTTGTATGGAAAGAAGATCTGAAGTTATTCATTATACCATTGAAAAATATGGAAGTGATAAAGTGGCGCAAATTATCACTTTTGGTACGATGAAAGCTAAAATGGCAATCAAAGATGTGGGAAGAGTCTTGAATATGCCACTTTCAAAGGTGAATGCTTTAGCAAAATTAATCCCTGAAGAAATTGGCTCTACTATTGATGGATCTTTTCAAATTGATCCTGAGCTTAAAAGATTGTATGAGGAAGAAAATGACATTCGAATTCTAATAGATTTGGCAAGAAAATTGGAAGGAAGTGTTAGAAATACCGGGGTTCATGCCGCAGGGGTGATTATTTCTGAAGAGCCACTTATGGATCTAATTCCTGTTTGTAATGCCAAAGATACTGATCTATTAGTGACACAGTTTTCTATGAAACCTGTTGAAAAATGTGGGATGTTAAAAATAGACTTTTTGGGATTAAAAACATTGACCACCATTCAAAAAACGGTGGATGCAATTTCCGTTCATAAGGGAATTGATCTAGATTGGGTCAATTTATCCTTACATGATCACAAAACCTTCGAGCTCTTAAACCAAGGGAAAACAGCAGGGATTTTTCAGCTAGAGTCTGCCGGTATGCAAGATCTATTAAGGCAGCTTCATGTAGATAATTTTGAAGAAATTATTGCCGTTAATGCCTTGTATAGACCAGGGCCAATGGATATGATTCCTTCCTTTATCAGTAGAAAACATGGGAAAGAGAAAATTGTTTATGACCATCAGTGGCTTGAAGGAATTTTGAAAGAGACCTATGGGATTATGGTATACCAAGAGCAGGTGATGCAGATTGCCTCGCTCCTTGCAGGGTATACTCTTGCTGAAGGTGACGTGCTGCGCCGTGCTATGGGTAAGAAAGATCATGAAGAAATGAGCCGTCAGAAGGAAAAGTTTAAACAAGGAGCAAAAGCCAAAGGTGTAGATGAGGATCAAGCTGTTGCCATCTTTGATAAAGTGGAGAAATTTGCCTCCTATGGCTTTAATAAATCTCATGCAACTGCCTATGGGTATATCAGTTATGTAACTGCTTACTTAAAAGCCAATTACCCCTATGAGTGGATGGCGGGGCTTATGACTTGTGATATGCAAGATATTTCTAAGGTATCTAAAAATATTGCAGAGGCTACCAATATGGGGATAAAAATTTATCCTCCCGATATAAATGAGTCTTACCCCTATTTTGTCGCAACCGATGAAGGGGTCAGATTTGCTTTATCTGCCATTAAAGGTGTGGGGGAAGGGGTAGTTCTTGAAATCTCTGAAGAAAGGAGGAAAAATAAACAATTTTCATCTTTAGAGGATTTTTTAACCCGCGTGGATTTTTCTTCGGTGGGAAAAAAAATGGTGGAAAACCTAATTCTTTCTGGTTGTTTTGATTTTTGTAAATGGTCTAGAAAAGCTCTGTTTGTTTACTTGCAGGATAATTTTGATCGGATAGCAAAAGTTAAAAAGGAGCAAAAGAAAGGGATCATGGATCTTTTTGCAGATAGTTCTGATGAAACAAGGGGTTGTAGCCAAAAGCCAGATGTTGAGGAGTTTGATCCTTTAGAAAAGCTTAAATATGAAAAGGAATTTTTAGGATTTTATGTAACAGGCCATCCCCTCGGTAGTTACAAAGAGCTTGTGGATAAACTTGGGTGTAAGAGCTTTTCTGAGATCTCTTTAGGGGAGCAGGGGGAAGTGTTTAAAGTGCCTTTTGTGATGGATTCAGTAAATATTCGGATGTCTCAACGTACAAAAAAGAAGTTTGCGATCTGTATTGGAAGTGATGATGATTTAAGATTTGATTTACCGATTTGGCCTGATCTATATGAAAAAGTGGCTGCTGATTTAGAAGAAAATAGTTTATATATTGGAGTAGTAGCAATTGATAAAAAAGATGATGTAGTAAAGCTTTCTTGTAAGGATTTATTCAAATTAGAAGACATTGAGGCAAAAGCTGACGAGATTGAAGACTCTTATAAAAAGTCTTTAAGTATGAGCAAAAAGCGGGTAACAATCGCTCAAAAGGAAAAGCAACAAATGATCCCTGTTAGAATAAATATTGATCTAGATAAACTTTCAATGAAAGGGGTCATTATTCTTAGAGATATATTCAAAGAATTTCCTGGAGCCAGGCCGCTAGAGTTGATATTTGAGGAAAAAGGGGCAAAAAAAGCAAAAATATACATTGAAGAAACTCGGGGGATAAACCCTTCTGAGGAAATGAAAAGTAAATTAAAATCATTAACCTCTGTTCTTGACATTATAGAGGAAGAGGAGGTAACATCTTAACTTATGAAAAAATACGTATTTGCATTTGTAGGCGTTTTTACGCTTGTTTTTGGTTCAGAGGAAAAATTATTTGAGACTCTAAAGTCGGATTATGAGGGCAAAGAGTGGAGTAAGGTGCTATCTCAAACCGAAGAGATGATTAAAACTTACCCGGAGACAATTTTTTTAAAGGAGTTGCATTTCTTTAGGGCAGTAGCATTTTTTCATCAAAATGAACCTGATTTAGCAAATCGATGCTTATCCACCTTTCTTGAAATGGAAGGAAATTCCCGATATTTTGAAGAGGCTGTGAAGTATAAATATTTTATCGCTGAAAAATTTCATAATGGATATTATGGCCATTTATTTGGGATATCAGCGATGCCAAAGCTTGAGTCTATGTGGGAAACAGCTTATCAACTTTATGATGAAGTGATTATGATTCTTCCAAGAAGCGAAATGGCTGCAAAAGCCTTGTTTAAAAAAGCTGCAATGTATAGAACTGATGAGATGTTTGATGAAAGTATAGACACTTACGCAAACTTAATACGAAGATTTTCTACAGATACTCTTGCTCAACAATCCTATGTAGAAATTGCTAAAGTGTACCGGGCACAACTAAAAGCGTTGTATCTTGATCCAAAATACTATGAACTTGCGTTGTCTAATAAAAGGAAGTTCGAGATAGAGTATCCATCTAGTGCATTAAAAGGGGAAATGGAGGAAGTTGTTGCCGATATTGTTAATTTTTTTGCAGAAGATGCTTATAAAAGTGCCCTCTATTTTGATAAAAAGAAAAATCCTGAATCTTGCATGATGTATTTAAAGACTCTCATTTCAAAATATCCAACATCAAAGTATGCACCACTTGCCATGCAAAAAATTACAGCATATGAATTTGGACCTAAAAAACTGAGAAAAAAATTGATTTCACCTACACACTTACAGGCTTATTATGAAAACAATGCTTAGCCTTATGCTAATTGCAGCTTTTTGCAGCTCATGCAGATATCAATCCTCCAAAGCCAATTTTAATGGCGATTCAATGATTGAAACATCTATTGCAACAATACAAAAAGATCCTAATGGCTATTTTAGAAATTACCTTGCACGTGAAATGGCCTATTCCAATGGATTGTATTATAAAGAAGATAACGCAAAATATAAGCTCCTTGTTACTGTTACCGAAGAC
>Ga0172367_10003026_pt1 | contig 22347 bp, 21 predicted proteins | sample Lak10m_FD_114542 | JGI IMG/M metagenome (GOLD analysis project Ga0172367, IMG submission 114542) | Freshwater microbial communities from Kabuno Bay, South-Kivu, Congo - kab_022012_10m | ecosystem: Environmental > Aquatic > Freshwater > Lake | place: Democratic Republic of the Congo: South-Kivu... | reverse complement strand
TGTCCCTGCGCGAGATTGGCGCGAACGTCTGCCCCATCAACATTCTCAACCCCATTCCCGGCACGCCCTTCGCCAAGAACCCGCCGCTGCCGCCGATGGAAATTCTGAAAACCATCGCCTGCTTCCGCTTTGTGCTGCCGCGCCAGGAAATCATGATCGCCGGCGGCCGCACCGTGAACCTGCGCGACCTCCAGAGCATGATCTTCGCGGCGGGCGCGAGCGCGCTCATGGTCGGCAACTATCTCACCACGTTGAATCAGTCCGTGGAAAAGGATCTCCAGATGCTCAAGGATCTCGGCCTCGACCCGAACTGGGACGGGCACGACTTCGCCGATCAGCAGGAGGGTGGCTGCGGCTGCGGGGACAAATCCTGCGAGACAGCAGCGGTTTCCGCCTGATCAGTTGCCCGTCCGAAACACAGTCGCTCCCAGCACCGCCACGAGCACGCCCAGGGCGAGGCGGATGGCACAGCCGGTTTTCAAACGCGCGTCCGTGGCGGTCATCCACTCGATGACGTCCCGGCAGCGCCACGGCGAGACCGTGAACCAGATGCCCGCGATGATCCACAGGTAGGCCCACACGCCCAGCACCCAGCGCCAGTCCGAGTCGTGCCAGCGCTGCGTGTCGAGCACCAGCTTGGCGAGCAGCATCAGCACCAGCGCGAGGCCGCGCACGGCGAGGAAGTCCTTCAGGAAAATGCAGGTGCCCAGGCCCAGCGCGGCGAACCCGGCATACATCATCGGCTTGAACGCGGCGAAGTCGGCGATGTTCTCCTGCTTCAAGTGCCAGAGGAACCATGCCGTGGAAATTGCCACCAGCACATAGCCAAGGCCGGTGTGGCGGGGGAACTTCCGCAGCGCGTCGCGGAACGCGGCGGGGTTGCTCAGGCCGTAGAGCTGCGGGACGGCGACGCCGAGGCCGAGGAGGATGCAGAGGTTGGAGAGGGTCATTTCGTTTTGGCCACAGATGAACACAAATGAAACACAGATGAAGAACTGGCAAGGATGCGTTGGGACGAGTGGTGAGGCGAGCTGCTGCTTGGACAACACGCCGGGCTACAGGCGCGGTCCCCTATCAGTGTTTCATCTGTGTCCATCTGTGGCTCAGGCATCAGTTCAGATTCAAGATGGCCGGGTCGCCATAGAGCGTGAAGGGCGCGGCGCGGACGATGCGCACGTCCATCAACTGCCCGATGTGCCGCTCGCTGCCCTCGAAGACGACGATCTTGTTCGACCGCGTGCGGCCTTCCAGTCGGGCGGGGTTCTTGCGGCTCGGGCCTTCAACGAGGATTTGCAGCACGCGGCCTTCGCACGCCTTGTGCTTGGCCTCCGCGATTTCGTTGATGAGCGCGAGCAGTTGGGCGTGCCGGGCTTCGATGAGTTCTTCTGGCAATTGGTCCGGCATCGCGGCGGCGGGGGTGTCTCGGCGGGGTGAGTATTTGAAGACGAAGGCGTTGTCGAACTCGACCTCGCGGGCGAGCGACAGTGTCTCGGCGAAGTCCGTTTCTGTCTCGCCGGGGAAGCCGACGATGATGTCGGTGGTGATGCCCATCTCAGGATTGACGGCGCGGAGCTGGCGGATGATTTCGAGGTAGCGGGCGCGGGTGTAGCCGCGATGCATGAGCTTCAGCACGCGGTCGCTGCCGGACTGGACGGGCAGGTGCGCGCTCTCGACGAGCTTGGGCAGGCGGGCGTAGGCCGCGACGAGGTCATCGCCGTAGCCTTTGGGGTGCGGCGAGGTGAAACGGATGCGCTCCAGGCCCTCGATGGCGTGGACAGCTTCGATGAGCTGGACGAAGGGGCTGAGGGCAGGTGAGAAAGCGGGAGAGTGAGAAAGTGTGAATCGCCCGGCCCCGCCGTCCTTCTCGCTTTCCCACTTTCCCACTTTCTCACTTTCTCGATTTCGCCGCCCGTAGCTCGTCACGATCTGGCCAAGCAAGGTGATCTCCTTCACGCCGCGCGCGACCAGCTCGCGGCACTCGGCCACGATGTCGGGGATGGTGCGGCTGCGCTCCTGGCCGCGCGTGTAGGGGACGATGCAGAAGGTGCAGTATTGGTTGCAGCCTTGCATGATGCTGACGAAGGCGCTGACGGCCTTGCCCTTCGCCGCGCCGTTGAGCAGGTGTTCCTTGATGGCCGCCTCGCTGCCTCGCTCTTCTTCGGTGTCCACGACTTTGTCACGCCGGCCCGCGAGCAGGTCGTCCACGTAGTCGGCCACGCGATGGAACTTCTGCGTGCCCACGACGAGGTCCACGTCGGGAAGCTGGTCAATCAGTTCCTTGCCCCGGCTCTGAGCCATGCAGCCGAGGAAGCCGAGCAGCACGCCGGGGCGCTGCTTGCGGAACTGCCCGGCCAGGTTGGTCATCTTGTCCACGGCCTTCTGCTCGGCGTGGTCGCGCACGCTGCAGGTGTTGAGCAGCACGACATCCGCGACGGCCTCGGACGGGGCGAGGGCATAGCCCTTGGCGACGAGCTGGGCGGCGACGGCCTCGCTGTCGCGCTCGTTCATCTGGCAGCCGTAGGTCTTGAGGAAGACGCTGGGCATGAAAGCAAAACGGCGCGCAGCTTAGGCACTGCGCGCCGGGCGGGGAAGGGGAATGTGGGCTACTCGGTGGTGTGCTGCTTGAGCCACTCGATGTCCGAGCCGGCACCGCTGACGCTGTTGTCCGGTCGCAGGACGTTGGAAATCGCCGCCCCGGTCGAGAGCCGGACGCGCTGCCATTTTCGAAAACCCGAATGCCCATCGGCCCAGCCCATCGCCGTGGTGCCACCGTGGATGGCCGCCGGCAAATTGTCCGAACCCCACGCAGTCGGGACGGACATGTCCACGGCAAAGTAGCCGTCGTCTATCGAGTTTGGATCTTCGTGGAGGAAGACATACTTCTCGGTGGGGACGGAGATGTCGGTGACCCGCTGGTAAACTTTCGGAACCGGCGTGAAGCCTGGGTTCGTGTTCATCCGGATGCCGCCATTCATCCAGTTGTTCATGGAGACGCTGCGGGAATAGGTGTCCACCGTGCCGGGGTATTTGAACTTGTCGCCCGGGCACTTGAAGATGCCGGCGTTCTGCGCGTATTTGCCGAGCTGGCAGTGCATGAACAGGGTCGTGTTCGTCTCCCAGCCCGGCTGGTAAGGCCAGGTGCCGGAGAAGTCGGGGCGGATCCATTCCGCACACCAGGTGTTGTTGCTGTTGGCCAGCGAGGTGGCTCCGCCGTTGCGGCTGATGCGGTCATCATTATCACCGTGGTAAAGCGACCAGGCCAGTTGGAGCTGCTTGTTGTTCGAGAGGCACTTGGTCGCCATTGCCTTTTCCTTGGCCTTGGACAGCGCGGGCAGGAGCATCCCGGCGAGGATCGCGATGATGGCGATGACGACCAGCAGTTCGATGAGCGTGAAGCCCGGGGTGATCCGCCGGACGGCTAAGGACACTTTCATTAGGGGGAGTCGGACGGTCGGGCCGGCGCGGCCCTTCACTGCGGCTCCGAGGCCCGGCTCTTCAACCACTGGACATCCGCCGGGTTGTTCGACGGGCGGTAGGACGGGCCGGAGAGGTAGGCGACGGCCGCGTTCCGCATCACCTGCTTCCACCGGTGCAGTTCGACATGGCCGTCGGCAAAACCCACCGCGCTGGACTGGTTGTGCATGGCCGAGGGGGCGTTGCCAAAGGTGGTGGCCAGCTCAAGGCTGTCGAGCCGGAAGTCGCCGTTGTCAATCGTGGCCTCATCCTCGTCCACCCAGACAAACAAGTCGCTGGGATGGTTCAGTTGCTCGATGCGCCGGTAGAACTGGTAGAACGGTCCCCCCGGCGTGTCCCGCGGGGTGTTGTTCATCCAGGTGCTCATCGCCACGCTGCGGACATAAGGCTGCCCGGTGGGCACGTAGATGGTCTTCGCGGAGATGCACTTGAACACCTTGGCCACGCCCGCGTAGCGGCCCAGCAGGGCGTCCATGAAGAACTGGGGGTTGGTGGCGCTGCCGTCCTGCGGCATGCTGCGCATGTTGCCCACGCACCACGACTGGTTCGTGCCGGGGTTCAGCGCCCCCGGCGCGCCGCAGGGAACCAGCCGGCCATTGTTGTCGTCGTTGTAGAGGATCCACGCCATCTGGAGCTGCTTCATGTTGCCCAGGCATTGGGTGGCCTGGGCCTTCTGCCTGGCCTTGGAGAGCGCGGGCAGGAGCATCCCGGCGAGGATCGCGATGATGGCGATGACGACGAGCAGTTCGATGAGCGTGAAGCCGGCGGTCCGGCGATGGGCAACTGGGGTCATGGACAATGGCTTCAATGCAACCGCGTTCCGACCGAGGGCAAGGGCCACGGATTCAAAGCCGCAAACCGGATCAGGGCACAAAGGCGTCATGGGCGCGGGATTTCAGCCACCATTTGTCAGCAGTTGACCCGCCGTCCTTGGCGATGGGAATCCCGTTGTTCACCCCCAAATTATCCCAGCGCTTGGCTTCCACATGGCCGTCCGCAAAGCCCATGCTCGTGGCTCCACTGTGCAGTGCCGCCGGCGTGTTGCCGGGCGCAAACGTGTTGTTCCTGGCATCACCGCTGGGATACATGTCCTGCCGGAACACGCAGTCCTCAATGGTGTTGGGATCCTCGTGCATGAAGACGTAGAGGTTCGAGGGTTTGCCCAGGTTGGTCGAGCGGGCATAGACCGAGGCCACCGAATTGGGATTTGGAATTGGCGCGGTGTAGTTCATCCAGTTGTTCATGGACATGCTGCGCGGATACGTCGCCGTGCGACCCGACTCGACGTATTTGTCCGCCGGGCATTTGAAGAGCTTCGCCGCGCCCGCATACCTGCCGAGCAGCCCGTGCATGAAGAAGCGGTCATCGGTCGCGCTGCCGTCGTTGGTGGGCAGCTTCATCCAGCCGGGGCACCAGGTCAGGTTCGTGTTGTTGCCCGCGCCAAGGGTTCCGCCCGTGTTGGCATTTCTCACGAGGCGGCCATCAAAGTCGTCGTGATACAGCGTCCAGGCGAGCTGGAGCTGCTTTTCGTTGCTCAGGCATTGCGTTCCGTGCGCCTTGGATTTCGCCTTGCTCAAGGCCGGCAGGAGCATCCCCGCCAGGATCGCGATGATGGCGATGACCACGAGGAGTTCGATGAGAGTGAAGCCGGATGGCTGGGGCCGGTGGCTGCGCTGATGGCAATGGTTCATACGCGGTGGTGTCGGGTCTGAAAGGAGCGTAGTCAGTTCCGGTCGCATTGCAAGCTGAGGGAAACCAGAACCGGGGCTGGCTCGTAGCTCGGCATTCCAATGTCGAGAACCTCTGGGGCTGATGGGGCTTCCGCACTCGACACTGGAATGTCGAGCTACAGCGCGGCGTCACTTCACCGGCCTGGCCTTGGTCTTCGGAGCGGGTTGCGGCGGAGTGGGGACGTGACGGTTGGTCTCGTCGTAGAGCGCCTTGAGGCGGGCGACGATTTCGGGATGCTGGGCAGCCGCGTTCTTTTGCTCGCCGGGGTCGGCCTGGAGGTCGAAGAGCTGCATGGCAGCAGGGGCGTCGCCGGTGCGGAGGCCGGGGTGCTCGCTGGGCTGGTATTGCTCGTAGGGCGCGAGGATGGTCACGCCGTCAGGGCCGCGCGGGTCAACCCACCGCTCGCCGGGCTTGTGCAGGCTGGCCATGCCGTCGCGCGGGGCGCGGACGTGCAGTTTCCAGCGGGCGTCGCGGACGGTGGCGAGCAGCGGGCCTTGGTGGCCGAAGATGGCGGCGTGCGGACTCGGCGCGGCGGAGGTGAAGAGCGGGAGAATGTCGCGTCCGTCAATCACGCGGTCGGCGGTCGGCGCGATGTTCGCGGCTTTCAGCGCGGTGGCGAAGAGATCCATCGTCACGGCGGGCGCGTGGCTGACGTGGCCGGCGGGAATTTTCCCCGGCCAGCGCGCGAGGCACGGGACTCGGTAGCCGCCCTCGTAGGAGCTGCCCTTCATCCCGCGCAGGCCGCCCGTGTTGCCGCCGAACCACGGGCCATTGTCGCTCGTGAACATCACCAGCGTCCGCTCGTCGAGCCCGAGCGCCTTCACCTTCGCCAGCACTTCGCCGACGCTTTGGTCGAGGTCGGCGAGCACGTCACCGTAGAGGCCCGCGCCGCTCTGCTTGTAATACTTCTCCGTCGTGGCCAGCGGCTTGTGCGGCATGACCTGCGGGAAGTAGAGGAAGAAGGGCTTCGTCCGGTTGCGCTCAATGAAGCTCACGGCACGCTCGGTGTATCGGCGCGTGAGCGTGGCCTGCACGAGCGGATACTCGGTGACGTTGGTGCCGTCCATGAGCTGCACGGGCCGCATGTCGTTGCTGTAGAGGATGCCGAGATACTCATCGAAGCCGCGTCCGGTGGGCATCTGCGCGGGAGTCCTGTGGCCGAGGTGCCACTTGCCGACCATGCCGGTGGCGTAGCCGGCCTGCTTGAAGCGCTGCGCGAGCGTGACTTCTGACGCGGGCAGCGCCACGGCGTCCGCAATGGGGCCGCCGTCGGGCGCGGGGTTCGCCGTCATGCCGCAGCGGAACGGATAACGGCCCGTCATCAGCGAGGCGCGGGTCGGCGCGCAGAACGGCGCGGGCGTGTTGAACTGCGTGAGCCGCGCGCCCTCGGCGGCCATGCGGTCGAGGTGCGGCGTCTTGAACTTGGGATGGCCGTAACAGCCGAGATCGCCATAGCCGAGGTCGTCGGCGAGGATGAGGATGATGTTGGGGCGCGGCTCGGCGGCGGGGAGAAAGGAGACGAGTCCGGCCAAAAACGAAGCGATCAACACGGTCTTCCTGCTGCGAACACCAGTGACACGCAATGCGTTCTCCCTCACCCCGGCCCTCTCCCGCTGGGAGAGGGGGAAAGTCAGCCAGCCGAACAGCAACCGCAGCGAACGGAAAACTCGAACGCGGACGAGAGTGCTCCCTCTCCCAGCGGGAGAGGGCCGGGGTGAGGGAGAAAAGCCCCCTTGCTCATTGTGGCTCCCGCTCATGGCTTCCAGTCGCGCCAGATCCAGCGCATCGCCTCGGGGAAGAGCTGCGTGCCGTGGTTGCCGCTGTGGACACCCTCGCCGAAGACGAACTTGTGGTCGTAACCTTTCTCCTTCAGCGCGGCGGCCATCGCCTTGTTCGCCTCGGGCCACGAGCCGAACTGGTTCACGATGTCGTTGCTGCCGTCCTGCTGGAAGATGCGGATGGGCTTGCGCGGCGCGGCGCGGACCAGTTCGGGATACTTGTTGCCGCCCCGGATGTTCGTGAAGCTGCCCACGGTGGTGAAGCACTTGCGGAACTCGTTGGGCCGTTCCCAGCAGACCGTCCACGCGCAGATGCCGCCGCTGCTGCTGCCGGCGATGCACCGGCCAGCGGGGTCTTTGGTGAGCTTATACTTCTTGCTTACCTCGGGCAGAATCTCCTCCAGCAGAAAGCGCGCGTAGGCGTCGCCCAGGCTGTCGTATTCAAAGCTGCGGTTCGAGGCCGGCGCGGGCCGGCCATCGGGGCGCTTCGGCGCGACTTCGCCCGGCTTGAGCGGCTTGGTGCCGGGCCGGATGAAGATGCCGATGGTCACGGGCATTTCCTTCTTGTGGATGAGGTTGTCGAAGACGGTCGAAGCTCGGTAGAGCATGCCGTCCTGCGAGACGTAAACGCACGCGGGCGTCTTGCCGTCGTATTGCTTGGGGACATAGACGGAATACCTCCGCACCGTGCCGGGGAAGACCTTGCTGTCATTCCACTCGTATTCCGAGACGGTGCCCTTGGGCACGCCGGGCTGCTCCTCGGAGTCGGGCGTGAGCTTCTTGTATTGGTCGTCGGGTGAAGGCTCCTTCTTCTTCTCGGCGGCGAGGAGCGGCGCGGCGAGGGCGAGGCAGAGCAGGGGAGCGAGGAAGTGTTTCATTGTTTGGGAAAATGGATGCTCACTTCTTCTTCGCCACCGGCGGCGGGTCTTTCGGCGGCGGGAGGAAGAACAGGTTGCCGTTCGCCTTGGTCTTGCGGGCGAAGACCTGGTCGGCGCAGGTCACGTAGAGCACGTCCATGTTCGGCCCGCCGAAGCCGCAGCTCGTCATGAACTTGCCCGTCGGCTTGGGCAGCACGCCGCTCATGCGGCCCGTCGGATCGAACACCTGCACGCCCACCGCGCTGGCCACGTAGTAACGGCCCTGCCGGTCGCTCGTCATGCCGTCGCCGCTGCTGGCGGTCTTATAGACGGGCGAGCGGCCGTCGGGACTCTTCGCGTTCACGTCCACCTCGGTGCGCAAGGTCATGTAAGGCTCCTTGTGCGCGAGGCTGCCGTCCGGCTGGATGCGCATGGCCCACACATGCTGCCCGCGCGAGTCGGAGACGGCGAGCGTCCCCTGGTCCGGCGACACCGTGATGCCGTTCGGCGCGGTGATGCCGGTGTCCACGGCGCGCTTCTCGCCGGTCTTCGGGTTCACGAACGTGATCTGCTTCTTGCCCGTCTCGGTGAAATAAACGTGTCCCTTGTGCGTGACCACCAAGTCGTTCGGCTGCACGTCCTCGGCGACGACCGACTTCTTCCCCTCGGGCAGCGTGAACGCCACGAGCTGCTTGTCCTTGCCCACGCAGGCGTAGAGCCGCCCGTCCGGCCCCCACTTCAACCCGCTGCACGACGTGCCTTCGAGGAACTTCGACTTCTTGCCGTCCGGCGCGACCTTCCAAATCGCCGGCGGCGTGCTCCTCATGTCGCTGAAGTAGAAATTGCCCTTGTCATCCGCACACGGCGCGTCCGTGAAGCCATGCCCCTCGGACACGAGCTTCCAGCCCTCGCCCTCGATCAGCAGCATCGAGAGCGGCATGTCCTGCGAATGGGCCTTGAGCGTGAGCAGCGCGAAGCCCAGCAACGTGAGCGTCCAGTGGTCGAGTTTTTTCATGTGCGTCAGGTGAGGCTTTCTGCCACGGATTCGGCGCGGAGGAAACAGGTATCTTCGCGGTGCCAGCCGGCTCGCCTCCGCCCTTCCCGCCCGGCCTCGGCCAGGGAACGGGTCTTCTGGCTTTCCGTCCGGCGGGCCGACGGCTATCACACGGCCAATGCAACTGCTCCGTCGCCGCCGCTTCACCCTCGGCTTTGCTTTGGCCTTGGTCTCCTTGAAGTCGCTGCCAGCGATCGCAGCGGCCGCCCGGCGTCCGCTTCACGTCTGTCTTGTCTCCGGCTCGCAGGACTCGAAGCCTTACAGCACCGATGATTCGCTCGCCGCGCTGGCCCGCTATCTGGAGACCGAGCACAAGATGACCTGCACGCTGCTGACCTGGGATGCCGCGAGCGCGGGTTTCAAGGGCATCGAGAAGCTGCTCGAAGCGGACGCAGCCGTGTTCTTCGTCCGGCGCAAGACGCCGAACGCGCACAACCTCGACGTGCTGCGGAAGTTCTTCGCCTCGGGCAAGGGCTTCGTCGCGCTGCGCTCGACGAGCCACGCGTGGGAGAACTGGCCGGACTTCGACGCCGAGGTGCTCGGCGCGAAATACGGCGGGGCGAAAGGCGGCAACTTCGGCAACGTGGACAAGCTCACGCGCCAGCCGCATCCCATCTGGGCCGGCACGGAAAACTTCGACACCAAGTGCGACATCTACCGCTACGGCCCGGTCGCGCCCGACGTGCAGGTGCTGATGGAGGGAATCAACTCAAACGGCGTCATGCCCGTGGCGTGGACGCGCGTGCATCGCGGCGCGCGGCTCTTCCATCTCGCTCTCGGCTACGCCTACGACGTGGAGAAACCATCCTTCCGCTGCATCGTGGCAAACGCCCTGCGGTGGGTGAGCGAGAAGTAGCGGCGCATGGCTGTTGCCTCTCTTCTCCCTCTCCCTTCATCCGATGAGGGGAGAGGGCCGGGGTGAGGGGTTGCTTGAGTTGGCGTTAGTGGCCCACCCCTCATCCGGCCTGCGGCCACCTTCTCCCCTCGCTCCGCGAAGGGAGAAGGTCACGCCATCACATCCCGCACCACGTTCCCAAACACATCCGTCAGGCGGAAGGCCCGGCCCGCGTGCTGGTAGGTGAGGCGCTCGTGGTCGAGGCCGAGCAGGCGGAGGATCGTCGCGTGGAAGTCATGCACATGCACCGGCTTGTCCGCCACCGTCAGGCCGATGTCGTCCGTTGCGCCGTAGGCGAGGCCGGGCTTCACGCCGCCGCCCGCGAGCCAGCAGGTGAACGCGCGGCAGTGATGGTTGCGCCCGCCGTTGGTGCCGTCAGGCGAGCGGCCAAACTCCGTCGTGAACATGACCAGCGTGTCGTCGAGCATCCCGCGCTCCTTGAGGTCGCGGATGAGCGCGGCGATGGGTTGGTCAATTTTCCGTGCGTGCGTCGCATGGCCCTTGATGTTGCCGTGCGCGTCCCAGTTGCCGCTGGAGCCGATGTCAATCAGCTCGATGAACCGCACGCCGCTCTCGGCCATGCGCCGCGCCACGAGCGTCTGCCACGCGAAGCTCTTGTTGTCGCCGCGCTCGACGCCGTATTGCCGCAGCATGAAGTCCGGCTCCTTCCGCAAATCGAGCAGGCTGGGCGCGATGGTTTCCAGGCTCGCGGCGGTGCGGAAGCTCAACATGCGCGCGGCCAGCTCGCCTTCGTTCGGGCGCGCGGCGCGGTGCTGCTCGTTGAGGCGCTGGAGCATCGCCAGCTCCTTGTCCTGCAACGCGCGCGGGTTGTCCGCGTGCGGCTTGAGGTGCGGGATGGGATTGTCGCCCGGCGTGATGCAGACGCCCTGGTGGTAGGCGGGCAGGAAGTTGCTGTCCCAAACCTGCGAGCCGGCGTAGGGCTTGTCCTTGCAGAAGACGACGTGCGACGGGAGGTTCGGGTTCTCCGTGCCGAGGCCGTAGCTCACCCACGCGCCGATGCCCGGCAGCGCGGACCCCTGCGAGCCGGTGTGCATGTGCAGCGTCGCCTCGAAGTGGTCGTTCTGGTCGCCCTTCATCGAGCGGATGACGCAGAGGTCGTCCACCACGCCGTTGAGGTGCGGGAAAAGCTCCGTGGTCTCGATGCCGCACTGGCCGCGCGGCGCGTGCGCCCACGGGGAGGCGGTCAAGGCGCCGCGTCCGAACTTCTCGCCGTGGCGCTTGGCGAGCGCCGGCTTGGGGTCGAACGAATCCATGTGCGACATGCCGCCGGTGAGGAAGAACATGATGACGCGCTTGGCGCGCGGCGCGAAGTGCGGGGCGCGCGGCGCGAGCGGATGCGGCTCCGGGTCCGGCGCGGCGAAGAGCGGGAAGAGCCGCTCGGCAAGGCCGAAGCCGGCGCACGCGCCCGTGGCGAGCGCAGAGCGGCGCAGCAGCGAGCGGCGGGAGAGGTGGGGGGAGTTCATGTGAGTTGGGGCAAAGTGACCTGATGACCAAGTTCAACGAGCACCACCGGAAACGCCCAGTCGGCTGCAAGAGGCGCTGACAGATTATCCGAATCGCCCGGCTGTCCGGCGGAGCGGCGGTTATCAATAGCGCACTGGTCAGGCGTCCGGTTTCTTTGTTCGTTGGTAAACATCTTTCCAATACTTCCGTTTTGCCTCCCGCTCCGCCGCCCAGCGGCGGTGCGTCTCCGCAATCTGCTCCGGAGGCGGAGGCGGTGTCGCCTCACAGTGTGCCTTCACCATCGTGAGAAAATGTATCTTTACTGCTGTCCGAGGTGGAGTGTCCACCCACTGATTGAGCGCGTCCAAATGCGGAAGGACCGCCTGATAGAAAGCATCGATGTCGGTCTGAGGCTGCTTCGAGAAGTAATCACCGCGAGTCACGTCACAGTTGATGGCCCAACGCTCAACAAACGGAATGAGATGACGAAACGACTCCGGCACGTCGGAAGCAGTGACAGAGAAATTCGGGCGATTCTCGGACGCAAACCCAAGTCGCTGCCATTCCGCGTTCGTGCGGACATCGAATAGTCTGATTTCGTCGTCGGACATGGCTAAGAGGCCAAATAGGGGATTGAACCGCTCTTCCTCACCCTGAGCCTCTGGGAGAGATTCCACGGCCTGAGTTCCGCGATTGCGGCCCTTGAACCGGCGCTGGTAGGGCGCGGTGTCCTCACCGCGCCGCCGTGGTCTGGTGAGCTGCGGGTGGTCGGCGGCGGGCTGAGGACAGCCCGCCCTACCAGCAGCCGGTTCGCAGGCAACCGCCACAGCTCGAACGCCGCGCCTTGGCTCCTTGACCCCGTGCCGGCGACTTCCAGTCGCCGCGTTGCGGGTGGACTCGTCGAGACGCGCTCGAACTGCTGTTGCCCACCGACGGCGGTTGCAAACCGCCGGCACGGGCGCTTGGCTCCGTAGGAGCCAAACATGAGTAGCCGTGGGTGAAGTGAGCACAGCGAACGTAACCCACGGATAACGGACAAACCCGACGCAACCGCGTAGCGGTTGAACGATTCCGTCCGCGGGCCACCGGGTTCAACCGCTACGCGGTTGCGGGCGTTTTGGGGAACGCAACCGTGGGTTTCGTTCGCGTTGCTCACTTCACCCACGGCTACTGTTGTGTCGCCCCTGACGGGGCGGCCGGCTGGAAGCTTCTCATTAGCACCGGGCTTCAGCCCGGTGGTGGGGCGCGGGAGCGAGCGAAGCCGTTTCAACGGCTTCGCAGGCGTGGTTTGCGAACGGGCGCGGCGGACGGAAACCGTTGAAACGGTTTCCATCTCCATCCACGCGCGGACACCCGGCTGAAGCCGGGTGCTAATGAGAGGGGCGCACGCGGTCGGCGGCGCAACTACACTTCCACTGATTTTGGCTTCGTCGGTCATGGCTCAATCCAGATACACAAACTCGTTCGCCGAGAGGAGCAGGCGGCACACGCTGGTCCAGACGCGGAGATCCTTCTCGGCGGCGTCCTTGGTCTCGACGCCTTTCGCGTAGTCCTTCGCGTAGGCGGACAGGTCGCGGAGTTCGTCGGCGGAGGGCGGGCGGTTGTAGGCCAGCGAGGTCGCGCGGCGGATGCGTTCGTCGGGCTGGCTGGCGTCCACCATCACGCGGCGGGCGAGGGAGCGCGCGTTGTCGCGGATGAAGTCGCTGTTCATCCAGTAGAGCGCCTGGAGCGGCACGGTGGAGACGGGACGGCGGGCGTTGCACTCGTTCGGGTTCGGCCCGTCGAAGAGTTCCATGTAGGGATGCTTGCCCAGCCGACGCGAAGGGAGATAGACCGCGCGATACTCGTGGCTGGAATCCGCGAGGAAGGGCCGGTGCTGCGTGTAGGGATACTCGTTCTTCTCGTTCGGCTTGGGGAACGGGTGCGCGCCGGGGTTGCCGGTCTGGAGCCGACCGCTGACGAAAAGCGTGGCGTCGCGCATGGCTTCGGCGTCGAGGCGATGGCGGGGGAAGCGCGAGTAAAGTTTGTTCTCGGGGTCTTCGGAATGCGGATTGCGGATTGCGGATTGCGGAATGGCCGAGGCGCGCGGGGATGCTGATTCCGCGCTCCGCATTCCGCGTTCCGCGTTGGCTGAACTCTGCTGCCACGTCGCGCTTGTCAAAATCAGCCGGTGCATTTCCTTGAAGGACCAGCCGCGCCGGACGAACTCGCCCGCCAGCCAGTCGAGCAGTTCCGGGTGCGTGGGCGGACGGCCCTGTGCGCCGAACGTGTCCGCCGTCTCCACCAGCCCGCGACCGAAGTGATGCATCCAGATGCGGTTCGCCACGACGCGCGTGGTGAGCGGGTTGTCCGCGCTGGCAATCCATTGCGCGAGTTGGAGGCGGCCCGATTCGCCAGCGGGGATTTGCGGCGCGGACTTGCTCAACACGGAGAGGAAGGCGCGCGGAGCCTTGTCACCAGTGGACTTCGGTTCGCCCTTCATCTGGATGAACGCGTCGCCGATGTCCTCGGCCTTCTGCTTGTCCGTCACGGCCCATGCGATTCCGCCGTCGGGCAACGGGACGAAGTTCTTGCGGACCTTGCCCGACTCGGTGCCGGCGTGCGGATACTGGGTGCTCGCGAAATAGCCATAGAGGCCGTAGTAATCCTCGCTGGAGATGGGATCGAACTTGTGGTCGTGGCAGCGCGCGCAGCCGATGGACATGCCGAGCATCCCCTTGCCGATGGTCGAGAGCGTGTTCTCGATGACCAGGTGCATGTCGGCGTATTCGCTGTTGTTGAAACGCCGCGTGATGGCGACGAACCCGGTGGCAATGATACGCTCGCGGGCGCGCACTTCCGGCTCGCGCTTCGCCAGCAGGTCGCCGGCAATTTGCTCGGTGATGAACTTGTCGTAGGGCAGGTCGGCGTTGAACGCATCAATCACGTAGTCGCGATACAAACGCGCCTCAGGCACGGGGGCGTCCGCGCCATCGCCCGAAGTGTCGGCGTAACGCGCGGCGTCGAGCCAATGACGGCCCCAGCGCTCGCCGTAGTGCGGGGAGGCGAGCAATTTATCCACGAGCACGGCGACGGCCTTCCGCACACTCTCCCGCTTTCGCACCTGCTCACTTTCACCGGCAGCAGGTGAGCCGGCGGGAGAGTGAGAAAGTGAGCACTCGCGCTCGAACTCCGCCACCCGCTCCGGCGTCGGTGGCAGGCCGAGGAGGTCGAAGTAAAGGCGGCGGACCAAGGTGCGGTTGTCGGCGGGCGGATTCGGCTTCAGCCCGCGCTTGTTCAGCTCGGCGAAGATGAAACGGTCAATCGGGTGACTGGACCAACTCGCGTCGGTGGGCGGTGGGACGGAGCGCACTGGCTGGTAAGCCCAGTGCCTCGGGTCGGGCGTGGCCGCAGTGGCGCGCGGCGACGCCCAAACCAGCAGGGTGGTCAACAGGGCGGCGGGAAGTGCTTTTGAAAGCGGAAACATCGTCGTGTTTCAGACGCTTCCGCGCGGACGAAGGATTCAGGGGTGTGCGGGTGTTGCTGCTTGGAATTCCCGCACTGGAAGCAAAATGACTTTGCGCCCGCGCGCCCCGTCTTTAAGCTCCGCGCGACCGTATGCCGAAGCAGATTGCTGAAATGCTCATCGAGTCGGTGACGATGGAGCTGCCCGACACCAAGACCATCCGGCTCCAGTGGCCGGCGGGCTACGACGTGGACTTCAAGACCGGGCAGTTCATCACCGTGTATTGGCCGGACACGCCGGCCTACAAGCGGGCTTATTCGCTGAGTTCCTGCGCGCTGGACCGGGGTTTTTACGAAGTGACCGTGAAGCGCGACGGCAAGATGGGCACGCGCCTCGTGGACTGGGCCAAGCCGGGTGACAAGCTCTGGGTCATCGAGCCGGCCGGCAAGTTCCTCCCCGTCTTCGACCCGCCGGGCAAGCACCTCGTCTGCATCGCAGGCGGCAGCGGCGTGACGCCCTTCCGCGCGTTCGCGCGTGAGGCCACGCGCCGTGAACTCGACACACGCCTGACCATCCTCTACAGCGTCCGCACGACCAACGACATCATCTTCCGCGAGGAGTTCCAGCAGCTCGAACAGGAGAACGAGCGCTTCGATTTCTACGTCACCTGCACGCGCCTGCACCCGGACGACCCGTGGACCGGCCGGCGCGGCCGCATCACCGCCGAGTGGGTCAAGGAGCACGTCCATGACCTGCCGAACACCGTTTTCTACGCCTGCGGCACGAACGAACTCGTCGAGGCCACCGAACATCTCGTGCTGGACGAACTCAAACTGCCGAAAGAGCAGATGAAGACGGAGAAGTGGGGATGAAACGAAGCTCCAAAACCCAAGTTCCAAATCCCAAAGAAGCTCCAAAGGCCAAGCTCCAAGGGGCGGCGGGGCGGCGGCAGATTTGGTGTTTGAAGTTTGGAGCTTGGAGCTTTTTTGGTATTTGGAGCTTGGAACTTGGAGCTTAACAAAACATGCATCGCGACATCCTCTTCCTCCTCAAGCACGACTTCCCCGACGGCCCCGGCACGCCTTACTACTGTCCCGAGTGTGCGCAGCTCACCGGCGTGCTCGCCTACTATCCGCAGCTCCGGCACATTCTTGATGTGCGCTACGTGGACTTCCCCCGCCCCCGGAAGGACATCCTCTCGCTCATCGGCGAGGCGAACCAGAGCTGCCCCGTCCTCGTCATCGCCGACGGCCCGCCGGCCACCGTGCAAGGCGTCGAGATCGGCACCTTCAACGGCCTGCACTTCGTCTCCGGTGCGGAGGCAATTGGGAATTACCTGTCGCAGGTGCATGGCGTGGGCCGGCCGCACTGAGGTTGAATTGTCTGACTGCTCCCGCTAGCATCCCACCATGCAAACCACTTTTGCGATCAACACCGATGAGCTGGACGAGCGCTTTCTGGCCGGCGTGAAGACCATGTTCCCGCACCGGCAGGTGACGATTTGTGTCGAGGAGGAACTGGACGAGACGGAGCGGTTGCTGGCGAATCCGCGCATGAAGGCGGCTCTAGAAAAGTCCATCGCGCAGGCCGATTCGGGCGAGGTGGTCACTTTCACCTACGAAGAGTTCCTGGCCTTGAGCCAGAAGCTGCAAGCCGAGCACGCTGCCTGATGCGTGCGATTCACTTCAGCCCGGTGGCATTCCGCGAACTGGAAGAATGGGGACAGCTCGACTGGCGGCGACAGCAAAAGGTGCTTGAGCTGATTCAGCACGCCGCGCGCGAGCCGTTCACTGGCCTGGGAAAACCGGAACCGCTCCGCCACCAGTTCAGCGGCTGCTGGTCGCGCCGCATCACTGAGGAACACCGGCTCGTCTATCGCGTGACCGATGCGGCCATCGTGGTGGTCTCCTGCCGGCACCATTACTGACCGCGCCCTGTTCCGCATCCGCCCATCGGCAATCGCAAATCTCCAATGACCCTCAAACGCACTCCTCTCTTCGCCGCCCACCAGCGCGCGGGCGGCATCACGGTGGAGTCCCGGTGAGTTTGAAGTGGGTGGCGAGGGCCGCCGCAGTGTATTGGGACGCGACCATGAGATAGCGCAGATCCTCGTCTTGGAACGCCTGCGCGTGGTGCGGGTTGTCCACGCAGAGCACGCCCATGACTTCGCCGCGCCAGAGGAGCGGGGCATACATGCCGGAGGCGATGACCAATCGCCTCATGCTCGCGGTGGGGTCGAAGGCCGCGTCGCCCTGATTCCAGATGAAGCCGTGTCCGTCGGCCACGGCCTTCTGGATGAGCGCCCGGCTCACTGGCGGATCCTCGGCGGGGCGGGACGCGCGCAAGGCGAGCTTGTTGGTCGCGGGATCATAAGCCAGGAGCGCGCCGCGCTCGGCTCCGGGGAGGAGGTCCATTGCCCGGTCCAGCGCCCGCTGACAAAGGCGGAGCAGATCCAACTGATCCGTCAGTGCGAGCGGCATGGCCAGGAGTTGGGCGAGCCGGGCCTGCGCGTCCTCTTGCGCGAGGTCGAAATAAAACGGTGCCGTCTCCCGTGCATCCATGGTGGAGCTGACGGAGAAATCGTCGGGAGGTGCCGACGCTGGCGTTGCCGGTGAGGCGGTCGGTGCCGGCTCCGCCACGGGGCTCAAATCCACGAAGGTGAGCTTCGATGAGCCGACCCGCACGACATCACCGGCGGCGAGTGCGTGTGAACCCGAGAGGCGCTCGTCGTTCACGAAGGTTCCGCCCGGGGAGCCTAAATCATCGAGCCACCACCGGGCACCGCGCCGCCGCACGCGGGCGTGCTTGCCGGCGACGCGCAGGTCTAGATTCAAGGCCACCTCGGGGCGAAACTCACCAGCCAGCCGGCCAATGATGAAATCCTCGCGGTTGATGAAGGTTTCGGACTTCAACCCCTTGTAATCGCTGAGAACTTTGATCATGGGGACACAGGTGACCGGTGAAACGAACCGTTTGCTTACTTGGCGGGGATCGCGCTGGTCACGATGAAGAACGGTGGATGGTATTTGTTGCAGCGCAAGTGCCCACGTTCGCCCTTGGTAGCTCGCTTCAGAAAGAGAACCTGGGGGCGTTCCCTGCCGTGCATGAGCACCCCCCCGACTTCGGCGGGCGTTATTTCCTGCCAGCCGTTGGCGACGAACTGGTTCTGGGGCCAGTAATATGGCAGTAATTTCGTGCCGCTGCCCTGATTGCCGAAATTGCAAGCAATGATCAGATAGCCGTCGGATATGACTTCATACTCAGCCAAGCCATTGGCCGGGTCGGTCTTCAGGTTATCCGGAACGAAGATCACGGTCTGAAAATCCAGAAATTGTTTCGGCACTTCCGTCATGCCCAGCTTTCCATCTTCTGGCACCAAGGGGACGGACTGCATCCGCACGACTTTGACCCTGGCTGACTGTTTTCGGAGTTCGTCCCAAGTCAGGCCGGCGGCAAAGGCGGAGGGTGCGGTCGGGGTTGCTGGCTGACCTGTTGGCGCTTGAGCCTTGGCAGGAGCCGCCGGCGGAGTGGCCTTGGCGGTCTTTGGTTGTTCGCCTGCGGTCGTCCCCGGTTTGCTGCGGGCGTTCAACGCGATTCCCACGCCCACGATCACGCCGATCACCACCACCGCGCTGGCGATCAGAACATACTTCTTCACCGTCGGCCCCCGCTCCGGCTCCGGCTTGAAGTCCAGTTCCACCGTGGGCACGGCTCCGTCAGCCCCGGAGACGACTTCCAGCGCGCCGCCACCGTCATACGTTTGCGCCGCCAATCCCACCATCCGGCTGGTGATGTTGATGCCCACCCATTGCCCCACCGCCGCCGCGCTCGGGGGCCGCCGCGCCGGGTCTTTGGACAGGCACGCCATGACCATCGCCGCCACGTCCGAAGGGACCGGGTTCGTGATCTCAAAATCCGTCAGCCGCTGGCCGATCGGGTCAGGCGGAAGCTTGCGCACCTGATGCAACACATCGCCGGAGTGGAACGGCGGCTTGCTGGTCAGGAGTTCATAGAGCGTCGCGCCCAGCGCATAGATGTCGTCCGCTGCCTTCGGCGGTTTGCCATCCATCTGCTGCGGGCTCATGTAGCACGGCGTGCCGCTGGCCCCCATGTCCATGGACACGCGGCTCATCGAGTCCGTGATGCTGGCCGCCAGGCCGAAGTCCGCCAGTTTCAGCCGTCCTCGGTTGTCCACCATCATGTTCGCCGGTTTGAGGTCGCGATGCACCACGCCCTCGCTGTGCGCGTAGTCCAGCGCCATGCAGAGCTGCGTGATCAGCGGCTTGAGATAATCCCAGTCAAACACGCGGTTGGGCTGCTCGACCTTGAGCGAACTCAGCGTGGTGCCCTCCACGAACTCCATGCAGATGAAGGGCGGCTCGCCCTCGAAGCGGAAGAAGTCATGGATGCGGACGATGTTGGGGTGCGTGAGCTTGCGGCTCTTCTGCGTCTCGCGGCGGAGTTCGTCGAGGGCGTTGGCATCGCGGCGGATGGCGGGCGGGATAAACTTGAGCGCGACATGCTCGTTAAGCTCGGTGTCCAGCGCGAGCCAAACCACTCCCATGCCGCCCTGGCCCAGTTCGCGTTCCAAGACATAGCGCCCCTGGCCGAACTTCGCGCCCGCAAAGAATAGGCCATCCCCCGGCGGAGGTGGCGTTTTGCCGTCAGCAGTTTCCATGATGCGGTCCGTTACAACTGGTCTGATGCCACTTTGCGGGCCACTTCTTCCAAGGTGGTCTGCCCCGCCCGCGCCCGGGCGACGCCGGAATGCCAGAGCGTGCGCATCCCCGCGGCCACGGCGAGGTTTTGAATCGCGCGCGAAGGCTGCTTGACCAGCACGGCCTCGCGCACCTCCTCGCTGATGGGCAGCAGCTCCGTCAGGCTCATGCGTCCGGCAAAGCCCGTGTTGAAACACACGTCGCAACCCACCCCGCGCCGAAAGGTTGCGCCGTCGAGTTCCTTCTCCGTGAGTTGCCTGAGCAGGGCCGGCTCCGGCTCGTAAGGGTGCGCGCATGCTTCACAGTTCTGCCGCACGAGCCGCACGCCCATGACCCCGAGAATGCTCGACGCCAGCAGGAACGGCTCGATGCCCATGTTGATCAGCCGCGCAAACACGCCCGCCGTCGTGCCGCTGTGGATCGTGCTGATGACCAGATGCCCGGTCAGCCCCGCCTGCACCGCGATCTGCGCCGTCTCCACGTCCCGAATCTCGCCGACCATCAACACCTGCGGATCCTGGCGCATCAGCGCGCGCAAGGCCGCGGCGAAATTGAAGTCCTGCGCGGGGTTAAGTTGCACCTGGCTCACCGTGGGGAGCGGCACCTCGACTGGGTCTTCGACCGACGCGATGCTGATCGTCGTCCCATGCTTCATGATAAGGTGCTGCAACGCCGCGTAGATCACCGTGGTTTTCCCCGAGCCGGTCGGCCCCGTGAGCAGCAGCAGGCCGTTGGGCTTGTTGATCAGCTCGATCAGTTGCGTCAGCGTCGCCGGCTCGATGCCCAAGGACTCCAGATCAAAGCTCCGCGCGGTGGAATCGAAGATGCGGCAGACGATCTTCTCCCCGCGAATCGTCGGGACGATGGAGACGCGCAACTGCACGTTCCCCAGATCGGCGCCCAGGCTCACCTTCCCGTCCTGCGGCACGCCCGAAAGGTGCGAGACGAGGTTGGCCATCACTTTGAACCGCCCCGCCAGCCGCTCCTTGAAGTCGGCCGGCAGGTGGAGCAGCTCCAGCAACTGCCCGTTGACCCGGATGCGCACCGCCACGGAATCTTCCCACGGCTCGATGTGGATGTCGCTCGCCTTGGCCGTGATGGCATCCCGGATGACGTGATTCACCAACACGCCAATCTCCGCCTTCCCATGCGCGGGAAGGGATTGCAGGTAATGTTCGGAATCGTGCATTGGCCATGCACCCAGCTCAGACAACCAGCCTCAACCATTCCGGCCACCCGTGATGAGGATAGCCGGAGTGATGCCGAAGGGTGCGCAAAGCTCCGGTAAGAAGGCCAGCCAAATCACATGGATTCCAGGCGGACAGAGCCTTGGATTGTCAGGGCCGGCCAACACTTTCATTGACCGCGCCTCCCTCGGCCCTACTTTCGGCGCTGTCGCGGCTCCGGTTCGTTGCCCGACCAGCCATTTCATCATTAAACCATGCTCAAACGCACTCCTCTCTTCGCCGCGCACCAGCGCGCGGGCGGCAAGCTCATCGAATTCGGCGGCTGGGAAATGCCCGTCCAGTATTCCACCATCACAGACGAGCATCTTTGCGTCCGGCGCGCCGCCGGCATCTTCGACATCTCGCACATGGGCGAGGTGATCGTGCGCGGGCCGGCGGCGGAGGCGTTCCTCAACGCCACGCTCACCAACGACGTGCGCAAGCTCGTCGTCGGCCTCGGCCAATACACGCTGATGTGCCACGAGCGCGGCGGGGTGGTGGACGATCTCTACGCCTACCGTCTCGGCGCGGAGGAATACCTGCTCATCATCAACGCCTCGCGCATCGAGCCGGACGTGGCCTGGCTGCAGGAGCGCCTCGCGGCCTTTCCGCAGCACGCGGATGTGACGCTCGCGAATCTCTCCGACCACACCGCCGCCGTCGCCATCCAGGGGCCGAAGACGCCCGGCCTGCTCGACCAGCTTTTCCCCGCCGCGTCCACCGGGGGCACGCACGTCGCGAAGCCGAGCGAACTCAAGAAGAACCAGATTGCGCAGTTCACCTTCGAGGGACAGCTCGTCTGCGTGGCGCGCACGGGCTACAGCGGCGAGGATGGTTTCGAGGTCATCACGCCCGCAGCGCTCATCGAGGCGGTCTGGGACAAGGCGCTGAACCTCGGCCACCAGTTCTGCCTCCAGCCCTGCGGCCTCGGCGCACGCGACACGTTGCGCACGGAGGTTTGCTACCCGCTCTACGGTCACGAACTCGGCGAGAACACCACGCCCATTGAGGCTGGCGTCGGCTTCTTCGTCGCGCTGGACAAGGGCGAATTCGTGGGCCGCACCGTGCTGGCCTATGAGAAGGCCAACGGCACGAAGAAGAAACTGGTTGCCTTCAAGATGACGGACAAGGCCCCGCCGCCGCGTCCGCACTATCCCATCTGGGCCGGAGGCCGCGCGGCCGGCGAAGTGGTCAGCGGCACGCAAAGCCCGTCGCTGAACAACGGCATCGGCATGGGCTACGTGCCGCCGCAGTGCGCGGAGATCGGTGGCAAGATTGAGATCGAGATTCGTGGCCGCCGCTTCGCCGCCGAGATTGTGAAGAAGCCGATTTACAAGAGGGCGTAGCCCGTGCCGGCGATTTGCAATCGCCGCGTTGCGGGTGGACTGCTCGGAGCCTCTCAGGCTTGCTGAGGCTCACACACGGCGATTGCAAATCGCCGGCACGGTGCAAAAGCGAATTTACAACCTGGCTGACTGAACCCAAACTCCGCCCCAACATGAGCACGCAAGTTCCCGCTGATTTGAAATATGCCAAGAGCCACGAATGGTTGCGCGTCGCCGGTGACGTGGCGACCGTGGGTATCACCGACCACGCGCAGCACGAGCTGACGGACGTGGTGTTTGTCGAGCTGCCCGCCGTGGGCCGCCAGGTGAAGGCCGGCGAGGCCTGCGCGGTGGTCGAGTCCGTGAAGACCGCCAGCGAC
>Ga0172367_10003025_pt1 | contig 22363 bp, 33 predicted proteins | sample Lak10m_FD_114542 | JGI IMG/M metagenome (GOLD analysis project Ga0172367, IMG submission 114542) | Freshwater microbial communities from Kabuno Bay, South-Kivu, Congo - kab_022012_10m | ecosystem: Environmental > Aquatic > Freshwater > Lake | place: Democratic Republic of the Congo: South-Kivu... | reverse complement strand
TATGGTAATATAGTTGTTGGAGATTGTAAACTTAATTCAAAAGAATTATTTCAAGTTAAATTGTGGATATATAAAAATAGAAAAGCGTTAAGCCAGTATTGGAATTCAGAAGGTGAAATGGATACAGACGATTTCTTTGATTCCTTGAAAAAACTTAACGATCTAGAAAAGGAAGAAGAATGAGTTTAATTTGTGGGGACATACACGGGCACCATCTTAAAGCAAAGATGTTCTTGGAATTCAAACCAGAAGAAGAACATATCTTTGTTGGTGACTATCTAGACTCATACACAGCATCGGATGATGATATACTTACAACATTCGAAATGATTATGGAGTCTGGAGCATATACTTTAGCTGGTAACCATGAACTTCCTTATCTTCCAAATCCCCACCCTTACTTTGCTTGTTCTGGAAACAGACCTAATCCAGAGTTTAGGTATATGGTTAACAAATATAAAGAACAACTTAAAGGTGCTTTCCTAGTAGATGACCACATTATAACCCATGGTGGTATTACAGCAGGTTTTGGTAAAGTGTTTGATAATGCAGAACAATGTGTTGAGTTTATCAATCAGGAATTCACATGGTATAAAAATCAACCAGTAACCCCACCAACACTTTCACAACTGTTTTATATTCCAGGTATAAGAGGTGGAAGGGAGCAATACGGTGGCCCATTTTGGGCGTCTATAGGGTATGAAAAATTCTGTGGTAAATTTAATCAAGTTGTTGGACATACACCGAAGAAAGAACCATACATTCAGGAAGTTGGAAAACACGTCAAAGGAAAACATAGAATTGTTCATGTCGCTATTGACAGCCCTAAATTTATTTGTTATAATACAAAAACTAAAATGTTTGAGGATTATTGTTCCGAAGAATACAAAAATGATGATCAAATGAGATCTATCTTGGAACGAACTTTCTAATGAAATTTATTAGAACACGATTATTGTGTATTGGTATTTCTAGTTTATTGTGCGGATGTATGGGCCCTGATATCTTTAATACAGTTAATGAAACCGATACCAGAGACTGGTACGTTGACTCTAAAGGAGTCATATATAAAATCCACAGAGGAGAAACGAAATGAATCCGGAAGTAGAAGTAAAGATTTCACAGCGTATTTTGCGAAAAGGTAAACGTGTTGGAATGTTTGTTGGTGTTAAAATGCCTAATGGTAAGGCAAGACTTGGGTACTCACTTTGTTCTAAATATGATATCTACAACCAGGAACTGGCTATGAAGATTGCTATTTCCAGAGCAGAATCGAACAAGGGTTGGGAAGTTCCTTCGTCCCTGTTAGTTGATTTTGAATACTTCTACGAACGCTGCCAACGATACTTCAAGGAGGATTTGGAAGATTAACAATGTGCAAAAATGAATATCTAAACGAAGATGGGTTTCCGGAATTTAAACTGGCATGCGGTTGTATATCTACAAACATTCCAGGTTTTGGGTGGACAACTACATATTGTGAAGAACACGAAGAATCGTATGATGAAGATTTGTACAACGAGCCTAAACTAACGAAATTTAAACCAAACCAACACTATTAAGGGAGAACGAACGTGGCAAAAAAAGAAACTGTAAATGTAACACCTTTCATGTATACTGAAAGTGAAATTAATTGCTTAAAAAACTTTAGTACGATCAATACCTCGATGATTCTTGAGCCAGATGGTTTTAAGGTTATCAATAACTCGAAATCTGTTATAGGATTTTGTAAATTTGAAACTCCGTACGAATACGAACCATTTGGTATCTATGAAACATCGGAATTCCTTACTGCTCTTGGAGCTATGGACAAACCACAAGTAGAAGTAAATGCAAAGTATCTTAACATTGTAGATGGTGACGCTTCACTAAAGTATTTTACAACTGCGAAAGATCTTCTTCCAACTGTTCCAGATGTAGGCAAAAAGTTTGATGCTCTAGAATGTGAACTCGAATTTACTATTACAGCTGATAAACTTGCGTTCCTTTTGAAGATGGCTACTATTTTGAAGTCCAAGTATATTTTCTTTGAGAGTGATAAAAAGAAGATTCGTCTAACTGCTGGTGATGAACTTAACTCCAGTTCTAATAACTATGAAGTAACTATTGAGGAAGGGATTAAGTCCAACTCGTTAACTGCTCCCGTTAAAGTGGTATTGGCTGACTTTAAGATTATGCCTGGTGCATATACAGTTAAGCTGTCCACGAAGATCTCAAAGTGGTCTAATACTAATGGTATTGATTACTTTATTGGAGTAGCTAGCTAGTTTTTAGATATATCCCACCGTTAAAAGATGTCGTAATAATCGTCCTGGTTGTTACGACATCTTGATTTGTTGATAGTCTTATTGTATAATGTTTAAAAACCAACAAAGGAATAAACAAATGGAATTGATTGGAACAAGCAGCTTACTTATGAAGAAACCAAGCTATAGTAACTATACCCTGACCTTTACCATTTGGTTTTCGAATAAAATGTTCTTCTGATAATTCATTAAAATGTTTAATATCAATAGTAGAATTGTAATTAAACACTTGCCAACCTCTATAATGATCCCATTTTTTAGAAACTAAATTGGCAATTATTTGTTTACTTAATATTTTATTTGTTACTAACTTTATATTCAATATTCCATTACAAGAAAACTGTATTCCTTCAGGGGAAACCAAAAGATAATTTTGTTTTCTATCTCTTCCATACATTGGATTATTTTTACCAGAGGTTTGTAAACTTTTTAACTTTTTAAGTTCTGGAAGACGGAAGTTGTAGGTCCAAGTATCACCTCCTGTACCGCCTTTTGTCATGTTATAACCATTTTGAAAAGACATGGATTGAAAATATTCTATATAGTATATTTCTTTTTGGTTTAACTCTTCCTTTGTGTTACAATAACACAATATTTCCCATGTAAAGTTATCTTTACCGTATTTGCGTAATGCTCTATAAAAATGGGTTTGTGTTAAATCTTTAAAGGCATTTTTAAAATGTTTATTTTTTCTAGGTTCAATAGAAGGTTTAGCTGTTTGACCAATGTAGGATTTACCGTTGATGGAATTAGTTGCTTTGTAGATTAACATGAAATCACCTCAATAAATAGATTTGGCAAGGACAGTAGTATTTCACCTCTACTATTGCTGGTCTATTGGTAGTAGCCAGCTAACTTGCTAAAGTTATTTATACAACGAATATAAAAAGGAATTAATTAATGGAAATTATTGGTAGCTCGTCATTGTGGTGTGAGAAATACAGGCCGTCATGTATTAAGGATTTAATTCTTCCAGAAAAGTACAAATCTATGATTAGGAAAATAGTTGATAGTGGAGAAATCCCAAATCTATTGTTTTCTGGGACAGCTGGGATTGGAAAATCAACTTTGGCGTTAGCTTTAACTAAAGAGTTAAATAGTGATGTTCTTTTTATTAACGCATCTGTAGAAACAGGTATTGATGTTGTAAGACATAAAGTTCAACAATTTGCTGTTACATCTTCTTTTATGGATGGTAAAAAAGTTGTTATTTTGGACGAAGCAGAAAGATTAGGGGGCGGTAACGGTTCTTCCGCTGCACAAGACGCATTGAAAGGGATTATTGAAGCTACTGACAAAAATTGTAGATACATTTTTACAACTAACAATCTTTCCAAAATTATAGATCCTCTTAAATCCAGAACACAGCTGATTGACTTCTCTTTTACTCAAACTGACCAGAAAGAAATTATTGTACAGTATTTTAAGCGTTGTCAGTTTATTTTGAAGAACGAAGGAATTGAGTTTGACAAGAAGATACTTGCAGATTTTATCCAGAGGCTCTATCCAGACTTCCGTAAGATAATTAACGAACTCCAAAAAGCTGTTTCTATGTTTGGTAAGATAGACGAGAATGTTTCCAAGATCTCTTCTGACTCTTTAGTGGATAACATTGTTGATGCTTTGAAATCTAAAAAGTTTTCAGAGATCCAGAAAGCAGCTAATGCTATAGATCCCACCGAGTTTTATAAAGGTTTTTATGATAAGATTCGTGATGTTCTTAACCCTCAAAGTATTCCAGATGTTATACTTGTTCTAGGAGAGGGTAATTACCGTATTGTTAATTGCCTCGATCGAGAGATACAACTAATTCATGATTTGGTACAGATTAGTAAAGTAGCTAACTGGAGATAATATGGCTGATTTGTTTGGTTATATAAACGCTATACAGAAAAAAGAATACCAGGAAGACTTATCCGGTTATTCAGCTTGGATGATAAATCGGTTCATGGTTGCCGATGCTTCTTATGTTCCAGTTATTGCTGAAATAAATTCTACATACAATTTAACAGATAGAATGCATTTTGATTTGTTGTATTACGCATTTCCAAAAACAAACAAGTTCCTTCGTTATAATATGAAAAAGGAGAAATCCGAGAAGGAAATGAAATATCTCATGCAATACTATAATATTGACCTACAACGGGCTAAAACATACGCTCAGCTAATTTCCAAAGAAGAATTTGACTCCATAATAGAGTATTTCGAGAACCGTGGAGCTAACAAAAAGACGTCAACGAAAGGAAAGAAGAAATGAAGACAATTCAAGTAGAGTTTCAACCTGGTGATGTTGTTAGATATTACTCTGGACGTTATGGTTACGCTTATATGATAATAGCCGAAGTTAGGATGAATTGGACAGAACAGAATGGTATAATTGTTAAATATGCAGGGTATCCGGAATATAATAAAGTCCGGAACGGTCGTTATAGCCTATATACTTGGATATACGATTTGAAAAATATAGAACTAATTAAGGTCAAAAATTAATGTCCATGCCTATTTTCTTTGAAGGTAGAGTTTATGGATTTGTAAGAACATCTGAATTAAAATTTGAAAGGAAGAAATAAATGGTAAACTCAAGTAATTATGTACAACTAGCAACAAATACGGAAGCACCGGTTACAGATGCTATGATTGAACGGTTTAGTAATCCAGAAAATATACGGTTACTTCACGCTGGTCTTGGTATTGCTTCAGAAGCGGGTGAGTTTGTTGATGCTCTAAAAAAAGCAATGTTTTATGGAAAGCCTCTGGATAAAGTAAATCTAGCTGAAGAGTGTTCAGATTTGTGCTGGTATATTGCCTTAACTCTAGACGTCCTAGGTGTTAGTTTTGATTCTGTATTAGAAACTAACATCAAAAAGTTGGCTGCTAGATACCCGGAAAGATTCACAGAATACCACGCAGAGAATCGTGACCTGGAAACAGAACGTGCTATTCTAGAAGGTAAAGTTCACGACTGTGAAAATTGTGATGCTCAAGGAGTTTGTAAACCATGAGAGGTTCAGCCAAAAAGAAGATAGAACAGTTTGTTGATATTTTAATTCAGAATACTCCACCAGAAGAGTTAAATAAAACAAGAGAAGCGATGATTGCCGAAGTAAAATCTTTTTGGAAATCAAAAGATAAAGAAAAACAAAAGTTCATACATAAAGTTTATTCTGGGGATTTTGATTCACTATAAATAAGTTATAAATAAAGATAGACATTTATCTTATATCAATAATATAAAGGAGTATTAACAAATGGCAAAAGAAAGTTTTAAGGATCTTCTAGAGTCTACCTATAAACTGCGTGAAGCTGATGAGGTTGCACCAGAAGAGGAAGAAGAAGTTGAACTAGAAGACGACGATGATGAAGATGCAGAAGAGAGTTTAGATGATCTTCCACAGGGTAAAGGTGATTATACTGCGGACGATCTTCGTGAAATCATCGATTACGTTTATGAAATTCTTGACAAAGAAGATGATGACGAACTTAACGATTCTGTTGGTGAAATTGGTCTTGATTTGATTTATGAGTATGCCGATGTTTTCCCTGCTACTGTATTGAATCAACTTGTTGATGATCTTAAAGAGCTTTTTGAGATTGAAGACACAATGTTGGAGTCTATTGTTACTGAAGGTTTTGTTAAACAGAAAAAAGGTGCACTTGCTAAACAGCTCCAGAAGAAAGCAAAAATGTACTACAAGAAAAATAAAGCTAAACTGAAGCAAAAAGCAAAGAAATGGCGTAAATCTTCGCATGGTAAAAAAGTTATTGCGTTGCACAAGAAATTGGCGAAGCGACTTGGTTCCAAAAAAGGATTTCGTCTCCAAGCTCCAGAAGTAGCTTAACCGTAATACTATCAACAAAACAAAAAAGTCTTTGATTTTATCGTCAAAGACTTTTTTTGTGATTATAAATAAAATTAAAAATTTAACATAGGAGTACCAAATGGGAACTGAATTTCGTCTCACAAAAAAAGAAATAGATGCTAAAATTAAAACACTTGAAGCTCGTGCAAAGAAATATCCAAAAGATGCTGACGATATTAATGCAGAAATTGCTGAACTTAAAGCTGTTCTAAAAGACGGTAAGTACATTAAAGAGAATAACATTACTCGTGCATTAGATATTCTTGAAGGTATTATAAACGAGAATGTAGCAGTTGCAGAATTACTTGGTACAAAGTTTAAAGCGTTTCAGGATTCTGTAGTTGATAAACTTAAGGTAGGATTTCCAGCTTCTATACCAATGGAAATGTTGAAACAACGTCTTAAACTTGCTCAAGACAAAGGTGAAACTATGTTGGCTAAACAAATCCAATACATAATTTCAAACGGCAAGGATGTTAAAAACATTAAAGAGTCTGTTATTGAAAAATTGTTTTAATCCAATTCCAGTAAATTTCAACTGTTAATTTAAAGCTATTCAGTTTAAATTTTAATGTTGACCACTTACTTGGATTTGAAAACAAACTATGGTAATTCATAGCTTCTTTGATTTCTGGAGATCCTGGTTTGGTTTCAATAATTGTGTACCAACCAGTAGCATCTATATCGTTTAGAAAAGATTTAATATTCTGGAAAACAGCTTGTTTAGCTTCTGCTTCGGTTTCATACGTTTCGTTATCATACACGTTACCGCATTCTGAAATACAAAGTGTTCTAAATTTGTTGTAGTCTGGATCTTCTAAATCTGTTATTTGTCTAACGTAGGAATAAATTTTTGTTTTCATTGTTTTATCTCCTCTATAGTGTTAATGTAACAAATTGATAGTTAAAAGTCAATTAAATATAAAGAAAAGGAAATTGTTATGAAAAAATGTTCGTTTGCTGACTATCTGTCAGAGAAGAAAATGAGTAGATCAGATCTAGAAAGAACCCTTCGTGCTTCTGACTCTGACAAAGACATTAACGCTTTGAAAGATGAAGTATCACAATTTTATTCAAACTTATCAACCGATGCGGCTGGATTAAAGAAAGTTTTTGCTAAAGCTAAAGCAAAGCCAGCAATTCCAGAAGTACAACTTTTTATGGTTGCTTATAAAAAACTTCAAGACGCTTTGAATTCTAAAGAGAGCGGCGAAGAATGACATTAGAACAAAGAGTCGCATTAGCATATAAAGTTCCTAGAGTAACGCTTTTCATAAACAAAGACATACAACTTATGAAAAGGATAAATGTCGTCCTTCAACGTCTTGATCGAACAAACAACGACATCTATATTCTGGAAACTTTTAATATCCTAAAGACTCTCTCTAACACTTTTGATATGAATAAATTATATCTAGTGTTATGTGATATCGTTCTTATTGAGTACCATTCTACTGTTGGATTTCTAATAGAACAATTAGCTTCCTTCGACAAAAATCAACTCAAAACTGTTATAAAGAAATTTCAAGCTCTAGGTGATGAATGAAATATCTTCTGACAGAATCTATGGTAAACACTGTAGCTCTCTACGTTATACTCCAAAAACTCATGACACAATTTGAGGACTGGGAAGCGTATAAACTCGGTATTATAGATTCTGATGGTAATAAGTTAAAGGAACCCAAGACTTCTAAAGAGATAGAGGCTTGGGATCTGCTTACCAAATTTTGTTGGAACTTCAAAAAGATCCTAAACAAATTTATAGGTAAAAGTCGTTTGGCTACTTTTCTAACAGCTTCATACCTGTTGAAAGATAGTCTTTCTTTGTTTTATATTGAGCACAACAAGGAAAAGTTGAATGAGTTGAAAACATTTTCCTTCAACAAACAAACTCTTATATATGAAATGATTAAGAGCTTACCTAAAATAGAAGAAAAAGTCACTGAAGACAATTTTGAATACCTTATGTTCCTGTACATGGAAAAAATAGACCAAATAATTTTAGATGTAGATTTTGAGAAGAAGATATGTTAGTATTAGAGGATGAAGGTACAACAACTGCCGATGTAGCTCAAGGTCCTGGTCAAAAGGGTCCTGTACAACATAGAGGACTACCTGTCTTCGATGTTTCTAAACACCATGAGTTTCAAAACTTTAATCTTGGAACAAAGATGAAGTTCAAACAATGGCGTAAGTTAATAGACTCTCCAGAAGTACATGATTGGGTTAAAAGTAACCCAAACAAATCTTTCTATATTCAACACAATGGAATCTACATAAAAGTAAAGAGAGGGAAAGAATGAAAATAACAACTGATGCAGAAAACGGTAACCTTGTAAAGATTGAGCTTGAAAGTGATGCAGCTTATTACACTTTTAAAGCTGGTGTTGATGACCGTAAACAATGGACAAAGCATCCAGAAACTTGTGAGATGTCAAACTTTTTGAGGGATAATTTGAAGTTTTCCCAGGTCTTCGTTGGATATAATGATACTTGGCTAAAAATAAAATAATCTAAAAGGAAAATTAATGAACGAAAGTTACTCTTATAGTAAACTTAACCTTTTTAGACAATGTCAATATCAATACAAATTAAAATATATAGATAAAGTAGAAACACCATTTTCAGACAATGCAATCTTTGAAAAAGGTAGATTTATACACTATCTTATTGAGCATTATCCAAAAGAAGTTGAATACAAATTCAAGTATCCAGAAGTAAGAGAGAAAGAATTAGTATATAGATCCTTCGTTAAAACATTAGTAAAGAACACCAAAAGAATTGAATATTTGTTGAGGACTGATGTACTCCTTCAAAGAGAACAACAATTTTATCTTGATAGAGAATTTAATCCAGTTGAGGGGAAAGCAGCTTCAACATTTAACGGAGTTATTGACTACGTTGGAGCAGTCGATGACTCAGTACTCCTCGTTGATTGGAAAACTGGAAAATCACAGTCAGCTTCATTAGACCAGTTAGAGTTTTATTCTATATGGGCTTTTAACAAGTTTCCACATATCACCAAAGTACAATGTTTCTTAATGTATGTGGAACAAGATGCATTTAAACATAAAACTATTCTTCGTTCAGAATTGCAAGAAATCCAAAATAAATACATTGGATTAGTAGAAACAATAGAATCACTAAAAGATTTTAAGAAGTCTAGAACTAACAAATGTGAGTATTGTGCTTTTCAAACAGAATGCTCTAAAATTAAACTAAAAGGAAAATAACATGGCAAGATATCAAGTACAAGCTCCAGATGGCATTGAAGTATGTGTAGCAACTCCTTATGGGGTTCAAGTTTTTAAACATGGTATTATTATTGAGGATGCTCGTTACGCATCTGTTTATCCAAACTTTTTTAAACTTATGCATGATGATATTACCCCTTTCTTTACTCCGCAGGTTGTTGAAGAACCTAAGGTAGAAGAGCCAGAAGTTGAGCCACAAACATCTGAACCTATAGTTGAGAAACCAAAAGCTGAAAAGGTTGAAAAACCAAAGAAAGCTCCTGCAAAGAAAGCTAGCCTAGGAAAGAAGTAAGGTAAATTATGTTACCACGCATTGCAACAAAATCACTTCTTAAACAATATATCATTCGTCAGTTGGGTGGGGAAGCTGTAACAGTTGAACTAACTGATGATAATTTAGAAGATGTTATAGCTAGAACTATTGAAGAATATTCTGTTGTAGCATATTCAGGTGTGAAGGAACGGTTTATTCCTGTAACCCTTCTTCCAGATGTTCAAGACTATACTTTACCGTACGAAACATTTGCTGTTTTAAAGGTAATGTCGATTGATATGCGTGGTATTGGTAACTCTGTTCCTAGTAATATGTTTTCTGTAAACAACTTTATCGCTGCTGACTTGTATAAACCAGGAACTGCTAAAATAGATCTCGTTGGGTATGAGTTAATCAATGAAATGATTGAAACTATGAATCTTATGTTTACTAAACAGATTTCATATGATTTTAACTCGATAACAAAAGATCTACATATTTTTGCTCCTAGTACAGGTGAAAATGTTATGCTTCATGTATATCAAAAGCTAGATACCACCGATGCTTCTGGTTCTAATGAGATTCATAACATATATAACGAAAAATGGATCAAAGATATGTCTTGTGCTAGGGCACAATATCAATGGGCGATGAATTGGCTTAAGTATCAGGGTTCAACTCTTCCAAATGGAGGGCAGTTGAACATGGAATTTATATATAACGAAGCTAAAGATAAAATTGAGAAGTTATCACAAGATTTAGAAGATCGCTATAGCCTTCCATGCGATTTTTTCATGGGTTGAGATATTGATTCCAACATTTAATGCATACGCTCCTTCTGGAGCTCCTAAATGGTACGCAAATCAAACCCATACCATTGGCGGGCAAAACGAAGCTACTTTGTTTAACAACGCCTATTCTGAATTTGTTTGGCTTTATGGTTCTGATGTTGTTTGGTTGAACCGTGAAGTTGGAAAAGAAGAATCTGTTTTTGGTGAGTATTTGTCGGCTGTTTTCAATAAAGGTACTCCAATGCGTATGTTTATTGAAGAAATGGAAGCTTGGGGTGGAACAGGTGATATTTTTAGTAAATTTGGTTTACAAGTTACTGATGAATGTACTTTGTATATAAACAAAACTTCTTTCTACAATGCATCAAGTTCTGGTTATCCTAAACAGGGTGATCTAGTTTATGTAAACAAAGCTCAGAAGTTGTTTGAAGTATCCCATATAGAAGATGAATCAGCACCCGGGTTTTATTTGTTTGGAAACCGTACAGGGTACAAGATTAGTTGCAAATTGTTCAGTTATAACCATGAAGTTATTAACCAATCTGTTTCTTCGGGTATTCCAGAAGCTGTTCAAGCATTGGATGATCTGTTGTTGAACAACGCAGGACAAACAGTAACATTAGAACAGAAAGAAGTTGAAAACTTTAATGTACCGATTCAAAGTGTAACATCTAGTGTAATAGACACAACTGAAGAGGACCCACTTGGATGAGTGTTGACAATTATACAACAAAGATAATCATAACAACTTTTATGGATTGGTTTAGTCGTATTACTGTAAACCGTTACGGGGAAGCTATAACTCCAAGTTTAAGTTCTGTTTTTATTCAAAGAAAAAATGTTCCAGTTCCTATTCAGTGGGCTTCTAGGGAGAAATGGTCAGCTATTTATAATTCATCTACTGCTAGAAAAGTAATGGACCCAGCAATTAGAGAAAAGAACCCCGTAGAGATGCAATGGGTTCTTCCTCGTATCTCGGTTTTCATGAATGGTATTAACTATGATGCAACTCGTAAATTAACTAAAACTCAAAGGATAGGGAATGAAGCTCAATATGTTCCGGCTCCGTATAACTTTGATTTGGAAGTTTATGTTGTAAGTAAAACTCTAGATGATAATCTTCAAATAATGGAACAAATTTTACCTTACTTTGCTCCTGAGTTATCTTTGTCCGTTAAACTACAACCTGGATTAGATCCTGATTCAGTCCCTATTGTGTTTAATGGTGTAACAACTGATATTCCAGTAGACTTTAATGAAGATGAAGAACGGTTAATTAACTTCTCTTATAACTTTACTGTTAAGTCAAACTTCTATCCGAAGAAAAGATATGTCAACCGTAAAACTTATTTTGCTATTGGTGTATCAGGTTCAAATCAAATTGAAATAGGTTCTGAAGTTGAATTCAATAAACTAACACCAGGTACTTTAGTTTCAGGCCCAGGAATACCAAATGGGGCTTACATTGTAGGTTTAATACCACCTAGTACTGTTATTCTTTCTAATGGTGTAACTGCAGACTTTAATTCTGATATTGTTTTTTCAGGTAAAGATATTCTTTATTCACTTGAAACCACAGGATGTTCAGCTGCAAGTGGTGCAGATTATATTAAAGTTATACCACCTGCACAAAATAATTTGAAAGTTGGTATGTTAGTCTGGGGTGAAGGTATTCCTGATAACACATATATTGTTGAAATTTTACCTGATGGTACAATAAAACTTTCTAATAATATAATGATAAATATTTCAAATGTTACTTTACATTTTGGCATCAATCCAATTATTTTAGATGTGAAAACTAATATGTATGCTTCTGGATCAGAATATATTCAAGTAGATCAACAATGGATTGCACATCTTCAGAAGATTGAAGAGAAGTTTAATTACTTTGTAGATACATCGACAACACCAAATCCTTTCTTTGGAGCGTAATATGGAACTTTCAGAAAATACAAAAAAAATCGTAATGATTATTTTAGTTGCTTTTATTCTAATTGTTTCTTTGATTGGAGTATTTGTTCCTGACTCTAGAGTATACATAAAAGAAGTTGTTGGAAGTATTCTCAACTTTATTCCTGTTGTAATGAAATAAATTAAGGTAACTAATGAACAAAAAATTTGAGAATTTAGAAAAGAAACTAAACATAGCAACATCATTGGTTTCAGAGTTGACTGAAGAAGTTGAAGATCTACCAGAACTTACGATATCTTCAGATGTTCCAGCGGAAATTCAGGAAACAGTTTTCACATTAGATCTTTTGAAAACTGATTTTATGTTGATAAGAAATAATATCTTGAAACTGGTTTCTACAGGTCAACGTGTTTTAGATACTGCATCAGTTTTAGATGTTACTGATATGAAAGCGAGTCAGTTACAGGCGTTGTCTGAAATGCAATCGACTATTGGTAATAATTTGAAGTTGCTTATTTCCATTTATAAAGATATCGCTGAAATAGAAAAATTGAGAATCAAAGAAGCAGCAAAACAACAAACTCAAGCGAATGTAAATATGGGAACAGTAGTAAACAATAATATTGTCTACTCTGGAAGTACAACTGATTTGTTACAACTAATTAAGGACAATAAATAGGTATATGGAAAAAGTATATTGTAAAGATTGTTTATGTTGGAATCGCATTGGAAATTCATTAAACGGAACCTGTCATAGACTTCCAGTAACTAAAATGGATTCATTTCCAATTTCAAAAGGAACTACATTCTGCTTTGATGGAATTAAGGATAATACAATAAAACTTCTAGTAGAAGAAGAGGAAATATATGAAACAAAAATTTGAATTGATTAACGAGTGTCTTCAAAAGAACGTGTTGACAGAAACAAACGTGTCTAGTGATGTTGGACAGTTCGCACCAATTATTCTTCCATTGGTTCAGAAAATTTATCCAGAATCATTGGTTGCACAAATTGCTTCTATTCAACCAACAACTTCCCCTGTTGCTAGAGTCTCCGCTTTGTATTCTATGTATTCAGGAAACGCTTCTAACAACGACAACAACCTTCACGTGGATGGAAGTATTGTTCCAGGTATGACTTGGTCGAACTCAAAGATTATTACTGTTGCTGCTTCCGCTGCTTCTTTAATAACTGTTGGATCTAGTGCTAGTTCTGGGTCAAATGTTATAACTGTTTTCTATAAAGAAACTGTTTCAGGTGGTCCAATTTATACACCAGAAAGTTCAGCAAATCCATATTACACTCATGTACTGGTTAGAGTTGATTCCGGTAATATTGTTACTAACGATACATTTACTTTTGGAGCAACTCCAATTAAGGTGTTATACGCTTCTGCTAACCGTAACATTGTAAAACGCATTTTTTCTAACTACGCTGGAATTCAAGAGATTGATTCAGCTGTAAATCAAGTCAACTTTGAAATTAGAACTGCTACCTTAACTTGTAAAACTAAAAAGATTAAATCAGCGTTTACTCGTGAGAAGGTTCAGGATGTTCAAAAACTCTACGGTGAAGAAACAAACAATATTGTAGGTAGATATATTGCAAATGAAATTCAACAAGAGATTGACCGTGAAATTGTTGAATACTTAAAAGATATCGCAACTCCAATGCCTGTTGATATTGACCTCTCAAAATCATTTGCAAATGCATCATCTGGTTCAATTGGTGACTTAACTTATGATCTTTACTTTACTATTTTTGCTGCAATAGAAGAAATTGTTAAAGCAACAAAGCGTAATCGTACAATGTTTATTCTAGCTGACTCTGCAACAGTCGCATTGTTGACAACCAACGCTCTACATTCGGATTCAACTCCTGAAGAATCAAACCCTTACCGTGTTGGTTCTATTGGTGCATATCCATTGTATTGCGACCCATTTTCAACAGAACATTATATGATCATTGGTTACCGTTATGAGTCAGATGCTAAAGATGATGCTGGATTGATTTTTACTCCTTATGTTTCTACTTTAGTTGAAGCTACTGACCCAGCTACTTTCGGTCAAGTGTATATGACAATGAATCGTTATGGTTATATACGTCACCCACAAGATTCTGGAAACGGAATTGGCGATTCAGACTTCTTTAGATATGTTTCTGTAAACTTTGGAGATGTTAGCTCTATAGCCAACCAAGGTGCAAATTTAGTTAGTCAAGTTAGAAAAACTTATTAAGGAGATATAAATGGCTATTGGAGATAAAATAGTTGTTGGTCCTATTACAGCGATTGCTAGTAATCCAGCGTTAACTGACAACTCAACAAACATAGCATCAACTCATTATGTAAATGAGATGTTGAAGGGTCGAAAGAACTACATCATCAACGGCAACTTTGACATCTGGCAGCGTGGAACAAGTCAGACTTCTTCTAGTTACGGTAGCGATGACAGGTGGTTAAATAGTAGCGGTGGTTCAACAAAGACTCATTCGCAACAAGCATTTACTCTCGGGCAAACTGATGTGCCTAATGAACCAAAATACTTCTCCAGAACTGTTGTAACTTCTGTTGCGGGGGCGGGAAATCAATGTAGTAAATACCAGGGCATTGAATCTGTCCGTACGCTTGCAGGCAAAACCGCAACACTCTCTTTCTATGCAAAAGCTGATGCAGCTAAAAATATAGCCGTTGAATTTTTACAAGATTTCGGTACAGGCGGCTCTCCATCTGCAGCTATCACAGGGATAGGAGTAACCACTTGCGCTCTCACTACTTCTTGGCAGAAATTCACCGTGACAGTAAACATCCCAAGCATCAATGGCAAGACTCTTGGTACTAGTGGTGATGACAGGCTTAATGTACTTTTTTGGTTTGATGCTGGCTCTGATTATAATTCCCGTGCTAACTCCCTCGGTCAGCAATCAGGTACATTCGACATCGCCCAAGTCCAGCTTGAAGAAGGTTCAGTAGCAACTAACTTTGAAGTTAGACATCCAGCAACCGAGCTTGCCCTATGCCAGCGGTACTACGAAGTAGGATCGGGAGTCAGCTATTTTCCGAGCGCTGGAACTGCATACTCTGGTGTAGCGGTAAATTACAAAGTTACAAAAAGGGCAGCACCTACAGTTACTGTGTTTGATGACGTCTCTACCTCTGGCAAGGTGACTGCAATCACCGGACCCGGGGGGCAAGTAGCTAATGCGTATTCATATGCGTCTACAGGATTAGACACTACAAATATACTGCATATAGTATATGCAGGCGGCAGTTCAATTTACGGACTCCGCTTTACATTTGCTGCCGACGCCGAACTATAACCACAATTCACAATAAAAACTAGAAACCCTATGTTAAATAAACATAGGGTTTTTATTTGATCAAATTTTCATAAAGGAAACAATGAATGGTAGAAGATATAAAGGAAGATATTTTTGGAAATGAAATAGCTTTTGATGGAAATCCAAATCTTAAAAAACCGAATACAAAACTAGCATATACAAAAGAACATATAGAGGAGTATCTTAAATGTGCTAATGATTGGAAGTATTTTGCCGAAAACTATTATTTTATATTAGATATAGATAAAGGAATGGTACATCCAAAATTAAGAGATTATCAAATAGATATGGTTGAATCATTTATTAAAAGAAGGTTTAGCATAACTCTGGCGAGTAGACAATGTGTTGTGGGTGATTCTAAAATTAAAATAAGAAATAAAAAAACCGGTGAAATTCAAGAATTAACATTAAAAGAATTAGAAAATATAATTTCTTAATACTTGTCTAGATGTATAAATAATAGTAAAAAAGGTTCATATGGCTAATAATTTAATGTATTGTGAAATTTGTAAAAAGAAAGTTAAAAGTTTTTATCATCATTTAAAAAGTGTACATAACATAACATCGGAAGAATATAGAGAATTATACATTCCTAAAAGATTTTGTGACTATTGTAATTCTGTAATAACAGATAAAAAGTCATCAGCTAAATTTTGTTCGGTTAAATGCAGAAAGGAATATTACAATATAATTCATATAGAAAATTCCAGAAAAGATCCAAGTAATAAAGTCGAATGTAAAATATGTGGATTTATGTGTCGATCTGTTTTAGCTCATGTAAGAGATCATCATAAAATACCTTTTAGTGAATATAAGAAAAAATATAATTTATCGACAGAAGATTGTTTTTGTAAAGAATATATAAATTATTGCTCCGAAAAAATAAAAGGTGAAACTAATCCTGGTTATAAACACGGTGGTAAATTTTCTCCTTTTTCTAAAAAGTTTGTTAAATATCAAGATTTAGATAATAAAGAAATAGCAATCGAAAATGTTATATCAAAAGTTAAACAAACTAAAAAAGATAATCCACAAAATCAAACTAACCATATTGAACATTGGCTTAAGTTGGGGTATGAGTTAGAAGAAGCTAAATTACTTTTAAGTGACAGACAAGCAACATTTTCAAAAGAAAAGTGTATTTTACGGTATGGGGAAGAAGAAGGGTTGAAGATATGGCAAGATAGACAAGATCGTTGGCAAGAAACTTTAAACTCAAAATCTGAAGAAGAACGGTCAGAAATAAATCGAAAGAAAATTACTAAAGGATATTCTATTTCAAAAAAAGAAAAAGAATTATTTAATATTTTGTCTAAAGAATTTCAATTAGAACAACAATTAGCATTATTTGATCGAAGATGTTTTTTGTTTGACATTGCTGATCCTTCACAAAAGAAAATTATAGAATACAATGGTGATTATTGGCATGCTAACCCAGATGTTTACCAAAAAGATTTTTTTAATAAAAAAATTAAAAAAACAGCTTTAGAAATATGGGAATTAGATAGAATCAAACACCAAGTTGCCTTGGATAATGGGTACCAAATTTTAATTATCTGGGAACGAGACTATAAGAATAACAAGGAAAGAGAATTGAATAAATGTAAGGAATTTTTAAATGAAATTTCAAAAAATTATTAATATAGAAGATTTTGAAATTTTAACAGATGAAGGTTGGAAAGATTTTTCTGGTTTGGGAATTACTCCACCGTTAGATATTATAGAAATAGAAACAAGTAACGGTTTAATATTAAAAGGAGCTCCTAATCATTCTATTTTTAAATCCGATCTTTCAGAAGTGGATTTATTGAATATAGAAATTAATGATATTATTTTCACTAAAAACGGTCCCGAAAGTGTTATAAAAAAAACTATTCTAAACAAAAAAGAAATAATGTATGATATTTTAGATGTTTCAAATTCTAGGTATTATACAAATGATATTTTATCACATAATTGTGGAAAATCAACTTCATTTGAAATTTTTGTTTGTTGGAATTTACTTTTTAATAAAGATAAAACTATAGCTTTATTGGCTAATAAAGCTGAACAAGCTAGAGACCTTTTAAGAAAAGTAAAATTAGCATATGAACTTCTTCCAAAATGGTTACAACAAGGTGTTTATGTTTGGAACTCTGGGTCAATAAAATTAGAAAATGGTAATATGGTTATTGCTAGTGCAACATCTTCAACTGCGATACGTGGTAGATCCATTTGGTGTGCAATATGCGATGAGCGGTCATTCGTCGAAAACAGCGTATGGTCGGGCTTCATTTCATCAGTCTATCCAACAATTTCTTCAGGTAAAGATTCTAAAGTAATTTATGTTTCTACTCCTAATGGTATGAATCACTTTTATAAGGATTGGACAGATGCTATAGAAGGCAGAAATAAATTTCACCCTATTAAAGTTGACTGGTGGCAGGTTCCTGGTAGGGACGAAAAATGGAAAGAAGAAACTATTGCCAACATCGGCATGCAAAGATTTCTTCAAGAATATCAAAATTCTTTTCTTGGTAGTATTGCAACACTAATTGAACCAGAAATAGTTAGAGAACTAAAACACAAACAGGAGATAGAACATCCAAGAATATTCAGTAACATTCCAGAAGAGTATTATAAGTTCTTAAAGATATATGAGGAACCAAAGAAAGGTCATACTTATACTATTGGAGTTGACTCTTGTAAAATGACTGAAGAAAACTCTGGTGACGCTCTAGGTATGCAGGTTCTTGATATTACCGCTTACCCGTTCAAACAAGTTGCTACGTTCTTCGCTAAAGAAGGTTTCAACTATTTGTTCTCTCCAGAGATGGCTTTTAAACTTGGAATGTACTATAACGAAGCTTATATGTTCGTGGAGAACAACGAAATAGGCCAAGAAGTTGCAAACATGATTCACTTCGACTATGAGTATGAAAACATTTACTTTGAGAAAGGTAATCTTCCTGGTTACCGCACAACCAAGAAAACAAAAAGAATGGGTTGTACTAATCTAAAAATGTTACTTGAAAAGAATCAACTTGTATTGAATGACTTTGATACAATTTCACAACTTTCAACCTTTATAAAAGTTAAGGATAGTTATAAAGCAGAATCTGGTTACCAAGATGATCTAGTTATGGCTTTGATTTCTGCATTGTTTTTTCTTATGTCAAAAACATTAGACATTTCAGAAATTGCCGATCCACAAAAATTGATTAGTGTTATAAAGGCTGAAAAAGATCAGGAAATGGAAGAAACTCCTGCATTTGGTTATCTCCCAGACGATGAGTTTGATAATGAAATCAAAACAGATGCTGATGGATTTACTTGGTAAGACACTATTTATATTACCAGATATAAGGTAAGTTCAAAATATAAATAGATACAACAGAATCCAATATTTGGATGAATTAAAATAAAAGGAGAAATAAAAATGGGCTTTAGTTTATCACCAGCAGTTTCAGTTCGTGAACTAAACTTGTCACAAACAGTTCCTAACATACCTTCTGCAAGAACTGGTATGGTTGTAAGGGCTGATTATGGGCCGTGTTTAACACCAACTGGAGTAACATCGGAAGCAGATTTGGTAGCTGCTTTCGGTAAACCAACTGCTAACAACTACCAAGATTGGTATCAGGCATGGAACTTCCTACAGTATGCTTCTAGTCTTTATGTTGTTAGACCACTTCCACGGAACGATTCAAACAACGCTTTCAAAAATGCTGGTATTCATATCAGCAACAACGTAGCTTCAGAAGGTAATGCAGAACTGTACAATACAAACAAAGCAGAAATAACTTTGGAGTCAACTGTTGTTAATGGTAAGATTGCATTCTTTAACAAATATGTAACTCCAACTCAAACTCTTGCTATTGGTGTTTGTTCTAATCCTGCTTACTACAGCAAACCTGTTGTAGATGCTTATTCGGCTGCCATTGGAACAATTAGTGCTTCTGGGGCTTCTATTCCTGTTACTAACAACTCTTTGGTTAAAGGTAACAAAATTCTTTCACTTGGTACTGGTAAGATATATAATGTTGTTGATTCCAGCCCAACTAGCGTAACATTTGATTATACTTTTACTTCTGCAAGTGACGCTAAAATTGAATTTTCACTTGGTTACATTACTTACACATCAGCTTCACTTTCTGGTATAACTTTTACAGTAACTTCTTCAGCTACTACTAATAATGCTAAAGTTGGTCAGGCATTCACTGTCGGTGGAAAACTTGCTTATGTAACTTCCATCGCTGCTAACGTAATTGCTTTAACTTCAGCTGATGGTACTGCTATTAACCCAGGTACAAGTGGAACTGTTTTCTCTAATGAAACTGCTTCTTGGGCTACTTTAGCTCCTGAATATGCTTCTAACTCTGTTTCAGGAATTCCTGCAGGTTCAACAAGTTTTAATGTACTTTCTGGGTTTAACATTCCAGTTGGTTATGTTTTCAACTTTGATAAAGCAAACAACGACTTGATTTCTTCTATTACTGCTACAGATGAAACTCAAGATGCTTATACTGTTGTTGCTACTGATCCAGTCAACAATGTAATTTACTTGGATAGCCCTCTCGCTTCTGCTGTTAAGAAAATTAACGGTACTGCAATTACAAGTTCCCGTTTGTATGTTGACCTTGATCCAGCTACTTCCAAAATCGTTGGTATTAACTTACTTGCAGAAAAGTTTGATGCTACTGTAATTAAGAAACAGCGTTTAACTGCTGAAGTTGCTTCTGATGCTGTTCCAAGACTTGCTAAACCATACATCAAAGAAGAACTACTTTCCTTCTCCGACCTTCTTGAGTATGAGCCTAACTGGCAGAACGGTGAGTTCTTAACTGTTGTATTTGACAAGAACACTGATGGTCTTTATGAGATCAAAGAAACTGTTATCGCTTCTTATAGCAAAACTGCTAAAAATGCTGATGGTCGTAACATTTACGCAGACAATGTATTCTTCACAAGTTCAAAATACTTGTATGCTAAAGTTAGCACTTCTAAAGCAGTTTCTGTAAATAGCACTCTTGCTGGTGGGTTGTTTACTTTTGGAACTTCAACTGAAACTGATTATGCGTTCACTGATTTTAACCAAGCTTCAGTACAGTTCGCGTTTGAAGAATTTGCTAACCCAGAATCATTTGATGTAAACATTCTTATTGCTCATCAACTAGATTTAAACTACGCTTCAACTATTGCTGAAACTCGTAAAGATTGTGTAGCACTTGTTGCTCCATTTAATGCTTCGGAACTTATTACAAAAACTTCCTCTGAAGCTACTGCATTACTTAACAATAAATTTGGTTCAAAAACTGTTTATGATGCTAAAGAGTTTACTACTTTTGGAACTTACACTGCTGTATATGGTAACATGAAATATCAGTACGATAAATTCAACGATGTAAACCGTTGGGTTGCTGTTCTTGGTGATATTGCTGGACTTTATGCACAAACAGATGCAAATCGTGATCCATGGTGGGCACCTGCTGGTTCAGAGCGTGGTGTTATGAAGAATGTTATTAAACTTGCTTTTAACGCTGGTAAACAGAACCGTGATGACCTGTATGTAAATGCTATTAACCCAATTATCAACATTCCAGGTGAAGGTGCTGGTGTTGTTTACGGCCAGAAAACTGCTACTGCTATTGCTTCTGCTTTTGACCGTGTTAATGTTCGTCGTTTGTTGATCTTCCTTGAGAAGACTGTAGCAACTGCAGCAAAAACTGGGTTGTTTGAATTTAATGATGCATTTACTCGTCAGAGACTTTTCGGTATAATTGAACCATTCTTGCGTACAGTAAAATCAAGACGTGGACTTTATGACTATCTGTTGGTTATTGATGAGTCGAACAATACAAGTTCGGTTATTGATGCTAACGGTATGGTTATTGATATGTACCTCAAACCTGCCAAGACTGCTGAATTCATCAATGTTAATGCGGTCGTAACTGCAAGTGGTACTAACTTTGCCGAAGTTGTAGGTAAAACAGGTCTTTAAGATTTAAAATATATTATATTGAAAGGGTTCTATTTTTAGAACCCTTTCTTCTTGACTATTCTTATAAATACTGTTATAATAAATTCAGCTACTAATTTAGGTTAAAGGTAATTATATGAATTTTTCAAGTGAAAAAAGTAAACAACGGGAAATAGAACTTTTTAACAATTCTAGTATAAAAGAATTTGAATTAAATATTGCTCAGGAACAATTTATTAACTTTTTTGAAACTCATGATGTTGCTAATATTAAAAGAATAATGATTAATAGTAATCCAGAGCTATATAAAACAATTTTTAGAACATATGAACACATTCTTTCCAATAGTAAAATATATCATCTATGTAAACTAAAAGTAATAGAAGAACCTGTTTGTTCTATCTGTGGTAGAAAAGTTTGGTTTCAAGCTAAAGATGGGTACTTTGATAAATGTAGTGTTTGCAATAGATCTATTAATATTAAAATTAGAAATAGTAATATACATGAAGAAGATTATAATACGGAAGAATTAAAATCTACTATTATTCAAAAAATTAAATTACTACACCCTAAATCTTATTTTCAATCTTTACGGTCGACAGATTCGGTAATAATTAACCAAGTCCTAAAAAGGACTAATTATCTAGACCAAAAAGTAAAGTTTAATGAACGTTTATATCATATT
>Ga0172367_10003024_pt1 | contig 22365 bp, 23 predicted proteins | sample Lak10m_FD_114542 | JGI IMG/M metagenome (GOLD analysis project Ga0172367, IMG submission 114542) | Freshwater microbial communities from Kabuno Bay, South-Kivu, Congo - kab_022012_10m | ecosystem: Environmental > Aquatic > Freshwater > Lake | place: Democratic Republic of the Congo: South-Kivu... | reverse complement strand
ATAATGTTAACATTAATGATAATTGTATTGAATCATTAATATTTTTACAAAATTTTAGACTATTATCTATTAATATAACATGTTTAATATTTAATTTATCATGATATTTTTTTAACATTTTTACACCTTTGGAGAATTAAAACGCCAATACTTAATTTTATTATAAAAATAAAAAAATTGATTAATTTAAATTTAAAATATATATAATATATACTTATATGACTACTAAAGAAATGAACTTAACTAATATGAATATTAAGGATTTTATTGACTATATTATAACATTTGATAATATAGATGATATTTTAGATAATTGTAAAACACAATCTGAAAAAGGTTTTATTTTTGAAAGATTATTTGATATTGTTATTAAATTTGGATTTTGTAATGAAATAAAAATTAAATTATTTTTTCATAAAATGTATGATAATATTTATTATAATGTATATAAAATAAATACATCAATATTAGAAAAAGTATTAGATATTATTAATAAAATTGATAAATTAAGTGATAATAAAACCAAAGAACCAATTAAAAAACCAGTAAAAAAACAGACAATACCAAAACCATTAAAAAAACTAGTATGGAATAAATATATAGGTGAAGAAATAGGAAAAACAAAATGTTTATGTTGTAAATTAACATATATAACACAGTTAAGTTTTCATTGTGGTCATATAATATCAGAGAAAAATGGAGGAGAAATGGAAATAGATAATTTAAAACCGATATGTCAGAGTTGTAATTCAAGTATGGGGATACAAAATATGGATGAGTTTATAAAAAAATATAATTTATAATTAATAAAAAGTGTTATATGTTTTTTTAATCCATACTTCAAAAAAGTTATTAGAAATGGAGCCATTAAAAAAATAAGATTTTCTATAAATATTAATAAAATAAAATTTTTTGAATATATAATCAATATATTTTTTATGAGAAGTATTAATAAAATCATTTTCAATAATAATAATTTTAAAATCATTTAAAAAATTTGGTTGATTTTTCAATATATAATATAAACATCCTTCACAATCAACAACAAGAACATCAAATTTAATATTATATTTATTTTTAATTTTAGTCCAGGACATTGTTTTAATTTTTTTCCATTTATTAATATTATCAATTTTATTTTTAGGAAGTGTAATAGAATTTAATTCATCATTTTTTTGATATAAATTAATATTAGAAATAGCACAATTTTCAACATTAAAATTAAAATTATTAAGTTTTTTATTTTCAATTAGTTTGATAACGTTATTTGGTTCAGATTCAATAACTAATAATTGATTACTATTATTTAATATAGAAGAAATGAGACATGAATTTCTACCAATATTACCACCTAATTCTAAAACATTATGATAAGGTTTAATAAATAGTAATGCCATAATTTGTTCATTATATTCTTCATTAAAATTACCATAATTAATTTTTAAATTTTGATGTTTTTTTTTTAATATTTTTACAATATTTTTTTTTTTAATATTATCAAATATATTTAAAATATAAAAAATAATAATTACAATAATAAAAAATTTCATATATTATAAAATATATAAAATAAAAATTTATAATTAAAAAAATAAAATTATAATAGAAATAATGTCAAAAATATATAATGATGATTTTAATATATATGGATATAAAATAAATATAACTGAAAATAATATAATAGAAATTAAAAATGATATTAATAAAATAAATAAAAAATATTATTATTTAGAACAAAAGTTAACAAAACAAGATCAAAAAATTAAAGAATTAAAAGAAGATATAAAAGAATTAAAAAAAAGTAATATAAAAAAAGCTCAAGAAATGGAAGAATTAAAAAAATTGATTAAATAATATTTTAAGTATATAATATATATATGAATTAAAATACAATGAAAAGTGTAAAAAACATAAGTGAGGTAAATGATAAATTAAATAAGTTAATATTATATATAAAAATAAAAGAAAAAGAAATTAAAAAACAATTAAAAGAAATTAAAACGAAGATTATTTTTTAAAACCTAATTTATATATTTTATTACAAGAAAGAATACTATTAGAACGTTGACTAATAGGTGTATATGGATCAGGATCCAAAGAATAAAGTGTATCAAAATTAAAGGGTAAATTATCATTCCATTTTATTTTATCATTAGTATTATTACTATAAAGATAATAAAGTTTAGAATAAAAAGTATTTCTAGTTAATTTTTTATTATGAATATCAGCCAGATTAAAAATACCATATATATTTTTTTTATCAATACACCATAATATAGCTTTAGCAATACATAAAGTAGTAGTAAAAGTAATAAAAGAGTTTTTAATACAAGAAGGAAATTCATGATTTTTAGTATATAAAACAGCATTTCTGAATCTTTCAGTATTCCATATACCTGCAGTTCTAAAAATTACAACTTTTTGAGGGCCATTAGATATAATTTGTTCAGCACTTCTAATAATAGAAGCAAGGCCATAAGAATTAACATGCCATATAGAGTTATTATTATTATTATTATGAATATTAGGATAAATATATGTGGATTCATCAAGTATATTACCATTAAGTACACTACCATAAGCATTTTCAGAACTGATCATAAAAATATTACCTTTCCATTTATTTTTTAAAAGATCAATATTATGACGAATACGTATAGCTGTACGTAAAAAAGAATGTGGAGAGAAAATGGAAATAATATCAGAAATAATAATTGTATCAGAATTTTTAATAGATTCAATAAATTCAAGATCATTATTAGAAGTAGCAAGTTGAGGTATAATAATAACATTATTCGCAATAGTTTGTAAATAGGGTACTCTTTTAGGTTTAGTGGTAGTAACAGTGATATAAATATTAGGATATAATAATTTAATTTGTTTAATAATATCAATACCAATATGTTTACAACCGATAATAAGTATATTTTTATTAAGATTATTAATAAAGTTAAAATTGTAAATAGAAAAAAGTGGTATAGATTTGGTTAAGAAATCTTTACGTGAAATAACGTTATTATATTTATTAAAAACAAGATTAGGATAGACAATATTATATGTATAATAAAGATTAAAAAAAGATATAAAAAGTCCTAAAATTTTAAATATAGAAAACATATTATATTTATAATAGAATAATAATTTTTTAAATAAATAAAAATTGAAAAAAATATATATTTAAAAAAATATAATATAGAATTATAATATAAATGAAACTTGTGAGTCCATATCATAATATAAAACAATATACAAATATATTAATAGAGCCTTATCATATGAATAGTGATATAAAGAATAATATGAAAAATGTATTACAAAAGAAAATAGAGAAGAAATGTAATAAAAATGGTTATGTAGAAGAAGTATATAGAATAATAGAATATTCAGATGGTAAAATGCCTGGTGAGAATTTATCAGGGAGTGGGATATTTAATATAACATATCATTGTAAAATCTGTATACCAGTAGAGAATACAATAATAATAGGATTAGTGAGAGTAATAAATCAGGAATTAATAATAGCAATAAATGGTCCGATAATGATATTTATACCAAAAGAAAATATAGATTTAAATTTATGGAATATACAGGAGAATTATTTAAATAAAAATAATAATAAAAAACTAAAACCAAATGAATACATTAAAATTCAGATAATAGATAAAAGAATAAATTTATATGATATTCAAATAAAAGCAATTGGTAAATTATTAGATTATGCAACTGATGAAGAAGTAAATACATATTATGGTACAAAAGTGGAAAAGAAAAAGATAATAGAAAATAATAATAATAATGAAGAAAATGAGTCAAATTTTATAAATTAAAGTTTATTAATAAATAATAGTATATCTTTTTCAATATTTTTGAGTATAATATTATCATAATTTTGAACGATCCAGTCATTAATATCAATTTTATATTTAAATAAAAAGGAGTCTCTAATATTAGTAATTTTTTTACTAAAATTTCTAATAATATTTTTAAAACTTTTATTATGAAGTTTAACGAGTGAAATAAGTTCATTAGCGATATTAATATTATTATAATTATTAATATTAAGTAATCTTTGATATATCCACCAAATACACCAGACTCCACAGAAACCATTAGGATCACCAATTTTTTTACATTTATCAGTTTCATTATTTTCAAGATATTGAAAACCAATATTAGGTAAAAAATCTTTAGGTTTAAGATAATTAATATTATTATTAAAAAGTTTAAATTTATTATATAATATATCATCTAATAAATTAGGATTATAATTAAGTCCGATAGGATAGTTACTGCCATTAGGTTCAAATCTTTCAATAGTATTTTTTTTAATATCCCAGAAAAGTATATTAGCATGAGAACCGTTAGGTAATTCAATACCAATAGGAATAATTAAATAATTACTAATTTTAATAAGATTATTAATTTCATCATCAAAATAAGTGGGGTAAAATATTTGTTGATAAGACCATATAATTTCAATATTAATAAAATCTAATTTATAAAGATCATTAATACCAATTTTTTTATAATAATTAGTTAAACTGTCATTAATTGTTAATGGATAATTAATAATTAAATTTAGATTATAAGATTTAAATTCTTTAAATAAGAATAATAATCCAAATAAGATATCAATAGGTATACCAGAATAACTACAATAATTAGTGAAAATACCTTCTTCAAAAACTAAATCAATATTAGAGATTTTTGGCAGGGTTCTTTTTTCAGTTAAAATAATATTTTTGATAGTTTCTTTACATTTAGTTTTATTATTATTATATTTAATTAAATTTTTTTTATTAGTAAGAGTACAATTTTTTTCCCATTCTAATAAAAGTTCATTTTTATTAAAAATAAGTTGATTATAATATGATTCAGTGAGGATATCTAAAATAGTATCATTTAATTTTAAATTATTAATAAAAAAATTAAGTGGTTTAGAAATTAATATATTTTTAAATTTAACAGTTAAATTATTAGTAATAATTTTATATAAACATGTAATACCTTGATTATTTTGTATATTAAGATTAGAGTTAATAATAAATTTATTAATAATATTAATATTAATATTATTAAATTCATTAATAGATAAGTCTAATAATAAATGTAAAGGAATATCACCATTAATATTAGAGAGATTAAAATTAATAAGATCATTATAAATAATATTAGATAGAAAATTAAAATGTTTTTCAATAATGATATAATGTAATATAGTATTACCAAAAAAATCAGCAATATTAATATTAACATTTTTAGATAATAAATAGATAAATAAGTTATAATTATTATATAAAATAGATTGATGAAGAATAGTTAATCCATAATCAGAAGTTTGATTATTTAAATTAAAATCAAGTTTAAGTAATCTATTAATAATATTATTATTATTATAAATGATAGCGGTTTGTAATAAGGTTTCATTATTATTAGATAAAATAAATATATTATAATTATTATCAATAAGATAATTTAGGAAAAGTATTCTATCATAAATAATACAATAAATAAATATATTATATCCTTCATTAGATTTAATATTAGGATTAGAGTTATTTTTAAGTAAAATTTTAAAGATATTTATATTATTAAAAATCACAGAATAATGTAAATTAGTGAGTCCTAATTTATCTTTAATATCAATAATAGATATACCAATATTATTATTATTATAATTTAATAATAAATTTAACATATCAATATTATTATATTTAATAGGATTATATAATATACTTCTACCATCAATATCTAAAAAATCAATACGAATATTAATAGTTTTAATATTTAAAATATAATTAAGAATATCATATTGATTATATAAAATAATATAATGAATAAAATAATTATAACTATTATCTTTAATATCAAAATTACTAATTTTTTGTTCTTTAATTAAATTAAAAATTTCATTAAAATTATTATTTTTAATTAATTTAAAAATTTCATTACTTGATATTTCCATATATTATATAATATTATAAAATTATTATGTAGGAAATAAAATATCAACAGAACCATTAATAACTTTTCTATAAAATATATTATTACCACTAATAATACTAGGTCTAATAATTTTAAAAATATTACCAATTTGTGCATTAAAATAGCGTGACATAAAATCAGTTAAATATATTTTTCCGAGATCATTATCATTAAATTTATTAGTTAATTCTTTAAGTTCGTCACCATATAATAAAATATGTTGTGGAATAAATACTTTACTGGGTATATCTTCTAACATTTCATAATTGAAAAAGAATTCAGTATTTTTATAATCAAACAAAATTTGTTTAACAATTTTTTTAGAAACATCAAAACCAATAATAATTTTATGAGTAGTAATATTATTAGATAAATAGTCATCAAGAGGAGAGTTTTGTATAATAGAAGACATTTTAGGAATTAAAAGATATATACTATATTTATTATAATTAATATCAAAATTAAAAACATTATTATTAGATAAATCAGTAAATTTATCAAATTGTTCTTTCCATGAAGTAATAATTTTTCTTTTTTCAAACATTTTCATAATATTTTCTAAAATAATTTCAGTAATTTCTTTATTATTATATTCAATATTAATTAATGACATTATATTATATAATAAATTAGATAATCTTTTATATAATATTATTTTCAATATTTTTAATATTATATTAATTTAAAAAAAATATTGAAAATAATATATATAGATATAGTATATATATATATTAATTATTATGTATCAACCATATATTTTTAAATTAAATGTAGGTAACTCTAATATATTAGATAAAAAAGAAAAAAATAATATAATTTTATCTTCATATATTAATTTACCATTAACAAGTTTAGTATTTAATACTTTTATATATAGAACAAGAAATACAATGATAATAACAAAAAATTTAGAAACAAGTAATAAATTTTATTATGTAATAAATCCATTTGAACATAGTATATTAAATTATGATGATTCAATAATAAATTTAACAAAAAAATATTTAAATTTGGAAAATAAAAAAATCTCACGTAATTTTTATAAAATATGGGAAATGTCTTTTATGTTTAATATTATAAATCAAAAAATGACATTAATATCATTAGATTATGATGATATATTTATAAATTCTATTATTAAATTTAAAGAAAAATTAAATAATGGTATAAAAGATGATAAAATATATTATTTCACATCAAATAAAGATAATAAAATTAAATCAAATATTATTAATATTATAAATCATGATGAATATGATTTAGAATTTATTAATAAATTTAAAACTAAAAATATATATGCAAATTTAATTACAGCTAATATTAAAATTAAATGGGATGAAAATAATATTCAAGAACAACAAGCATATAAAATTTTATTATATAAAATAGTAACAGCTTTAAATTTACAAATAGAAAAAGGGAATTTTATAATAAAAATATTTGATATTTATACAATGGTAACAATAAAAATATTATATTTATTATCAAGTTTTTATGAAGAAACATATATATATAAGCCATTTTTATCTCGTATATCAAATACAGAAAAATATATAATATGTAAAAAATTTAAATATAAACAAAATTCAAGTGAATTAAATAATAAATTAAAATCATTAGAAGATTTATTAAATATAATAATATCAAATCCTAACAAACATATATATGATATATATCCAAATTTAAATATAGAATCAGATTATATTAATAAAATTAAATTTATTAATATAAAATTAAATAATCCACAATTAATTATGATTAATGAAATAATAAAATATATAAAAGAAAATAATTATTTTGGAGAAAAGTATCATATTTACAGGAATAATCAAATAGAAGCATCTAAATGGTGGTTACAATCTTATTTTCCAGTATCAAATAATATATTTTTAAAAAATAAAGAAGAATTTGAAAAATTAATATTATTAAGTTTAGAAAAAAATAATATTGAAGAACAAAACTTTATAAAAAAAATATTATAATTATTTATTTATATTAGGATATAAATATTTATTAGCTAGATCTATACTTAACTTTTGTTCAACATCTTTAAAGTCTGCTTGTCCATTTTCAACTGTTTCTAATTTATCTAAAATATTAAATATTAAATTATAATCATCTTTTTTACATATTTTTTTTATTAAAAAGGGATATGAACTATAAAAATCAGGATATTTATCAATAATATATAATTCTATATTTAAACTTTCTGTTATACCTTGTTGTTCTAAATCTTTTATATCTTTTTCTATTAATGTTATATTTTCTCTTATATTTTTAATATTATAATTAGACATATATAATAATATATACAATTATTTTTTATATATTATTATTATAAATAATATTATACATAACATAACTAAAAATGAAATAATATAATTACTATTACAATCATTATTTTTTTTATTATATATATTTTCAATATTATCAGATGTAAATGTTTCTATTTTAAAATCATTATTAAATAATTTATAAGCATCATTATAAGATAATTCCGGTTTATTATGTAATTTATTAATATAATTATGTAAATCAATACCCCATTTCACTAAATTCTCATTATTACTTAAAACTAAATCATTTAATGGAAATTTATTTAAATTTTCTTTATAATGTTTTCTACATTTATGACATGGTAAAATATATTGTAATGTTAAAAAAAATTGTTTATAATTATCTTTATTTTCTTGATTTGGGAAAATTGGATATGATAACGTTACATAATGAATAAATTTCCAAGCATGTGGACCCCAGACATTAGGTGCAACCATATTATATTATATTATATTATATTATATTATATTATATTATACATAAAATTTTATCTATTAAAACTTTTTTTGTATTTTTTTTTATATAATCTATATTTAATTTATCACATATTTCTTGTAATTCTATATTTTTTTTTTTTAATAATTCTTCTTTTGTATATTTTATATTTTTTTCTATATTTATTATTTCGTTTACATTATTATTTATTAAATTTTTCTCTCCTATTATTATATTTTCAATATTTTTATTAATATTATATTCTTTATCTGTAAACTCATAGTATTTTATTAAATTATTATTCATTAATATATTTTTTATTATTGTATCATTATAACTAAATACTTTTTTTATATTATTATTTGATTCAAAAAACATAATAGGTTCCCAAAATTGTTCTGATTTAGATAATAAATATATAGGTTTCAAAGGATTTAATATTTTATTATGATATAAAATATTAATTTGATCATTTTTAAAATCAAAAATTAATAATGTTATATCTAATATATCAACTATATATTGTAAACATATATTATCCGGTTCTATATTTAATCTATCTTTAATATTTGTTTTATCTATTTTTTTTATTAATATATCTAATATAGATTTTTTATATTTATTAATTAAATTTTCTTTAAAATCATTAATAATATCATTCTCATTATTATTAACTTGATTAATATAATTAATTTCATCAAATAAATATAATAATGATGTCCAAAAACTTATATTATTATTATTATTATTATAAATTGTTACACCATATCTAAAAAATTTTTCATTTAATAATAATTTAAAGTTATCATTAAATGTATAGTTATATATATTTTTTTGTGTTATAAAATTATTATTTATATCTTGTTTATTATTATTAACTAAATATTTTATTATTAATTCATATGTAATTTCCATTTTTATAATTATTAATAATATTTATGTTTTTAAATAATTATTCAATTTTTATTATATTATCATCATATAATATATCTTCATTATAATCTATATTTTCATCATCTATTATATCTTCTAATAATTCTATTTCATCTTCTTCTGTATCATCATAATTTTTAATAATAGTGTCATTATCATTATCATTATCAAAATAATTATTATTAGAAATTAATATATTATGATTAAAAAAGAATTGCATAATAGAATATTTATATAATTTATTAATAAAAAAGTTATTAAATTGTGAAATAAGAATATAAATATTAAAAAAAATATAAATATTAATTAAAATAATAAAATAAGAAAATAAAAACATTAAATAAATAAATAAATAATTTTTTAAATATTAATTATATAATATAGTATAATAATGAATAATATAAATGAGTTATTAATAAATTCAATAAATTTTTATTTTAACAATATATATATAAAATATTTTAAATATATACAAGTAGAAAATAAAGATATATCAATAAATAATAATAATATATATTTTAACAATGAAAATAATGATAATGTGGAGGGTTTTGAATATCAATTATTAGGTATATATAATACAAAAAATAAATTATGGATATGGAGTTGGGAATTATATAATATAGAATCATATTTAATAACAATAAGTAAAAATTTATTAAATTATGGATTAAAATTAGAATTAATAAATAATGATATGATAAATGAACATTTATTTTTAAAATCATTATTAGTAAATTCTAGATTTACAATAGGATCATATATTGAATTAGATAATATATTATATATAATATCATATATAATGAAAAAACAAGATCAATTTATTTATAAGTATACAATAAAGTTAAATAATAAAGAATATTTATATTTATTTTTTGTTATATTAATTTCTAATAATAATTAATGTATAATATATGTATTATTATAATATTAATTATAATTATAATTTATAATTATATATTTTTTATAAATTATAATAAAATATTATCATATAAACACATATCAAATAATAAATTAAATGAAAAACTTTTAAAAATAGTAAGACCCGAAAATAATGAAAAATCTTTAGAAAAAATAAAATTAAATAATAATAAATTAAATGAAAAACTTTTAGAAATAGTAAGACATGAAAATAATGAAAAATCTTTAGAAAAAATAAATATAAATAATTATAAATATATTTATTCAATTCCAAAAGAAGAATATAATAAACCACCTGAAAGATTAATTAATTATCCTACCCGTGGATTTCCTAGTAATTATGAATTATATGGTATAGTAATAAGAAATAATACTGAAACAATATATAATTTATATGGACGTCAAAAATATCCTGGATCTAGTCAATATGAATATTATATTGAAGGAAAAGGTAATAATAATACAAATGTTAAAATACCATTAAATATTCGTGGTGATAAAGAATTAGAAGATGAAACATATATAGAAATACCGGGTTTAGATAGACAAGGATTATATCAAGTGAAACTATATAAAATGGAGTTACCGCGTTATATACCATATATCTAAAAAAATTGAATATAAATAATTAAAAATAAATAAATTAATAATTAAAAAAAATGGTATTAGATAATAATAATTTAAATAATAATGAAATAGATAATAAAATAATAAGTTATTTTGAAAATTATATAAATAATGATATATTTATATATTTACCGGATTATATAAATCAATTATTATATTATAATGAAAAGGATATAGATATAAAGAATATATTAATAAAAATAAATGATATATTTAAAATTCATTGTATAAAATTGAGGAGAAAACAACGTGATAAGATATGTATAAATGATTATATAAATATAATATTAAAATTATTATATAAAATAAATTATTATAATTATATTTTTAGTAATTTTAGTTTTAAATATAAAGATATATTACAAGAAAATTATTTAGAATTATTTAATAATATAATAGTAGATCCGAAAATTTTTACTAATATATATACAAAATTATTAGATACAAATAATAAAAATAAAATAAAAGAAATAAATGATATTGTAATAAATATAATGAATATAAGTAATAATGAAGATATATATTTACATTTAATAAATATAATAAAAAAAACGAATATGAGTAAAATTTATATAAAAATAAATAATATAGATACACCATTATCAAAACCTTTAAATAATTTAAATAAATTAAATTTAATATTAAAAGATATTAATAATATTAAAAGTATATATGATTTTATAAATGATAATAAAATATTAAATAATTTATTAGATAATAATATAGAATTATTATTAAATACGATATATGATATATTATTAGATGGAGATATAGATATAATATATTATATATTTAAAAATATATATCAAGAAATATATAAATTATCAATATATTATATAAAATATGAAAATAAAACCTTAAAATTAATATTTAATCAAATATTAACATTAACATCAAACAGTAATGATAATTATAATAAAAAATTATATATATTATTAAATAGTAATTTATTTTGTTCAAATTATAATATATATAAAAAATATGTGAAAAAAAATTATGAAAAATATATAAATGAATATGATAATTTAATAAATTATATAGAAGAACAAATAACAAATAAAAATTTATTAAATATAATATATATAATAAAAATGTTTAAATCTAGTAATAATTATAGTTATGATATATTTGTAAATAAATATTATAATAAACTAATAAATAGATTATTATATTATTTAAATTTACCATATGATGAATTTAATATAAAAATAATTAATGAAAATATATTATATAATCATTTAGATAATATAATTCAAAATAAACATTGTGATAAAATAAAAAAAATAATATTGAATACAATGTATTCATATGAATTAAATATTAATTGTAATGCTAAAGTATTATTAACATCTTATAATACATGGATACCAAATCAATCAGAGGGGAGAATAAATAAAACAATATTAGAAAATAATAAAAGTATAATATTTAATAAATTAATAGAATATGAAAAAGAATATAATAAAAATAATGAAACAAAGAAAATAAATTGGTTACTTCATTATGGACAAATAAAATGTGAATATTTAAATCAAAAGTTTATAATGTTACCAATACAATATATAATATTAGAATTATTAGAAGAAACATTAGAATATGATATAAATAACATATATGAATTAGAAATATTAAGTGTATATTCATTAAAAATAAGAAAAATAATATTACATAGTTTAATATTATCAAATTTATTAATATTAGAAAATAATAGAGTGAAATTATCACAAGATCCATTAATTAAATATAATACAAATTTAATTTTATTATATTTATCAAATAATGATTATGAGACCATATTAGAAATTGAAGGAAATATAGAATTGACATATACAAGATTAGAAATAATAAATGTAAATATCAATAGTTTATTAAAATTAAAAAGTTATAATAAAGAAGAATTATATAATAAATTAAAAGAAAATATAAAATTATTTAGTATAACAAAAGAATTATATAATAATGCACTAGAATATATGATAAAATATGATTATATTAAAATAGAAAATGATAATTATTTTAAAATAGTTTATTAAAAAAATTGATAAATAATATTTTTAAATATTATTTTTTAGATAATAAACAAAATGAATATTATAAATCCATTAATTATAAATAAATGTGTAAATATTAATTCAAATGAAATAATATATATATATTTTTTAATAAAAAAAAATAGTCAAATAATAAATGATGAATTTTTTCATTATGAAGTGGATAAAGATTTATATAATAAAATATGTAAAAATTTATTATTATATAAAATAAAATATAATAATAATTTAAAAAATCAATTATATAATGGATTATTAGTATCAAAAACAGATTTAGAAATATTTAATATATTTAATTATGAATTAGAAGATAAAAATATAGTAATACCATTTTTAAATATAAATTATGAGAATTTTATAGATTATATAATACAATTTAATTCAAATGAAATTTATAATATTTTAAAGTTAATAAATATAAATAAATATTTAAAACTTTCAAATGATAATATAGAACATATAATAAAAAAATTAAATAATACAGATATAAAATTTTGGACCAAAAAATATTCAGATTTAGATTTTTCATTAATATTTAAAAATAGACAATTTGTATTTTTAAAATCAAAAAATAATAATAAAGTAGATTATACAATAAATAATGTAGAATCAAAATATATAGATATATCATTAGTACTTAATTCAACAAATTATTTAGAATCAGATAATAATTTAAATATTTATGAGATATTAATAAATTTAGAAAAGAAATCACAATTTTTATTATTTACAAATTTATTAGTATCAAAAAGATATTCTAATTTAGTAATAAATAATATAAAAATATTAAAATTAATGGAACCTATAATAAAAAATCATTATAATATATTTAGATATTTATTAGGTTATACATGGTTATCATTATATTTTGATGAATGTAATGCAAAGGAAATAACAATAAATAATAATTTTATATTTGATATAAATACAGCAAATTTATTACCAGTATTTCCGATAGTATCAAATCCAAAATTAAATCCATATTTTACATTATTAGTAAATGATAAAATATTAAATCCACAATCAAATTTTATAAGTATAATAGATTATGATAATTATGATAATAAAGGAATATGTAATTTAGAAGAATTTAAATTAAGATTAAATTTATTTTGTACTGAAAAAGAATATAATTTATTTGAAAATATAAATTTTAATGATTTAAAACTAGCAATATGTGGTAGTATAATGGCTGCATGTATACAAAAACATCATCCATTATTAGAAATATTTAATGTAAATAATTTTAAAGATAAATTTATAAAATATAAAAATGAATTTTATTCAAAATCAGATATAGATATAATGTTTATGTCTGATAATTATGAAATGTATATAAATAATGTAAATAAGTTTTATGATCAAATTAATAAAAATATAGAAAATAATTTTAATAATAATAAAAGTGAAAATCATACTAAATTAATACCAAATTTAATAGTTCATGTATATATATCAAAAAATTGTTTAGATAGTTTAAATATAACATTAAATCAATTTAATAATCAAAAAACAAATATAGATTTTATAAAGTCATTTGAACCAATATATGGAAATTTAATAGAAGATGAATTAAATAAATTAAAAATACCTCTAGAATATAATAAATATATAAATATTAAATTATATCTTAATAATTATAATTTAGAAAGTATAGCATTAAATTTCAAATATAAAATAGAATCAATATATTTAAAACATTCATTAGAATTATTTAATATAAAAAATGGAACATTTATATCAAAAGTATCAAAATTTCATCTACCATGTGTTCGTAGTTATTATGATTCAAATAATGTATATATGACACCATCATGTATAACAGCTCATTTAACATATATGAATATAGATTATAAATATGTATATTCAACAACTAGTCCACAAGAAATTATATATAAATATAGATTAAGAGGTTTTGGTACATGGTTATCAGAAAAAGAAAAAAATGTAATGAGAAAATATATATCATCATCTGAATTGATTAATTATTATACATCAAGAACAATTTTTGGAGTAAAAACAATATATGATCATATTTATAAATTTAATAATGAAAATATATATATTAAAATACCTAATAATATTAAAACAAATAAATTATTATATCATGAACAATTAACTAAAAAATTTAATACTTATAAAAGTATATATAGTAATTTAATTAATTGTGATAATTTACAAACAATATCAAAAGATGGTACAATAATACCATTAAATAGTTGGTTAATAGATGTATTAGAATATTATTTTTGAAATATAATTAATATTTTATTATGAAATATATCAATAAATTTAATTTTTTTAATAGTATTATTAATAATATCAATATTATTATCAATATTACAAATAATAATATCTTTATATTTTCTATTATTAATAATATTAAAATATTTATCAATATTATCAATATAAATAAAAACAGGTTCATTAATATTTTCTAATTCATGATCTAAAAAAAATGAATTTTTAAAGTATTCTTTTAATTTATTATCAATACCAAAATAAATATTAGGTAAAATGATATTATATATATCAGATATTTTAAGGATATATAATTCGGGAAAAGAAATATTTAATTTACGTTCAGAAAATAAATCATTATAAATATTATTTTTGTGTTGTATTAAATCAAAAAGTTCATTATATATAGAATTTAAATTTATATTTTTATCTAATATAAATTTTGATTTTTCATCATAAGATATAACAGAATTTAAATTATAATATCTATACCATTCAGATGGTATAATTAATTGACATCCAAAACTTAAACCTAATGGAATAACAGCAGATAATTTTGATGCATTATATTCATCTATGGACTTTATACAAAATATATAATTAGTTTTTTTTAAAATATTATACATAATATCTGTACTACAATTTTCATGTAATAAAATATTTGAAGAATTATAACTATATTTTATTTTTCTAGAAATAATATTAAATTCAATTTCATCATAACTTTTATAAAAATGTTTTTTTAAAATTAATTCTACATTAATATCACCATAAACACTACCTATACATGTTACTATAATTTTATTGTTTTTTAATAATAATTTTTGTTTATCTTCTTTAGTAATACCTATATAACAAGGTAAAACCCAATTTATATTATTATTTAAATATTGATATCTAACTAAAATATTACCAAAATAAACTTTTTTAACATTAATATCAGTATGAAAAATACATATAATTTTATCATAATTATTTAAAACAATTGAAGAACCTATTACATCAGAATCAGTTAATAAAAAAATTATATCATAATTATCTGGATTTAATAATTCAGGATAAAACCAATTTAATTTATTATTAAAAATTTTTTCATAATATTCTTTCCATTGTATACCATATAAATGTTTTTTATAATGTATATCATATTCTTTATAAGGTAAATGGTTTGTTTCTTCCATTTTACTATATATTTCAACTTCCATTTTATTAAAAGTGTCATAACATGCATAAATATTAAAATCAAAATTAAATTGTATACAATATTCAATAACATGTCCAATCATTTCATAATGTATAAATGAGAATCCATTATATATTGCAACTTTCATATTATATAAAAAAATAATATATTTTTAAATTAAAAAAATTGAAATATATAAATAATATAAATAATTATTTATATAATAAATATAATAATGAATAGAGAAAAAACAATAAATGAAATTAATAAAGTTTTTAAAAATTCAACAATATCAACAAAAATAGAAAATAGTATTTATAATTATACAATGGATTATATAAATACATATAATTTAGATTATATACAAGATGAAATTTATAATAATAAATGTGATGATTTATTAGGATATTTAAATTATAATTTATTTTTAAAAAATTCAATTTTAGAAAATAAAATTAAACCAGAACATTTAGCATTTTTAAAATCAGAAGAATTAAGTCCAGATTTATATGAATCTATAATAAAAAAACGTGAATTAGAAGAATATAAAAAAAATCATATTACAGGTACTAGTGTTTTTACATGTTCTAAATGTAATAAAGCAAATTGTTCAATAACACAAAAACAAATGCGTGCCGCTGATGAACCACCAACCACAATAGTAAAATGTTTAGAATGTGGTTATATATTTAAATTTTAAATATAAATTTTATTATTAATATTTTTATAATTTTGTAAAATTTCAGATTCAACAAACATATTTTTAACAACATCAGAAATTTTATAAGAATAAATATCATCATATAAATAATATTTTCGTTTAGCATAATCATATGTTTTAGCATAATGGTTATTAGAAACTTTAGTAATATATATAGTTAATAATATAATACCAATAATTAAAATAATACAACCTAAATTATTAAATATTTCTTTTATCATATTATGTTAATTTATATATTTTTTTATATCAATAAAAATATTAGATTCAGTTTTTTCATATTTATTAACACTATATTTTTTATCATAATAACTTAATAATTCAGGAATAGTTTTACATTTTTTTACATATTCTATATTATATTCATGAATAACAAAAGGATAATCTTTATATGGTGATAAACTTAATATATTATAAATTATAGTATTATTAAAGTCATTTAAAGTACAATAATCTAATAAATTATAAAATAACATTAATAAATTATAATTATTAAAATTATTAATAAGTAATGGAATTAAATCATAATTATATGTAAAATTATAAGAATGTCCAATAATAAAAGTATTTTTTTTAATTTTAATAATACTAGTACCTAAATCACCAAGAATAATAACAAATCCCAAAGTTTTAATTTTATAATATTTATTATTAATTTTATAAATAATTTCTTGAGTATTTTGAATATTAGTAAAATTATAATATGATGTTTTATTAAACCAATGAATAAATATATTATTAAGTGATAAATCAGAAGGAAAAACATTATTTAAATTTAATAAATGATATGTAACAAGATAACTAATAGAGATATAATCAACTAATTCATAAATATAACATTTAATACCATTAGGAAGTGTGATAGTGCCATCAATATTTCTTAAATATTTAATATATAATAATAAATCAAATAAATTATTAATATAACTATCAAAAACAGGTTTATAAATAAAATTTTTATCCCACATTTCAAAATCATTATAAAATTTATTATTAATATTTAAACTAATTTTTTTAGATAATCCATATTTAATACTACAAATTTTATTAATTATATTACCATTACATGTACTAAATGTTAAAATTAAAGGTAAATGAACTGTTTTATACCATAATTTACGTATATACATTAAAATAATACTTTCAGTCATAATAGTATTAGTTCCATAAATATATAAAATATTATTAATAATATCATTATTAACATTTTGTTCTTTTATTATTATTGGAAATTTAATTTTAATTTTTTGTGATAAACTTTTATTTTTAATTGTAAAAATAAATTTATTATTAATACCTTGTTCAAAAACAACGGCATAAAACCCTCGTCCATAAACTTTATCACAATATTTATTATTAAATATAATATTAATTAAGTTTTTTTTTATAATATCAATATTATTATTTTTAATAAAATTAATAATATTATTCATATGTTTTTTTATAGTTAATTTATTATCACTCATTAATATTAATTTTAAATTATTTAAATGATGAAATATATTCCCATTTTAAATATTTACATATTTTTTCCCATATTTCATCATTTTCCATAATTTTATCAGGATCTTTATGTAATGAAAAACATTCTAATAAATGATCTAAATTTAATAATTCACAAAATTTATATAAAACATAAGAATAAGATAAAAAATTTTTTCGCCCATTTTGTTTAAAAATTTCCCAGGGTTCTTGAATTTTAATAAAATTAGAAATAAAAATTTTCTCCATATCTTTAGTTATTTTAGGTGGTGGTAAATTATTAATTTTATTAATAATATATGATACATGTTCGTAATACATATTATATTCTAACTTTTTTAAAATATTTTTTACTAATTTTTTTGTTAAAATAGATAAGTCTTTAATTCTATTTTTATTTAATTCTTTTAAAATATCAATAAAAACTTGTTCAGTAATATCAGGACTTTGTTTTGCTTGAAATTGATTTAACCATTCTCTAAAATGATTAAGCCTTTTATATGGTGAATAATCTTTAATTTGTCTATCTTCATCAATAATAATATTTTCACTATCACCACAACAAGGACATATATAAGCACTTTCAGCTAAATCTAAAATTTTTTCAATATTACATTCATTACAATATTTAATTCTATTAGTACCATTATCATGATTAATTCTAATACCTTCAATTCTTTGACAATATTTATCATATAAAAGAGCTTTATTATTATTATTTTTAGTAATATTTTTTTTTTCAAAAAAGTCTAAAATATTTTTACTAATTTTAATATTATCATCAATATTATCTCTAATTTTATAATAATCAAGTATTAAATCACCGGATAAGTCATAATAATCCATTTCACATAAATTAAAAACATTAATATTATTATATTCATTTTCTAATTCTTCTTTTTTATTTAATAATTCATTAAATTTAGTATTATTAATATCTGATTTTATATTATATAAATCATTATTAAGTGTTTCAATATTTAATAATATTTTATTTTTTTCTTCTTTTAATTCATTAAAATATTTAACCATTTCACGATGTTTATTATCTAAAGTATTTGTTTCTTTTACATTTTTATTTTTATGTTTATTCATAATATTATATTATAAAAACTTTTTAAATAATAATAAAATATATAATAAATATTTAAAAATTAATATAAAAAATATATAAAAAAATTAATTTAATAAATTTTTAATATAAAAAATAAAAAAAATATAAAAATTTTTTTAAATATTTTTTTGCGTTATAATTAATATAAAAAATATTTTAATTTTTTTCTATATATTATTATATATTACTAATGGGCGGTGGTTTAATGCAATTAGTTGCCTATGGGGCACAAGATGTTTATTTAACTGGTAATCCTCAAATTACTTTCTTTAAAGTTGTTTATCGTAGACATACTAACTTTTCTGTTGAATGTATTCAACAAACTTGGAATGGTGCTGCTGATTTCGGCCGCACTGTAACTTGTAATATTAATCGTAATGGTGATTTAATTACTAATATGTATGTTGCTGTTGAATTAAATAGTGTAGCTGTTAATAATGTAAATTGGGGTTATGTTCATCGTTTAGGTCATGCTTTAGTAGAAGATGTCAAAATTGAAATTGGTGGTTCTAAAATTGATGAACAATATGGTGATTGGTTAAATATATGGTATGAATTAACAAATAAATCAGGTCAAGTTCGTGGTTATAATCGTATGATTGGTAATGTTTCTGAATTAACTAATATCTCTAAAACTGCTAAACCTAAATATCAATTATATGTACCTTTACAATTTTGGTTTAATCGTAATAATGGCCTTGCATTACCTTTAATCGCTTTACAATATCATGATGTACGTATTACTCTTAAATTCCGTGAACAAGTACAATGTATTAACTGGCGTGGATCTACTCAACCTACTTTCTCTTCTGCATTAATGAAAGATTCATATTTATTAATTGATTATGTTTATTTAGATTCTGAAGAACGTAAACGTTTTGCTCAAGCATCTCATGAATATTTAATAGAACAATTACAATTCACTGGTTCTGAATCTTTAACCTCTGCTTCTAATAAATATAGATTAAACTTTAATCATCCTAGTAAATATTTAGTTTGGGCACCTCATTTACAAAAATATTTAACTCGTGGAAAATTTGTAGGTTATGCTAGTGATGGAAACTGGGCTAATGCTCTTGAAAGATATGCTAAATTATTAGCTATTGCTCAATTACCTGGTACTTTAGCACATACAGCTAACACTAATGTAGAATATACTGCTGATGAATTAGATGGTGCTAAGAAAGGTGATGTTGTTGATCCCGTACGTAATAGTGCTGTTAATGGTATTCCTGTAAATAAAATTGAAGTTAAAATAGTTGCTCAATCCGATGCTGACGCTACTAAAAAAATGTCTTTATCTTTAGGTTCATCTGATGAAGAAGTATTAAATAATTTATTAGATAATATAATAATTGTTCGTAATGATTTAACTATGGAAGATATATCTAGTGCTATTACTGAACAATATTCCGCCACCGGTACTAATTCAGTTAAAAATACTATAATGGATTGGGCTACTTATCAAGTTGTAAATTATTTCAATTATGGTAATTTCATTGATGGTTCTGACAATCCCGTATATTCTGCTAAATTACAATTAAATGGACATGATCGTTTCCAATCACGTGATGGTTATTATTTCAATTATGTACAACCATTCCAACATTTCTCTAATACTCCTGCTGATGGTATCAATGTATATAGTTTTGCATTAAAACCTGAAGACCATCAACCAAGTGGCACCTGCAACTTTTCACGTATAGATAATGCTACTTTACAATTAGATTTAGGAAAATATAATGCTGCCGCTGATAGTTCATTTATAAATACTAATTTCAGTTCTTCTTCTAACTCTGTAGTAAATATTTATACTGTTAATTATAATGTTTTACGTGTAATGTCCGGTATGGCTGGTACAGCTTATTCTAATTAAATATTAGTTCCTAAAATATTATTTATTAAATATTATTTATTAAAAATATTATTTATTAAATATTAATCCTAAAAATATTATTTATAAAATATTAATTTATAAATATTAATCCTAAAAATATTATTTATTATAAAATATTAGTCCTAAAAATATTATTTATAAAATATTAATTTATAAATATTAATCCTAAAAATATTATTTATTATAAAATATTAGTCCTAAAAATATTATTTATAAAATATTAATCCTAAAAATATTATTTATTAAATATTAATCCTAAAAATATTATTTAATAAATATTAGTCCTAAAAATATTAATTTATAAATATTAGTCCTAAAATATTATTTATTAAATATTAGTTCTAAAAATATTACTTTTAAAATATTAATTTATAAATATTAGTTCTAAAAATATTACTTTTAAAATATTAATTTATAAATATTAGTCCTAAAAATATT
>Ga0172367_10003022_pt1 | contig 22367 bp, 21 predicted proteins | sample Lak10m_FD_114542 | JGI IMG/M metagenome (GOLD analysis project Ga0172367, IMG submission 114542) | Freshwater microbial communities from Kabuno Bay, South-Kivu, Congo - kab_022012_10m | ecosystem: Environmental > Aquatic > Freshwater > Lake | place: Democratic Republic of the Congo: South-Kivu... | reverse complement strand
GCCCTGCTGAAGGCCACGCCACCCGAGCAGCGCACCGACGTGAAACCCGCCGAGCGGGAAAAGAAGACCGCGCCCATCGAGCAGATCGAAAAGCTGGAAAAGGAAATGAGCCAGGTGCAAGAGAAGTACCAGGAGGCCGAAAGCTCCTATGGCTCCGACCTGCTCAACCTGGTGGTGGCCAAGGGCTACCTCACCAAGCTGCTGGCCAACGGAGCCGTCAAGAGCTACATCGGCAGGCATGAACCCGAAATCCTGACCCATCTGGAACTGGTGGTGAACACCGTCAGCATGGAAGAGGCCGTGCAGCAGCAGCAGGCCGAGACCGCCGAAGCAGCCCAGCAGGAGGCCACCCCGGGCCTATGACACGGGGCGCCACACCAGCGTAGCCCAAGGTCTGTTCTTGATTCGAAAATTAATTCCGTTCAGCTCTCGAACGGAAGGCGGTTCTGCGGTAGACTTGCTCGACTTCTTACAGAAGTGCGTTACACCTTACTTTTTATCCCCTATACCGCGCTTGTCCGTAGTGACACGGCATGGCGGTAGCGTGCCCAAGGCAAATTTAGCCCTTACGCCAACTCAAAAAAGAGCCGCACAAACATGACCAGCCGCCAAGCCAAGATCCAGGAAGACACCCATTTCCGGATCATGCGCATCTTGCAAGACAACCCGGACCTGACCCAGCGTGAATTGGCCGACAAGCTCGGCATGAGCGTGGGCGGGCTGAACTACTGCCTCAACGCCCTCATCGACAAGGGCTTTGTGAAGATGGACAACTTTCAGACGAGCAAGAACAAGTTCAAGTACGTCTATCTGCTCACCCCTCAAGGTATTGCCGAAAAAGTGGCGCTGACCAGCCGGTTCCTGAAGCGCAAGATGGAAGAGTACGACGCGCTGAAGGTGGAGATTGAGGCGTTGAAGTCGGAAGTGGGTGAAGACGAGATCATTGGGTTCAGAAAGGCGACCCAATGAAAATCGCAATCGCCGGCACCGGCTATGTAGGCCTGTCCAACGCCATCTTGCTTGCCCAGCACAATGAAGTCGTAGCACTGGACATCATCCCTGAAAAAGTCGAGCTGCTGAATCAGAAGAAGTCCCCGATCGAAGATGAAGAGATCGAGGAATTCCTGACCAATAAACCGCTGAACTTCCGCGCCACGCTCGACAAGGCCGACGCCTACACGGGTGCGGACTACGTCATCATCGCCACCCCCACCGATTACGACCCCGATACCAACTATTTCAACACCAAGTCCATAGAAGCGGTGATTCGGGACGTCATGGCTATCAGCCCTCAGGCAGTGATGGTCATCAAATCCACCATTCCAGTCGGCTATACCGTGAGAACCCGAGAAGCACTTGGCACGAAGAATCTCATCTTCTCGCCGGAATTTCTGCGCGAAGGACGGGCGCTTTACGACAACCTGCACCCCAGCCGCATCGTCGTCGGCGAACAATCCGCCCGAGCTGAGACCTTTGCTAACTTGTTGAAACAGGGGGCCGTCAAGCAGGGCATCCCAACTCTTTTCACCGGCAGCACTGAAGCCGAGGCGGTCAAGCTGTTTGCCAATACCTATTTGGCCATGCGCGTTGCCTACTTTAACGAACTGGACACGTACGCCGCCCGCCATGGCCTGGACACCCGACAGATCATCGATGGTGTCAGCCTCGACCCACGAATTGGCAATCACTACAACAACCCCAGCTTTGGTTACGGCGGCTATTGTCTTCCCAAAGATACCAAACAGCTTTTTGCTAACTATCGCGATGTTCCCCAAAACTTGATCCATGCGATTGTCGAATCCAATACTACACGCAAGGATTTTATTGCCGATGAAATCATTCGACGCAACCCCAAAGTTGTGGGTATTTATCGTCTGATCATGAAGGCTGGCTCCGACAACTTCCGCGCTTCAAGTATCCAGGGAATCATGAAGCGCATCAAAGCCAAAGGTATTGAAGTCATCGTCTATGAGCCGGTCTTAAATGAGGCTGAGTTCTTCAATTCCCGCGTCGTCAATGATTTGCAGTCTTTCAAGCGAGAGGCGAACATCATCATTGCTAATAGGAAGACAGAAGCCTTAGCCGAAGTAACGGACAAGGTTTACACCCGTGACTTGTTTGGGAGCGATTAATTGAAAGTGCTGATCACTGGCTGTGCGGGCTTCATCGGCATGCATGTCGCGCAGATGCTGCTCGAGCGTGGTGAACAAGTCGTCGGCATCGACAACTTGAACGACTACTACGATCCAAAACTGAAACTGGCCCGATTGCAACAGCTAAATCACTACCAAAACTTCAGGTTTGTTCAGGGCGACATTGCTGACCGCCAAGTCATTGACGATCTTTTCGCAAATGAAAAGCCAAACCGTGTAGTGAACCTGGCTGCGCAGGCTGGAGTACGCTACTCTCTAAAAAACCCGCACGCATACATCCAGACCAACCTGGTCGGCTTCGGCAACATCCTCGAAGGCTGCCGACATCACAGCGTTGAACACCTTGTCTACGCCAGCTCATCGAGCGTCTACGGTGCCAATACCCACATGCCGTTCTCGGTGCATGACAACGTCGACCATCCGGTCTCGCTCTATGCGGCGAGCAAGAAGGCTAACGAGCTAATGGCCCACAGCTACAGTCACCTCTACGGCCTACCCACCACCGGCCTGCGCTATTTCACGGTCTACGGCCCCTGGGGCCGACCAGACATGTCGCCCTGGCTGTTCACTGCGGCCATACTCGAAGACCGAGCCATCGATGTGTTCAACATGGGCGAGATGCGGCGTGATTTCACCTATATTGATGATATCGCTGAAGGCACCGTACGGGTGCTGGATCGCGCCGCCACAGCGAACCCCAGTTACGACAATGATCGCCCCGACCCTAGCGGCAGCTATTGCCCGTTCAAGGTCTACAACATTGGAAATCACCAGCCGGTAGAGTTGATGACCTTCATCAAAACCATCGAAGATGTGCTGGGAGTGGAAGCAAAAAAGAACTTCCTGCCCATGCAGAAGGGCGACGTCGTCGCTACTTATGCAGATATTGAAGACCTAAAACGTGATGTCGGCTTCGAGCCGAAAACCCCGCTAACAGACGGTATTGCCAAATGGGCTGTATGGTACCAAAGCTATGCAAGGCTTTAATATGGCGATTTCTACTACACCGGTCATTCTCTGCGGCGGTTCCGGCACTCGCCTTTGGCCACTTTCCCGTACCGGTTTCCCGAAGCAGTTTCTCTGCTTGACCGGCAAAGAGAGCCTGTTTCAGCAAGCCGCTCAGCGCCTTGCCACCCTGAGCAATGCCGATATTCAAGTTGCCAAGCCTGTTATCGTCACCGGCGAAGACCATCGTTTCCTCGCATCAGAGCAGTTGCGCGAAGCGGGCATTGAACTGGGCTGCGCACTTCTGGAGCCAGTGGGCAGAAACACAGCCCCCGCACTGACGTTGGCGGCCTTGGCAGCCATGAACGGCGACGCCGACCCTGTGCTGGTGGTGACCCCGGCCGACCAGACCGTGGTCAACCCAGCCGCTTTTACATCTGCCATGCAACAGGCCGTGACTGAAGCCGCCAACGGAACGATCGTCATCCTTGGCGTCACGCCAACTCACCCAGAAACCGGCTACGGCTACATCCAGATTAGCTCATTGTCGCGTGGCGAAGCCGATGCAATCCACGTTGTTCATCGCTTCGTCGAGAAACCTGACGCAGCAACTGCCCAAACCTACCTGAGCGAAGGCAACTACTACTGGAACGCCGGCATGTTCGTGCTCAAAGCCTCGATCTGGCTCAAGGCACTAGAGCAGTTCCGCCCCGACATCCTGCAAGCCACGCAAGCTGCATGGGCCAAGCGTAGCGCAGATGGACAGTTTGTACGCCCCTGCAAAGACGAATTTGCCGCCATCCCCGCCGAGTCGGTCGACTACGCAGCCATGGAGCACTGCCCCGGTAGCAACTTCCCCATCAAAATGGTTCCACTAGATGCTGGTTGGAACGACCTGGGTGCGTGGGATGCCGTCTGGAGCGTACTGCCCAAGGACAACAACGGCAATGCCCATCTAGGCGACGTGCTAACCACCGACAGCAAAAACACATTGGTGCATGCTACCAGTCGGCTTGTCAGTTTGGTTGGCGTGGCAAATCTGATCGTTGTCGAAACACCAGACGCTGTCATGGTGGCCGACAAATCCCGCAGCCAGGACGTCAAGCAGATCGTCACTCAACTCCAGAAAACCCAGCGCGAAGAGCACGCCCTTCATCGCAAAGTGCACCGCCCTTGGGGGTGGTACGACAGCGTTGACGAAGGGGGGCGCTTCAAAGTCAAACGCATTCAAGTCAAACCCAAGGCTAGCCTGAGTTTGCAAAAACACCACCACCGTGCCGAGCACTGGATTGTGGTGACCGGCACCGCCGAAATCACCAACGGCGACAAAGTGCTCACCCTGACAGAAAACCAATCCACCTATATACCTTTGGGCGAAGTGCACCGCCTTGCCAACCCCGGCACCATTCCGCTGGAGATCATTGAAGTGCAGTCGGGTAGCTATTTGGGCGAAGACGACATCGTCCGCTATGAAGACCATTACGGGCGCAGCGAAAAATGAGCAATCAACCCAAAATTTACATCGCTGGTCACCGTGGCATGGTTGGCTCAGCCATTGTGCGCACTTTGCAACAGCAAGGTCACACCAACATAATCGCTCGCACCCACGCTGAACTGGACCTGACAGAGCAATCCGCCGTTCGCGAATTCTTCACATTCGAAAAACCCGACCTAGTCTATCTGGCAGCAGCCAAGGTGGGTGGCATCCATGCCAACAACACCTATCCAGCCGAATTCATCTATCAAAATCTGATGATGGAAGCCAATATCATTAATGCGGCTTTCCGCAATGGTGTGAAGAAGCTGCTGTTTTTAGGTTCTAGCTGTATCTACCCCAAACTGGCTTCGCAGCCCATGCGCGAAGACGCCTTACTTACCGGCACCTTGGAGTCCACCAACGAACCCTATGCCATTGCCAAAATCGCCGGAATCAAACTCTGCGAAAGCTACAACCGCCAATACGGCGCTAGCCACGGAGTGGATTACCGCAGTGTCATGCCTACCAACCTGTACGGCCCCGGAGACAACTACCACCCGGAAAACTCCCACGTCATCCCAGCGCTAATTCGCCGCTTTCACGAGGCCAAAGTCAACAATGCCTCCAGTGTGGCCATCTGGGGCACAGGGAGACCCAGGCGCGAATTCCTCCATGTCGACGACATGGCCGCCGCCTGCGTGCATGTCATGAACTTGCCCAAAGCTACCTATGACCAGCACACTGGCTCCATGCTCAGCCATATCAATGTGGGCTATGGCGCCGATGTCACCATTCGTGAACTGGCCGAAATAGTTAGCCAAACCGTGGGGTATCAGGGCCAAATTTCCTTTGACACCAGTAAGCCTGACGGCACGCCGCGCAAATTAATGGACAGCAGTCGTCTACATGCTCTGGGCTGGAAAGCACAGGTTGACTTAAATGTCGGATTGAAGGCTGCCTACCAAGATTTCTTAACGCAATGCCTTACGCAAAATTAAAGGGAAATACTGTGACTATAAATCCCAAAGTGGCCCTTATCACCGGCATCACCGGACAAGATGGCTCTTACCTTGCCGAGTTCCTTTTAGATAAAGGCTACGTCGTTCACGGTATCAAGCGACGGGGGAGCTTGTTCAACACCCAACGTATTGATCATATCTACCAAGATCCGCACATTGACAACGCGCGTTTCAAATTGCACTACGGTGACTTGAGCGACACCAGCAATCTGGTTCGTATCATTCAAGAAACGCAGCCAGACGAAATCTACAACCTTGGTGCCATGAGCCACGTGGCTGTGTCATTTGAATCCCCTGAGTACACCGCGGACGTGGACGGTATTGGAACCCTGCGGATATTAGAAGCCATCCGTATCCTCGGTCTGGAAAAGAAAACTCGCTTTTATCAAGCCAGCACCTCTGAATTGTATGGTTTGGTTCAAGAAATCCCGCAAAAGGAAACCACCCCTTTCTATCCCCGCAGCCCTTACGCCGTGGCTAAGCTGTATTCGTACTGGATAACCGTGAATTATCGAGAGGCCTACGGTATTTACGCGTGTAACGGAATTTTGTTTAACCACGAAAGCCCCCGCCGCGGCGAAACGTTTGTCACGCGCAAAATTACGCGGGGCTTGGCCAACATTGCCCAGGGCTTAGATCAGTGCCTATATATGGGAAATATGGATGCCCTTCGTGACTGGGGACATGCCAAAGATTATGTGCGGATGCAGTGGATGATGCTGCAGCAAGATCGGCCCGAAGACTTTGTTATTGCTACTGGTGTGCAATACAGCGTGCGCCAGTTCATCCAATGGAGCGCTCAGGAGTTAGGTATTACTCTCAAGTTTGAAGGCCAAGGCGTAAACGAAGTGGCCATCGTCACTTACATAGAGGGCGATCAAGCGCCAGCATGCAAAGTGGGTGATGTGGTGGTTAAAGTGGATCCCCGCTACTTCCGCCCCACTGAAGTAGAAACTTTGCTGGGTGACCCAGCAAAAGCCAAAGCCAAACTCGGATGGGTGCCAGAAATCACCGTCCAAGAGATGTGCAAAGAAATGGTGGCGGCAGACCTGCAGGAAGCCAAACGTCATGCATTGCTCAAGGCCAATGGATATGACGTGAATGTAAGTCTGGAATCGTAATACCTACACACCAACGACGACAAAATTATATTTCCATGCCTCGCGTACATCTCAGTAGCGGTAATACATTTGAAGCTCCTATCGGCGTGTCACTGCTTGACGCGGCCACGAAAATGGGGGTGTCCTTGCCATACAGCTGTAAAACAGGTCGTTGCAGCACCTGCAAGTGCAAAGTGGTCGAAGGTCAGACTCATGCACTGCACCCGGAAATGGGTCTTTCAAAACAAGAAAAAGCCGAAGGATGGATTCTGAGTTGTGTGCGAGCAGTTGAAACGAATGTGACGTTGGAGGTGGATGATCTGGGCAGCGTAGCATTGCCTCCTATCAAGACTTTGCCTTGTCGTATCAACCAAATTGAACGATTGGCGCCCGATGTCGTTCAAGTTATGCTGCGCCTTCCACCCACGGCTGAATTCAGCTTCATCCCTGGCCAGTACATCGATGTGATTGGGCAAAACGGCACACGTCGCAGCTACTCATTGGCGAAGGCCAGTTTTGCAGACAAAGTGCTTGAACTGCATATCCGCGCTGTTGATGGTGGCACCATGAGCGAATACTGGTTCAGCCAAGCCAAAGTCAATGACTTACTGCGCCTTAATGGACCACTAGGCACATTCTTCTTGCGCGACACATCCAGTTTGGATTTGGTCTTTCTTGCCACAGGCACTGGTATTGCCCCTGTCAAAGCTATGCTGGAGTCACTGCCTAGCCGCCCAGAAAACCAACGCCCCCGGTCGGTTACGGTACTGTGGGGCGGGCGTATTCCAGAAGATCTGTATTTTGACGTGGCTGGCATTGCATCGCAATACGATTATGTACCCGTGCTTTCTCGTGCTGGCGAAGACTGGACCGGTGCCCGTGGCTATGTACAACAAGTCCTTTTGGCTAAGCAGGCTGACCTGAAAAATGCGGCAATCTACGCCTGTGGCTCAGACGCCATGATACATGGTGCTAAAGAGTTGTTGATCCAAAGCGGTTTACCCGACAAGCGCTTCTACTCCGATGCATTTGTGTGCTCGTCTTCCTCATAAATCAATATCTGGGATATCAATATGAAAGCAGTCATCCTTGCTGGTGGCCTTGGTACTCGACTCAGCGAAGAAACCTCCACTCGACCAAAACCAATGGTTGAAATTGGTGGTCGGCCAATTTTGTGGCACATTCTAAAAATGTATTCACACCACGGCGTGAATGATTTCGTTATCTGCTGCGGGTACAAGGGATACGTTATTAAAGAGTACTTTGCCAATTATTTTCTGCACATGTCGGATGTGACTTTTGACATGCGCAGCAACCAGATGGAGGTGCATTACAAGCGTGCAGAACCGTGGAAAGTAACGCTGGTTGATACGGGCGATGAATCAATGACGGGTGGCCGCCTGCGGCGCGTGGCCGACTATGTCAAGAACGAAGAGGCTTTTTGCTTTACGTATGGTGATGGTGTGGGCGACATTAACATCAGTGAAACCATTAATTTTCATGAAGCCCACGGTAAAGCTGCCACGCTGACTGCCACCTTCCCACCTGGTCGCTTTGGTGCTCTTGACATCAAGAACAAACAAGTGATGTCGTTCAAAGAAAAACCTAAGGGCGATGGCGCCATGATCAACGGCGGTTTTTTCGTTCTGACGCCACTCGTGTTGGACTACCTGTCCAGCGATGCAGATGTCTGGGAACAGGAGCCGCTACAGCGCCTAGCCACCGACGGCCAATTGATGGCTTATGAGCATCATGGCTTCTGGCAGCCGATGGACACGCTGCGTGACAAGCACCTACTTGAGGAGTTGTGGACCTCAGGTAAGGCGCCGTGGAAGACGTGGGACTGAGCGGGTCATGCAGCAGATAAATCCTGATTTTTGGCGCTGTAAGCGCGTTCTTCTTACAGGCCATACCGGTTTCAAAGGTAGTTGGCTGAGCCTGTGGCTGCAGTCAATGGGAGCTACGTTGCGCGGCTTGTCGTTGACGCCGCCGACGAAGCCCGCGCTGTTCAATGTCGCGCGCGTAGCCGAAGGCATGGAGCACCATATCGCTGATATCCGTGACTTTGCTGCAGTTAAAGCTGCGATGGATGATTTCAAACCTGAGATCGTCATCCACATGGCGGCGCAGCCGCTGGTTCGACTCTCTTACCAGCAACCGATTGAAACCTACGCTACAAACGTCATGGGTACGGTGCACGTGCTCGAGGCTGCGCGTCATTCCGGCTTCATCAGGGCGATCGTAAACATCACAACGGACAAGTGCTACGAGAACCGTGAGTGGGTTTGGGGCTACCGTGAGGATGAGCCCATGGGAGGTCACGACCCTTACTCCAACAGCAAGGGCTGTGCAGAGTTGGTCAGTTCGGCTTATCGAAAGTCTTTTCTCAAAGACGCTGGAATCGCGATAGCCACAGTCCGGGCGGGTAACGTCATCGGCGGTGGTGACTGGGCGCTGGACCGTTTGATACCGGATGTACTTCGTGCCTTGCAGGATAAACAGCCAGTTCTGATTCGAAATCCGCATGCCATCCGCCCATGGCAGCATGTGCTAGAGCCGCTTTCTGGCTACCTTCTGCTCGCCGAACGTCTTTATACAACCGGCCAAACCGATGCGGAGGGATGGAACTTCGGACCGCGCGATGAGGATGCGCGGACTGTGCAATGGATCGTTGAATACCTTTGCGAAAAATGGGGCGATGGCGCCTCATGGACCTTGCAGCCAGGTGATCATCCGCATGAAGCTAGCTTCCTGAAGCTGGACATTTCCAAAGCAGGCCAGCGTCTTCAATGGGCCCCTCTCTGGTCTCTCGAGACCGCTTTAAACCGCATCACTGAATGGCATCAAGCCTGGCTCAGCAGCCAAGACATGAGAGCTGTTTGCCTGAATCAAATTTCCCAATATCGAGCCGACATATGACTACAACTCCTGTTAATTTTCAGCCGCAACTGGACAAGCTGCGCATGCAGATCAGCGATTTGGTCCAGCAGTACGCAGATATCGCGTATGCCCCCAAGCCCTTCGTTCCAGGTCAGACCGCCGTGCCAGTCTCCGGTAAGGTCATTGGCGCAAGCGAGCTCAAGATGATGGTTGAAGCATCCCTGGACGGCTGGCTGACCACCGGCCGCTTCAATGCTACGTTCGAGCAACGCTTGGCCCAATTTCTTGGCGTTAAGTACCTCATCACGGTGAACTCTGGCTCGTCAGCCAACCTGGTGGCTTTCTCAACGCTGACGAGCCCTAAGCTTGGCGATCGCGCGATCAAGCAAGGTGATGAGGTCATCGGTGTGGCTGCCGGCTTCCCGACGACGGTCAACCCGATCATCCAATTTGGCGCTGTGCCGGTTTTCGTCGATGTCGACTTGGCGACGCACAACATTGAAGCCAGCAAAATCGAGGCGGCAATCACGTCAAAGACAAAAGCAATCATGCTAGCTCACAGCCTAGGTAACCCATTTAATCTTGAAGTGGTCACGTCGCTCTGCAAGAAGTACAACCTATGGCTGGTCGAGGACTGCTGCGATGCATTGGGCGCAACGTATAACGGCAAGATGGTTGGCACCTTCGGTGATATCGCTACATTGAGCTTCTATCCTGCACACCACATCACCATGGGAGAAGGCGGCGCTGTCTTCACGAATAATTCGGAGCTAAAACTTATTGCGGAATCCTTCCGCGACTGGGGCCGCGACTGCTACTGCCCGCCTGGCAAGGACAACACCTGTGACAAGCGCTTCTGCTGGACTAAGGAACTGCTCGGCGGCAATCTACCCGATGGCTACGACCACAAGTACACATACAGTCACCTGGGGTACAACCTGAAGATTACAGATATGCAAGCCGCATGCGCATTGGCTCAACTCGATCGAGTAAGTGAGTTCATCGAAGCACGCAAAGCAAACTTTACTTATCTTAAAGATCGCTTGAAATCCTGCACGGAATTCTTGTACTTGCCTGAAGCTACGCCGAAATCCGACCCCTCATGGTTCGGCTTCCCTGTCGTCCTAAGAGAAAATTCAGGCGTTAAGCGGGTTGATCTTCTCAATTATCTCGATCAGAACAAGATTGGTACCCGCCTTTTGTTTGCCGGGAATTTGACTCGCCAGCCCTATATGATCGGACGTAACTATCGCATCAGTGGTGAACTTGTTAACACTGATATTGTGATGAATCAGACTTTTTGGCTCGGAGTATTCCCAGGACTTCAAGCAGAACATCTTGACTATATTGCCTCAAAAATTGAAGAATTCTTTGGCGTCGGATTCTAATGTTTGCGCTAAAAAAAACCAAAATACCTGGATGTTTTGAAATACAACCTAAGGTCATTGATGATGCTAGAGGTCGATTTGTCAAGATATTTCATAAAGATGATTTTGCAAAGTTGAATTTGGAATCAACCTTCGCAGAGGAATATTACTCACACTCGAGACAAGGTGTAATACGCGGCATGCACTTCCAAATTCCTCCGTCTGACCATGTTAAAGTTGTGTACTGTATTCATGGCGAAGTTCAGGATGTTGTACTCGATTTACGTCGCGGATCACCGACATATGGGGAGGCAATCGAAATAAGGTTATCGGAAAGCGAAGGGAACGGCATCTATATTCCAAAAGGTATGGCCCACGGCTTTTGCGCAACAAGCCCAATAGCGACACTTATTTACAAGGTGACAACTATATATGATTCCAATAAAGATCAGGGAGTATTGTGGAATTCGTTTGGTTTTGATTGGGGCACAAAAAATCCAATAATCTCCAAACGAGACTCAGAATTTATGCCATTGAAAGACTTTCAAAGCCCGTTCATGTATATGTTATGAAAAATATTGATTCGGTATTTGTAACAGGTGGAACTGGTTTTATTGGATCAAAATTGATCGAAGTTCTTTTGAGTAATAATTTTAATGTTCATGTATTGACAAGGCGGGAATATAAAAGCCCCCTCTCTGGTGGCGATAATCGACTTCATTTTCATCATTACGACGGAAGCGCAAGTTCAGTATTTGACGCAATGAGCATTTCGAAGCCAAAGATCGTATTTCATTTGGCGTCGTTATTTGTGGCAGAACACCAGTCGAAAGACATAGATAAGCTAATTGAAAGCAATATACTATTATGCACTCAATTATTGGAAGCGATGGTGATGGAGAATGTTAAGTTTATTGTAAACGCCACCACCTGCTGGAAGTACTACGAATCAAATCAATACAACCCAGTGAATTTGTATGCGGCATCAAAAAAGGCCGCGGAAGACATTGTCGAATACTATCATCAGGCTGAGAACATAAGATATTTGAATCTCGTAATATTTGATACATACGGGAAAGGTGACACTCGGCGTAAGTTTATAAATATCTTAATTGATGCTTGCGATAGATCAGAAGATTTCTTAATGTCAGCCGGAGAGCAGTTTATAAACTTAACGCATGTACATGATGTGGCTGAGGCCTTCGTTACTGCAGGGACGCATCTGGTTGAAGGGCGATTTCAATCGGGAGAATTTGCAATTAGAGGCTCCGAAGAATTCAAGCTTATTGATCTTGCGTTGATACTTGTCAACTTAAGAAAATCTAACATAAAAGTAATCCCCGGTGCTAGAGCATACCGCAAGAGAGAGGTGATGAGTGTGAATTCTTCCATTCCAACTTTGCCGGGATGGACGAGCAAGAGAACGATACGCGAGGAATACGCGCTTTGCGATCAAGATTGATACATGCGTAAAATTTTTATCCAACAAGGTGCAAATGTCGCAGGAGCAATCGCAACACTTGTAGCTTCGGCGGTTTATTTGAATCGTTTAGAAGAACACGGCTACGGCATTATTGCGATGGCATTACTTGGGTTGGCATGGATAGCAGTCTTTGAGTCGTCTTTTACCCAACCTATTATCAAGGAGTTGTCGACACCTCAAGGTTCTAGACAGCATACATCCAGTGCTTTTTTTGCGGATATTAATAATATTGCAAATAAATGGCTGTTTTGGGTTTTCATTACGGTTTTCGCAGTTGCTCTTGCTGTGTCAAGATCAGTCAGTTTAGATGGCGGCGGACTTATCATTTCTGCTTCAGTAGCGGTAATGGCTTATGGAAAGCTTAAAGAATCACTATATCGATGCGTTTTGATTTCTCACGATCGAAGCGCATTTACCTCCCTAGTGCTTTCAGCAACGAATATCTTAAGGGCGTCCATAGCTTCTGCATGGATGATTTATTTTGACACTCATAATTTAGAGGCCTATTTTTTAATAAGTGCTATTCTGCAGATGGTATCCCTTATACTACATAAGTTATCCTCGGACAAATTCATTCAAAAAGACAGCAACCAAACATCAAAAGTTTCCAGTAATAAAAAATTTCTTGATTTTTCTCGCAACTCATTGGTTGCGGGTATCCTTTCGCTCGCACTAACTCAGCTCGATAAATACATTGTAAGCACTCAGTTGGGCGTGCATTTGTTTGGGGCATACTCGTTTACTTGGACGTTTGCTGCAGGATTGTTTATGCTGGCATATCCTATAAACAATATTTACTATCCAAGATTTGTGTCCAGCGTCGCCATCAATGATTACCAAGAATTATCAAGGAGCATTGAATCTGCATTTTTCAAACTTTCGGGCACTGTCGGCTTAGTTGGCATTGTTGTGATAAATGTCTGGACCGATTTCCTGATAATAATAGGAAAAAATACCAACGAATACAGTGCAGTAACACCTATGGTTGCTGGGGCCATCGTGGGTTGCTCTAATGTCCTTGTTCAGTCGATACTTAACGCTTACGGCAAGTCTCGTTTTTTGATTATACAAAATATTATTCTTATAGTCATCGGGATGCCAATCATGCTGTTTTCAACCATTCAACATGGGCTAACTGGTGCGGCAGTGACTACAATGTTTGTATATATCGCTCATACTCTGTATTCATTATTGATATGCAGAAAAGTAAGGGAAATGAAAATTAATGTTCAGGGAATGTATTTCAAACTATTTGTTGGAAATGTTGCTTTTCTTGCCATTCTCGGTTACGCAATCCGGAAGACTATAGAGCTTGCGCGAGACCCAAGTCCCTATTCAAATATATCGATATTTCTTTTAATGTTTCTATTGACATCATTTTTCTATCTCAAATTAATCAATAAAATATTAAAGGCACATCATGTCTGAATTAAGCGTTACCTGCGTTATTCCTACCAAGAAGGGTAGGGACACGATATTTAAGGCCATTGATTCCGTTGTTGCTCAAACTTATAGGCCAATCAAAATTATTATCTATGTTAATGATATTGACAATGAGTATTGCTTGGATCTGAATCGAACAGCTAATATGCTCGCTGCTGAAACATCGATTCAGGTGATTCAAGGTCAAGGCAATCTTAATGTCGTTGAAAGCTTCAATGCTGCCATGTCTTATGCTGACACAGAGTTTGCTTTTTGGCTATCTGATGATGATGTTATTGAACCAACATATATCGAAAAACTCGTTAACATGCTGAATACTAACAGAAGTGCGGTCGGTGCTTTCTGCGATTTTAGAAATTTCGACATATATACAGGTAAAACCATATCTTCGCACACGTCGTACTTTGCCAAATCATCAATTCCGCTTTTAAGATACATATTATCAATTAAAAAAATTAATGCTATGGCAGTATATGGCATCTATAGAAAGAGTCATTATAAGAATAATCATTTGTTGTTCATGGATTTCTTTGACGTTGATTATGTCCTCAAGGCAATTGTATCCGGGGGGGTCAGTGTTGTAAAAGAGCAATTAATTTCAATTGGTTCCAAGGGCGTTCGTGTCCCTTACAGCATAGTAGGAGATCAGTTTGAACACCTGCCGATCTTAAAAAGTCAATTCATTTATGTATCCGCCCGTAGTTCGAGATTATCTGCAAGTGTTTGCTTTTTTCTGTTGGGTATTGCTCTTCTTTATTCTTCAGTAAAGCGCAGAAAATACGGTGTCGGAAAAGATCCAAGAGCATAATCAAAATGGAGACGGAAAAACTTCGTAAACATAGGCTAATATCTTTGTTGTTGCTCATTGGTCTATTGTTAAATGTCACGATGCTGTGTTCGTATCTTGACCTTCGAGGGACAATTCCGGCCGCACTTGCAATAATATTTGTAGTCGTCTTTGGGGTGCGGTCACATGTTTCTAATTCAAATGTTCTAAGGTTATCGGCTGCATTTGGTTTGATGGCTTCGTATTTGCTGTTTTCGCTTATTGGTTTTTCCGACAGTAAGATTGATTATTTCTTTTACTGGCTATATTTAATTAGCGCGATGTTCCTCGCGCCAACGATGATCGTTCGTGGAAGATCAGCCTTATCCACGGAGGCCAAGGTTGCCCTCCTCAAAATCGTGGTGATAGGTAACATATCGGTTGGCTTGTTTTCAATAATTAATTTTTGGTTTCTCAATAAAAATATATTAAATCCGAATCTTACTTCGATATGTCTTGCCACCCAGTTTGTGTCACTTTATTTGGCAAAACATGATCTTAAGGGGCTGAAGTTTTTGAGTCTAATGGTGTTTCTGACACTCTTGTTGTCATTTTCCCGTTCGGCTATCGGGTTCTGCATATTTATATTGCTTGCGCTGTCTCTAAGGGAGCGCTGGCTAGGTTTGCTAAGACTGACCCTGTTTGCAATGATAGCCACTGTATTCATTCTTTTTGTTTTGCCATCATACGAGATAAATTTGTTTGAGGTGATTCAAGATAACCAATTTGTAATGAATTTAATACGGTTTAAAGGCGATATTTCAAGTGATGAATTGAGATTTTTTAGAAATCCTTCTGTTTTAATGGATTACTTGGGTAGCAATTTGTTATCTGGTTTTGGTGTTGGCGCCAGAGGTTATTATTCTCTTCTTGATGAAGGAATGGACTTGGAGTCGTTCTTCCTTGTTGGAATAAGTGATGTTGGAGTTATCGGAGTCGGCATCCTCTTGACTTCAATGTCAATGGTATATTATAAACAAAATTCCAGAATTATATATTTTATTCTTATATTGTTTATGTTTTCGAATTTTTCTTCATTTATTTTTTTTGGCGCTCCGGCCTTAACTCTTGGCATATTGTTAATAATACCTCTTTATAAAGCTATTGCTCCAATTGCACAGCGAATCTAGTTTTTAATTCGCACCCCTTGAATTCTGTAACATCAACATCATCGAAGGATTTATTGTCATGTTTATCTCATTTGGTCGAAACAATGAGTCTGGCCGCTTAAGTTGGCTCAAAAAACAACTCACTCAACTACCTGCAGGATTGAGGATCCTCGATGCGGGCGCGGGCGAATTACGCAACAAACAGTATTGCTCTCACCTCGAATATGTGTCTCAGGATTTTTGTCAGTATGAAGGAAAAGGAGATGGGGTCGCGCTTCAAACTGGAGACTGGGATACATCAAGAATTGATTTGGTATGCGACATTTCATCAATCCCCGTGGCTGACGAAAATTTTGACGTTGTTCTTTGCACTGAAGTGTTTGAGCATACACCAGATCCGATCGGCGCTTTAAGGGAGTTAGCCCGCTTGACTAAATCGAACGGCCTTATGATCCTCACCGCTCCGTTCTGCAGTTTAACTCACTTTGCTCCTTACCACTTCTCAACAGGGTTCTCTCGGTATTGGTACGAAAAGCACCTTGAAGCACTTGGGTTCACCATAGTCGAGGTTTCATCAAACGGTGGTTGGTTCGATTTTATCGCTCAAGAGTTGTGGAGGTTACCTTGGATTGGTAGAACGTACTCTAGTCGTTTTCTTGGAGTGGCAGCTTTAATCTTTGCTTTACCAACGCTGGGCGTGATGAGGCTAATGAAGGGAAATGATCGAGGAAGTGATGAACTATTGACTTTTGGCTGGCATGTCGTATGCCGCAAAAATAAAGCTATTTGAATAAAGACTTTTATATGATCGCCACGAGACTTGAAGGTGGGCTCGGAAATCAGCTGTTTCAATACGCTACAGGGCGAGCCTTAGCACTTAGGCATCGGACGGAATTGCTGCTTGATACATCAGCATTAAACACCAATTTGCAGGGTGTGACATCTCGTTTTTTTGACCTCGGCCATTTCAATCTCGTCGCGAGAGTTGCTAATTCAGAAGAATGCAGGGTCCCCTTCTGGTTACGACATCTTCCCGCGTTATCAAATTGGGTAAGTCCATGGCGTATGTATGTAGAAAAAGGCTTAGGCTTCAATCCACGATTCGCTACATTGCCAGACAATACTTTTTTGGTGGGCTACTGGCAGAGTTTTCGATATTTCTCTGATGTAGCGGATAAGCTGTTGAACGACTTTAACCTGGTTGCACCTATGTCTGCTGCTAGCAACGATATCGCGATACAGATTGAATCTTCTACATCTGTAGCCATACACGTGCGTCGTGGCGATTATGTATCTTTGGCGTCTGCTGCTAATCTGCATGGTGCATTATCTGCGGATTACTACATTAACGCTGTGAGGGAGTTATCGCAGGCTGTTCAAGATCCGCGTTTTTTTGTTTTTTCTGACGACCCCGACTGGTGTCAATCTAATCTTAAGCTAAATGAAACTGCCATCTATGTGACCCACAATAAAGGAGCTGACTCATGGCAAGACTTGATGCTGATGGCACGTTGCCGTCATCACATCATCGCTAACAGTTCGTTTAGCTGGTGGGGAGCGTGGCTAGCGGATCAGCGTTACTGTAAGAGTTCAGGCCGCTTTGTCGTCGCCCCCGCTCGGTGGTTTGCCGGGCAACTGGACTTAGATCTGCGTGATCGCTTTCCACCACATTGGCGTGTACGGTGATGCCCGAGCCTATCAAACATTCCGAATCCCTCTCTCAACTACCAGACATAGCCGCTATGGCACCGGCGGTGAGTTGGTTGTTATGTACTCATGTAGCCGACGAACAACTTCGAGTAGCTCTGGATTCGTGCTTTTCCCAAAGTTTTTCGAATTTCGAGTGTGTGGTTGTTGCTAATGGCCGAGATGCTGAATTTATCGCTCAAACAGTACGTCTTTGGTTTGATAACGACCTCAGGTTGCGCGTTTTTACGACTGACGTGATGCATCTCACATTCAGTTTAGCGCTCGGGCTGCATCATGCTCGTGCACCTCTGATAGCGCGTATGGATGGGGATGATATCTCAATGCCAGACCGCTTGGCATTGCAGGTGGCGTTTATGGAATCGCATCCTGAGGTTTTGGTTCTTGGTAGCGACTATGAGCTTATAGATCTGTCTGGAACCCGCATTGGTGTTGTCAATGTCCCATATGGAGATATTGCCATCCGCAAAGCGTTATTTCGCGGCAATCCATTTTGTCATCCCAGTGTGATGTTTAGAAGAGACGTTGCAAAGGCTGTTGGCGGTTACCTCGGTGGTATATATGCACAAGACTACGACCTTTGGTCTCGCTTGGCAGTTGACAGGTCTGTCGTCTTTGCGAACCTGCCGCATGTCTGTGTGCACTACCGCGTGGTTGGTGTTGGTGGCGCGCGTAGAGCCAGGTGGTCATATGCCTCAGTTGCTGGATCGCAGTTTCGTAATTTCGTTGCCGGTGCAGGTTGGTCTTGGGCTTGGGCTGCATTTTTAAGCGCTGCAAAGGCGTTTATCCGATCGAGCCCAGCGTCCCAAAGCATTGATTTGCGCTAATTTCGGAGTCATTTTATTTAATGTGTGGCATTACCGGCTTTTTTCTTCCACGAACTGATAGTAACCATTTAGCCCATCGTTTCATGTTGGGTGGTTTGCTGACGCATCGCGGACCAGACCATTTTGATAGCTGGGTAAACTCTGAGCAGACTGTAGGACTTCAGCATTACCGCCTTGCGATCGTTGATTTGTCACCAGCTGGTGCACAACCGATGCAGTCAGTTGACGGTCGCTGGGTGATTGTCTTTAACGGTGAAATTTACAACCACATGAAGCTGCGTGAGCTGCTTGAGGCGGAGGATGTCGCACCATGTTGGCGAGGACATTCTGACACCGAGACCCTGCTTGCTGGAATTTCAGCTTGGGGGCTTCGCAAGACCTTGGAGGCTTGCGTCGGTATGTTTGCTATCGCTTTATACGACCGTGCTGAACGTTCGCTAACACTGGCGCGCGACAGGATAGGCGAAAAGCCCCTGTACTATGGGTATTTGTCCGGGGCCTTGTGCCTAGCTTCTGAACCCAAAGCGCTACGTTCGATAGCAAGAGGGGGGCTGGAATTAAACTCAGGCAGTGTTGCAGCCTACATGCGGTTGGGTTATGTCCCAGGCTCAGACTCAATTTATAGAGGTATCCGTCGCGTCCCTCCTGGCTCAATCCTCACTTTCAAAGAGCAGGACATAGAAAACGGCAGCATACCAATGTCTTTTCAGTATTGGAGTTTGTCCTCTATTGTTCAGAATTTCGCGGGGAAGGCCTCTGAACTTAATGAGTCTGAGGTTTTAGATAGTCTTGAATCAGTCATGAAGAGTGCTGTGCAACAACAGATGATGGCAGACGTACCGCTAGGTGCACTGCTTTCAGGAGGTATCGATTCCTCTTTAATTGTCAGTTTGATGCAGATGCAATCGTCTTCACCTGTACACACTTTTTCAATCGGCTTTGACGGCGCAACAGTTGATGAGGCACCTCACGCGCGTCGTGTTGCATCTCATTTGGGCACTTTACATACTGAGCTATATGTTAGTGCCCAAGATGCCCTAAACCTTGTACCTCGCCTTCCGGAGATATTTTGCGAGCCATTTTCTGACTCGTCACAGGTTCCAACGCTACTGGTTTCTCAAATGGCAAGGCGGCATGTGACTGTGGCACTTACAGGTGATGGTGGGGATGAGTTGTTTGCCGGTTACGATCGCTACTTTCGTGTGTCCAGAGGATACAGTCGAATTCAACCATTTCCTCTTCCAGTCAGGAAGTTTCTTGCGCAGATACTAAAAAGCACTCCCCTTGGAGTAATAAATATCATAGCTGGGCTCTTGGGTAACCCCGGAAACCTGCGTAACCCCGCAGATCGCATTCGAAAGATTGCCGAAGTCCTTGCTAGTGAAAGTCCATCTGCCCTTCACCGTGGGTTGATTACTCTATGGAAACCCTCTGAATTCACGCTCGATGTGGGTGAAAACCGAACGGTATTCAGTGATGAACTTCCCCCCGCTCCGACACTAATCGAGCAAATGATGCTTGCGGATACCTTGTGTTACCTACCAGATGATCTCTTAGTCAAAGTTGATAGATCTGCGATGGCCTTTAGTCTGGAGTGTCGTGCTCCATTTCTCGATCATAAGGTTGTCGAATTCGCTTGGAGCCTGAATTTAGAGCAAAAAGCGAAATACGGTGAGAGTAAGTGGTTATTAAAGAAATTGCTTGAAAGGTATCTGCCGCGAGAGTTATTTGACAGACCAAAGCAAGGTTTTGGAATGCCAGTAGGAAATTGGCTGCGTGGGCCATTACAAAATTGGGCAATAGATATGGTTAATTTCTGCAAATTAAGACAAGGATTTGGAATTATTGACTCTAGCGTGGTGGATCTGATATTAAAAGAGCATTTGTCTGGTTTAAGAAACTGGGAGCATAAATTGTGGACTCTACTTATGTTTGTTGCTTGGATGGAAGCCAATGAATAAGCGCCAATTGAATTTTTGAGTTTTGACGGGTATTTTTAAAAATGAAAATATTAATATATGCAAATACTGATTGGTTTATGTATAACTTCAATCTTGAATTGGCATCCGCGTTGGTCAATAGCGGTCATGAGGTTGTATTGTTGTCCCCGCCCGGGAAATACGGGAAAAAGTTGAAAGATTATGGATTCCATTGGGTAAGTGCGCCGATGGATCGAGGTAGTTTAAATCTATTCCGTGAACTAAAATTTTTATCGTGGTTAGTAGGTTTTCTTAGGAGAGAGAAGATAGATTTGATTCATTCTTTTACTCTTAAATGCGCCGTTTACGGAGCCATAGCTGCCAGCTTTGCTGGGGTTCGTTCCAAGGTTAATTCTATTACTGGTATGGGCTATGTCTTTACCAGTATGGATGCAAAAGCACGTATATTGAGGCCTGTGATAACTTTGCTAATGCGGGTCACGTTAAATAATTCTTCCTCTAGATTGCTTGTATTAAATAGATGTGATTATAATTTTTTTTATGATCATAAAATTGTGAATCTTGAACGCCTTCGCTTGATACCAGGAGCTGGAATTGATTGCGAAAAATATAAGCCGTCAGTCCGAGTAAATAATAAATTCACAGTGCTTTTGGCCGCCAGGTTGCTTTGGGATAAAGGGGTTTTGGAATATGTTGAAGCTTCAAAAATTATAAAAAACAAAGGAATTGATATAGAATTTTTGTTGGCAGGATCACCAGATCCAGGAAATCCGGCGGCCATTCCAGAATCAGTCTTGTCAAAGTGGTCAATAGAGGGGGTGATCAAAATATTGGGCCATGTGGATGATATGCCCACGTTGCTTGGCACGGTTGATGCAGTCGCTCTTCCTAGTTATCGAGAGGGGTTGCCTACCGGACTGACAGAGGCGGGAGCATGTGGATTACCACTAATAACCACAGATGTACCTGGCTGTAACGAGGTTGTCACTCATGAAGTTGATGGTTTATTAGTTCCTGTTAAAAATTCAATAGCACTAGCAGATGCGATTCTCCGGCTCTATTCTGACCAAGAACTGTGTGAAAAATTGGGAAAGGCGGCGCGCAACAAGGCAGTCGCAATGTTTGACAAATCTATTGTCAATAAAAAGACCATTGAAATTTACAAGGAGCTTGAAAATTAATATAAGCGAATTTCACAAGAATATTTTGGTTACTGGTGGCGCCGGATACATTGGTTCTCATGCTTCATTAATGCTGCTGCTGTTAGGGTATCGGGTTATAGTTTTTGATAACCTTTGTAATAGCTCAGCAGAGTCGCTCCATCGGGTTGGCCAGTTGGCTGGCAATAAGCCCGTTTTTGTCGAGGGAGATATTCGCGATAGCGTGGCACTCGAACGTGTTTTTGCTAAACATTCGATCGACGCCGTATTGCACTTTGCAGGCCTGAAGGCCGTGGGTGAAAGCGTGTCGCAGCCTTTATGCTACTACGATAACAACTTTCACGGTAGCCAGGTACTACTGCAAACAATGGCCTATGCAGGTGTGTATAAGTTTGTTTTCAGTTCGTCGGCCACAGTGTATGGCGAACCGAAACAAATCCCACTAGCAGAAGCTTGCCCAGTGGGCCAGCCCAACAATCCCTATGGCCGAAGCAAGCTTATGGTGGAAGATATGTTGCGCGACTTGGCGGTGTCAGACCCGTGCTGGCGCATCGCCATCCTGCGCTACTTCAACCCTGTGGGCGCGCATGAGAGTGGACGGATTGGCGAAGACCCCAATGGCATCCCCAACAACCTGCTGCCCTACATTGCCCAGGTGGCTGTGGGCAAGTTGCCGGAATTGGCCGTGTTTGGTAACGACTACCCCACGCCAGACGGCACGGGCGTTCGCGACTACATCCACGTCGTAGACCTGGCCGAAGGTCACTTGCGTGCCCTGGAAGCACTGCAAACACGCACCGGTGCACACGTGTGGAACCTGCAACGGCACTTAAGGACAGGCACTTAAATTTGCCCTTTTTCCTCCAAACCGCTATCCTCAGCCCACACAACCTCAAGTAACAGGAGCCTCCCATGACCCGTCGTCGTTCTT
>Ga0172367_10003021_pt1 | contig 22370 bp, 20 predicted proteins | sample Lak10m_FD_114542 | JGI IMG/M metagenome (GOLD analysis project Ga0172367, IMG submission 114542) | Freshwater microbial communities from Kabuno Bay, South-Kivu, Congo - kab_022012_10m | ecosystem: Environmental > Aquatic > Freshwater > Lake | place: Democratic Republic of the Congo: South-Kivu... | reverse complement strand
CCCAATTCACCGGAATTTCACCCAAATGCGTGGTACCAGGCCGCGCTGATCGCGTTTCGGGATGGGGACTATGTGGCGGCCTGCACCTACCTGCGCAAAGGCAACGCGGCCAACGTCTACATCGCAGAGGGCCTGACCGGCCGCACAGTACTGACCGAACACTCAGTCCTCAGCACTCAGCACTCAGCACTCAACCCCGTGCATGGCCCGGAATGGGCGGTTGACTACCTCGATTCCGCCGCCTGTGACTGGACGCCGGAGGAGATCGACTTTGTCGACTGGGTGTTCAACGCATCCCCTGTGCTGAAGGAGCGCGCCGAGATGATGGCGCTCCATGAGGGGATAACTTACGAGCGAGACGCTGAAAAGCGCGCACCCTACTCACAGCAATTATTGAATTTCATTGACCGCATCACAGACACACTGTCCAAGAAGATGGTGCGAAAGATCAAAAACCGATGGGACGTAGAAAACTGGCCTTGGGATCGTGATGGATTGCGGCGCTCGCCCAATCAATCGTTTCAGTGACTCTGTCAAAGCAATCATCCTCGACCAAGACCCCCGCCGCGCCCTTTACAGCCAGTATGGTGCATCAGCGTGCTGAGTGGGTATTCATATGGGTTTGTCGGTCAATGTCCTCAAGTTTCACGAATCCTACGAAGCGTTGGAATTTTATCCGTCGGAAAGGCTGTGACTGATTCAATTTTCAACACTGCAAATCCCGACAAATCAATTCAACAGCCACTCCAACGGGTAAAACCGATAGGGTAGCCAGGCAAAGGCGTGGGTTGCAAAAAACAACCAGACAAACAGTACAGCTGTACTAAGAGTCACAACCACCCCAACCCAGACCGGATTTCTTTCGCCAAACCTGCCCATGACGTCCGGAATCCGGGTCCAGACAAACAACTGCAAGGGGATCCAGTACAAAGCGACTCGGTCTATGGCTGTGGACGAGGGTGACACGATTAACAAAACGACAAAACCCAAGGCACTCAAGGACATCCACGTCCAGAAATTTTGCGCTTCTTGTGACAACCTCATGCGTTTTCTGAACATTAAAAAAAGCATGGCGGGCAGCGCGTTCATGGTGACCCGAATGGCCGCACCTGAGGACTCATATTCGGCTTCGATGTAGTTGGTGACCAATGCATCCACTGATTCCTGAAGCAAGCTGACAAAAAGCAAGGCCGTAACGAGCAACACACCCACAGCCTTCAACATAGCACGTTTGCTACCAGCAAAAATTGCCATCGGTGCCAACACCACTGCTGATTTATGAAACAAGGCAGCGAGTGCAATCCACAGCAGAAACCTGGCGGTACTGCCTCTGTTCAAACTCACAAGACCCAGCATGACCAAACCAATAGCGATGCCTTGACGAGTATATCCCATGGCCACTACTGTGATCAGGTACGGCGCCGCCACCACTAACGCCAACCAGGGTCGAGGTTGTTCGCGGCAAAATCGCACCAGCCCCCAAGAAAACAAAAGGGCTGCACAAAAATTGACCAGATACACGCCCCCAGCCACATTTGCGCCCAACCAATTCAGTAAGCTATATGCAGGATCTCCATGACTGGGGAATTCCAGAAATGGCACGTCTTTGATCTGTTCAAGATGCTCCAAGTAATTGATCCAGTCACCCCCGACCTCATGCCGTAATCCAATCCATACTGCAAGAAGAAACCAAGTGATCGACCAGGCGAGTCGGTTTTTTCTTGTGCTGTCATCGCCACTGACGGGGCGCATTTGGGTAAGCGCTGCCCAAGCAAAAGCGGTGAAAAACACCCAGTACATCAACATCAGCTATTGCTCCGCTGTTTTTTTTGTGCAAGCACCTCACCCACCACGTCCAGCGCTGCTTTGACCACTAACTGTTCGTCAAATTCGGCAGCGACGCGGGTACGGCCGGCGGCGCCCAGGGCCTGTCGTTGAGCGTCGGTCATGACCAGCAATTGTTCGAGGGCGGCTTGCAGGCTGTCGGCGCTGCGGGCTTGGCACAATAGGCCGTTGACGCCGTGGATAACGATGTGGCGACAGCCGGGCACATCGCTGGCTACAGTGGGCAGGCCCATGGCAGCTGCTTCGAGCAAGCTCCGAGGCATGCCTTCGCGGTAAGACGGCAGCACGACCGCGTCGGCCTGGGAGTAAACGCGGGGCATGTCATCGCTGGGGCCCAACCAGCGCACGCCGGGTCGCTGGGCCCACTGTTGCAGCTGACGCTCATCGATGGCCGAAACGTTTTCGGCGCCAGCAAAGCCGCACAGGTTCAGCTCGCAACGCACGCCCTGGGCGTTGATGCGGCCCACCGCTTCCATCAACTCGTGCAGGCCCTTGTCTGCAAGCATTCGGCCGGCATATAGCAAGCGCAGTGGCGCCCCAGTGACGCGCCCCACCCTCAAGCCCGGGTGAAAGAGCCGTAAATCCACGCCCGAACCAGGCAGCATCTGCAGGCGGTCAGATGGCACAAGCCGCTGATGGCGCAGCAGCTCAAAGTCTTCAGCGTTCTGGCAAAACACGCGGTAAGCCAGGGGCTGGCTCAGGCGATATAGCGTGCGCACCACAGCGGCCACGGGTCCGGGCCGGATAAAGGCCGTGCCTAGGCCCGAGACGTTGTTGACCGCGGCCACACCCAGAACGCGCGCGGCCCAGGTGCCGTAGACGTTGTTCTTGATCGTGAAGTGGAACGCCACCGCCGGCCTGTAATGGCGGTAGTGGCGCAGAAAGCGGCCCAGCAGCGCCAGGTCTCGCCCGGGGTGGGTGCCCGCGTTGTCTATGGGCAGGGGCTGCCATTCACAACCCAGGCTTGGCAGGCGCGGGCCGTAGTCGTCAGGTGGCGACAGGCACACCACACGGTGCCCAGCGGACACCAGCGCGCGGATCGTGCTGGCCCGAAAGTTGAACAGGTACCAGCTGGTGTTGGCCGACAGGGTGATGATGCTGCGCTGGCTAGGCATGTGGTTTTGCCTGCTCTTCCAGCCAAGCCTGAAACATCAGCACCGCCCACAGTTTAGGGGTGTGGTCGCGCTGGCCTTTCAAATGTTCGGCCCAGGCCTGGCGTATGGGGCCGGGGTGCAAATAGCCTTCAGCCTGCAGGCGGTGTTCAGCCAGCAGGTCTTCGGCCCAGGCGCGCAGAGGGCCGCGCAGCCACTGGCCAATGGGAATGGCAAAGCCGGCCTTGGGGCGTTCAATCAACTCGCGCGGCACGTGCTTGTACAGCACCTGGCGCAACGCCAATTTGCCTACATTGCCGCGAATTTTCAGATGCAGTGGCAGACGCCAGGCCAGTTCCACCACCCGATGGTCCAAAAAGGGCACCCGTGTTTCCAGGCTGCAGGCCATGGCGGCGCGGTCCACCTTGCACAAAATGTCATCGGGCAGGTAGGTGGTGGCGTCGCGGTACATCATGCGCAGGGGTGCCTCATCCACGGCGTGGGTAGGTAATGGGTCGTCCAGGGCACTGGGGGGTTCCTGTAGCACTCCACCATCGGCAACGCGTACCAGGTTGGCCGGGTCTTGCCATTCCGACACTAGACTGCGGTACAGGTCATTCATGCTGCGCACGGTTTGCATGCGACCGCCCAATTTGTGCAGTTTGTCACCCAGCCGAGACACACCATCCAGGCTTGACGCAGCCCCCAAAGGTTTGGCCAAGGTGTCCCAGGCGCTGATGGGTATGGACGTCAGCAGCTTGCCCATAGCTTGCCGCACCGGCAGCGGCAACCAGGCCACCTTGTTCCAGATGTTGGGACCCCAGAAATAGCGGTTGTAACCCCCAAACAGTTCATCCCCCGCATCGCCACTCAAGGCCACCGTGACATGCTGACGCGCGGCCTGGCAGACCAGGTGAGTGGGGATCTGCGACGAATCGGCAAAGGGCTCGTCGTACATCCAAGGCAGACGAGGAATCACGTCCTGCGCCATCTGGGCGCTTACGCGCATCTCGTGGTGCTCGGTGCCCAGGTGGCGTGCCACCGCCAGGGCGTGGGGTGATTCGTCAAAACCCGCCTCGTCAAAACCGATGGTGAAGGTCTTGACCGGGCGTGAAGACTGGCGCTGCATCAGCGCCACAATGGTGGACGAATCTACACCGCCCGAGAGAAAAGCGCCCAGCGGCACGTCGGCCATCGCCTGCAGGCTGACCGCCTCGGTCAGTTGCTGCTCTAGCAAGCCAAGGGCTTCGGCTTCATCAGCCAAAGGCTCATGAGTACCGGCTTCCACTGACCCCGCCAGTGACCACCAGCGTTGCAACGAAAGACCGCCATGCGTTTCACCCGGCCGCAGGGGCTGCGCAGGCGCATCCAAAGGTGGTGAGCCCTGCACCGTGAGCAGGCAACCTGGCTCCAGTTTGTAAACGCCTTGGTAAATGCTGCGCGGTGCCGGCACGTACATGAATCGCAGGTACTGGGCCAGTGCTTCGCGACACACTGGCACGTCAAAACCCGGGTAAGCCTTGAGCGCCTTGAGTTCGGACCCGAACACAAGCGCACGACCGAGCCCACTCCCCACCCAGCCGTAGTAGAGCGGCTTTTCGCCAAAGCGGTCGCGTGCAAGCGTGAGCATGTGGCTCTGACGGTCCCACAGGGCGATGGCAAACATGCCCACGCAGCGCTGTAACGTCGCTTCCACGCCCCATTGCTCAAAGCCTGCCAGCAGCGTCTCCGTATCCGAGTGTCCCCGCCAGACGCTACCCTTGGGTATTGCGAGGGCCTCAGGGTCGTGGCCCTCCATGGCTTCCAGTTCCGTCCGCAACGCCATGTGGTTGTAAATCTCGCCATTGAAGGCGATGACCCAGCGTCCGCTAGTAGAGTGCATGGGCTGGTGCCCAGCGACGGACAGGTCGACGATGGCCAAGCGGCGGTGTCCCAGCGCCATACCAGCTGCATCGTCCGTCCAAAAGCCAGCGTCGTCCGGCCCACGGTGGTCAATGGCGTTGGCCATCTGCCTGGCTATTTCAGCCAGACCGTAGCGGTCAGGCGCCCCGAGAAACCCAGTCAATCCGCACACGCAATCAGGTCCTTTTAATGTTTGCTGTTTCCAGCAACAAATTGGTTAAGCGGGGTGCAGTGACCTGCAGACAGTATTCGCGCTCGACTTTGGCCCGACCTGCCAAGCCCATTCGTTGGCGCAAAGTAGCATCAGCTGCCAGGCAGTTCAAAGCTTGCACCCATTCCTTCACTGTGTTGGCCACAAAGCCACTCTTACCGTTTTCAACGATCTCGGCATTTACCCCCACTGGTGATGCCACCACTGGCAAGCTACAAGCCATGTACTGGATCAGTTTAAAGCCGCATTTGCCGCGTGCCCACGGTTCGTCGGGCAGCGGCATGATGCCAACATCGAAGCGGCGAATTTCGTCTACCTCGGTCTCCTCGCGCCAAGCCACCACCTCTACCGGCACGCCCGGCAGATCCACCGGCCCCGAGCCCACCAAGCGCACTCGCGCGCGCCCATCCCGGCACAGGTTCGCCAGCGCCGGGGCAATCTCGCGCAGGTAGCGTGCGGTGCTGGGCGACCCGATCCAGCCAATGGTGAACACACCCAACTCACCCGCAGCGCCCATCACCGGGTAGCGCACCAGATCGACCACCGTGGGAATCACCTCGACCTGCGCCGCACCTGCCCGGCGGGCGTAGTCGGCCAAGTAGGCATTACCCGTCACTACGGTATGCGCCAACCGCATCACGGTTGCGATCTTCGACCCGAGAAAACGGCGCACCCAAGGGTTTGGGTGCGCGTCGTACTGGTGAAAGAGTGCATCGTCGTAATCCACCACCATGCGACACCCGCGCCAGGCCAGCCAGCGCTCGAGCACTGCAGGGAACCAGGGCAGCAACTCGTACTCGATGACCACCACTGACAAACGTGGCACCGTCAGCACCGCCCACAGACGTCGAGCGAAGGCTCGCAACACGTCGCCAATGCGGGCGCGCCCGTGCGCGTACTTCTGCGCGAGGTAAACGTCGTCGAACAGAGAATTAACGGTGTAGCAGAGTCCAGCTGCATCGAGACTGGGGAGATATTGCAAGCTGCGGTAGCGGCTACTGGCCCCTGAGCGGGTGTACTTTGTGAAGAACATGAGCTTCACGCTGTGACAACCTCATTGCCTTTGCTCTTGCTCAGAATCTGTTTGTACAGTCCCAAATAAGCCGCTGTCCCTGCCTCGAGTGAAAAGTATTCTTCCGCCGCCTTACGGCAGCGGACCCCCAGTTCTGGATCTTTCAGTAGTTGTTCCAGTTCATCCCAGGCAGCATTCATCTCGCTTTCACTGGGCCCGCTGATCAGTACCCCCACACGATGCGCTCGAATGATCTGTGCGACATCGCCGACACCCTCATTGGCCACCACCGGCAAACCGCAACCAAGGATTTCTGCCATTCGAGTAGGACTGCTACCCAACTTGCTGAGACCTTGGGTAAAGAACATCACCGAGGCCATCTGGCCCTGCAGCACCTCATGCACCCGCTCCGAAGGGCTCGGCGCAATGGACAGGCAAGACTGCAGTTTGGCATCAACACCTAACGCTGTATGTACCTGTTCCGGATCATCACGGGTGGTCAGTTCAAATCTAAGTTCCGGATCGCGCTTTGCCGCCACGGCCAGGAAAGCCGCCAGCCAGTCGAGCCGGAACCAGCCACTCATGACCGTACCCAGGCAACCGATCACGCGCTGGGCCGATGGCCGGCTGGCGGGAACAAAGCGATCGAGGTCGGCACAGGTCGGGATCACCGCCAACGTCTGCCCGGCCAGGTCTTCTGGATACATATGCCGAAGATGCTCAACCGCCGCGTGGGTGAGCGAGACCACGCCACCGGCCTGTCGCAGGCAGGCACGCTCGGACACGACCATTGCCTTGTGCAGCATCGAGCCGCGACGCAGCCGTCCGGCGGTAATCAGTTCCTCTGGCCACAACGCGCGCATGTCGAAGAGGAAAGGCACGCCGGTCAGACGACTTACCACGAGCGCCACTGCGGCGGGGATGTAGGAGCGCGCATGGATCAGACGCACGCGTTGCCGTCGCACCTCTCTCGCCACGATCCACATCATGCGGACCATGCTGATCGCCGGCGCGATCAATTTGGGACGCGGGCGGAAGCGCTGCGGCAGCCAGCGGATGCCCAGGCCCTCGCATTCGACTCTCAAATTGACAACGCGCTGGGTATCGGCCCAGTCCTCGTCCTTCTCGTAGGTGATAAGAGTGATGTGATGTTCTTGTGAGAGGCCGCGGAGGTAGGAGAAGACCTGACTTTGACCAAGCGGCTCCAGCAGGCCGTTGCGTGTCAGGTAGAGCGTAGGCGTCATCAAAGGCACATCAGATCGAGATACTTTCGAGTGTCGATCTCTGTTAAAAAAATCGGCGGTGCTGCAAGTCATAAAGCAGCTATATGCTAGTGGTCTTTTGCTTACCCGTGACGTAGCGGTACATGTCATACGCCTTACTCAGCATTTTTTTGTTGTTCGGAAAATCGAAATACCACCGCGGAGAGGCAGCAATAATGACACGCAGTTCTTCCACAGTGATGGCGAGTTTCTTTGCAATGTAATTTATCTCCGACTCCACCTGCTCTATGTCGAATGGCGGCCGTTCCAGGATAGCAAGCGCTTCCGTGCGCCCGATTTGCCCCAGGCAGATTTCGCTGGAGAGCGTCGCACGGCGGTAATCTATACCGTGCTTGGCAACCAGGTAATAGGTCTGGATGAACCTGGTAAAGCGCGACTCGCCGTGCTTAGAGCCGTAGTACCGCCAGTTGCACTCCTTTTCCAACTCGACACGGGCTGCGTCCTTGTCGTAGATCAGTTGGTTCAGCGGGTACACGCTGCGGATGCCGCGGCCGAACTTGTACCAGCACTCTTCGAGGAAGCCGAACTTCTGGCTACGGAACAGCTTTCGCGAGCAGCCGGCGGCATCCATGATCGCGTAGCTGTACTTCGTGTCGCGCGCGTTATAGTGCCAGGACAGGGGCAGGATGCCTTCGCTGGCAATGTTACCGCCGCTCAGGATGTACTTTATGCCGTGCTGGGCGGCCGTCCTGTGCACCGCGCGCTGGATGGCGATGTCGGTCGGCGTCTCAGCTTCCGGTACCGAAGCCTTCAGGAAGGCGACCTGAACTTTGCGGAACTCGTTCCAGGGCAATACGTACGAGCAGTATCCGAGGTTCAGCCGCTTGACCAGGTTGTTGATGTTCTCCACCGCGATGGGAGAGTTCCAGCCGTTGTCCATGTGCACCGCGAGCACGCGCAGTCCGTGGCGTACCGCCAGGTAGGCAACGTACGAGCTGTCCACCCCGCCGCTGACGCCAACCACGCAGTCATACGCACGGCCCTTGCCCGCCTCGCGGATGCGGTCGAACAGCGCCACCAGAGGGCTCTTGTCGGTATCGCGGTGCAACAGCTTGATGCGCTTGTCAAGGTAGTCGGTGCAGTGGTTGCAGTAGCCGCTGGGCTGTCGCACGATTTCCGGGTCGCTGGTATCCATCACGCAGCGCGGGCAGATCCAGTATGAGGCACGATCGGGCGACGTCCGGACTGCGTTCTGGGCGGGTTCGGGGTCGGCAGGGTCTTGGCCCAGCGCGGGAAACTTGGTGTTTTGGGTGTTCATGCAGGAAGCCTCAGCCAGACATAGAGGGAGCGCCTGCTGAAACGCCTCTGGAGAGGGCGGCTCAATTCCTTCAGCAGGTTGGAGGGAGCGGCGAGCGACCAGGTGCCGGAGTGCGCAAGGTACGCGAACTGCGAGAGAACCTGCGGTCGTTCGAAGCCAAGACCGAGGTCGGCCGCGAGGCGGCGCAAGGTCTCGGACTTGAAGCAGTTGATGTGTTCAAGCGGCGCGACCGGGTCGAGCGAGTGACGCGACCTGCGCTCCGAATGCCAATCGCCGCGTTCGATGCGGCGCTCGATATCTTCGCCGTAGGGCACGCAGATCTTCAGGATTCCGCCGGGCCTGAGGCTCGCTGCCAGGCGTTTGGCCAGTTCGCGCGGCGCAGGCACGTGTTCGAACACCTGTTCGGTGTTGATAAAGTCGAAGGAGTCGGCAGGGAAGTCCTCTTCGCGCAGCACCTTCACGCCTGCTTCGCTGGCGGCGCGCATGCGCGTGTCGGAGAGGTCGAAGCCGAACGACTGGCAGCCAAGGCTACGCGAGATGCGGGCCCAGAGGCCGAACCCCATACCGTAGTCCAAGGTCTTGAGCTCCGTCAGCGGTTTGCTCAGGCAATGCGAGACCCACATCAGCTCGTGCGCATCGCGCGTGTGGCCAACGCACGCGAGCTGGGCGCTGGCTGCCCGGTCGGCCTCGCTCGCCGCTGTCGGCGCGTTCAGCCACTGGTCGTACAGGCGTTCCAAGAATGCGGCGTCGCCGATGAAGCGCTGGTACACAAGCTGACACGAGGTGCACTTGACCAGCATGTACCTGTGGCCGTCGATTTCTTGTGCGCGCTGCGCTCCGTAGTACCGGTTAAGATACGAGCGCACAGGCTCCTCAGCGAAGCCACAGACGTAAAGCGGCTGCACGGTGCGCGCCGTGCACACGGGGCAGGCGCTACGCTCGACGAACCGGTAAGCGCTCGGCTCGGCATTCAGGGTGGCGGTGGCGGAAGTCATGGGCATCGGAATCCTACTGAACACGGACTTCCCGGAAGGAGCGCAGCGCTTCCTTGTCAGGATAGTTCACGAGTACGCCGCGCTGGCGGTCCTGGAAGCAAAACAGGCTACCCGAAGCGAGCGCGCTGGCGTGCGTGCCCGCATAGGCTTCCTTCATGTCCTCAAGCCTGCCTGCGCCGCCGAGGGCGATCACCGGCACGCTGGCGGCGCAAGCTACGGCTTTGAGAGTTTCGAGGTCGTAGCCCTTCATCGTGCCGTCCCGGTCGATGCTCTGGAGGATGATCTCGCCGGCCCCCAGACTTTCGACCATCAGCGCCGCTTCGAGCGGGGTCTGCTTTTGCTTGACGGTACCACCGCGCGTGCGCACCGTGGCGCGGCCGAACACATCGCGTTGGAAGTCGATGCACACCATGATCGACGATGAGCCGAACTCGGTGGTGGCGGCGCGCAGGAAATCCGGGCGTTCCAGAGCCGCCGTGCCGAGCACGACCTTCTCCGCGCCGGTGGAGAGGATCTTGTGGATGTCAGCCAGCGACTCGACGCCGCCCCCGACGGAGAAAGGCATCTTCGCTTCGGCGGCGATGTCGGCGAGCAGCTCCAGCGAGATCAGCCGGCGGTGGCGCGCGGCCGCGATGTCCAGCAGCACGAGTTCGTCGACGCGGAACGCATTGAAGATGCTCACCGTGTTGACCGGGTCACCCAGGTCGATCTTCTTGCCGAAGCGGATCGTCTTCACCGCGTGGCCGTTGTCGTCGACCAGGACGACGGGGATAATTCGGGGTCGAAACATGGCCTACCTCTGGTGCCTCAGGAAGTTGCGCAGCAGGGTCAGACCGCATTCCTGGCTCTTCTCAGGGTGGAACTGCACGCCAAAAATATTGCCCTGCTCGAAGAGCGCGACGTAGGGGCGGTCGAAGTCGACCATCGAGGTCACAGCGGGTGGCGCCACTTCGACCACGCCGAATGAGTGGCAAAAATAGAAGGGTTCGTCCTCCGTACGCACGTCGCACAGCAGCGAGCATTCGGGGTTGCCGTTCACGGTGCTCCAGCCCACGTGCGGCACCTTGAAGCGTGTGCGGTCTGCGGGCTCGATACGTCGAGTGTCGGAGTTGACCCAGCCCAGGCCGTGCGAGCCGCCTTCCTCGCTGGAGCGGGTCATGAGCTGCATGCCCAGGCAGATGCCCAACACCGGGATGCGGTGATCCAGGACCGCTTCATTCAGCGGGTCCACCAGGCCGCGTTCCTCTAACGAGCGCATCGCGGCACCGTGGTGCCCCACCCCCGGCAGGATCAGCGCAGCGGCGCCGGCAATGTCCGCCCGTTGCGACGAGTACACGGATTGAACGCCGAGCGTGGCCAGCGCGTTCTTGATCGAGTTTGCGTTGCCGTGGCCGTAATCGATGATCACGATGCCCTTGCTCATGCGTACGCTCCCCCCGGCGCTTGCCCGGGCTCCGTCTCGCCGGGGACGAACCTCACCGGTACCAGCCGGAAATTGCGCTCCGACTTGCCATGCAGCCAGACGTCGATGTCGCTCATGTTGATGATGCAAGTCTGCCGGCGATATATGTGCTGCAAATAGCTGCGGAAACCGGCCATGAGGATGCCCGGTTTATTCAGCCGCATCGCGAGCGCTTCCCGCAAGCAATAGGGAATTCGCAACGATGGGTCGGTTGAGAAGGGACGCCGGATGCGCGCCACCGCGGCATGGTAGTCGCGCACCACTCGTGCTGTCTCGTCGAGGAGATTGAAGCCGAGGAGTTCGCGCGCGAGCTCCTTCGTCTCGGCGCGATCTTCGCGCGCGAAGGTTCGCACCACGCTGCGGGCCCGCTCGGAAGCGAGATTGACCTCGAGCTCGTAATCGATGTGGTCGTAGACCTCGAACCTGTAGTCCTGAACGATGCGCACTTGCTTGCCGATAGACGCGGCGAACACAAGGGCACTAGAGAAGGTGCAGCCGACCACCGTCCCGAAGCTGGAAAGAAGCTCGTACAGCCGTGAGTAGAAAGTGCGATCCGGCGAGGCGGCCGTCAGAGGCCGCACGCCGTGGCGGGCCCAGTAGTCCATCGACCCCTGATACTGCCCGCGCCCCTTGACCAGGATGGACCAGTCGGGGCGTATATCCTTCTGGATCAGCTTGAACAGCGCCGCATCGTTCGCCGGGCTCGGCGGCGGGCCGATCACTATCACGCCCTTTCCCGCCGGGCTATCGCGGCCGTCGAGGAAGAGCGCCCACGGATGCGGGGCGAGTATGGACTCCTTATTGCGGCTGGCCTCCGCATGCATCTGCGCATTGCACGACCAGTGGATGGGCTCGATCGCGTTGACCTCCATCGGCCTGTGGCAGTGGCCGAAGTCGACGCCGTGCGAAACTGACAGAGGCACCACCGCGTCTGAGGGCAGTTTGTAGTAGCTGCGGAACAGGTTGTCCGAGCCCATGTAGCGCGACGCCCTGTACAGGCGGCTAAAGGGAAGGAGATCTTCGTTGGTCATGCTATCGAGGAGGAGCAGCCTCAGTCTCGCAGGCTGGAAGCCAGGACGGGGGTGTTCGCGCGAATGTGCACGGCGGCGCGCTTCCCGATCACGGCATCGATGTGCTTCGGCGCCATGCCATAGCCGGGCCGGACGCTGCGTACCGCGCCTGCGGTGACGACCTCGCCTTCAATCAAGTCGCGCACGAAATACAGCGAGCGACGGAACTTCACGTTCGGCACTTCGCTCGCCTTCCGGGAATAGTCGACGACGCCGAGCGCGTTCCAAGCCGTGCGCGCGCCGGCGCACAGCGCCATCAGCTCGGCCGGCTCCAGGGAGAAGCTGTCGTCTGGGCCGCCACCGCGTCGGTTTAGAGTGAAGTGCTTTTCGATCAGAGCCGCGCCGAGAGCGACCGCCGCTATGGCCGTCGTGTTGTCCAGAGTGTGGTCGGATAGCCCCGTGACTACGCCGAACCGCTCCATCATGTCCGAGATAGTCCGCAGGTTGTAGTCCTCGGCTGGCGCGGGGTAGCCGCTGACGCAGTGGAGGATGGCAAGCTCCTTGCAGCCGCCTTCGCGCGCGGCGTCAATGGCCTCCTGGATTTCCTCGGCGTCGGCCATGCCGGTGGAGATGATCATCGGCTTGCCGGTGCGGGCGACGTACTTGATCAGCGGCAGGTCGACCGCCTCGAAGGAGGCGATTTTGTAGGCGGGGGCGTTGAGGTCTTCGAGCAGGTCGACCGCGGTGTTGTCGAAGGGCGAACTGAAGAGGGTGATGCCGAGCTTGCGGGCGCGCTCGAACAGTGGTTTGTGCCATTCCCAGGGGGTATGTGCCCACTCGTACAGGTCGTAAAGCGTCCTTCCGGCCCACAGGCCATCGGTGATCTGGAAGTCAGGCAGGTCCGATTTGAGCGTGATGGTATCGGGCCGGTAGGTCTGGATCTTGATCGCATCTGCGCCGGCAAGCTTGGCTTCCTCGATGATCCGCAGGGCCGCATTGAGGTCGCCATTATGGTTGGCCGACATCTCCGCAATGATGTAAGGCACGCTGCCGTCGCCGATATCACGGCCGGCGATGTTGATGCGTTTAGTCATCAATTTTCTCCAAGATCAATTTGTATTTCTTGCCGTGCAACTCGAAGAATGCTGGAAAGCGATTTGCGTCGCAAACGCGAATTTTGTCGAATTGGCTGGCGATAGTTTGTGCCGGATCGATCTGGCTGTCGGCGGGGGTACGCCGAGGGTAATAACTAGGTTTTATCGACGGGTCTTGTGCGGTTGGTTGGATTTGTTCAAACTCACTCACGGCAAAATCGATCAGTTTAATCTCGGCATCGAGAAGGCGCGCGTTGATCTCATCCCAGAGCGCATCTTTGGGAACAGGAAACTTAAGCTTCTTCCAGATGCGACCGCTATCCACCTTGTCCTCGCCCTCGAGCAGGCAAAGGGTGACCTCGTCCGCGCCTTCGATGAGCTGCCAGATGTGTGGGCTCCAACCTCGGCCGCGAGGAAGGTCGCTGGCGTGCAGGACTAGCGTAGCGCGATAGGCGCATCGGTCGGCCGCACCTACGATTTCCGCGCATGAGATCAGAAACAGGATGTCTCCGCCCGAAAGCTCACTTTTCTTGCGGACGATTTCTACCAAGTGGACGCCGCGTTGTGCGGACATCCATCTTTTCAGGTACTCGTTGACGGGGTGCTGTTCGTCGCTACACAGCAAGCTGATTCTCATGTTTAACCTTGTTGATTAAAGTTTCTGTGACTTGTGCCGCGCCCAAGCCATCGGTTATCGAAGCGGCGGCGTGGCTCATTGCACTAAGCGAAAAGAGCTCCAAGTATTCGGGTGCGATTAGCGGTTGGTTGTTTAGTTGGGACGCGTCAACCAAGTGTGCGGCACCGGCCTCGCGCAGCGCTTCGGCGATCTTGCGTTGGTTTTCGGCCAGCACAAGCATCATCGTGGGCATGCCCAAGCAACACCTCTCCCAGGATGTCGCCCCCGCCGCCCCGATCGCCAGATCGCTATCGGCCATCAGTTGCGCCATGTCACTGACGCCAACCCGCACCCGGGTTGGCCAGGGCATGTCCTGCGCCAGTCGCTTCACCTCGTCCAGCCACGGTGCCGTCGCGCCCATGACTACCGTTATCCGGCAGTCCGTAGGCAAGGGGCAAGTGCGCAGTGCCTGCAGCACCTGCCCGGTGGCGTTGTCCTTGTCGACGCCGCCCATGGTGATCAGCAACTCGCGCAAGGCCGGCTGGGCGCGGCGCTTCAGGCTGTAGGGGCGCAGGGCGGGGAATTCGGGGCGCAACAGCGCATAGTGCGAGCCGCACAGCAGGCGGCAGTCAGCCGGCACCAAGGGGCGGTAGTCCGCCGCGTCGCGGCCGAAGGTCTGGTCGAGAAGCAGGTCGCAGGCGTGGGGCCGGTCGGCAAGATCGTCGATGACCATGAGCGTGCGGTAGTGCGGCGCCAGGGCGCACTCCCAGCGGGCGTCGAGCGCGTAGTGGTCGACGATGAGCCAGTCGGGGCGCTGCGCGGCCAAGATGTGGGCGCAGGCTTCGGCGTCTTCGGCTTGGGTGGCACCGAGCCACGATGCGTGGGCGGGGTCGGCAGGGGATCGCGGCAGAGCCGCTCCTATAGGAAGGGCGTGGGCGGTGTGGCCCTTGCTGCGGATGAAATCAATAAGGTTGCCTTCGTGCGTGCGGCAGATGAACTGGCAGCCAACGCCACGGGCCGCAAGTGCGTCGGCCAGCGTCAGGCAGCGCATGACGTGGCCGGTGCCGATTTGCAAAGAGGCGTCGACACGGAAGGCGACTTTCATGTTGAAGCCGTCCCCGTTTGCAATTGCATGGCCTTGAACAGCCATTCCGCGTGTACCCAGTCCTCGGGGGTGTCGATGTCCTGAACGCGATGGCGCGGCAACATCATTGGGACGGCATCGTGCGATAATAACGGCTTGCCGGCCAGCCACGCGGCGGCGCGGCCCCAGTAGAACTGGCCTGCGTCGTGAAAGGCTTCTTCCAGATCTTGCGAACGGCTGGTGAAGTTTTCGGGATTGAACATCTCCACCCTCTGATCCGCTGTAATGCGAATGGCGCGCTGTATTGGGAAGGCGTAGTTGGTGACGGAGAAGGCGTAATCCGCGCCGATTTGCTGCAGCAGGTCGAAGCCGCGGCGCAGATCTTCGGCCTGGACGAAGGGCGCGGTGGCGTAGATACAGCAGGCGAACTCGACCGGACCGGCGTTGCGGATCAGCCAATCGATGGCGTGGGCAATGACAGGGATGGTGCCGGTTTGGTCGTCCGACAGCTCGGGGGGGCGCATGAAGGGGACTTCGGCACCGTGGGCGCGGGCAACATCGACAATCTCGACGTCGTCGGTGGAGACGATGATGCGGTCGAAACAGCCGGACAGACGTGCGGCCTCGATCGACCACGCGATCATCGGCTTGCCGCCGAAGGCCTTGATGTTCTTGCGCGGGATGCGCTTGCTGCCGCCGCGAGCGGGAATGATAGCGAGTTTCATGAAGCAAGCGCGGCGCGAAGGGCCGCCGTTACCTCGTCCTGCTGTGCTTCGCTCAGCGTCTGGAACATGGGCAGGCTGATCGCCTCGGCGTAATAGCGCTCGGCTTCAGGGAAATCGCCCACCCTGAAGCCCATCTGTTGGTAGTAGGGCTGGGTATGAACCGGGATGTAGTGCAGGTTCACACCAATGCCCCTATCGCGTAACGAGTCGAACACCTGACGGTGCGTCTTGCCGATCCGCTCGAGTTGCAGGCGGATGACGTAAAGGTGTAGGCCGGAGTAGCTGTCCGGGTGCTGCCAGGGGCGGGTGATGGGCAGGTCTGCCAGCAGCATGTCGTAGCGTGCGGCCAGTTCATGGCGGCGGGCGACGTACTGGTGGAGTCGGGCCATCTGGCTGACGCCCAGGGCGGCCTGTAGATCGGTCATGCGGTAGTTGAAACCGAGATCGATCTGCTGGTAGTACCAAGGGCCGTCGGGAGCGTGCGTCATCTGCTCCGTATCGCGGGTGATACCGTGGCTGCGCAGCAGGGCCATCTTGTTGGCAAGCTCGGCATCGTTGGTCAACGCCATGCCGCCTTCGGCGGTGGTGATGATCTTCACCGGGTGGAAGCTGAAAACCGTGATATCGCTGTAGCGGCCATTACCGATGAATTCGCCTTTGTACTTACCGCCGATGGCATGCGAGGCGTCTTCGATGATCTTGAAACCGTAGCGCTGGCCGAGCGCGTGGATGGCGGCCATGTCACAGGGCTGGCCGCATAGGTGCACTGCCACAACGACCTTGGGTAGTCGGCCGGCCGCCTGCGCGGCGATCAGTTTGCGCTCCAGCGCCTGCGGACACAGGTTGTAGGTGCGGGGGTCAATATCGACAAAGTCAACTTGCGCGCCACAGTAAAGTCCGCAGTTGGCAGAAGCAACAAAGGTGATGGGACTAGTCCAAAGCACGTCACTAGGCCCCAAGCCCAGCGCTAGGCATGCAATATGCAGAGCGGAGGTGGCGCTGTTGACAGCCAAGGCATGCTTGGCCCCACAATATGTGGCGACAGTTTTTTCGAACTTTGGGACGACAGGTCCTTGTGTCAGAAAATCTGACTTGAGCACTGACACCACCATATCAGCGTCAGCTTGTGTAATCTCCTGGCGGCCGTAAGGAATCATTTGCCGTCTTCCACAATAGTACCCATTTGCTCAACAATAAGCATTCGCAATTGATCCACCGACAAAAAGTCGGGATTGCTACCGCTGTTGTATGCATAACCGGGCGGGACAGGTTTTCCGCCGTGTGCAGCACAGTAGCTTTCCACTGAGTGCATACCTGCAGACGGCAAAATGGCAAAATATTTATCCAAATCAACAGTGCTAAAGCTATCGCTCTCAGTGATCATTTCCTCATGAATTTTTTCACCAGGTCGGATTCCCACAACAGGATACTCGCATTCAGGACCAATGGCCTTCGCTACATCTGTAATGCGGTAACTGGGGATTTTTGGAACGAAAATCTCTCCACCTTGGGCGTGTTCTATTGCCCAAAGCACCATCTCGACGCCGTCTTGCAGACTGATGTTGAAGCGGGTCATGTCTGGATCGGTGATAGGTAGAGCGCCAGTTTTACGCTTTTCCAAGAAGAAAGGAATCACAGAGCCTCTGCTGCCCATGACGTTGCCGTAGCGTACAACACTTAATCGCAGGTCGCGGCTACCCTTGATGTTATTGGCGGCGGTGAAAAGTTTGTCTGAGCACAGCTTGGTGGCACCATAGAGATTGATCGGAGCTGCGGCTTTGTCGGTAGACAATGCAACCACATGTTTCACTTTTGAATCGAGACAGGCCTCGATAACGTTTTGCGCACCTAAAACATTAGTTTTAATGAACTCAAAAGGGTTGTATTCTGCAGCAGGCACTTGCTTAAGTGCTGCAGCGTGAATCACAACGTCGATACCCACCATGGCTCGACGCAAGCGGTCAACTTCGCGCACATCGCCAATAAAATAGCGCAAGGCTGGATACTTTTCTCCAGGAAACTGCTGACTCATTTCGAACTGCTTGAGCTCGTCGCGGCTAAATATTACCAGTCGCTTGACGTCAGGATATCGTTCTAGGATGATTTTGACAAACGCTTTGCCAAATGAGCCAGTGCCGCCAGTGACGAGGATAGATCTGTTGTTTAACATACTTGACTCTGAGCCTTTAAATTGAACCATGGCATAGGATAACGCAAATTCGCGACAAACCAAGTCATCAAAAACTTTATAGCCATTGAAACCGCGTAGGCAATGGCTACACCTTTTAGACCCATTAGATTAAGCATCATCATGAGAAGACCTACGTGAATCAGTCCTGCAGCGACGGTTGACAACGACAGCAATCCGGTACGCTTAGAATAAAAAATGTAGTTCGTGACCATCAGATACATGCCGTGAAAAGCTTGACCAAGAGCAAGCCATCCAATAATCTCGCCTGCAGGACTATAATCATTTCCTGCAATCAAAACCAAAAGACCCGGACCAATAAAGAAAGTGATCGTCACAATAAATAACAAAACGGCGCAATAAATATAAGTCAACCGTACGATTTGGATTTTTTCTTGTATTTGATTGCGTTTTAGTCTCTCATAAAGCCAGGGCACGTATGCGTTATTGATGGCATCAAATGCCAGGCCCATGACTGCTGCAAGCTGGACGGCCACCATGTAAATGCCAACATCTATTAAGCCCAGTTTGTCGTTGATGATAAAGCGATCAATCGAGCCTAGCAGAAAAAGACCGACCGTGTGTGGAATAAGAGGGATGCCAAATGCAAGAATGTCGCGAAAGTAGGCAGGGCGCCAGGCAAAACCAATGAGCCCATCTTTTTGAAGGGAATAAAGGGCGATAGCGGAGAAGAACACTGGCACCAAAGCCAAAACCCAAATCCGGCCAGCAGAGCCTTGTAAAAAATAAGTAACGAGTAGCAGTGAAAAAAGCATATTAATGAGGCTTTGAGATATTTGAAAGACCCCAAATGACCTCGCTTGTTTCCGAATCTGCCATTGCCCCATTCGAATTGAAATTACGAATGCTGCACTTGCGGCAAGTATGCCCAACAAAATCCATTCGATATTCATCGTTAGCCATGCGGAGATTTCATTTTTAAAAAAAAGGAATCCGCCGAGCGCAATTGATGTTGTTATCCCGAGCACCAAGAAACAACTTCCAATATAAAATTTGAATTCTTCATTTGAAATACTGCTATCGTAGTATTTGACACCAGCGGCTCCTTGCGCGCTAATCCCAATGAATGCACCCAAGCCAGCCAAAAGGGTCTGGAAAATTGCAACCTGCCCATACTCAGCAGGTGTCAAATAGCGGGTAAGCACCGGCAATAACGCAAAAGGAATGGCAGCTGCTGCCAAGTTAGAAAAAAGGTATACCGCAGAGCCAGAAAAAAGGCTGCTAGTTATTGCCTTCCTAAGCAGCATGTTTGACGTTTTTCTTTAAATCGCTCACGTACCAAGGCATCGCTTCCACTACACCGTCAGCCAAGGGGTGGCTGGGTTGGTAACCCAATAGTCGCCCTGCTTTGCGCACATCGGCTTGGCTGTGGCGTACATCGCCAGCGCGAAAGTCGCGGTACTGCGGCAGGGTGCCGGGTGCCACGCCGTGGGCGGCTAGGCTGGTTTTGAGGGTTTGGAACAGATCATTCAGCGTGGTACGGTCGCCCACAGCCACGTTGTAGACCTGGTTGCGCGCATCGGGCTGCGTGGTAGTGGCGGCCAGTAGGTTGGCCTGCACTGCGTTAGCCACGTATGTGAAATCGCGGCTGGTGCTTCCGTCGCCGTTGATGAACACCGGCTCGCCTTTCAGCAGCGCGGCTGTCCATTTGGGGATGACGGCAGCGTAGGCGCCGTTCGGGTCTTGCCGGGGTCCAAAGACGTTGAAGTAGCGGAGGCCGATGGTGGCGAAGCCGTAGCTGCGGACAAATACGTCGGCGTACAACTCGTTCACGTATTTGGTCACCGCGTAGGGGCTGAGGGGTTTGCCGATATTCTCTTCCACCTTGGGCAGGGCCGGGTGGTCGCCATAGGTGCTGCTGCTGGCGGCGTAGGTGAAGCTGTGCACCTTGACATCTCGTGCGGCCACCAGCATGTTCAAAAAGCCGCTGATGTTGACGGCGTTGGTGGTGATGGGGTCTGCTAGGCTGCGCGGCACGCTGCCTAAGGCCGCTTGATGCAGCACGTGGTGCACGCCCTGGCAGGCTTTTTGGCAATCTTCCAAGCTGCGAATGTCCCCTTCTATGAAGGTAAAGCGCGCCCATTGGGTCGGCGTTACCAGGGTTTGCACTTCGCTTAGGTTGCGCTGGTGGCCGGTGGCAAAATTGTCCAAGCCCACCACAGTTTGGTCCAGCTTGAGCAGCGTTTCCAGCAGGTGGCTACCAATAAAGCCAGCCACGCCTGTAACTAGCCAGGTGGCGGGCTGCTGGCGCAGTTGGGCTTGCACTTGTTCGTATCGGGTCATGCGAATTGGGTCTGGGCTTACAGGCGGCCGTCGGCGCTACCGGTAGGCAGGATGGACTTGACATCGTACACCACGGCGTTGGGCTGGCCCCAGGCCTTGATGCCTTGGGCGCCCAGTTGGATGAACTGCTGGTGGCCCACCGCCACGATGATGGCCTGGTACTGGCCGGGGGTGGGGGCTTGGGGCAGGCAGGCCAGGCCGTATTCGTGCTGGGCCTCGGCCACGTCTATCCATGGGTCGTACACATCCACTTGGGTGTGGTAGGCCTGCAGGTGGTGCACGATGTCCACCACCTTGGTGTTGCGCAGGTCGGGGCAGTTTTCTTTGAAGGTCAGGCCCAGCACCAAGATGCGGCTATTGAGCACCGCAATGCTCTTCTTCAGCATGAGCTTGACGGTTTCGTCAGCCACGTGGCGGGCCATGCCGTCGTTGATGCGGCGGCCGGCCAGAATCACCTCGGGGTGATAGCCCACCTCTTGCGCCTTATGGGTGAGGTAGTACGGATCCACCCCAATGCAGTGCCCGCCCACCAGCCCGGGACGGAAGGGCAGGAAGTTCCACTTGGTGCCGGCGGCCTGCAGTACTTCCAGCGTATCGATGCCCAGCTTGTGAAAGATCAAGCTTAGCTCGTTCATCAGGGCGATGTTGACGTCGCGTTGTGTGTTTTCAATCACCTTGGCGGCTTCGGCCACCTTGATGCTGCTGGCCTTGTGCGTGCCTGCTATGATGATCTGGCGGTAGATTTGGTCCACCTCTTCAGCCACGGCCGGGGTACTGCCACTGGTCACCTTTTTGATAGTGGGCAGCCGATGCTCTTTGTCGCCGGGGTTAATGCGCTCGGGGCTGTAGCCGCAGAAAAAGTCTTGGTTGAATTTGAGGCCGCTTTCGCGTTCCAGCACCGGCACGCACACTTCTTCGGTGGCGCCGGGGTACACGGTGGATTCGTAAATCACCGCGTCGCCTTTTTTGAGCGCCAGCCCCACCGTGGTGCTGGCCTTGACCAGGGGTGTCATGTCGGGCCGGTTGGCGGTGTCCACTGGCGTGGGCACGGTGACGATGAATACTTGGGCCTGGTGTAAGTCTTGTGGGTTGCAGCTGTAGCGCAGGTGGGTGGCCTGTTGCAGTTCGGCGGTGCTGCATTCCAGCGTGTGGTCTTGCCCGGATTGCAGTTCGGCAATGCGCGCGGGGTTGATGTCAAATCCGATGACGGTGCGAATTTTGCCGAATTCAACAGCTAGGGGCAGACCTACATAGCCCAGACCGATGATGGCGATGGTTTTATCTTGAAGGTTCATGAGGATTGAGAGGGGGAATTTAGGCCGTTGCTAGCTTGTACGGGCAATTCGGCCTGCAGCGCCTCAAGTTCTGCCTTCAACGCCTCGTACTCATCCATCTTTCGCTGCAGGAACCGGTGGGTAATGGCTGCCTTTTCTGCCATGCCAGTTGGGGTGAGCACATAGACGTAGCCAAACTTATTCTTGGAAGTGGCGAAGTTTTTCATCTTCACCATGCCCTTTTCCATCAGCGCTTTGAGGCAGTAATTCAACCCGCCTACGCTGATGCCCAGTTTTTCGGCCAGTTCGCGCTGTGTGAGGTCTGGGTTTTCTTGCAGGATGCGCATCACCCTGAAATAAGTGTCTTCTTGGAGTTTGGCTTGGCGACTTGTCATAAAATTGACGAGTTTCTTATGTGCAGTGTGGGTTTAAATGTGTTTTAAGCACGCTACCGCCATGTCGTATCACGTTCGACAAGCGCGGTCGCGGAGAGTAGCAAAGTAAAGTTCTGTAAGAACTTAAACATTGTACCCGGTGCTCAGCCGTTCGGTCCACTCCGTCATAAAAAAATAGTTTTCAGGCGTAGAAGGGTTCAGGCCTCTGCAACTTGCTGTTGTTGCACCGCTTCTTCCATGCTGACGGTGTTCACGACCAGTTCCAGGTGGGTCAGTATTTCCGGCTCGTGGCGCCCGATGTAGCTCTTCACCGCCCCGTTGGCCAGCAGCTTGGTGAGGTAGCCCTTGGCCACCACCAGGTTGAGCAGGTCCGAACCATAGGAGCTTTCGGCCTCCTGGTACTTCTCTTGCACCTGGCTCATCTCTTTTTCCAGCTTTTCGATCTGCTCAATGGGCGCGGTCTTCTTTTCACGCTCGGCCGGCTTCACGTCGGAGCGTTGCTCGGGCGGCGTGGCCTTGAGCAGGGCTTCGGCATGCGCCACGGTGATGGTGTTGCTGGCGATCATCAGCTCCACCGCCTCCACCTGGCGGGCGGCCTTCATGTTGCGCAGGATGCGCGTG
>Ga0172367_10003020_pt1 | contig 22379 bp, 19 predicted proteins | sample Lak10m_FD_114542 | JGI IMG/M metagenome (GOLD analysis project Ga0172367, IMG submission 114542) | Freshwater microbial communities from Kabuno Bay, South-Kivu, Congo - kab_022012_10m | ecosystem: Environmental > Aquatic > Freshwater > Lake | place: Democratic Republic of the Congo: South-Kivu... | reverse complement strand
TTGCTGTTGCCAGTATTTTTCAGCCATTGGCGTAACAAATTATACCTTGTCTGTCTGGGTGTCGCCCTTGCTGCCGCATCTCCATGGTTCGTGGTCTGGCCATTTGCTCTGTGGCATCGCTCACCGGAACAATTCCAAACGTGGCTGGCCTTGGCACAACCCGCGTTTGACCAGTTCAACCTGTTCTATTTCGTCAAAACCTTGACATGGTATGCCTGGCCAGCGCTGCCTCTGGCTGGCTGGATGCTCTGGCTCGAAGGTAGGAAAATACTCACCAACCCTACCCTGCAACTGTCTCTCGGATTCTTTCTGATATTGCTGTTCATGCTTGGCTTAGGCACCGAAGGCCGGGATGTACATGCACTACCTTTGCTGCTACCCCTTGCGGCCATTGCAGGTGGCTCTGTGGATACGTTGCGCCGTAGCGCAGCAAGTGCTCTGGACTGGTTCGGCATCATGCTGTTCGGCGTGCTCGGTTTCTGCTTTTGGTTAGGATGGGTAGCCATGATGACCGGGTTCCCGGCCAAAACCGCAGAACGCATGCACAAGCTGTCGCCTGCCTACGTGCCCGAATTCAGTTGGGGGGTGTTGCTGGCTGGCTTGGTGCTAACCCTCATCTGGCTGGCAGTGGTGGGCAAGGCAAAGCGCTCGAACCGCGCGATGGTCACGGATTGGGCGGTGGGCATCACCGTGGCTTGGGGATTATTGATGACGCTGTGGCTACCTTGGCTGGATTCAGCGAAGAGTTATCGCATCACGGCAACCAGCCTGCGGGCAGCACTGCCCGCAGGCTATGGCTGCATCACCAGCCGCAACTTGGGGGAATCACAGCGCTCGTTGCTCGATTACCACGCCGGCATCCGCGTCCAGGCTTTCGAAACCGTACAGCGGCTAAGTTGCGACTTGTACCTGATTCAGGATGAAAAGGGGCGCGATAAAATCGAACCAGGTACTAACTGGAAACTTATCTGGCAAGGCAAGCGCCCCAGCGATCGACGCGAAAGTTTCCGCCTATATCAGCGCACAAACTAATTGCCTTGATTTATATCTGGCGGCTGCTGACCATGTCCAGCAGCGCACCGAGTCGGTTCAGCACCTAATCTGGAATCAATAGACCCACTATTTGAAACCGTATTTGTCAAAGATTTCTTTAGCCTTCTGACCTTTCAGAAAATCCACGAAAGCTGTTGCGGCAGTATCCCCCACGTTGGCAATGCCTACCACATATGCCGTTGATACATTGACTGAATCGTCGAAACGCGCATAAGAAAGTCCATCGATTTCCTTTGCTGTAGCCGCCGCATTAGTACAGTAGGAAATGAATGCATCCACTTTCTTTTCACGAAACTGTTCGGCGTACGGGAGGGTTTTCTGGCTTTTGCTGATTTCCGTACCTGTAAGCTGCAATGCCTTGTCGGAAAGTATCGTAAAAGCTCCAGTTTTCTGCTTTTCCACCGCCTCGAACAATTGCCAGGTGTAATCGCCCGCAGGATCCGATTTTGGTTTGGACGTGCCCAACCTGACTGTAGGGTCAAGGATGGTTTCCACCAGTTTGGCGTTATCTACCTTGAGTCCAGGCCGCATCATCAAGCAAAGTGAATTTTTGGCAAAAACGGTGCTGGCTGCCATCTTGCCGTTTTTTACCAGCTTATCGACATGTTCTGCGGAAGCGGAAGCAAAAATGGCCGGTACGTCGCCACCTTCGATTTGTTTGCGCAATTCCCCTGACGGCCCGTACAACGGGGTTATGATCACTCCCGACTCCTGCTTGAACGACTGGATAACCTCATCCATCGCCAGACGCAGGCTACCGGCAGCAAATAGCCGTAATTCCGCTGCCTGCAATACCCCGGTCTGGGCCAGCACCAATAGTCCAACTATCCATTTTTTCATTTCCATCCCTTTCGTTTGTTTGATTGGATTTGTAATTTATTTTACTTCTGCTTTGATTTGAGACAATTCCTCGTCGGTAAACAGCCGCGAACGGCAGATGAAGGTCTTGCCATCCGGCCCGTCAAGGGAAAAAGTACCGCTATGGCCATCCACCACATCTACTATCAGGTGGGTATTCTGCCAGTATTCGAATTCCTGGTGTGCCATGTAATACGGCGCACCACCGACCTGCCCGAGGTGTATATCGTTTGGGCTTAGTGCAAATTCGCCCATGGGGAAGCACTGGGGCACGCTATTTTCGCAGCAACCGCCGGATTGGAAAAACATGACAGGGCCGTGCGTGCCGACGAGCAGCCGTATCAGTTCCAGTGCTGCGGGCGTTGCCGAAACGCGTTCAACCATCGTTAACCTCCCGTACTGCAAAACAACAAGGCTCCCGGCAATTGCCGGGAGCCTCGATCACCGCGTCATAGAATCAGAAAAAACCGAGTTTTTTCGGAGAGTAGCTGACCAGCAGGTTCTTGGTTTGCTGGTAGTGGTCCAGAATCATCTTGTGGGTTTCGCGGCCGATACCGGATTCCTTGTAGCCGCCGAAAGCAGCATGTGCCGGGTAAGCGTGGTAGCAGTTGGTCCACACACGACCGGCCTTGATGCCGCGACCCATGCGATAGGCAACGTTGCCGTTGCGGCTCCAGACGCCGGCACCGAGTCCGTAGATAGTGTCGTTGGCAATCGCCAGCGCATCGGCCTCATCCTTGAAAGTGGTGACGGCGAGTACCGGCCCGAAGATTTCTTCCTGGAAGATGCGCATCTTGTTGTGGCCTTTGAACAGGGTCGGCTGGATGTAATAGCCGCCGGCCAGTTCCCCGGGCAGGTGTGCGCGTGCACCGCCAGCCAGGAGTTTGGCGCCTTCCTGCTTGCCGATTTCCAGATAAGACTCGATCTTGGATATCTGCAAATCGGAAGCCTGAGCGCCTATCATGGTGTCGGTATCGAGCGGGTTGCCCTGCTTGATCGCAGCTACGCGCGGTAGCACACGCTCCATGAACTTGTCGTAGACCGATTCCTGGATCAGTGCGCGCGACGGACAGGTGCAGACTTCGCCCTGATTGAAGGCGAACAGTACCAGGCCTTCGATGGCTTTATCGAAGAAATCGTCATCGGCCTGGGCAATATCTTCAAAGAAAACATTGGGCGACTTGCCACCCAATTCCAGCGTGGCCGGGATCAGGCTGTTGGCCGCTGCCTGGGCAATGGCACGTCCCGTTGCGGTAGAACCGGTAAACGCGATTTTGGCGATACGGGAACTGGTTGCCAAAGGCATGCCGACTTCGCGACCATAGCCGTTGACGATATTCAGCACGCCGGGAGGCAGCAGGTCGGCGATAAGTTCGGCCAGAATCAGGATGCTGATCGGGGTCGATTCGGCGGGTTTCAGCACCACGCAGTTGCCTGCGCCAATGGCAGGAGCCAGTTTCCAGGCAGCCATCAGCAGCGGGAAGTTCCAGGGGATAATCTGGCCAACGACGCCCAGCGGTTCGTGGAAGTGGTAAGCGACGGTGGTTTCGTCGATGTCGCTCAGTGCGCCTTCCTGGGCACGCAGGCAACCGGCGAAATAGCGGAAGTGATCTATGCTCAATGGCACATCCGCATTCAGGGTTTCGCGGATGGGTTTGCCGTTGTCTACGGTTTCGGCATAAGCCAGCACTTCAAGGTTGGCTTCCAGGCGATCTGCGATCTTGAGAAGAAGATTGGCACGCTCCGCGACGGCGGTACGGCCCCACTTGTCAACAACGGCATGCGCCGCATCGAGTGCCAGTTCGACATCTTCCGCGCTGGAGCGGGCTGCCTTGGTATAGACCTTCCCAGTGATGGGAGTGATTACGTCGAAGTATTCGCCTTTCACCGGGGCAACCCACTTGCCGCCGATAAAATTGTCGTTCTTCGCTTAGTATTGAATCTTGGCGTCTGATTGGCCTGGAAATTCGTACTTCTTGCCATCCGCACAACAATAATGATTACTCGATAGGGCTTGATCTTACGTTGTACCTGAGTAAATATAAGGCGTATCATCATCTGCATGATCCATGCCTAAACGAAATTATTCGTAACATATTGATAAATTGTATGTTATTTTTATAATGAACTTGGATTCATCCGTCTTTGTCTCATAATGCGACAAACATCCAGTCTCAAAATGAGACAATAAATGTAGAATCGTTTGGAATCACAGGTATGACTCGTACTGAATATTTGAACCGCATCAAGGAAGCTCGCTCTCGTTTTCTTGACCGAGGCTCGTTACCCGAAGGTGTTCTCCATGAACCCATTCTGCGTTCCTGGACGCGTTGCGCCAATACTGGCCTATCCGTTAGTCTCCAACCTCAACTTGAGCCGATAACCAGCCAAGCACTCGAGGATCTCCGGGAACAGAATTCCAGGCTGGTAAGTCAGGCACGACCTGAAATGGAGAATCTGCAAACACAAATAATCGGTACGCAAGGCATAGTAGTTCTTACTGATGCAGCCGGAACCATTTTGCATGCCTTGGGCGATCCGGCTTTTCTCACCAAGGCCCAACGTGTCGCCCTGCAGCCGGGAGTCTCATGGCGCGAAGAAAATACAGGTACCAATGCGATCGGCACTGCCATCGTGGAGAAGGACCCTGTGTTCGTTACCGGGGGTGAGCACTATTTCGAACAGAATGCCTTCCTGGGCTGCTCTGCATCCCCCATTCTTGATCCTTATGGAGAGATTCTAGGCGTTCTGGACGTCTCCGGAGATTACCGGCAAACGCAGGAACACACCATGGCGCTGGTGCGCATGTCGGCCCAGATGATTGAAAACCGCATGTGCAGTGTCATGTGTACCAAGGACATTACCCTGCATTTCCATACGCGCCCGGAATTCATTGGTACTCTATGGGAAGGCATTGCTGTATTTTCGCCTGACGGCAAGCTGCAGGCAGCCAACAGCAACGGTTTGCTCCAGCTTGGCTTGAACGACGCCAAATACAACAATATGGAATTCGATTCCGTCTTCGAAGGTTCCCTGCCTGCGTTGCTGGATGTTGCTAAGCGTACCTTGCCGCATAGCGTCCCTTTCATGATGCATGGCGGGCACCGGCTTTATGTCAAAGTAGAACCGGGCATCGCAAAATTGGAAAGCGGCGGCAGAAGCTCAGTTGACGAACGTTCCGCTAAGGAGCATCGGCCTGATTTACATATGCTGGACGTGCTGGATACCGGTGACGCGCAAATGCAAAAAGTCATCACCAGCGTAAAAAAGGTGTTGGGCCGGGAAATACCAATCCTGATTGAGGGCGAAACTGGAACCGGCAAGGAGCTTCTCGCCAAAGCCATACATTCCGCCGGTCGGCGCGGCAAAGGGCCGTTTGTGGCGATCAACTGTGCGTCCATTCCGGAAGGACTAATCGAAGCCGAATTGTTTGGCTACGAGGAAGGTGCTTTTACTGGGGCGAAACGCAAGGGAGTACAAGGCAAAATATTGCAGGCGAACGGCGGCACCTTGTTTCTGGATGAAATCGGTGAAATGCCACATCAACTGCAAGCAAGGTTACTGCGGGTGTTGCAGGAACGCGAAATCATACCGCTTGGCAGCGGCAAGGGCATTCCGGTTGACATCGCACTGGTCTCTGCGACCAACCGAAATTTACATGAACATGTCGCCAAAGGCCTGTTTCGAGAAGACCTTTATTATCGGCTGAACGGTCTACGTGTCACGCTACCGTCCTTGCGCGACAGAAGCGATCTCGAGATTCTGGCCGAACGGATATTGCAGGAAGAATCAGAGACGTCCGTCACGCTACATATGGAAACCATACGGCTCCTCCAGCGTCATCCATGGCGTGGCAATATACGGCAGTTGCGAAATGTGCTGCGCGTAGCACTGGCTTTTCTTGATGGGGCAAACGAGATCAAGGTAAGTCATTTGCCCGAGGATTTTGTTATGGAATTTAGCGGAAACAAGTCGGTACCAGCGCAGAATGAAGGCAACCTTGGGAACAGCTTGGAAGACGCAGAAAGCGCCCTCATTCGACAAACTTTGCTGGATTACGACGGAAATATCACGGCTGCCGCAAAACAACTTGGCATCAGTCGCGCCACTTTATACCGAAAAATAAAAACCTCTTAACTAAGCCTTTTATCGCAAACTAATACCTGCACACTACACTAATTAGCTAATGCATAGAACGGGTGAATTCACATGGTAAAGCGCCAGTTCCTTTTGCTATCCAGTCAACTTGCAAGCGCTTAGAAACATTTTTAAGTAACGTCAGCTCTTCAGCTTCAGGGTGGCTTGCAATGATCTCGAACTGGCGCGAGATCATTTTTGCCAAAGTTGGCTGAGGGTTTGAACTGTAAGTAGACAGCATCTTCAATAACGATGCTAGTAGCGGCTCTAGTCTTGGATAGTCTTCTTGCATCTTGTCTAAGCACCCGAGAGATATATCTTATGTCTAACCCAATCTAAAACACACACGCGGAAGCGACAGTCATAATACACGTTATATCCAACTGAATATATCATTAGCCAGTATTCATATAGGATTCTTAAGTAATGTTCATCCGCCAAATTACATATTTAATTGCTTTAGCAAAAACCAGCCATTTCGGCCGTGCAGCCGAAAGTTGCAATGTGTCACAACCGGCTTTATCTTCCGCTATCCAACGCTTGGAGGAAGAGCTTGGGGTGACCCTTATTGTGCGCGGACAACGTTTCCAGAAGTTCACTCCAGAGGGTGAACGGCTGTTAGCTTGGGCACAACGCCTGATGTCGGATTGGGATGGTATGAGGCAGGAAGCTTCCAGTTTTAACAATCAGTTAACAGGCTTTCTTCGTTTTGGAACAATTCCCACCACTACGTCAGTGGTACCTCTGATTACTGAGCCTTATCAGACCGCTTATCCAGGCGTTCGATTGAAGTTATCTTCCCTTTCAGCCGAGGAAATCATACGAGAACTTGATACTTTCGAGCTTGATCTTGGCTTAACTTATTTGGAATATCCAACCCTGCTAGGATTTCGAGTACTGCCGCTTTACACAGAGCGTTATGTTCTCATGGCCCGTAACTCAAGCGCACTGCCTGAACAAAACCATCTTGGATGGGCTGATATTTCAAGTCTTCCCCTGTGCCTTCTCAATCCCAGCATGCAGAATAGGAAAATCATCGATGCGGCCTTTCGGGAAGCCGGTGTGACACCGAACGTAATGGTAGAAACCAATTCAGTTTTTTCTCTTTACGCCCAGGTTCGGTGTGCCGGCATGTTTAGCGTTGTTCCTCATAGCTTGCTAAGTCTTTTTGAAATGCGTCAGGAAGTGACTGCTATCCCCTTGAATCCTGAGCTTTCAAGGAAAATTGGATTGATTGCCCCAAGCAATCTGTTGTTTCCTCCAGTTCTGGAGGCTATCTGGTCAATCGCTGAAACATTGAATTTACAAAGCCGCTTTGATGCTTTGATAAACGGTATCTATTAATTGATCCACTGAAACAATTAGCCAGCACTGGCCCCGAATAGCAGAATCCGCGACTTCATTCTTGCCCTAGTCATTCCAGCATGCCTGTCGTTATATATGCATGGATATATCAATAGGTATCGTTGGCTGGTGCTGAAATACGGAAGACTGACGATCTAATTGGAAAGGAAGAATATGAAACAGCATGGGTACAACGAAGTGGTAAGGGATGCGATTGCTCAACTGAAGGGAAAACCGGGCGCACTTCTCCCAATCCTGCACGAAATCCAGGACACCATCGGCTATATCCCAGCGGACGCTGTTCCTGTTATTGCCGACGAACTCAACTTGTCTCGAGCTGAAGTTCATGGCGTCATCAGTTTTTACCATTATTTCCGTCAGACGCCACCCGGTAAGCATGCCATCCAAATTTGTCAGGCCGAATCCTGCAAAGCCATGGGTAGTGACCAACTTACAGCACATGCAAAAAAACGCCTTGGAATCGACTTTCACGAAACAACTCCAGATGGAAATTTTTCACTGGAGCCGGTCTATTGTTTGGGCAATTGCGCTTGTTCCCCTGCCGTGATGATTGATGACGAACCTCATGGTCGCGTTACCAGCGAGCGTATTAATCAATTGATCGATATGGCCAAAAGAGGGAACTAATGACAATAACTGTCTATATACCAGGAGATTCCAGCTCTTTGTCGCTGGGCGCTGATCGGGTTGCCATCTCCATTGCTGCGGAAGCCGCATTACGCGGTGCCCACATTGAAATCATACGCAACGGTTCGCGCGGCTTGTATTGGTTGGAACCCATGATTGAAGTTTCTACACCGAATGGCCGCGTAGCTTATGGCCCGGTAACAGCATCAGATGTACACAGCCTGTTCGAGTCAAATTTTCTTTATGGCAACGATCATCACCTGCGTCTTGGGCTTACTGAGGAAATTCCATATCTAAAAAATCAGGAACGTTTGACCTTTGCCCGCGTTGGCATCACCGACCCAATCTCGCTACAAAGCTATATCGAGCACGACGGCTATCGCGGTCTGAAGCGTGCGCTGGGCATGAACGGCGCCTCAATAGTCAAGGAAGTAACAGATTCCGGCCTGCGCGGACGTGGTGGCGCGGCTTTCCCCACCGGGATCAAGTGGAATACGGTGCTGAATACCCCTTCAGAACAGAAATACGTGGTGTGCAATGCCGACGAGGGCGATTCAGGGACCTATTCCGACCGCATGATTATGGAAGGCGACCCGTTTGTACTAATCGAAGGCATGACCATTGCCGGCATCGCTGTGGGCGCGACGCAAGGCTACATCTACTTGCGTTCGGAATATCCGCACGCCTTGCAGGTACTGAATGAAGCCATCGCCATAGCAACCGCAAACAACTATTTAGGCAGGAATATCCTGGGTAGCGGAAAAAGTTTTCATCTGGAAGTACGGCGTGGGGCAGGAGCCTATGTCTGTGGCGAGGAAACCTCGCTAATGGAAAGCATTGAAGGCAAGCGTGGGCTAGTGCGCTTCAAACCGCCATTACCGGCGATTCAGGGGCTGTTTGGCAAGCCCACCATCGTCAACAACGTCATTTCGCTGGCTTCCGTGCCTATCATTCTGGATAAAGGCGGCGAATTTTATCGCAACTACGGCATGGATCGTTCGCGTGGCACTTTACCCATCCAACTGGCCGGCAACATCAAGCATGGCGGCTTGGTGGAAAAAGCGTTTGGCATGACCTTACGCGAACTGCTCTACGATTACGGCGGTGGCTCCGCCAGTGGCCGCCCAATCCGTGCAGTGCAAGTAGGTGGCCCGCTGGGAGCATATATGCCGGAATCCCAATTCGATACACCACTGGATTATGAAGCCTTCTCCAACATCTGGGCGGTGCTTGGGCACGGAGGGGTGGTCGCCTTCGACGATACCGTAGACATGGCTAGGATGGCGCGCTACGGGATGGAATTCTGCGCCATCGAATCCTGCGGCAAATGCACTCCGTGCCGTATTGGCACGACGCGCGGCATGGAAGTGATCGACAGGATCATTGCCCGCAAGGATCACGCCGCCAGTGTTCAACTGCTGCGTGACCTGTGCGACACCATGCTCAATGGTTCGCTGTGCGCACTGGGCGGCATGGCACCCTATCCGGTGCTGTCGGCACTCAATCACTTTCCAGAAGATTTCGGCCTGCAGCAAACGCAGCAAGCCGCCTAAGGAGTCAGGATCATGGCATGTCAATGTAGTAACGGGTGCGATACCGATTACGGCACCCCGGCGAGAGTTTCCGAAAAACTGGTCACCCTGGAAATCGACGGAATCGAAGTTTCTGTTCCAGAGGGAACTTCACTGCTGCGCGCCGCTGCCGAGATCGGCATACAGGTTCCCAAGCTGTGCGCCACCGACTGCCTGGAACCGTTCGGCTCCTGCCGGCTTTGTATAGTGGAAATAGAAGGTCGCCGCGGCTACCCGGCTTCCTGTACCACGCCGGCCGACAGCGGCATGAAGGTGCATACGCAGACTCCCAAACTAGCGGAGATTCGCCGCGGCATCCTGGAGCTCTACATTTCCGACCACCCCCTCGACTGCCTGACCTGCTCCGCCAACGGCGACTGCGAATTGCAGAAGATGGCTGGTGTGGTGGGCCTGCGCGAGGTACGCTACGGTTACGCTGGCAAAAATCACCTGAATAGCGAGAAAGACGTTTCCAACCCCTATTTCGCCTACGATCCCTCCAAATGCATCGTATGCAACCGTTGCGTGCGCGCCTGCGAGGAGATTCAGGGAAATTTCGCCTTGACCATGGACGGACGCGGATTCAAATCCCGCGTATCGCCGGGGCAGATGGAAACCTTTTTCGATTCCGAATGCGTCTCCTGCGGCGCCTGCGTGCAAGCCTGCCCGACCGCGGCCCTGATGGAAAAGAACGTCATCGAGTTCGGTCAGGCCGAGCATAGCGTTATTACCACCTGCGCCTACTGCGGTGTCGGCTGTTCCCTGGTTGCCGAGATGCAGGGCAACCGGCTGGTGCGCATGGTGCCGGACAAGAACGGCCTTGCTAACCACGGCCATACCTGCGTCAAGGGCCGCTTCGCATGGGGCTATGCCACGCACCTGGACCGTATCACAAAACCCATGATCCGCGAGAAAACCAGCGATCCCTGGCGCGAAGTAAGCATGGAAGAAGCGGTCAGCTATGCCGCCAGCCGTTTCAAGGAGATTCAGGCCAAATACGGCAAGGACTCCATCGGCGGCCTCGTATCCTCGCGCTGCACCAACGAGGAAGATTACCTGGTACAAAAGCTGATACGCGCCGCCTTCGGCAACAACAACGTCGATACCTGCGCCCGCGTCTGCCATTCGCCGACCGGTTATGGCTTGAGCGTAACGCTCGGCACCTCTGCCGGCACCCAAACCTTCGATTCGGTCAAGCATGCCGATGTCATCATGATCGTCGGTGTCAATCCGACCGACGGCCATCCGGTAGTGGCCTCCCAGATAAAACGCCGCCTACGCGAGGGCGCCAGGCTGATCGTCATCGACCCGCGCGGCATCAATATGGCGAAATCGCCCCACATCAAGGCAGACTATCATCTCAAGCTGCGTCCCGGCACCAACGTGGCTATTGCCAGCGCATTGGCGCATGTCATCGTCACCGAAGGTCTGACCGACGAAGCGTTCGTGGCAGAACGCTGCGAAACCAAGGACTATACCGCCTGGAAGGATCACGTCGCGCGCTTGGAGAATTCGCCGGAAGCGCTGGAAGCCGAAACCGGCGTCCCGGCGCAGCAGGTGCGGGAGGCGGCGCGTCTCTATGCCACCGCTGGCAACAGCGCCATCTACTACGGTCTGGGAGTGACAGAGCACAGCCAAGGCTCCACCATGGTCATCGCAATTGCCAACCTCGCTATGGCCACAGGCAACATCGGCCGTCTAGGGGTGGGAGTCGAACCACTGCGCGGGCAAAATAATGTCCAGGGGTCCTGCGACATGGGATCATTCCCGGATATTTTGCCGGGCTATCGCCATGTCTCCGACGACGCCACGCGCAGCCAGTTTGAAAGCGCCTGGGGTGTCAAGCTGGAAAAAGAGCCTGGCCTGCGCATTCCCAACATGTTCGAAGCCGCCCTCGACGGCAGCTACAAGGGCCTGTATGGCCATGGCGAAGACATCGCGCAGTCCGATCCCAACACCCAGCATGTGACCGCCGCCCTGGAAGCCATGGAATGCGTAGTGGTGCAGGATCTGTTCCTCAACGAGACTGCCAAATTCGCGCATGTGTTTCTGCCGGGCGCGTCTTTCCTCGAAAAGGACGGCACCTTCACCAACGCCGAACGGCGTATTTCCCGCGTACGTCAGTTGCTGCCTCCGCTCTGCGGGTACGGCGACTGGGAAACCACCATGATGCTGTCCAGTGCAATGGGCTACCCGATGCACTACAAGCATCCGTCCGAAATCATGGACGAAATCGCGCGCCTGACCCCGACCTTCCAAGGCGTGAGCTACGCCAGGCTGGATCAACTGGGCAGCATCCAGTGGCCCTGCAACGAGCAAGCGCCGGATGGCACGCCCATCATGCACATCGACCGCTTCGTGCGCGGCAAGGGCAAGTTCTTTGTCACCCAGTACATACCGACGGATGAAAAGGTCGCACGGAAATTCCCGCTGATCCTGACTACCGGACGCATCTTGACGCAATACAACGTGGGAGCGCAAACCCGGCGTACTGCCAATACCGCGTGGCATCCCGAGGATATCCTGGAAATCCACCCGCACGATGCCCAGGAGCGAGGCATCAACGACGGCGACTGGGTCGGCATTCAGAGCCGGTCGGGAGAAACGGTGCTGCATGCTAAGATTTCCGAGCGCATGCAGCCGGGCGTGGTGTACACCACATTCCACCACCCGTTTTCCGGCGCCAATGTGATCACCACCGACAATTCGGACTGGGCGACCAACTGTCCGGAATACAAGGTCACGGCAGTGCAGATAATGAAGGTGTCGCAACCTTCCGAATGGCAGAAACGCTATCGCCAGTTCAGCGAAAAGCAGAAAGAGCTGTTGCAGCAACGTGAAACGGTGAAGGCGCAATAAATGGAAGCCGCGCAACTATTGTGCGAACTGCCTGATGAGGCCGAGTTCGCCAGCCACAACAGCCGAGCAGTAGAGCGTTGGCGCGATGACCTGTTGGTGCATGCCATCGACCAGGTGGCCGAGGAAGTGCCGGTAGCCATGGTCTATAACGGCATTTCGTATGCAGTGATGCTGGCTACGCCAACCAGCCTGGAGCAATTCGGTCTGGGATTCAGCCTATCAGAAAGGATACTGCGAGGACAAAGCGAACTTTATGACTTGGAAGTGGTGCAGCGCAAAGAAGGCATCGAATTGCAAATGACCATTGCCCAGGAACGCTTCGCCGAACTCAAGCAGCAACGCCGCAATCTTGCCGGCCGCACCGGTTGCGGCCTGTGCGGCGCGGAAAGCCTGCTGCATGTGGTGCGTCATCCACAAGCCGTTGGCGCAGGAGTTCGCATCACATCGCAAGCACTGCATGCAGCATTTCGCGAATTGAACGAGCGGCAGCCAATACATGCGCTGACCGGCGCTGTGCACGCCGCTGCCTGGGCGAAGGCGGACGGCACCCTCACCCACATCGAAGAGGATGTCGGACGCCACAACGCGCTGGACAAACTGATTGGTACGCTGGCGAAAAATCATACCGAAGTGGACAGAGGTTTTGCCATAGTTACCAGCCGGGCCAGCTATGAAATGGTGCAGAAAGCAGCGACTATCGGCATCTCTTTACTCGCCGCAATTTCGGCCCCTACCGGGCTTGCCATCAACCTGGCTGAACAGGTTGGCCTTACCCTGGTAGGCTTTGCGCGCAACGACAGGCACGTCGTATATACGCATTCCCAAAGACTCAAATCATTCGGGTAGAAACAAATGGATATTCATCATCTCGTCAAAATGGCAAACCAGATCGGTCAATTCTTCGAAGCCTCGCCCGACCGGGAGCAGGCGATTCAGGATATTGCAACTCACCTGAAGCGCTTCTGGGAACCAAGAATGCGCACAGCCATTGTCAGCCATGTAAATAATGGCGGCGAAGGACTGCTGCCGATTGTCCTGGAATCAATTCAAGAAAATCGGCAGCAGCTTGCCGGGACTTAGCCTTTGTTTATTCTCCCCGAATAAATAAGCGTGGAGACAGGAAATGTACAAATTAGGATGCGAGTAGTTACGCAGCACCGAGCTTGCACCTGTTTTCGTTTACCAAGTTTAGTCCCTATATCTGATTCAGTTCCCCCATTTTCCATCCCCAAAGGAATCAAGTTATGAGAAAACGCTTTCCCGCGTTGTGCGCCAGCCTGCTCATTCTAAGTCTGGCCATACCGGTACTGGCGGATGAAGTCCAGGTCGCCGTCGCCGCCAACTTCACAGCACCGATGCAGAAGATCGCCACCGACTTCGAGAAGGACACCGGTCACAAGGCCCAGCTTGCCTTCGGCGCCACCGGCAAGTTCTATGCGCAGATTAAGAACGGCGCGCCGTTTGAGGTACTGCTCGCCGCCGACGACGAAACGCCGGCGAGACTGGAGAAGGAAGGCTCTGGGGTGGCCGGTAGCCGTTTCACCTATGCCATCGGCAAACTGGTGCTGTGGTCGGCCAAACCGGGATATATCGACGACAAAGGCGAAGTGTTGAAGAAAGGGGAATACGAACACCTCTCCATCGCCAACCCCAAGCTTGCCCCATACGGCGTAGCCGCCGTCGAGACGCTGACCGCGCTGAAACTGCTCGACACCGTGCAGCCGAAATTCGTGCAAGGCGAGAACATTTCCCAGACCTACCAGTTCGTGGCCACCGGCAATGCCGAACTCGGCTTCGTCGCTTTGTCGCAGGTATACAAAGATGGCAAGATCACTGAGGGTTCGGCTTGGATGGTACCGGCCAACCTGTACCAGCTGATGCGGCAGGATGCGGTCATCCTCGACAAGGGCCGCAGCAAGCCCGCTGCCGAAGCGCTGATGAAATACTTGAAAAGCGACAAGGCAACGGCGATCATCAGGTCATATGGTTATGAGCTGTAATCCAAAAAAGCACTGAGCCGGCCATGCTGGCCGCCGCCGACCTCGCTGCCATCTGGCTCACCCTCAAGCTGGCAACGCTGACCACGGTGTTGCTGTTGCTGATCGGCACGCCCATCGCCTGGTGGCTCGCCCGCACGCGCTCGGCGTGGAAAGGCGCGGTCATTGCCGTGGTGGCCCTGCCCATCGTCCTGCCGCCGACGGTAATTGGTTTCTACTTGCTGGTGGCGATGGGCCCGAACGGCCCGATAGGCCAACTCACCCAGTCCCTGGGGCTGGGCGTTTTGCCCTTCACTTTCGCCGGACTGGTGGTCGCTTCGGTGTTCTACTCGATGCCCTTCGTTGTGCAGCCAATCCTGAATGCCTTCGAGGCCATCGGCGAAGGCCCGCTGGAAGCGGCGGCGACGCTGCGTGCTTCCCCGCTCGATGCCTTCTTCACGGTGGCCGTACCGCTCGCCCGGCCCGGCTTCATCACCGCCAGCATCCTCGGCTTCGCGCATACCGTGGGCGAATTCGGCGTGGTGCTGATGATCGGCGGCAATATTCCCGATCAGACGCGCGTGGTTTCGGTACAGATCTACGACCATGTCGAAGCCCTCGAATATGCACAGGCGCACTGGCTGTCGGCGGGTCTGGTGGTGTTCTCCTTCGTTGTGCTGCTGGCGCTCTATGGCCTTAACCCGAACCGGCGCCGATGAGCATCCGCGCCCGCTTCGACATCGCCTATCCCGGCTTTACATTTGCAGCCAACTTGGATTTGCCGGGACGCGGGGTGACGGCATTGTTCGGCCACTCCGGTTCTGGCAAGACCACCTGCCTGCGCGCCATCGCCGGCCTGGAGCGCGCGCCTGGAGGTTATCTCGAAGTCAATGGCGAAGTCTGGCAGGACGACGCGAACGACATTTTCCTGCCCACCCACAAGCGCCCGCTCGGTTATGTTTTCCAGGAGGCTAACCTGTTCGCGCACCTTACCGTGCGTGACAACCTGGACTACGGCAGGAAGCGTGTGGCTGCCGCCAAGCATCGCATCACGCCCAAACACATGATAGAACTGCTCGGCATCGCGCCCCTGCTGGATCGCCTGCCCGAGCGGCTTTCAGGCGGCGAGCGCCAGCGCGTCGCCATTGCACGGGCACTGCTCACCAGCCCCTCGCTGTTGCTGATGGACGAGCCGCTGGCGGCTCTTGATATGAAGCGCAAAGCTGAAATCCTGCCCTATCTGGAGCGTCTGCATGATGAACTGGATGTCCCGGTGCTCTACGTGAGTCATACGCCGGACGAAGTGGCCCGGCTGGCCGACCACCTGGTGTTGCTGGAAGATGGGAAGGTCATTGCCAGCGGCGCTACCAGTGAACTGATGACACGCCTTGATATGCCTCTGGCACATGGCGACTCGGCAGAAGCATTGATCCCCGCCACAGTCATCAGGCAAGACATCAACGACCTTCTGACTTTTGTTGCATTCCATGGCGGCGAACTCACGCTGCCATTTCAGGAGGTGCAGATCGGTCAGCATGTACGTATCCGCATCCAGGCTCGCGACGTCAGCCTGACACTGACACGCCAACAAGACACCAGCATACTCAATATACTGTCCGCCACGGTTACGGATATTTGCAACGACAATCCCGGCCAAGTCCTGGTGGCATTGGATGTCGGCGGTACACGCATGCTCGCCCGTATCACCCACAAGTCATCTGAGGCTCTTGAGTTGAAAGCGGGTAGTAAGGTTTACGCTCAAATCAAGGGAGTGGCGATTTTGAAATAACCGACAACTTGCCTGGAAACGATTATTCCAAAGACATGTCCGGGTTGTGTCTGAATCTTAGCTGACGTGCAGGCTGGCGCCTTCCAGCCGCAGGTGCACGGCGCCTTCCATCGCTGTCATTTCCCTGTCATGTGTGGCAATCACTACGCAATTACGCGCCTCGCGCATTTGCTGGATCAACATGACAACCTGTTCGCGTGCTTCGTCATCCAGATTGGCTGTTGGTTCATCCAGCAGCAGCAGTTGAGGCTTAAGTACTCGCGCACGCGCCAGGGCCACGCGCTGCTTCTCCCCTCCGGAAAGCCTGTGTGTTGGCACATCGGCAAGGTGGGCGACTCCAGCCCAGTCCATTTCCGCCTGCACCAGTTTCTTTCGTTCGGAGCATGACACGCCGCTTAGCTTGAGGCCATATTCAATATTGGCTGCGACACTGGTGTGGAAAAGATAGCAATGTTGATGTACGTAAAGCACTGTCGGAGCCAGCCTGGCAAGATCGGCAGCACTATCGTAACGCACACCGTTGAACAGGAAGGTACCGGTCTCGGCCTGCTCCAACCCCGCCAGGATACGCAACAGCGTGGTCTTGCCACTGCCGTTATCACCCGTTAGCAGATAGCTCGCTCCGCGCGCAAATGTCAGCGCATCGATATCAAGTAATAGACGCTCACCATACGATTTACGCAATTTCTTCACGGCCAGCAGCGGCATTACCTGACTTCCCCCTTGCCCTGCAGCATGGCGATTGCGAAATTTACCGCCAGCGCCAGCGCCACCAGCACCGTACCCAGCGCGATGCCCTGCGCAAACTCACCCTTGCTGGTTTCCAATGCGATTGCGGTGGTGATATTGCGCGTCACGCCGGCAATGTTGCCACCTACCATCATGGCGCAGCCGATTTCCGACAGCACCCGGCCAGAACCACTAGCGATTGCCACCATCACTGCAAAACGCGCTTCCATCAACACCGTCAGGGCCGCGCGTAATGGCGTGGCTCCCAACGTCCTGGCAGTTTCAGCCGCCCTGGCATCGACCCCCTGCACCCCGGACAGCGTCATTGCCGCCAGGATCGGGAAGGCAAGCACCGCCTGGCCGAGAACCATGGCCTCTTGCGTAAACAGCCAATGCCATTCGCCCAGCGGACCTTGACGGGAAAGGATGAGGTAGAGCAGCAGGCCGACTACCACCGTGGGTAGCGCCAGCATGGTTTGCAGCACAACTATCAGCGCTCGCCGGCCGGGAAAGGTAAAGGTCGCCAGTACAAAGCCGAGCACCACTGCAAACGGAGTCGCCACCAGCATCGCCAGGCAGGAAACGCGCAGGGAAATCCAGATGATTCCCCATAGAGTGGCATCCCCGCCCAGCAACAACTCAAATGCATGCCGGGCGGCATCTGCCAATGTCATGACCGGTGGTTATTTCGCAGATGGAGTGAACAAGCGTTCGCCGCCCACCTTGAAATCCCCGATCAGCTTTTGCCCTTCTGCAGAGATAATCCAGTCGGTCAATGCTTTCGCGCCGTTGTAATTTGCATCAGGGTATTTCTTCGGGTTGACGGCAATGATGCCATAGGGATTGAACATCCTGGAGTCGCCCTCCAGCAGTATGGGGAGGCCAACTTTATCACGGTAGGAAATATAGGTGCCGCGATCGGAAAGCGTGTAGGCGCGCATCTCGCCAGATATCATCAGCACCTCACCCATGCCCTGTCCAGCCGAAGAATACCATGCGCCTTCCGGCTTGATGCCCAGCGCTTTCCAATAGCCTTTCTCCATCTGGTCGGTCCCGGAATCATCGCCGCGTGAAACGAATTTCCATTTGGCATCGGCAATTTTCTTCATCGCGACCAGCACGTCTTTCCCACCCCTGATTTTTGCCGGGTCGTTGTTCGGCCCGATCAGGATAAAGTCGTTGTACATCACGTCGTGGCGGTCGATGCCGTGCCCGGCGGCAACGAAGGCATCCTCGGACGGACGCGCATGCACCAGCATCACATCCACGTTGCCATCCTCACCCAGCTTGAGCGCCTTGCCGGTGCCGACGGCAATGACATGCACCTTGCAGGCGCATTTTGCCTCGAATTTAGGCAGCAGATAGTCCAGTAGCCCAGTATTGGCAGTGCTGGTCGTCGTCGCCAGCCGGACTACATTCGGATCCGCCGCCCAAACCGATGGCAATAGCGTAGTTGCCAGCAGGGCAGCAAGCCAGATTTGCATTATGCGTTTCATGTTGAGTTCCCTTCGATCAGAAGTCGTATTGAGCACGTAGCACGACGGCGTTCTCGGTGTCGTCAAGCTTGCGATTAACCCTTATAGCCGTATCGAAGTTGGTATGCACGTAATTCAGGACAACCCGTGCATTCGGATTAAGTATCCATTTGGCCCCAGCAGTCCAGGCGTCAGCCTCGCTTGTATAAGCTGTAGTAGTTGTCGCCGTGGGCAATAACGATCTGAAGTCTGATGCATCGTAATTGCTGTAGCGCAAACCCAATTCAAACGCGCCCCAACCGTCCTTGTCGTCGAAATTGCGCTTGGGCTTAAGGCGACCGAACACCCCGCTCTTATACGCATCAGCCCAGCTTTCACCTGTCACCAGCCAGTTCAGGTCGGCATACCAGACCCTGATGTCATTATCATAAAGCGCATTGGTATTTGGAGTATTGGTCGTACTACCTACCCGTCGTCCTTCATAATTAGCATCAATATACTCGGCCTGAAGCTTAACCGGTCCATATGTAACAGCCGCATCCAACCCCCAGCGAGTACGGTCAGCCTTTGTGTTGGCTAGGCCAGTAACAGTAAAAAATGTTGCCCCACTTCCTTCTGTAACCTGGCTGATACTGCTGCCAGTTGACGTCGAGAAGCCGATACTGCCATTGCTCGCTGAAGCCCCAACATGAATCACCGCATTCTTGATGTCAGCCAGATTGGCGAAATTGGCATTGATGCGACCACCGACATCCTTGGCATCGTTCACATCGTCATTGTTTTGCCCGGTGCCATTCACGGCATATACGTTGTAATTGAGCCAAGGTAGTGGGTCTCCGTACACCATCACACCCCGATCATAGGTCGAAGTAAAGATAGCGCCGTTGTTGGTCGCCAGCGAAAGCTCAGTAAAATCGACGAAATTGGTACTGTGGCTACGTTCCAGTCCGAAAAACGGCTTGAACTGGCCGGCACGTATCTTGGCGCCTTTCCAGCGATTGAAATCTATATAGCCGTAGGTCATCGCAGTCGTGCCTTTTGCTCCCGTGGCGTCGTTGGCATACTCACCCTCGACACGCACCGCGAAATCCTTTAGGAAGGAGAAGGTGCCCCCGAAGCGTGCGCGACGAATGCTAAAGGTATCGCTTTTCCATTCAGTCGGGTCATAGGTGCGGTAATCTGCCTGTACCCGCCCGTTGATCTGCAGTTTCCAGTTGCCGCTACTATCCTCAAACACCAATCCGTCCTTGAACGCTGCGTATACTGGGGTGCCCGTACTCTTGCCTTTTTCTGCAACCTTCTGATCCTTGTTCTGCGCCAGTTGTTGCTGCACCGCAATCAATTCCGCACTGAGTGCCTGCATCTGCTTTTCCAGTTCGGCGATACGTGCAGCCGGATCGTCAGCAGCAAATACCTGTCCCGATATTGCGGTTGCGACTGCAGTCGCAATCAAACGTCGTTTGATGTTCATGGATTTCCCCCTTGGATTTGGAAAAGTAAAATACCGCCGCTCCGACATTGGTAATAGTAACTTTTTCTCATTGTTGAGATGGTCAGTATAATCGCATAAATATAACGAAAACAAAAGACCAGCGTGTCTCGAATCAACACAACCGACAGGCTAAAACATCGTGCAACGCAAGGGGGTTCCCTTGCATGGGATTGCTGCGTTCCTGGTACTAGTAACGACGTGGCGCCCTATAAACGAAAACCGGGCGGCCTGATGTCAGTCAATAGTGGTTTGAGCGAGGGCTCCCAGCAATACGTCAAGATCGGCAGCAATTGCATCTCTGGCTTTGGCTTCCATGTCGCGGTAACGATGCAGCACGCCGTAGCCAAACTCGCTGATCTGTGCCCCGCCACCATGGCTACCGCCGGTGGCAGTTACCACCAGCGACTCGCGGAAAGCATGGTTCATGGTATCGACCAAATCCCATGCACGCTTGTAAGACATGCCCATGTCCCTGGCGGCGGCAGAGATCGAACCGCGACGGTCGATAGCTTCCAGCAGATCGGCCTTGCCTGGCCCTATTGCGGCAAGGGCACCGTAAGGAATACGAATTGTGATGAATTTTTCGCCCATGGCTCGTAAATTATTCCCAATTGACCAAGTGAAATGGTAGGATATAGCATGGTTCTGTGTAGCTATAGCATTGTTTCGCTACAGCGAAACACTTAGAATCTCATATTTTAACGTAAGTTCACACCGCAATACTACGGCCCATATGACCGCGCATGCAGAAATAGCCGCACCGCAATTCCCCGCACTAATCGACCGCTTCGGACGGAAGGTAGATTACATCCGCCTGTCCATCACCGATCGCTGCGATTTTCGTTGCGTCTATTGCATGTGCGAGAAAATGACCTTCCTGCGGCACGAGGATTTGCTGACGCTGGAAGAATGCGCACGGCTGGTGCGTACCTTCGTCGACATGGGCGTCAGCAAGGTACGCATTACCGGCGGTGAACCCTTTGTACGCAAAAACGCGTTATGGCTGTTCCGCGAGATTGGCGGCATGCCTGGCTTGCGCGAACTGGTCACCACCACAAATGGCTCGCAACTTGAGCATTACGCCGCGGAGTTGCGGGAGGCTGGTGTCAGCCGCATCAATATCAGCCTGGACAGTCTCGACCCCGAGCGTTTCCGCCAGATCACGCGCGTCGGCGACTTGGCGAGAGTTCTGCGTGGCCTGGCGGCAGCCAGACAAACAGGCTTCCCCGGCATCAAACTTAATACTGTGCTGATGCATGGGATCAACGACGTGGAAACGGAAGATTTGGTGCGCTTTGCCATCGATCAGGAAGTAGACATTTCCTTCATCGAGGAGATGCCGCTGGGCGACGTCAATCACTCGCGCAAATCGACTTTCGTCAGCAACGATGAAACACTGCAACGCCTGCAACAACAGTTCACCCTACTCAACAGCACGGAAACCACCGGCGGTCCCGCCCGCTACTGGCGCATCCCTGGCACCCGGACCAAGGTTGGGTTCATCTCGCCATACAGTCATAACTTTTGCGCAACGTGCAACCGTGTACGCATTACCTGCAAAGGTGAGCTGTTTCTTTGCCTCGGCCAGGACGACAAAGTCGACTTGATGCCCGCTTTGCGCGAACACCCGAACGACGATGCGCCGTTGCGCGCTGCCATCCTGCATGGCATGCAGATCAAGCCGGAGGGACACGATTTCGACCTGCACCAAACGGATCCTGCGGTGCTGCGCTTCATGTCTGTCACGGGAGGCTGACTCCAGCCTCGTCCGATCATGACACCACTGCGTCCCAAAATTAGCCACGCCAGCCGTCCCCTGACTTTCAGCGTACCGGCGATCAACGAATGCGGCGAACAGGTAATGACCGAGATTGCCGGCGAAGGCCCACTCACGCTTTACCTCGACAAACGCGAAATTGTCACCCTGATGACGCTGGGTGCCGCACCTGAAGCGCTAGCCCTGGGCTATTTGCGCAACCAGCGGTTGGTGAACAGTATCGAAGAAATCGCCGAGGTACAGGTGGACTGGGAAACCGAGGCGGTTGCCGTTACCACCCGGCATGGTGTCCGCTACGACAAGCAGCGCCTCACCAAGCGCACGGTCACCTCCGGTTGCGGCCAGGGCACGATGTTCGGCGACCTTATGGAAGACATCGACCGCATCCACCTACCTGGAGGCGCCACCCTGAGCGAAGGCACGTTGCAAGCCATGCTTGAAAACTTGCGTAAATACGACACCCTTTACAAAAAAGCCGGCGCCCTGCATAGCTGCGCCTTGGCAAAAGGAGAGGAGATTCTCTACCATGTGGAAGACGTGGGTCGGCACAACGCAGTGGACGCTATTTCCGGAATGATGTGGCTGGATGGTGTAAAGGGCGACGACAAGATTTTCTACACTACCGGACGGCTGACCTCGGAAATGGTCATCAAGGCGGCACAGATAGGCGT
>Ga0172367_10003019_pt1 | contig 22382 bp, 20 predicted proteins | sample Lak10m_FD_114542 | JGI IMG/M metagenome (GOLD analysis project Ga0172367, IMG submission 114542) | Freshwater microbial communities from Kabuno Bay, South-Kivu, Congo - kab_022012_10m | ecosystem: Environmental > Aquatic > Freshwater > Lake | place: Democratic Republic of the Congo: South-Kivu... | reverse complement strand
TTTGCCCCTGCCCGGCGGACCTCTCGCCGGGCAGGGGCAAAGCCGTCACATCGACCCTGCAAAAATCGAACTTCTCAAACGCCAATTCGGGTTGGATAAACCCCTGCCCACGCAGTATCTCATCTGGCTGGTCGGCAACGACTGGATGAAAGTGGACAAGGACGGCGACGGCACGCTGGACAGTTACGGCACGCGTCAGGGAATCCTGCGCGGCGACTTTGGCTTTTCGTTCCGCAGCCGCCAGCCTGTCTTGACCGAAATCGGCGACAGGCTCCCCAATACCATCTACCTGACCACCGTCACCCTGCTGGTTGCGGCGCTAATCGCAATCCCGATTGGAATCATCTCCGCCATCCGCCAGTATTCCACATTCGACATCACGGTCACCACCTTTTCGTTTGCGGGTCAGGCAATCCCCGAATTCTGGCTGGGATTGATCATGATCCTCGTCTTCTATGCCTGGCTCAAGAATCCATTTACGGGAGAACCGTTGCTGCCAGCGGGCGGCATGACCTCCATCGGCAGCACAGGTTTTGATTTGGGTGATCGTATCGTCCACCTGATTCTGCCAGTCGCCACCGGCGCATTGGGCTGGATCGCCTGGTACTCGCGCTTCCTGCGTTCGAGCATGTTGGAAGTCGTTCATCAGGATTACATCCGCACCGCCCGCGCCAAAGGACTCAATAATTGGAAAGTCCTTTACAAACACGCCCTGCGCAACGCGTTGATTCCGCTCATCACCCTGTTGGCGCTCGACCTGCCGTACATCTTCGGCGGCGCGGTTTTCGTCGAATTCCTCTTTGCCTGGCCCGGCATGGGCAGGCTGTATTATCAGGCGGCGCTCAATCGGGATTATCCCATCCTGATGGCGGTACTGATCATCGGCGCTGGCTTCATCATCCTCTCCAACCTGCTGGCGGATCTTGTTTACGCCTGGCTTGACCCCCGCATCCGACTTGAGTAGCCCATGAGCCAGACAACCGCCCCAATCACAATGCTTGACGCCCAATCCACCAGCGTGGGTGCGGGCGTGTGGAAGCGATTCCGCAAACATCCGGGAGCCATCTTCGGCTTCATCGTCATCTCGATTTTGATCGTCCTCGCGCTCCTCGCGCCGCTTTCGCCGTACGACCCCGAAGCGTCTGAAATGGAAATCCGCAACCAGCCACCGTCGTGGAGTCATGTGATGGGAACCGACGCCCTGGGACGTGACCTGTTCACTCGCATCCTCTACGGCGGGCGCGTCTCGCTGACGGTGGGTTTGTTCGTGGTGGTAATCTCGATGATGATTGGTGTCCCTATCGGCGCGTTTGCAGGCTATTACGGTGGCACAGTGGACAGCGTGTTGATGCGCATCACCGACGCCTTCCTTTCACTGCCATCCTTCCTTGTGCTGATTTTGCTGAGTTCGATCCTGCGTGAAGTGGAAGCTCCGCTCTTCGAGCGCAACAACGTTCTGACCATCAGCCTGGTCATCGGCGCCTTTGGCTGGACGACCTTTGCAAGGCTGGTACGCGCTGCGTTTTTGACCCTGCGCGAAACGGATTTCGTCTCCGCCTCCCGCGCTTTGGGCGGCTCCGACCTGCGGATCATCCTGCGTCACATCCTGCCCAACGCCATCGGGCCCATCACCGTCGAAGCCACGCTGGAGTTTGGCTACGCCATCATCGAAGAATCAGGCTTGAGTTTTCTGGGATTCGGCATCCAACCGCCCACGCCCTCGTGGGGCAACCTGCTCAGCAACGCGCAGGAGCATTTCACCAAGTATCCGTGGCTGGCAATCTTCCCCGGGCTGATGATTTTCTTCAGCATCATTTCCATCAATTACATCGGCGACGGACTGCGCGACGCCTTCGACCCGTACAAAGTGCTCGATAAAGTTGGAGAGGTTTAGATTTCCCCGGAGTGCAAAATCTCCAGATTTTGCACCGAAGTTTGCGCCGAAGTCAGGAGACTTCGGACTCCGTTGAACAAACAAGGAGAACAGTTTATGAATGGTGACCGCCCCGCTCTCGAACCGCTTCGCTCCGCATACCGCATTCAATATCTGACCGACGAGCAACTGGACAAACTCCAGGACGCTACACTGGACATTCTCGAAAATGTCGGCGTGAAGTTTCCCTCGGAGAAGGCTTTGAACGTTTTCGCGGAACACGGCGCGGATGTGGACAAAACCACACAGGTCGTCAAGCTTAAACGTGACATGGTTTTCGACGCGCTGAAAACCGCGCCGCGTTATTTCGTGATGGGCGCGCGTGCTCCCGAATACGACCTGCACCTCGAAGACGGCGTCACCTACTTCACCACCGACGGCTGCGGCGTCGAAGTCGTTGACCTCGATACCGGCATCCCACGCCCATCCACCAAAGCGGACGTGGGCATGATGGCGCGGGTCGCCGACGCCCTGCCCGCCATCGGGTTTTACTGGCCCATGGTCAGCGCCCAAGATTGCGGACGGACATCGCCCCTGCACGAGTTGGACGCCATTTGGAACAATCTCACCAAACACACCCAATCCGAGACCATCATGGGCGGGCGCGAAGCGAAGTATGCCGTCGAAATGGCGACGGTCATCGCGGGCAGCCGGGAGGAACTCCGCAAACGTCCGCCGCTCTCGTCTTTGATTTGCACCGTCTCGCCGCTAATGCAAGACCAGCCCGGCATCGAAGCCGCCATGACCTTTGCCGAAGCGGGCATCCCTGTTTTCTTCCTCTCCATGCCGACGCTTGGCACAACCGCCCCGTCCACACAGGCGGGAGCGCTTGCCATGGGTGACGCGGAAAACATCAGCGCGACGGTTCTCCTGCAATGGATGTTCCCCGGCTGTCCCGTTGGTCATTCCATCATGCAAGCCTGGGCAGACATGCGCACGGGTGGCTACGTCAGTTATCCGCGTGACGCGCGCGGGCGCTACGGCGTGGTGGACATGGCGCATCATTGGGGACTGCCTTCGCTGGGAGCCTGCTACGGGACGGATTCGGTCAAGCCCGGCACTTGGCAATCCGCCGCCGAGCCCGCACTCGACCCCTTCCTCGCGGGACTCAACAGCCCGGAGATTGTCACCGGCATGGGACTGGCGAAGACCTACACCCGCCTCTATCCCGAACAAATCATCCTCGACGAAGACCTGTACCAGCGCGCCCGCGCCTACCTCCAGCGCATGGATGTGGACGATGAATCCCTAGCGATGGAGTCCATCCGCAACGTGGGGCCGGGCGGGCATTTCCTCGGTCAGAAGCACACCCGCCAACACATGAAGACCTCGCTCACGCGCGGCGTGACTCACCAGTTGGATGAAAACAACAAATACCGCGACCCGCACGAAGTTGCCCGCGAGAGAGTCCGCGACATCATCGCAAACCACCACCCCGAACCGCTCGCAGCGGAAAAACAAGCCGAACTGACCCGCATCCTCGCCGCTGCTGACAAGGAACTGGCATAAAAAATAAACACAAAGGACACAAAGGACTCGAAGGCCCCCCCTTTGTGAACTTAGTGTCCTTCGTGTTTAGAATGGTACTGAAAGCGAGAGTTTATGTTCTCTGAAACACCCCTGCTCCAACCGATCAAACCCGCCCGGCATTTTCACGTCATCGACGAAAAGCAGATTCAAGAACTGGCAAACGGCACACTCGAAATCCTCGCGGAGACGGGCGTGCATTGTCCCTCGGAAAAGTGTTTGAAGATTTACGCCGAACATGGCGCACAGGTGGATTTCGACAAGCAGATTGTGCGCCTCGCCCCGGAACTGGTCAAATCGTCGCTGGCGACTGCGCCGCGATATTACACGATGGGAGCGCGTTCCGCTGCCCACGATATCAATCTCGACGGTTCGGGCTTGTACTGCTCCACCGACGGCTGCGGCGTCGAAACGATTGACTTCGCCACCCGACAACGCCGTCCCTCTCGCAAGCAGGATATTGCAGACATGGCGCGTATCGCCGACTACCTGACTTCCATTGGGTTTTACTGGCCCATCGTCAGCGCGGCAGACCACGCCAGCACCTCGCCCCTGCACGAACTCGACGCCTCGTTCAACAACACAGTCAAGCACATCCAATCTGAAACGGTGATGGGGGAACAGTTGGGGAAATATGCCATCGAAATGGCAAAGGTCATTGCTCAAAACGAAGAGACCATGCGCAAGCGTCCGCCGCTCTCGCTGTTGGTCTGTTGCATTGCTCCGCTGGCACAGGACAAGGAAGGCATGGAGTCTGCGCTGATGTTTGCGGAAGCAGGACTGCCTGTCGGATTCATGTCGATGGCAAACGTCGGCTCGACGGGACCCGCCACCTTAGCCGGGACAGTCGTCGCCGGGGACGTGGAAATCGTCTCGGCGCTGGTGCTGATTCAAATGGCTCATCCCGGCGCGCCGGTCTTCCACTCATTTATGCCGGGCATTATGCATCCGCGTACGGGCGCGTATCAAGCCACGGCATGGGAAGGGACTCTGCTCTATCCCATCGGCGTGGAGATGGCGCATCATTGGGGCGTGCCGACCCTCGCCGGAGTCTTTGCCACCGATGGACAATTCCCGGGCTGGCAAACGGCCGGGGACGCGGAATCCTCCCTGATGTTGTGTGCGCTCGCAGGAGCAGAAACAGGCGCGGGCTTGGGTCTGGTCGAATCCTGCAAATTGCTTTATCCCGAAGAAGTCATCCTCGACAGCGACATCTACCACCGCGTGCGCATGGAAGCGGCGGGAATAGACACCAGCCGCGAAGCGCTCGCGCTGGATGTGATCAAGGCGGTTGGCTCGCGCAGTCATTATCTTGGGCAGCGTCACACGCGCGACCACATGCGAAAAAGGGTTTTATCGGACGTGGCAAACCAGTCCAGTCCGTCTGGAGGGATGCGTGATCCCATCGAGGTCGCCCGCGAAAAAGCGGAGTGGATCCTGAACAATCACCATCCCCAACCGTTGGAATCAAATCAGCAGAAGGAACTAACTCGCATCCTGGAGGGGGCAGACCAGGACGCCTGCGCGGGAGGAAGAGAATGAACGATGCCCTCTTCCTTCAGGAGCGGGTTTAGTTTTCCCGAGCACGCAGCCTCTCCTGGCGCAAGAGACCTTTGGCGGAACAAATTCAACCGCCGCTTTCACCAAACTCCCTAAGCAAGTGAGTTCTATAACGTTTAATTCTGTCGGTTCTTTTGGGGACCGGAGTCTCCTGGCTTCGGTGTCAACCCTTGCCCGTGTACGCAGTTTGGCATTGGGCGCAAAAATTCAGGAAAAAATCATGGAAACAAATCTACGAGTTCTATCAGATAATGAAGTGACACAAGTTCACGAGCGCACGCTCTCGACGCTGGCGTCAATCGGCGTGCGGGTGGACACGGAACGGGGGCGAAAAATCCTCAAAAAGGCTGGGGCGGATGTCAACTCCACCACCCACATCGTCCGCTTTCCGCGCGGGTTTGTGGAAGATTGCCTGGGCAAAGCCCCGCACAAATTCTCGCTCGGCGGCAGGCGCCCGGGTTGGTCATTCGCATTGAACGAGAATCAATGCTCGCTGGTCGCGGACGGCGGCGCGTCCTATGTCATCGACGACCTGACCGGCAAACGCCACAATGCGGGCTATCAAGATTGGCTGGACGCCACCCGCCTGATCGATTCCATCGACGAGGTCGGCGTGTATTGGGCGATGGTCGACCCCGGCTTCGCACAGGACTCTGCCGACGATTTCGTCAGATACTTCCGCCAGATGACACGCAACTTCTCAAAGCATTTGCAGGACACCACCCATTCCGTCGAGCAGTCACGTTGGGCGCTCGAAGTTTTGGGAACCGTTTTCGGCGGGAAGGAAAACGTCCGCAAGTTGAATCCGTTTTCGTTTTTGATCACACCCGTCTCGCCGATGGTGATCGAAGCCGACCACACCGACGCCTTTCTCGAAACCATCGGCTGGGGAATCCCCGCCGCCATCATGCCCATGCCGATGTTTGGCGGTACGTCGCCCGCCAGCCTGATCTCCACCCTGCTGCTTGCCAATTGCGAGACGATTGCCACGCTCTGCCTGGTGCAAGCCGCCGCGCCCGGCACGCCGGTCATCTATGCCCCCTGCCCCTCGATCATGGACCCGTACACGGGACGCTTCACCGGCAGTGAAGTCGAACACGGTCTGCTTGGAGCGGCTGTGACCGAGATGGCGCATTATTACGGCTTGCCGGTCGAGGCTTCGGCTGGAAGCACGGGACATTACGTGCCGGGCATCCGCGCCAGTTACGAACGGGCGTTGAACTGGTCGATGGTTACGCTCGCATGGCCCGACCTGCTGGTGGGTCCCGGTCAACTGGGCGGGTCGATGTTCCTCAGCCCTGAGCAATTGCTGATCGATGTGGAAATCTATCGCCGCTCCTCGCGCCTTTCGTCGGGGATCAACACCCACGTCAAGGAATGGCTCGAAGTTGACCTTGCCGCCGTCGGGCATGGCGGCAACTTCCTCAGCCGACGTTCCACGTTGGATGCGCTGCGCGATGGCGAAGAGGTTTACATGTCGGACTACGACGCCAGCGACTCCTACGAGACCTGGTCTGCGCCGGGCAAACCGACCTTCGTGGACGAGTTGAAGGATCAGGCGCGGAAAATCATCCAGACCCACCAGCCGCTTCCCTTCGACGAGGGCGTCGAGCGTGAGTTGGAAAAAATCGAACAACGCGCCCGCGAGGGAGTGAAGGTTGTGTAACCAAAGAGCTTCAACAGGAATTTTTTCACCACGAAGGGGACAAAGTGTCACGAAGGGAAAAACTTAAAAATCCTTTGTGCGCCTTTGTGACCCTTTGTGGTAGAGAATCAAAAGGATAACCCTATGCGTTTCAGCAGCCAGTTATTAACTGAATCAGAAAAAGAACAAGTCCACAGTGAAACACTCCGCATTCTGGGTGAGGCGGGAGTCCGCTATCACAGCAAACAGGCGTTGAAATTATTGGAGAAAAACGGGGCGGAGATTGATTGGAATGAGAACATCGCCTACATCCCGCCCGCGCTTGTGGAGCAGGCTTTGGCGACCTGCCCCAAGTCGTTCACGCTCGGCGCGCGCAACCCGAAGTTCGATTATCCCCTGCCTTCACCCGTCTCACGCTATGCGCTCGATGGCACCGCCGCCTTCGCCCAGGATTTCTACACCGGCGAACATCGCTACGGCACAGCCAAAGACAACGAAAACGGTCTGCGCGTCTTTCAAGCCATGGACATGGGCGTGATGACCTGGGCGCCCGTTTCCGCCGAGGACAAGCCCGCGCATTCGCGTCCTCTGCACGAGTGGTACTGCCTGACAAAATTCTCGTCGAAGCACGCCAACCACGAACTGCACACCATCGAGCAGGCTCCGTACCTTGCTGAAATCTTGAGCGCCGTCATGGGCGGGGAGGATGCGCTCCGCGCCAGCCATGCCTACTCGCTGATCTATTGCCCCGTCTCGCCGCTCATGCATGATGGCCCCATGATGGAGGCATATTTCGAGTTGGGAAGTCTCGACCTGCCGATCATGGTTTTGCCCATGCCCGTGCCCGGCATGACCGGTCCCGCCAGTTTGTTCGGCAACATCTGCATTGCCAACGCCGAAGCCCTGTCCTCGATCATCGCCTACCAACTCGACCACCCCGGGCGCCCGATGATGTACAGCAGCGCCACTGGCACCACCGACATGCGCACCGGCGCTTACACTGCGGGCACGCCGGAGATGGGATTGATGTCCGCCGCGCTGGTGGAGATGGGACACCACTATGGGCTTCCCGCTTGTTCAGCGGGTTGTACTGCCGACGCCCGCCAGCCCGGAGCGGAAGCTGTCCTCGAGAAGATCATCTCCACCCTGCCGCCTGTGCTGGTCGGCTCGGAAATCCTGATCGGCTTCGGCGAAATCGAAGGCGACCAACTCCTCGTCCTCGAACAAATCGTGGTGGATAATGAGATCGCACATTTCTGCCAGCGCGTTTTTCAGGGCGTGGATTCCAGCCCCGAAAAGGTGTTGACGAACGACATTGTCGATATCGGTCCCGGTGGCAACTTCCTCTCGCGCAAATCCACCCGCAAATTTGCACGCGGGAACGAGGTCCAATACGCGGACCTGCTTGACCGTCACACCCTCGACCAGTGGACGCAACTCGGCAAGCCATCCATGTACTCGAACGCGCGAAAGAAAGTGGAGGAAATTCTCGCAAGTCCGCTGGAAGACCCCCTACCCGATGCGGTGGTGGGGCAACTGGATGAAATCCTCGCCAGGGCAGATGAAGAGTTGGAATAAGTCCGTGAAAGACAGGCTTTGGAAGTCAGCTGGCATCCAAAGCCTGCGGCATCCGTTATTGCATTTGCCGCAAAAATCCCTATAATGAATTCTGTTGGCAACAATAAAAGGAGATTCCAATGGCTCAATACAAAGTAATCGCAGGCACATTCCATATCAAAGGCTTCCAGCCCGACGGGGATTCGATCCGCTTTCAGGCGACGAACCAGGCAAACTGGGATTTTTTCACCTGGGCAGGCGAAGCGGATAAACTCGCTAAAAAGAAACAACTGCGGGTCGAGGCAATCGACGCCCTGGAGACACATTACGAGGGGTATCACCAACCGCGCGCCTTTGCGTTAGCCGCCCTCGAATCCCTGCTCGAAATGCTGCAAATTCACACCGTGACCTACAGCCTGAGCCTCACACAGGTGGTTGACGCCAGCGACGGAAAGCCCGGCTTCATCGCTTCTTCCACGGTAGACCCGTTTGGACGTCCCGTCAGTTATGTATTTCCCAAAGAAGCCCGCCTGACCGATGGCGCAATCGTGGAATCGAGCGCCCTCCCCGTCGAAGATTCAATCAACTTTCAACTGGCGCGTGAAGGTTTGGTTTACCCGACGTTCTACACCACCACCGACAGGGTTTTTGCCGAAAAGATTCGCGCAGTGGTAGCTCGCGCCCGGGCAACCAAGCGCGGGATATGGTCGATCGACCGCACCGCTGACTTTACACTTTGGGATATCCGCACCCTGCAAGAGGACATCCTCATCATGCCCAAACTGTTCCGCCGCCTGGTCGCGTTTTTCGACCGTTATTCAGACTTTGGAAAGCTCACAGATTACATGAAGAAGCAAAGGGACAACCTGACGCTTTGGGATGGCACGAAGAAAAAATCCCTCGCCGACCTGATGATCTTCGACGGCAGAAGAATCCAAATGAAAACGCCGCTGGAAGATATTCTTTTCTCGCCCAAATAACCCGCCCATTAAAACATCATACCTGACGCGAAGTGCAAAACTGCTTCAAAAAAACAGGTTGGAGCAGTTTTTAGTCTCTACATTTCCAAGAGATTGATAAAAGCAAGAAGGAGGCGTCATGAAGTCGCAACCCGGAACCCTGAAAAGCATATTCGTTTTGCTGACTGCATTCGTGTTTGTCCTTGCCTGTAATTTATCCAACCCAACACCCAGCAGCCCTCCTGCCTTCGACCCTACCAAAGCCGCGCTCGAACTCCAAAACACCGCTGTCGCCCTGCAACTAACACAGTCGGCGATGAATGTCCCCACCCAACCCCTCAACCAGCCCGCGCCAACGGAGCCACCCGTTCCCATCTCGACGCCTGAGGCGACAGTCGAGCAGGTTCCAGCAGAGATTCAAGAATGGGTGGATCGATATTATGAAAAAGGATATTTGCCGTCCACTGAAGGCGAATATCACCGCCTCGAAGATTTTTCGATGGATTTTGCAAACGCCAGCCTGATCTTTGCCAAAAAGGAAACAGGGTTCTCGGCGAAGGACTTTGCGGTGAAGGCGCATTTCAAATGGCAGAGCGCAATCGCCAACCCCGACCCCGGCGGATGCGGCTGGTCTTTTCGCAGGACCAGAAACGACTCGTATCTGGCTTTTGTCGATCGCGAATGGACTTTTATGGGGTTGTGGAAAGATAATCAATGGACGCGTTACGGCAGAACTACAGGCGGCGGATGGGTCGGGCTGGGGAATCCTGCCGAAGCGGATGTGACGCTGGCGGTCAGCAAGGGCAAGGCATACATTCTCATCGACGATGTGCTGGCAAGCAGTCACACCCTCGATACGGATTTCCTCACTGCTCCCGGTGAATTGGATTATGTGGTCGTGGCAGGGACGTACAAGGACTTTGGGACGCGCTGCGAAATGACCAATGTTGACTTGTGGATCGCCAATCCGTAGGAACGCTGCTGTATTTCGCCGCGCCGTCGAGATTTACACGCGCCTGCGTCATCCAGAGTTGCAGTCCACGCAGGAATTGCTGGAAGAAATTGAAGAAGCGCTAAAAAAGTAAAATGCTCTGTTGGTTGAGTAGGGCGAGTGGTTTTCTCGCCCGTATCGAAACCAACAAATGACAAGAGTGCTCTCAATCAGTGGTGGTCTCGATATGATGCTCGCAAAGAACGCTCGCATCTACTCGACCACCGAGGTATGGTGAAAATTTAAATTTCATATATGTACCGTTGGTCGAGTAGGCGGCGGAAGGCGTGACGTTTTGCAAAGAACCTTTGCTCCGCCGCCGTACCGAGACCAACACGTGACTAGAGTATTCTCGGTCAGTGGTGGTCTCGGTACGCTTCGCTACTCGACCACCAGCGTATATCTCGGCAATTCGTTTTACATCTATTTTCATGACATTTGTTACAACAATAAAAAATCGTTTTGGTCGTAAAATGGGCTTGTCATTGGAGACCGAATGGCAGGGGAACACGCGCCAGGCTCGCTACCCAAAATTTGACGCAACCTCAAATTAGGAGACCCAAATGACCCCCAAGTTCTACCCCCCCGAACCGTTCCGCATCAAAGTGACCGAACCCATCCGCCTGATTTCGCCAGCGGAGCGGGAAGCCGCGCTCAAAGAGGCAGGCTACAACCTGTTCCTGATGAAAGCCGAGGACATGTTCATCGACCTGCTGACCGACTCAGGTACGGGCGCGATGAGTTCTGAGCAATGGGCTGCCATCATGCGCGGTGACGAGTCCTACGCGGGTGCGCGCTCGTTCCATCGGCTCAAAGCCGCCGTGGAAGATGTGTTCGGCTTCAAGCACTTCGTCCCGACCCACCAAGGTCGCGCCGCCGAGAATATCCTTGCCGCGTGCCTCGTCAAGCAGGGACAGTACATCCCCTCGAACATGCACTTCGACACCACCGACGCCAACATCCGCGCGCGCGGCGGACGCCCGACCAACCTCGTCATCGACGAAGCCTTCGACCCCGCCAATCCGCATCCGTTCAAGGGGGACATGGACATCAACAAGTTGCGTGCCTTCATCCAAAAAGTCGGCGTGGAGAAAATCCCCTTCGGCATGATCACCGTCACCAACAACGCGGGCGGCGGTCAACCCGTTTCGATGGAAAACATCAAAGCCGTCGCCGCCGTTTACCGCGAGTTCAACATCCCCTTCTTCATCGACTCTGCCCGCTACGCCGAGAACGCCTACTTCATCAAACTGCGCGAGAAGGGCTACGAAAACAAATCGGTCATCGACATCGCCCGCGAGATGTACGCTCTCGCCGACGGCATGACCATGTCTGCCAAGAAGGACGCCATCGTCAACATCGGCGGCTTACTCTGCCTCAACGACGACGCGCTCTTCCAGCAGGTCAAGAACGAGTTAATTCTGCGCGAAGGCTTCCCCACCTACGGCGGACTTGCGGGTCGCGACCTCGACGCGATGGCTGTCGGTCTCTACGAAGGCTTGGACGAATCTTATCTTGCATCTCGCATCGCGCAAACTGCCTATCTTGCAAACCGGCTAAACGAATCAGGCATCCCCACCATCCAACCCGCAGGCGGACACGCCGTCTACCTGGACGCCGCTCACGTTTTCCCGAACATCCCGCAGGGCGATTTCCCTGGACAAGCGCTGGCGGTGGAACTCTATCGAGAAGGCGGGATTCGCGGCGTCGAAATCGGCTCCGTCATGTTTGCCTACCCCGATCCTGATTCTGGCAAGATGATTTATCCCAAGCTGGAGCTTTTGCGACTCGCCATCCCGCGCCGCACCTACACCCAAAGCCACATGGACTACGTCGCCGACTGCGCCGCGAGAATCAAATCACGGGCGGGGGAGGTCAAAGGCTATAAATTCACCTACGCCCCCGAATTGCTCAGGCACTTCACGGCGAGGTTCGAGCCGCTGTAATTTCCACACAGGGGCGGGGCGCGTGGCTCCGTCCCTGTTTTTATCCCAACAAATAAGCCTGCATAATTTCAATGGCTTCCCGCTTGTTGAGGATGGTCATGTGATGACAACCCATGACCTTGTCCAAGCTGGCATTGGGGATCAGGGAGGCGATCTGTTTGATGTGCTCCTCCTTGATCAACTCCCTCTCGGCGTAGAGAATTTTCATATCGGCGCGAATGCTTCTCAGGTCGTCATCTGTGATTCCAATATCCCTCATCATGAGGTTCATTTTCGCAATGAACTTTTTTGTGTTGAATCCAAGCCTGCCAGCAAAGGTCATGAATTTTATGATGCCTTTGAAAAGGCGCAGCGCCCCATCCGTTGTTCCGCTCACAAGATAATTCGGCGAGATGGCGACAATCTTTGGAAAGAGTTCAGGCGCCTTTTGTGCCAGAAACAGGGAGATGTTCCCGCCATCGCTGTAACCAATGACATAAGCGCTGGTGATTCCTTTTGCCTTGCAGAGATCGATTACGTCGTTGCTACATTGCTCAATCGAGTATTCTTCATCGCCTGACCGACTCTCCCCGTGCCCCCTGCTATCGATGGCAATGGTGCGAAACATACTGAAGTGCTTCAGTTGATATTGGGCGAAGATGTCCTTGCTTTCCGAATTCCCGTGAAGCAAAAGGAGGGTCGGCCCGCTTCCATGTTCCCGGTAAGCAATCCTTGCATTTTCCAGGTCGATATATTGGGTGGTCAGGTTTCCCATATGCTTCTCCTTTTTGATTACCGCATCGACATTCGAAGAGAAAATCAATCGGTCACCCACAAGGATGACCGATGACAGTTTATGCTATATATGCGTCTGGAGCCAGGCTTCCACATCCTTGAACATGGTCTCCCGTTCAGGCTCGTTATGGACTTCATGATACAGACCTTCATACATCTTGAGCGTCTTATCCTTCGAACTGACCTTTTCATGAAGCATCGGCGCCCCAGACGGATCGACGATTCGATCCCCGCTGCCCTGAAGGATGAACAACGGCAGGGTGATCTTCGCCGCCTCTTCGGTAACGCGCAGCATGGCGCGCAGCATTTCAGAGGAAAGCCGGGCGGGCATCTTACCGTGAAATACCTGCGGGTCGGCATTGTAGGTATCCACCACAGATTTGTCATGCGAAAGGTAGGATGTATCCAAGCCGATAAGTCCCATCTTCGGCGCGATGACCGAGAGCGCTTTCCCCAGCGTGATGGTCAACGGTGAAATATTATCGGGAACCTTGACGGCTGGCGCAGAAATGACCGCGCCTTTGAAATCTGCCTGACGGTCAAGCAGGTGGAAGGAGGTGATCAATCCGCCCATACTGTGCCCATAAATGAAGATCGGCTTCTCAGGCTGCCACTCCGAAACCATTTTGTAATACGCGACCAGCGGCTCGGTGAAGTCCTCGAAGCGGGCAACCATCTCCCGCTCGCCGCCTGATTTGCCATGCCCGATGTGATCCAACCCATAGACAGCGTAACCGCGCAGCACAAAGTAATCGACCAGATTTGTGTAGCGTCCGCAGTATTCGCCCACCCCATGAGCTAGAAACAGGACAGCCTTTACATCCCCATCTGGCAGCCAGCCCTGGTAATAAATGTTCAAGCCGCGTACGCTTTTGAAAGTTCCTTCTGTATGCTTCATAACTTCTCCTTTTGATGAGTTTCAAATCTCGAGTTCATTGCGCCAGTTTTCGCATCTCAACGCCCACAGAATTTGGGTATCGAACCCGGGCAAATCATCATATTGATGGTGACGCTTCCCCAGGCGCTCGAAGCCAAGTTTTGCAAGCACCCTGTTGGAGGCGGGGTTTTCGGGATGTGTCTCGACAACCACCCGCCCCGCGCCTAATTCTCCAAACGCCCAGCGCAAAAGCGCCCCTGTAATTTCGGAGGCAAATCCCAGCCTTTGATGTTCAGGCAGAACAAACCACGAAAGTTCAAAGCCTGGCTCATCGACGAGCGTGTTCCCTGTCAACCCTGCGGTGCCGATAACTTGCAGCGTATCCTTCCTCAGCAGAACGCCAGACCATCTGTTTTCCGTCCCCCAATCCTCGCGCCACTCCCGAATCACTTCCGCGACCTTTTCTGGATTCCAGGCTTCCCCGAGATAACGCATCATATCGGGATCACAGAATACCCGTTCCAGATCAGGCTGATCTTCCGCTTCGGGACGACGCAAAATCAGCCGCTTCGATTCGAGCAGAATTTCTCCCGTGTTTGCGTGTTGTAATTCTGACGGCGACAAAAATGCTCCGCGTTTATTGGAATTCTTCGAAACCTGCAATTATTATGCGGTTGACAGCCGCCTTTCGAACGGCTGTCAACTCTGTCATATAAACTCAAGACTTCCCCGCTGTGTATTTTTGAAATCAATTACTCTGCCGCGCTTTCCTCGTTGCGGAAAGTCAACGTACGATCCGAGTCGTGCCCCAGATGGAAGTACCCGACAAATTCCTGTCCATTCGCCCAGGCGACGTAGGTATAGTCGCCCGCCGGCACTTTAACCTTCAAGAATCCACTGACAGGATATTCGTAGATCACGCTAACGCCGTCTCTTGTAACGCCCTGCAAAGAAACATAAATTTCCTTGCTGCTGGATTTATTGACCAGCCTGACCGCGCCGTACGGCGTCCCTTCGGGGACAGTTCCATAGGAAAGCGGTTCGAGTTCGGTTGCTGGCGCGACCATAATCGGATAGGTGGTCGTATAGTACTGTCCGCTCGAAGCGGGGATGTAAATCAACTGCCCGACGTACAGGTAATTGATATTCCAAATCTGCGGGTTGGCAGCCCACAACTGGTTGATGCTCAACCCATAGCGGCTGGCAATGGCAGAGAAGGTATCTCCATATTGGACAATGTATGTGCCCCCGCTGGAATTCGTCACGGGCGCGGGGGACGCCTGATAATAGTTATAAGTATTGTAAGTGTTGTAATTGTACATGTCGCTGGAAACAAGGGTACTGCTGGCGGCGCCGCTGCTTGTGTAATTGACGCCGGGCAGGGTCAGCGTTTGTCCAGCCTTCAACGGGTCGGCAACTCCGGGGTTGGCTGTGGTGATGGCTGAAACAGTGGTTCCACATCGCGCCGCAATCGAACTGAGCGTGTCGCCCGCGTCCACAATGTATGTGCCGCCGCACACGCCTCCCGCCTGGACGCCGACTGGAGCGGCAAGCAAAGCCAGTAAAAACAAGGCAAGGACTGAAACTTGGGCAAAGGCTTTAGAAGACATCACGTACCTCCTTGAAAAAACGAACAACCTGACTTTATGATATGCCGAAAAGCGGCAAAATACAATCCTACTCGTTGGTCATCAACTTGACGTAAATCTCCTCCAGCGCCGATTCGCGCATGGATAAATCCACCAGAGTCCAGCGGTTTGCCGAGACGGTTTCGAGCATTTGGGCGATGGCGTCCACGTCGTCGGCGCGGAAGATGTAGTGACCGTTGAGCATTTCGTAATCCAATTTTTGGTCGGTGTGAAAAATAATCTGGTATTCGCGTTTGCCCAGCCGCGCGCGGATGGCGTCCATCGTGTCGAAGACCAGCAGGTCGCCGTTCTTGATGATGCCCACGCGGTCGCAGATGGTTTCGACGTGAAAGAGGTTGTGCGCGCTGAGCAGGATAGTCTTGCCTTCGCGCTTGAGGGTTCGCAGGTAGTTGATGATGAAGAATGAGGTCAGCGGGTCGAGTCCCGAATTGGGTTCGTCCAAAATCAGCAACTCAGGGTCGTGGAGCAGGGCGCGGGCAATGGCGGTCTTGCGTTTCATCCCTTTGGAAAATTCGCCCGTCAGTTGGTTCTTATGCGGCAGGTCGAGAGAATCAAGCAACTGGTCAATGCGCTGCTGCGCCTTCTGGCGCGGCATGTGATAAAGTTCGGAGAAAAACATCAGGTACTGCTGGGCGGTCATCGCCTCGTAAAGCGGACTTTCCTCGGGCAGGTAGCCGATTTGCCCCTTGACCTTCACGCCCTCTTTCTGGATGTCCCGTCCCATCACGCGGATGGTGCCCGAAGTGGGTTCAACCAGCCCCGCAATCATCTTCATCGTGGTGCTTTTCCCCGCCCCGTTGTGCCCAATGATTCCCACGATTTCACCTTCCCCGATTTTCAGGTTTAAGCTCTTGACAACCGTAGTATCATTGTAGCGTTTGCTGACGTTTGTAATTTCAATCATGGGTCAATTTTATCTTAAAATCAAAACCTTCGACCACGAAGGAGACAAAGGAACACAAAGGAAAGAAAAAAACTTTGTGACCCTTCGTGACCCTTTGTGGTTAAGAGAAAATTTCAATGAATCAAATCCTTGTTATTGCCTGGCGTGAAATCACCCGCTTGCGAAAGCGTTTTGGCGGCGGGGCGAGTCCTGTTGCCGTGTTGCTGCTCATGGGCGCGGTGGGACTTTCGGCATTTGCCCTGCGGGATACGGTCTCGCTGGGAAGCGGCTTGTACCGCGTGGGCGTTTCGGGCGATGTGCCTGTCATCGAAGACAGCCGTTTTTCGGTCATGGAAGTCGAAGCCGACGGGGGGCGGGCTTTGCTTGATTCCAAATCCATCGACGTGTGGATTGACGGCGCGGAGGTCATCTCGCGCCCCGATGACAAATCACAGTATGCAGTGCGGGCGTTGAAGCAGTACATGGAAAAGGCGGAGTTGATTCGGGTGGGCAATTCCTTCGCAGAGGAGGACGCGTTTCCGCTGCGGGTGGGGATCAACTACCTGAATCCGTACCAGCCTCCAGCGGAGAATCAACAGGAGGGCGGCGAAACCGTCGCCCCTGTGACCAAGCCCGAGGAGGTCATCATCCCCTCGCTCACGCCGCCGCCCGCCCCGTTCACCCAGGTTTTGGTCGCGCTCATTTACATCCTGCCGATTACCTTCATCAGCATTTTCTTCACCAGCAGTTTCATGGATGAGAAGGTCAATCGCCGCCTGACGATTCTGCTCTCGTCGCCGATTACGCCGTTTCAAATCATCCTCGGCAAAATGCTGCCCTACGCGGTGTTCTCGCTTGCCACCACCGCGCTGATTGCGGTTCTGACGAAGGGCGACGTGGCGCTGGCGCTGGCGATTTTTGCGCCGACGACAATGTTCATCTTTGCCATCTATTTGATGGTTCCGCTTTTTTATCGCACGTTCAAAGACACCACGTTTATTGCCATGCTGGTTACCACGCTGACGACGGCGTATCTTGTGTTCCCCGCGATGTTTACGAATGTGAATGATTTGGCGTATATCTCGCCGCTGGCGCTGGCGGTGAAGATGTACCGCAATGAGCCGTTCGGCTGGCGGGAGTATCTTTTCCCGTCCGTGCCGATGTCGGCGATTTTTGGCTTTGCGATGTTTGCGGGCACGCGCCTGTTGAACGAGGAATTTTTGATGGGCTACAAACCCATCACGCGCAAGGCGGCGGACGCGATTTACCTGATGATGGCGCACGCGCACCCGTACCTGTCTGTGCCGCTGTGGAGCCTGCTGGTCATCCCCATCGTGTATTTGACTCAGGTGGTCTTTTTGGCGTTTGCCACCAACCTGCCCGTCGGGTTGATCCTCGGCGCGGTGCTGATTGCTTCCGCATTCATCGAAGAGGCAGTCAAGTCGGTGGGGATTGTCGTGCTGGCAGAGCGCAAGGTTGTGACCCGTTTCCGCGACATCCTTTTACTTTCGGCGCTCTCCGCGCTGGGATTTTTGGTCGGCGAAAAATTGCTGTTGCTGATTTCGATTACGGTGGTCTCTCAGGCTTCGGTGTCGAGCGCGTTGTTCGGGTCGGGCTTACTCCTGCTGATTCCGCTGGCGGCTCATTTTATCTTCACGGCGATTGTCTCGCTGCTGGCGGCGAAAACCAAAATGCCTTACATGCTGGCGTTGGTCATCGGCACGGTGGCGCATTTCATTTACAACTGGACTTTGATGGGAGGCGGTCTATGAGTCCGTTTTGGGCGGTTGTCAAAAAGGAACTGACTTCGGTCATCCGTGACCGAACCATCATCATCTCGCTGCTAATTCAACTTTTCATCGCTTCGTTCTCGTCGGCGCTGTTGTTGGGGATGCTCTCGCTCTACGACTCGGATACCATCATGCGCTTCAGCGGGGCGGGAATCAAAATCGGGATGGTCGGCGAAAGCCAGTTGTCGGCTTTTGTCCGCCAGCGCGGGCTGACCGTTGTCCCGTTTGATTCGCTCGAAGAAGCCGAAGCGGTCTTCTTTCAAAACGGCGTCAGCGCGATTTTCGTCATCCCCGAAGGAATCGCGGACACGACCGAAATTAAGTTGTACCTGCCTGACAACGAAGCGGTCAGTTCCATCATCCGCATGGTGGTGCAGGAGCCGCTCAAACAATTTGAAAATTACCTGCGCGAGCAAAACGGAATCGAAGTCCGCTATGAGGATTTGAAAGGCAAACCGTCCACTTCGTTCGAGTTCATTTATTCGGTGCTGCTGCCGATGCTGATGTTTTTCCCCGCCTTCGTCTCTGGCAGCATGTCGGTGGACTCGCTGACGGAGGAGGTCGAGAACAACACGTTGCAGACCCTACTTTCCGCGCCGCTTTCGCTCAACGCCATGATCTTAGCCAAAATCACCTCCTCGGTCATCATCGCCATTTTGCAGTGCATGGCGTGGCTTTCGCTGTTGCGCTTGAATGGAATCGCCTTCGAGAACACAGGCTGGATTTTGCTGCTGGCTTTGATTGTGGCGGGAATCACCTCGACAGCGGCGGTGTTGGGCGCGGTTCTGCTCAAAGACCGTGAACGCTCGCAGTTTATCTACTCCCTGTCCCTGCTGGCGGCGACTGCCATCAGCACCCTGCTGAATGCCTCACCCATCACAACCATGTCACGGCTGGCGGTTGGCGATTCCTACACCAGCGGCTGGAATGTGGCGGTCTTCGCCGTGTTTTTGGCAGGACTGTATCTTCTGCTATGGAAGACATCCAGAAGACTGGCGGGGTAATAAGCCCTATTCGCTTTTTGTCTTCGACAACTTGATAACCACGTCTGTGGGTAGCGCAAGTTTGGCTTCGATTTCCACCGCTTTGATAATTCCCACGGGCACGGGACAGGCAGCATGAGTACAGAACTTATGTCCCGCCTCGTGAATTTTTGGCATGGCGCGTTTGAAAGAAATTTCCTGATACGGGCTGACTTCGGTCAGTTCAGCGCCCATTTTTTGAATGGCATTACATTCGCTGGTGATATGAAGTTTACATACGTTCCCATCCATCACCGCTTCGACTGTGGTATTGAATCCGCAATTACCTGCAAAGATTTCCGCTGTTGACATACAACACTCCTAAAGAAATTTTTCGTACTGGGAATTTTATCAAACTTCTTGCGCCAAATCATCCTCTCCATTCAAATCCACTTTGCGCGTGGTGTAACTATCGTAGTCTGGGACAAGGCGGTCATACTCGCCATCCATCAACGGGGATGAAATCATGAAGTCTGCCGAAGCGCGATTGCAGGCGATTGGGATATTCCAGACCACCGCCATCCGCAGCAGCGCTTTTACGTCGGGATCATGAGGCTGCGGTTCCAGCGGATCCCAAAAGAAAATGAGGAAGTCGATCTCGTTTTCGACGATTTTTGCGCCAATCTGCTGGTCACCGCCGAGGGGACCGCTCTTGAGTCTTTCGATTTCGAAACCAAGTTCCTCCACCAAAATTTTCCCTGTTGTGCCTGTTGCAAATACCCGGTGATGGGCAAGCAGGTCGCGATTGAATTTTGCCCATTCGACCAGGTCCCGTTTTTTATTATCATGCGCTACGAGGGCGATTTTCTTATCATGTTCCATCGGAACTTTTTTATGCGTCATCCATACTCCTTTTTGAATATTTCACGCTCATTCCTTATCCGCCCAGCGCATACGCAGCAATCGAAAATGCATTTGCCACATTGAACGAACGTTTTTGTCCGCGCATGGGAATGTAAAGGATATGGTCGGCAAGGTCGAGTAGTTCGGGATCGACGCCCGTCACTTCATTGCCAACGACCAAAACAAGGGGGGCGTCGATTGGGAGGTTGGCAAATCGAGATAGCGGCATTGCCCGTTCATCCTCCTCCAGAGCAACAACCTTCCACCCCTCCAATTTCAAGCCTTTTACCAGGTTCACCGCATCGTTATGCTGCGACCAGGCGACATGTTCCTCCGCTCCGAGCGAAGTCTTTTTCACCGCAGGCATCTCAGGCGTGGGCGTGATTCCACATAAATAGGCATGTTGGAATCCAAACCCATCCGCCGAACGCAAAATCGAGCCGACATTCCACGCCGAGCGGATATTGTCCATCAACGCTGCCTTGATCAAGCCCTTGCCCGTGTCTTCCTTCTTGTTCTTTACCTCCCCATCCATCCCCTTTTTCAGCACAACACGCGTTTCCCCCAAACACAACGGACAACGCACGCCAAAGGGATGCCCCTCGATCAACGGATAGCGGAGGCGACAACTTAGGCAGACTCGAATCTCAAAAAACGATGCGGACATGCGGCAATTATAAAAGATTTACGTCGAACTGCTGAAATTGCAAGTATATAACGCCGAATCAATAATGGATATTACGCCTGTTCCCCATCCCACCACTTGGACAGGCGTCCGCCCGAACGTTTGGGCTGGTCGGTGTAATGTGAGACATCGTTGAACAACATCAATCTTGCGCGAACAGGGTCTTTGAAATCGAGCGCGTTCAAACAGGCAGGGGACTGGTCGAGGCGGTCACGGTAGCCGCGCGCATCGAATCCAAGCAGGCTGCTGATGAGCAGGCGCAGGGTGGCTTTGTGCGAGACGACCATCACATTCTGTCCGCGATGTTCCAACACGATTTCGCGGATGACAGGCAGGGCGCGCGCAATCACGTTGACGCCAGCCTCGCCGCCTTCTGGCGCAAATGTGAACGGGTCTTCCTCCCAGGCGGCGTACTCGTCGGGGAATTGCGTTTCGACATCGGCGCGGCGCATCCCCTCCCAATGTCCGTGATGGATTTCGCGCAAGCCGTCGCGGTGGATTAAATCAAGTTTATGCGGGGTTGCCAAAATGGACGCAGTTTGAATCGTGCGGGTCATCGGGCTGCAATACACCGCCGCAATCGGGTCATCTGCCAATCGTTCAGCCAGTTGCGCGGCTTGAAGTTTCCCTTCATCCGAAAGGTGAACATCCACCGCGCCTGCAAAACGGTCTTCGGCGCTGAGTTGGGTCGCACCGTGGCGGACGAGATAAATGCGGGTTGTTTTTTGTTCGGACATCGTTTGTTCTCCCATTAAAAAATTAACCACAAAGTGTCACAAAGGAAATCCTTGGTTTTTCCTTCGTGACACTTTGTCTCCTTTGTGGTTGAAGAGGGCGAAATTATTTGGCTGGCGCTATACCGAGGTTATGTTCCAGATGAGCGATGAACCATGTTACCACAGTCAGCGTGACACCTTTGCGCGCGCCGAACATCAACTTGCGTTCCACCGCATCCAGCGGAAAGGCATCCACGATAACCGTACCGCCATCCCCATCCGCGCGGACTTTACACGAGAGTTCGGTGCGCTCGCCGAGGGTTTGTCCCAAAATGACTTTGGGGAAGCGGGCTGTCAATTTGAATTGTTCTGGTGCAGAGGAAATAATTTTCCCTTGCAGTTTTTCAGTGGCTTTCAACGCCGCCTGAAAAATACTTGCGGCATCTTTGGGATAATTCTTTTCCTGATGTTGTTCGAATGGCATACGACCTCACTTTTTTATGATAAAAAGATTCAACCACAAAGGAGACAAAGGGTCACAAAGGAAAACCAAATACCCCTTTGTGTACCTTTGTGACCCTTTGTGGTTAAAAGGCTGTTTCAAGTCTTTCAAAGCGGACTTGCTTGAAAAGCGCCTCAATCAACGGGCGGGCGCCGACTTCGGTTCCACTCAGGCTGGCGGTGGCGGCTCCACTGGCAACACCCCAGCCCAAAGCCTCTTTCAGCGGGCTTCCCTGAGCCAACGCCCAGACCAGCCCCCCCACCATTGAGTCACCTGCGCCGATGGGATTCTTTTCCTGAATCTTCGGGCTGTGAGTCAGCCAGGTTTGTTCGGCGGTGTGGAGCAGAGCGCCGTCCTTGCCCATCGAGACGACCACGTTCTGCGCGCCCATCTTGCGAAGTTCAGCGGCAGCGGCGGAAATTTCGGCAGGCGTATTCACTGGCAAATTAGTCAGCGCATGAAGTTCTTCCGCATTCGGCTTGACGAGGAAAGGATTTTCGCCACAACCGATTCGCAGGGACTC
>Ga0172367_10003018_pt1 | contig 22383 bp, 19 predicted proteins | sample Lak10m_FD_114542 | JGI IMG/M metagenome (GOLD analysis project Ga0172367, IMG submission 114542) | Freshwater microbial communities from Kabuno Bay, South-Kivu, Congo - kab_022012_10m | ecosystem: Environmental > Aquatic > Freshwater > Lake | place: Democratic Republic of the Congo: South-Kivu... | reverse complement strand
TTAAAGTGGGCACAAACCTTTCACGCATCACCCTTGTTGGTTCGCCCAGTGATTATGGGATAGCACACCTGACCCTCGACGAGCTTGAGCGTTTCGCCGCCCTTGTCGCCGCCGCCGAGCGCGAAGCCTGCGCGGCGCTGTGCGAAGCGCGTTACATGGGCGACCTAACGCGCGAAGACATGGAGGCTAGACGCTGCGCGGAGGCTATCCGCGCAAGGGGAAAGGAATGATTGACCCACGCTTACATTTGCGCATGGCCATCTCTGATATGTATGCCGAGATGAACTCTCTGATGCGCCGTGACTTGCGCCTTGCCACGGGGGTAAGACAAGCCCGTATCAGTGCGAGGCGTATAAAGGTACAGCTAGATATGATCAACGAAAAATTTGATGATCTGGTAGTATTTATAAACAAAACGGAGGAAAAGGATCTCTGATATGCGGGTCAAGTGGTCGTTCAGCGGGCTAAAGGATTACGTAAACTGCCCACGTCAGTACCATGAGGTGAAACTGCTTGGTAATTACACTAAGTCAGTAACGTCTCAGATGAAGTACGGCACCGACGTACACAAGGCGCTGGAGGACTATGCACGGGATGGAACAGAACTGCCTGAGTTCTACAAACGGTTCCAGCCCATGGCTGATGCGCTATTAGATATCGACGGGGACCGCTATCTTGAGTTCAAGATGGCGCTGACTGAAGACCGGCTACCGTGTTCGTTCGACGCCCCGAACTATTGGGTGCGGGGTATCGTGGACTTCATGGTGATCAGCGGTGACACAGCGCACATCGTGGACTACAAGACTGGCAGTGCGAAGTACCCGGACACCAAGCAGTTGAAACTGATGGCTCTTATGGCATTTGCTTACATGCCGGGAATCGAGCGCGTAAAAGCGGCGTTACTGTTCGTAGCACACAATGTGTTTATCAATGAAGAGTATAGGAGAGATGAAATAGACAAGCTCTGGGAGTCATTCACACCTGACCTCCTGCGCTTGCAGTCGTCTACCGATACGGGGCACTGGCCGCCGAACCCGACGCCCTTGTGCGGATGGTGTCCAGTCGTGACATGTCAGCATCATAGATCGAGATAGGAGATAAGATGCCCTACGTCAACAAACCTAGGCCATACAAGAAGGAGTACCAGCAGCAGCTGGAACGCGGGGAAGACGAACGACGGAACGAACGAGCGCGTGCTCGGTATAAGTGGGACAAGGATAACGGTAAGAAGTCCCGCAAGGGTAAAGATATCGCCCATGTTAAGGCGTTATCCAAGGGCGGAAAGAACGAAGACGGCGTTAAACTACAGCCGCCAAGCAAGAACCGGTCGTTCAAGCGGAACGCAGACCGGTCAATGAAGTAATACAGTAAGGTGAGTTATGAGGGTAGTACAGAACACAGCGTTGCAGATGACGCTGCCTGCAGGCGTTGCCGATGAAGTACTGAAGTACGTCGAGCGCGCTGAGTGCGTACGCGAGAGTGAGCGCAAGAAAGAACTAGTCGTCTACTGGGGCTACGATGAGTCGTCTACGCTGACGACGGTGCTGGACTGGTATAAGCCGTCACAGGCTGTGCCTGACACCGTATCTCCTATGCTGCGGGACTACAACTGGCCGGGGATCTACAAGCCGTTCGACCACCAGAAGACGACAGCGTCGTTTCTGAGCCTGCGCCAGAGAGCGTTCTGCTTCAACGAAGCAGGTACAGGTAAGACATCAGCGGCGATCTGGGCTGCCGACTACCTGATGAACATCGGCAAGATCAAGCGTGTGTTGATCATCTGCCCATTGACCATCATGCGCACTGCGTGGCTGGCGGATATCTTCAAGACCGCTATGCATCGGACTGCTGCCGTAGCGCACGGGCCTAAAACTGCACGTGAGAAGGTCATCGAGAGTGATTACGAATTCGTGATCATAAACTTCGATGGTGTCTCTACTGTACAAAGTCAGATTCAGTCAGGCGGGTTTGACCTGATCATTGTCGATGAAGCGAACGCTTACAAGACAGTCACCACCAAGCGTTGGAAGACGCTAGCCAAACTGATCACAGCATCGACACACTTGTGGATGATGACGGGTACACCAGCCAGCCAGAGCCCGCTCGATGCCTATGGCTTAGCCAGACTGATCTCGCCCTCGCGCGTGCCTAAGTTCATGGGTGCGTGGCGGGACAAGGTGATGGTGCAGTACTCACGTTTCAGGTGGGAGCCAAAGCAGACCGCCAAGAACGACGTGCATAACGCGCTGCAGCCAGCCATCAGATTCACGAAGAAAGAATGTCTGGACCTGCCTGATGTGATGTATCAGACAAGGCTTGTGCCGCTGAGTCCGCAGGTAGGCCACTTCTATAAACAACTTAAAAACCAGCTTCTGATCGAGGCAGCTGGCGAACAGATCAGCGCCGTCAATGCAGCGGCAGCGATGAACAAGCTGCTCCAGATATCAGGTGGCGCGGTATACACCGACGAGAGGGACGTGGTGGAGTTCGACATCTCTCCGCGTCTTGCTGCCCTCAAAGAAGCACTTGAAGAAACAATTCGTAAAGTTGTAGTATTCGTACCGTTCGTACACACAATAGATATAGTCGCAGAATACCTGACGAAAGAAGGGTACAGTAATGAAGTCATACGAGGCGATGTCAGTGCAAACCAAAGAGCAAACATCATTCAGAGATTTCAGTCGCAGTCAGATCCTAGAGTTCTAGTAGTTCAACCTCAGTCAGCATCGCACGGCGTCACATTGACGGCTGCGGATACGATAGTGTTTTGGAGTCCAGTGCTTTCAGTTGAAACGTACATGCAGTGTGTTGCCCGTATCGACCGCGTGGGTCAGCAGCACAAGATGACAGTCGTACATCTACAAGGGAGTGAAGTTGAGAAGAAAGTTTACGCTATGTTGCAAGGCAAAATAGACAGTCATTTGAAGTTGGTTGACCTGTACAAGCAGGAGTTAGAGGAATGAGAAATGAGTGTAGACGTGGAGCAATTAGTCGAGGTATATCTAAACATTCGGGGGGAACGAGAGCGAATCCTGCGTGATTACGAAGCGCAGGACAGAGCCCTGAAGGAAGACCTGTCTACGGTCGAGGGCATGATGCTGGATATCTGCAAGCAAGTGAATGCAGACAGTATCCGTACGCAGCACGGCACTGTGATCCGTAAAACCAATGAGCGGTTCTATTGCCAAGACTGGGACAACTTCCGTAAGTTCGTCCTTGAGAACGAAGCAGTCGAGTTGTTGGAACGGCGCATTCATCAAGGCAATTTCAAACAGTTTATGGAAGAGCATGAGGGCGACGGTCTGCCGCCCGGCGTAAATGTGATGCGCGAGTTTGCCATCAGTGTTCGTAAGAAAAGCTAGGAGCTAGTTAAAATGAGTAATGATCTGATTCTCTCAATCAAAAACCGTCTGGCCGAGATCGGTGGCGGCATCGATGACGATACCCGTGCTGTAGCAGGCGGCGGTGGCGGCATCAAGCGCATCTCGATTAAGGGCGGCGTGTTCCGTAAGTACGTAGGTGGTAAGGAAGTAGCGGCCATCGAAGACCGGCACATGCAGGTGATCTTCGTGAAGATGGCGCACAACCCATCTCGTACGTACTACGCGCAGGGTTATCAGGAAGGCGCACGAGTCTCTCCGGCATGCTGGAGTGCTGACAGCAAGACACCGGACCCGGAAGTTAAGACGCCACAAGCATCGTCCTGTGACCGCTGCCCGCAGAGCATTAAGGGTTCTGGCCAAAGCGGCACCGGCACGGCGTGCCGTCTGCAATGGCGTACGGCTGTTGTTCTGCCCAACGATATGGGCGGCGACGTTATGCAGCTGGTTCTGCCGCCGACCTCGTGCTTCGGTGAGGGCGAGTCTGGGCGCTTGCCGTTCCGCCCCTACATCCAGTATCTGGCAAACAACGACATCAGTGCTGGGCGCGTTGTGACCCGCATGCAGTTCGATACCAAGAGTCCAGTACCCCGCGTGCTGTTTAGCGCCGTGGCTCCCGTTGAGATGGAAGACACACAGACCATCGTTCAGCAGGGCAAGTCGGCAGCAGCTGAGGCCGCTATCAAGTTGACCGTGTATCAGGCCGACGAACCGGTGCGTAGTGCGCGCACAGTGCCCGCAGAGTCTCAGATGGAACTGCCGTTCGATGAAGCGGCAACTGAAGTCGAAGAAGCGGAACTTGAGCCGGTTAAGCGTAGCGTTAAGAAGGAAGCGACTACGGATGCAGCTGATGTCCCAGACATCATTGCTAAGTGGTCCAAGAAGGGTTAACCATGCCACGGCCATATGGGGAAAAGCTGCTCCGTATCTTGGAAGCAGCCGATGGATCAAAACTTGGCCAGAAGCTGGGGCGTGCCTGCATGGAAGCGAACATACCGATGTCCTATGCGGCAGAGGCGCTGGAAGTGACCCGGCTGACGATTGATGGTTGGTTCAAAGGCAAGTCAGAGATACGGATAAATACGCGCCCAAGAGTAGAGGCGTTCATCGCGCTAATCCAAGACGATCTACAAAAAGGTCGGCTACCGGCTCAGAGCATAAGCGACGCAAGAGCGTATATCTCTGACGTTATGGGATAGTGCAAACCACTTAGCGCAGGCGGGGCCTTCCCCGCCTTTTTTATCTGTGTGGACATGAAAGAACTATTCTACGGCAAGGCCCTGCCCAAGCAGGGTCGGTACTGTCTGGTGCTCATTGATCGCAATGAGAAGGTATTCACTAAGTGGGCAGAGTCACTGTCCGAACTGATAGAACTAGCTGATCACTATGATGCGGCTGGGTACAACACATTTGTGGCGATGCATAGTTTCAGTGGGCATAGTCGTATCGCCGCCGAAGCTGTGTTTGCCAAATCATTTTTCTTAGATCTTGATGTCGGTGCCAGCACCGAGAAGAAAAAGAAGTATGAATCTCAGTACGCCGCACTGGAGGCGCTGGGCAACTTCGTTGAATCCCAAGGTCTACCGCCGCCAGTCGTAGTCAATTCTGGGCGCGGCGTACACGCATACTGGCTATTTGACGAGGACATACCGTCTGAGGCGTGGGTGGTCTACGCCCGCCTGTTCAAGCGGCTGTGCGAGAAGCACATACTGATCGACCGTGCTGTGTCGGCAGACAGGGCGCGCGTGCTGCGCTTCGTTGGTACTCACAACTACAAGGGTGAGACCCCCCTGCCCACGGGGTTCTTCACGGACAACATCTACGAGTACAGCTTCGACGCCTTCAAGGAGTTCCTCGGTGCGCCGGACGACGAGCCGTCTGATGAGATGGCGCACATTCTGGCCACGGTCCAGAAAGGGCTGGATGAAGATACCGACAAGATCGCGCGCATTGACACGAACTTTGAATCTGTGTTCGCCGTCTTAGCGCAGAAGAGCCTAGACAACGAAGGTGGTTGCCCGCAGGTGGACTACATGCTGCGCAACGCCAGCACCCTGTCTGAGCCTATGTGGCGCGCTGGGCTGTCCCTCGCGAGGGCCTGCATAGACTGGGAAGAGTCCATCCAAGCTATGTCGGCCACGCATCCGGGCTACTCCCCCGAGAAGACGATTGAGAAGGCCAACCTCACGGTGGGTAGCGACGGTCCTCATCCGTACAAGTGCTCAACGATAGACGACATAGCAGATGAGGATCTCTGCAGCGGCTGCGTATTCCGAGGCAAGATCACAAGCCCGATCCAACTTGCCAAGCGGCTCAAAGTCCTGCAACTGCCGGATGAGCTTGAAGAAGAGACCGCAGAAAGTGAGGGCAGTTCCGGTGATCCGTCTACCCCTGTCTGGCATACCTATCCGACAGAACTTGAACCGTACTTACGTGGACCTAATGGTGGTGTCTGGTACAAGCCCCCATCTAAAAAGGGTAAGGATGGGCAGTGGATGCCGCAGGACGAGATACAGATCCTTCCGTACAGCCTGTATCCCATCAGGAGAATGTTTGGCGGAAGAGACGGTGAAGTTCACGTATTCCAATACTCGATGGTCCATGACGGTATCAGGACGTTCACAGTCAGTGGCGCAGATACTTCTTCCATGGATAGGTTCAAGACGTGCATGGCCAGAAATGGCGTCGTCATCGAGAACGGCTTAGAACTAGCCGTGCTGGGCTACGTCAAGAAGTGGGTGATGTATATGCAGAACTGGAAACGCGCTGAAGATACACGGTCGCAGATGGGCTGGACGAAAGGCAACAAGAGCTTTGTCATCGGGAGTACTGAGTACCACCCGAACGGCGTAACAACGGCTACCGCTGCGTCCTCTCTGGTCGATACGCTAGGCAAACTCTTGACTAAGATTGGCTCATTGGACAAGTGGAAGGCCGCCGCTAACAAACTGGATAAACCGCACTATGAGGTCCATGCCTTTGCTCTAATGTGCGGATTCGGCTCCCCCTTGCTGCGACTGACCGCGCGTAACGGCGGTGTTGTAGGTTTGATAGGGTCCACTGGCGCTGGTAAATCAGGCGCGCTGTACGCATGCGGGAGTATCTGGGGTGACCCATTCAATCTAGGGCGGGCTGGAGCGAAAGACTCAGCGACGATGAACGGCCTGACGCAGTGGATGATGGGCCTCAAGAATATACCTATGACGTTGGATGAAACGTCGAACTACAAGCCCGAAGACGTATCGAACATCACGTACAAAGCCACGCAGGGCCAAGGCAAGATCAGAGCACAGGCGTCTACGAACGATATACGTGAGATTGAATTCGAGGCTTCGCTTATCACCATCGTGACCGCAAACCAGTCCATGGTGGATAAGCTGACAAAGTTCAAAGCAAACCCAGACGGTGAACTCGCCCGCTATTTGGAGTTCAACATTGTTAAACCGCCGACGTTGGACAACGTAGAAGGTGAAAGCATATTCCAAACCTTCAGAATGAATTACGGCCACGCTGGTCCGTTGTATGTGCAGTACCTGCTGGATAAGGGTGATGACTACGCGGCCAGTAAGTATAAGAAGTGGGCAGATAAGTTCTACGATGCGGTAGGGCAGGGTACCGAGGTTAGATTCTACGAGAGCACAGTGGCAACTGGATTTGCCGGGGCTGAGTTGGCAAAAGAGATCGATCTGCTTGACTGGGATCTGGATCGGATATTCGCCGTAATCGTCTCGCACATCATCAAGAATAAGGAAGGCGCTGTTTCGTTCACCGATTACGACGAGATATTGGGCACGTTCCAGAACGAGCACCAAGGCAGCACGCTGGTGCTGAACAGCGACAAGGTCATACGCGAACCCAGAACCACGAGCGTCATAGCCCGAATCGTTGTAGACGAGGGGACTTACTATGTGGCACGCAGTGCGCTGAGAAAACATCTGTCCGAGATGCAGATCAGCGAGAAGGTTTTTATACAGTACATGGAGTCTAAAAAAATACTCATATACAAAGGCAGGATGCGCCTCACCAGCGGATGGCCCGGTATGAGTGCCGCCATGTCAGCAGTGTATGTCTACGGCTTCCGAGTGGCGCTACCGAAAGAACTCTTCGATGACAACGGAGATTGACTACACCACGGGGGAACCAGTCTGGGTGTTCCCCTTTGAGAGCATGTCCGTGGGCGATAGCTTTTTTATACCTACGCTCAAGACAGCCAATATGCTCTACGTAGTAGATACGCGCGCTAAGGAAGCCAAGATACGGGTAAAGGCGTTCGTCACCGTCTACGACGGGATCTTAGGCGTTAGAGTCTGGCGGACTGGGTGATCAGTTCCGCCAGCTATTTACTGTATCAGTGATGTTCTTCATCTCGATATCGCGCAGTTCGCCAAGCGCCTCCAGCTGATCACGCTTCATATACTGAGGCATGTCAGATTCCCGCACCCTGTTCATGGCTGCTTGGACGTCGCGTAGCCGACGATTACTCTGCTTGTCGTAGTAATCAACGATCAACTGGGCGTTGGGGTTCCGCTCAAGGTAGGCGCGCATCTGCTCAGGGCGGCCTTCAAACGCATCAAGGCGCTGCTTGTATTCCCCGATGAGGCGACGGGTGTCCTGATACTCCCGAGCGTCATAGCTTGTGTTCACCCCGATGAAGGACGAGACAATCGGCACCATCTGCTTCAAGTCTAGTTCGCTGGAGCCAGCAGCCACACTACCAAGTCCTGTGGCGCTAGAAAGGATGCGTCCAATGCCATCCAGATAACTATTAACGAAGAAGTGCAGCGTCTTGGGACTGATGATGACCTCACCCGTAGCGCCGGGGAGTTCTGCCAACCAAGAGGTAGCGGTGGTGTATATCTCCGGTAGCCGCTCACCGCCCGTGTACGGGTCACTGTACTGGTTCATGCGATTGACGTAGATCTCCTTACCGAATGCATTTACGTTCAGAGCGTATTCCATCAAGGGGCGTACGACAGACGGCATGACCGAGTTAACAAAAAACGCGGTCGGGTGGTCAAACGGGCTGTACTGCGGAGACGGGATCGGTACTGCAGAATCCATGGCAATTGGAACCAGATTGGAAGCCGCTTCCAAAATGCTCTGGCCGCCAGAGGCCACAGAGGCAAGCTGAGCGCCGGTCGCTCCGAACATACCAAAGCCGAAGCCCCACGGCACGTTCAGATAGTCCATGCCCTCGATGTTCACGGGGATGCGCGCGTTACGCTGCCAGATGTCCATGTTGTCCATGAGCACTTTATTCCGGCCCATAGAGTCGTTCTCAGACATCATCAGCGCCATGTTGTATAGCGCCACGCCCATTCCCATAATGCCCATGGCAATCAAGCGAGCATTCTTCTGCTCTTGCTCAAAGTTCTTTCTATACGCAGCGATGCGCTGAGCAACTTCCGCTTCGTCTTTAGCACCACCGGTGAATACTTCTCTTGGCACGCTGGCGAGACGTTCATCCACGTTCTGGAACGCAGGTGCAAACGAATCCCAAAACCTTGTGGCACCGGTGATGGCACTACGCGAAAACATGAACAGCGCGCCCATCTCTCGTCCGTATTTGCCAACCTCCGAGTAGTTGAACAGCCCACGTACGTACTGGGTGGCTTCCAGATTGGCTTTCGCCATCTCTTGCGGCGTCAGGTCGCGGCCCAGTTCAGCCTTCATACGCGCGACAATCTGGGGCTTGATTACGCCGTACCCCGCCGCACGTGAGGCCAGTTCAAACCCATCGTTCCATATGTCCAACGCGTCAGTTACGGACTTCCACGTAGTGGCAAACTTTTTCTTACCGACCTGAGCATCAACGGCGTCGGCCAAACCCTCTTGTAGTGTCCGCATATTCAAAGCGTCGCGGTATGTCACGAGGCCGCCATTGGACACGTAGTCATCCAGACTGGCATAGAACTCATCTGTCTTTGCCAGACGCTTGATCTCATCTAGATTGCCAGAAGAAAGCAGTCTCGCTACTTTGAATCCTTTCAGCAAGCCGCCATCTGCGACTTTCGAGGCTACGGTGGCTGCGTATTGGGCAGCGACTTTGGGGCCATACTTGGTGCCAACGAGCGGCCCGTTTGTGATTGCGTCACGGATATAGTTATACACAGGGAACGACGGGTTCCAGCGAGTGTGCATAGACGCGATAGTGCTTGTCAGCGAGCCGAGCCACGTAGCCCATGCTTGCGGTTCGTCTACAAATCCCTTGATCGCCTCGCGCATGTCTTCGGAATCGATCTTCCAAACTTCTACCGATCCGTCTGGCTTGTACAGGAAGAAGCGGTCCTTGTCCTTGTACGCCTCCAGCCCAGTCCTAAACCGTTCAGCAAAACTGATCGGCTCTACTACACGAGTAGCCGTAGTACCCATTTGGCCAAGACGAGCCGTCTCGGCAGCGATCTCAGTAATACCTTGTTTACCCGCTGCCCTGTTGTGGTCGGAAATGAGCCGCAGATATGGGTTATCGGCATCTGTGCTTCGGCCAGTACGGCGTTCTTCTGCTGTTAGTAGGTCACCGCTTAGGCGCGCTCCACCGTAGTAGTTCAGTTTATCTACGTCGTCGCCGTATTTAACACCCTTGCCTTTGAAGGGCATGTAGTTTGGGTTGCGTTGGAAGGCTATCCAGCTATCCAGTTGTGCCGGATGATAATTACCAGCCTTATTGAACTGGATAGTGGCATCTTTAATCTGCTTCAGCAGGCCATTTTCAGGATTAAAGAGCTGGCGGATCTCTTCGTTCTCTGCGGATTCCTTGGCGTAAAAAGCACGTATATCAGCGAGTTGCTCTTTGGTGTACGGCCCCGCTACGTTGTACAACGCAGAGTCCATGTCGAGCATAGCTTCATTTGGCTTACCCGCCGGTTGACCGTCAACGAGCCGAGCGGCTATGGGTTTTGCTATATCTGCATCAACAAGAGCTTCTAGTTCGTCGCGCAGTTTTGATGCTTCAGCAAGTGAAACACCGTTAGGTGCATCAGAATCACCGCCGATAACGCGGTTTACTATCTGCGTTCGCCGGATATCAGCTGCTTCAGAAAGAGGTACCTTGGTCAAAAACAGAAAACGCCGTACATCCCGTTCACTAGCACCGATAGAGAACATGTGCATACGAGCGAGCCACGTATCCTTATCAATGCCGTGCTTAGCGATGTACTTAGCAGCTGCAGAATCGATCTCGTTCGTGATAGGCCGCGAGGACATCAACTTCATGGCCGCATTCTGAGGAGCCGCTACGATGTAGTCGTACAGATTGTTATCGACTTCTGCCCTACGCAGATTCTCCTGTAGTTTTTTGGCTTTGACGTTCAGGTTCTGGAAGTTCTTAATAAACTTTTCTACACCACCTTTACCGGTTAGCGATTTCCAAACACCCGTAGCGTAGTTAGTAAATGTTTTATCACGTTGTGCTGTAGCGTCACGCATCACATTGGACGCTAGATCCCGTTCGATTTCTTCCAGCGTGCGCGGAGCCTCCTCAGCCTGCAGTCTTCTGGATAGCGCGGGGGTCGCGGCGTACGTCCTTACACCAATGCTAGGCTCGCGCTTGCTCAGATCTGTCACATATTCCTGACTCTTGCGCATAATACGAACGACATCTTCGTTCGTGTATTCCTTGACCCAACCCATCGAGCGGCCCACTGAGCGCATGAGCGACCGAATACGGGATACCAAGCCAGAGAACCCCGGCGGGGGTTTCATATAACCTTTTTCGCTGAATGCTCTGACGAGAGCTTCTTCTGTGCCGATACGGTAGACAGACTTTTTCCCGTAGTTCCGTGCGATATCTAGGAGATACTTACGCCCATCCGGGCTCTGCATTTCTTTAGCTATCCACTGATTAGCGGCACGCTTTACCTTTGGATTTGTATTGTACATACCATCCAAAGTCGCAGTCAGTTTTGTATAAAAACGGTTTCTGAATCCGTAGTGCCCGAGGGCTTCATGGAATAGCGTGGCTGTAGCATCCGAAGGAGTTGCCAATTCGCTGGCAACCATATAGACCCTGCCACCCTGATATACGCCTTGGACTTTTGCGGGCAGATCTACGCCGTGACGCTGGAGAAGTTCTTCTCGATTAGCAGCGACAATGATCTCGGGAGCGTTTTTCCATTTAGCCGTCTCTTTTGCTACTAGCCCTGAGACAGCCTCGCCCGTCATGCCTTGAGGTGGTGTTCCTTCAGCACGTGCATTAAGAGGGATTTCTCCCTCTACGGGCTTTTTTGCTACAGGAGGCGGCACCTCCTCTACCGCTGCGCGGATTGCCGCAAGCAATTCTTCCTTCGTCGCCTTCTTATTAACCTGCAATCCCAGTTCGGTAGCAAGTTTCCGCAGCTTGTCGGAGAAGAAGAGCGTGCCCGCACCGGCCCGCGTAATGACATCACGAGCTTCCAGCAGGGCAGAGAGCGGCGGTTCCGGCCTCGGCTCCGTCGCGGGCGCAGTTTCTGCAGCGGGCTTAGCAGCGGGTGGGGCTTTTTCGGCAAAGAAAGCCCGCGCGTTTTGGCGGTGTTTAGGTGTCTTCCAGTTATATGAAGACAACTGACTCTCAATAGTGCCACGGAAGATGCGGCCCCACTCCTCTGGCGGCGCAGCTTTTTCTACGAATACGGTGTCATTCGCATTGACCCGCGCGCTTTCCAGAATATCTTCAAGAGCTTCGTAATAATCTTTTGAAACGCGGTCTTTTTTGGCGCTAAGTGCGGCTTCCAGAGGCGTATAAATCCGCCCGACTTGTTCCTCGACAATAAAAGGCGCAGTTTCTGCAGCGGCCTTAGCAGCGGTTTCTGCAACAGGTACAACTTCCGCTTCCGGAATAACCGCAGCGGGCGCGGCGGGCGGGGTCTCTGGAACGGCTTCTGCAGCAGGTGCGGCTTCCGCTTCCGGAATAACGGCAGCGGGCGCGGCGGGCGGAGCTTGTGCGGCTTCCACTGCTCTCGCCTCAATGTCGGCCAGCTGGCGGGCAAGACGTTCATTTGCGGCAATCGACTGACGCAAATAATCAGCCACCATTACCCGGCTGGCAGTTCTCAACTTAGGAGGAAGCTCTCCGTCTAGTTCTTCAATGGCCTTACGGAGTTCTTTAGGCGTATCCTTCGCTTTTGCATAAACGGGATCGGATTCGTATTTCTCGAACAGCGACTTCGCTTTCTGCAGTGGAGTAGCCGCAGGCGTTCCGGGAACGACAGGTTCAGCAGGGAGCGGGGAGACAGCGGATTCAGCGGGAGCGCCAGCTTGCAGTCCCTGCTGCATTTGGAAATACGGACCCGGTTCTGTTGCAGCACCCTTATTCGTAAGAACCCAGTTGACTCCGTCAGACTCAATCAATCCGTCCTTTTTAAGACGATTGAGTGTAGCCACAGCACTAGGGTTGTCGCCCGTGATCTGAACGGCATTCAGGCGGGTAAAACGCCCGCCGCTTCCTTTGATAGCCGAAAACAGATTTGCGTAGTTATCACGCTCACGCGTAGCCGCCTCGACTTCACCCTCCCTCATAACGCGCCCACGACGCGTCGCTATCTCTTGCGCCCGCGATACAGGCGGCGCTGCTTCTGGAGCAATGGGCGAGATTTCTGCGGTAGACGGAGCAACTTCTGGGACGGGCGGAACAACTTCTGGAGCGGGCGGTACGGCTTCTGAGACAGGGCGCGGAGTAACGCCAAACATATCCCGTGCGGTCTTACCAATGAGCAGTGATCTGCCCAGCGCGTTGGGGTCTCGAAGCACAGCGCCTGCGAGTGCGTTTAGTCCTACACGTTGCCAGTCAATTGGCGCTTCGCCCATACCAGCTTGGACGCCAAGATCAACGCCACCAGCAATACCTGCACCTGCAGTTGCAGCGAGCGGTGCGGAAAACGGACTAGCTGGACGGAACGTCAATGCAGCGGGAAGAAGAGAACCGAGCGTAGTAGCAGTCGGGCTCTGCCTAGCCCCACGGGCCAGCGTCTCCGGATCGACGCCGAGTGTTTTAGCGAGTTCCGGGGCGCGCTCCAGCAACTCAGCCTGCCCTTTCCCGACGCCCAGTGCGGCGGCTGTAGAACCAAGAATGCCGGTAACAAGTGGAGCAATACCAAAAGTCGCAGGGGCCAAGGGTGCGCCAAGCGCAGCAGAAGGGCCGAACGCAGCCAGACCTGCAGCGGCGGGGACTGCACCAAGCCCAGCCATTTTAAGGAACTGCGAAATCGCACCGACTTGCTCTTCTTGAGGATATGTCTTGGCGATATGATCAACTACAGCTTGACGCGCCTGTTCTATTGGCAGGTCATCTGGAAATTCAGCAACGCCGCCGCCGGGAAGAGAAAGTTCATACGGCATAGTTTTATCTCAGGCCACGAGTCGCGGGGTCGTACGTAAGGCGTAGCCCGCTAGACCCAGATGCCCCACGACGAAGCGGTGCGGTGTACTGACTGATTATAACGTCTCTTTGCTCCAGCAGTCCTTGATAGAGCTTCGATTCATCAGAAGTCAAACCGCGCTCAGCCGCCGTAGCTTGAAGCCCCTGTAGTTGTTGCTGAATCATAGGCATGATTGGATCTTGCATCGCCGCTTCAACAGCGGCAAGCTCAGCTTTAGTAAGTTCAATATTGCCTTTGCCAGCTTCCGTAGCGGCTTTAATGGCAGCAGCACTGAGCGCCGTATTCTGTTCAGCCTCCGCATTGGCTTGAGCCAGCAAGATGTTCTGGTATGCATCTTCGCGCTTCTGATACAGATCTTGTGCTTGGTTGTACCGTGCGTAAGCAGACTCACTCTGATCCATACTAAGTTGAGAAGACGCACGCTCAAGTTCAAGGCGGCTATCGGCTAGCTTGTCTGCACGCTCAGCGATCTGCTCGTTAAGCGCCATTCTGTTCTTAGCGTACTCTGAACCGGCACCAGCAAGCGATCCAAAGAATGTAGCCCCCGGCTGCGAAGCACGCTCAGCCATACCAAATCCAAGCATGGCGTGCAGAAGCCTACCTTGGGAATCCGCGCGCTCATTAAGCGTAGCGCCGCGTTCTTCTAGTTTTTTGTCCTGCGCATCGAGCAATTCTCGCAGACCCTTGTATCGCTGCGCCGCCGCTTCCTCTTCTTTTGCCAGATCTGGCGGAGCAAGGCGCGCTTCTCTGGCAGCCGTGATAAGAGGATTGAAAAGACTCCCGAGCCCCGCCGCTGGTTCTTCTGCCGCAGGGGGAGGAGGGGGAGGAGGGAGAGGAAACGGTGCACCGCCCAGTCCGGGAATGGGGGCAGGGGGGCTGCTAGGCGCTGCAGGAGCAGCTTCAGAACTACCAAAAAACGCCCCTAGTGTTCCTAGAACGCCAAGCCCAGCGGCTGGAGCAGCTGCAGGAGCTGGCCCACGCGTGCGGTACGGCGTACCAGCTCCACTCAGTTGCCTCAAAGCAGCTTCCGCGAAGTCTGCACTACCAGTGCGGATGCCGCCGCGACCTGCAGTAGGAGCCCCATAGATTTGCGGACCACTTCTTCGGGCACGGGGATCGGATGGACCGCCGGTCTGAAACGCAACCACGCCGCCACCAGCCATCATTTGTTCTGGGGGTGCTGCGGGCTGTTGACCACCAATCGCTGCTTGGATCTGCTGCTGCATATCAGACATGACGTTGCCTGCGGCAGGTACGCCCATAGCGGCATTGGAAACACGATCTGCCATTGCCTTGATCGCAAGGGCATCAGCAAACGAGAGGAGGCCGGTCTGGGCGGCGGTTACTGCCTGCTGCTGGATCTGATCCGGGGGCATCCCTTCTACAGAAGCCAACCAACTACGGGCCGTATCACTCATCAAAGGGATCATAGTTTACTTCCCGCCAAGCAGACTTCCGACACCGTATCCAAGTCCTGCTATCTGACCAGCCATGCTACCCGGCGCTTGATATATCGTTTGCGTAGCATCAGTGAGCGGCGTGCCCCTGATAATATCAGACAAGAACCCGAGATTACGGTACGGGAAATTCTGACGTGCCGCGTATTCATCATACAGCGATCTGAGGTATTCAGATTCTACGCCACGAGCAGCTTCACCAGCGCGCATTTGAGCCTCGGTGATGCCCATACCTTGTTCATATTCACGAGAACCGAGTTCACCGAGCATGCCAGCAGCGCCCAGCTGTTGGGCCAGATAATTAAGACCTGCGGCTTGCTGTGCATTGAACTGCTGCTGGGCGTTTTCAAACGCTGCTTGGGTGCCGGAGGCTTGGATGCCCGCCAACCTATCTTGCAGATTGCGCTGCGCCTCAGCCTGAACAAGGGCCTGACGCGTCCCACCAAGACCGCCTACACGGGTGGCGACCGAAGCCAGTCCGGGCAACTCACGCTGGTAATCACGGATCGCGCCCAGCTGCTGCTGCTCAACTACGTTCCGCATATACGGAGACATATATTGCTCAACATTTGCACCGGTGTACTGTTCCGGGCCTTGTGCAGCGCGCAATCCAGCCAGTCCAGCGAGCCCCGTAGCCTGCCCAATTTGAGAGCTGGGCCGCATACCCTGAATCGACTGCATGCCTTGCTGTTGGAGCGGGTTGAAACCCGCAACACGCTGCCCTTCATAGGCAACATAAGGGGTTTCTGACAACGCAGTGGCTTTAGCAACCAGCTGACTCGCATACGGCAGAAGTTCCGCCGGGATATTCGTCTGCGTTACGGTCTGCGAAGTAGGCTGTTTCGGCGCTTTACCGCTAGACATGATTATTCCTCTACAGTGAAGTGCTTCTCGTACACGACAGTCTGGACATCACAGCCGTACTGCTTCACGTACGCACCCCATCCGGGCCTACCAAAGAACTCAATACCCGCACATCCTGAATCTCGCGCTGCGCGTTCTATAGTGGAGAACACAAGGTCACCCGCAGCTTCAAGAACACCGTAATCCCCTGCGCAGTACTGAACTACAAACATCTTGGCGCGGGGATACTCTTTTATCTCAGTGATCAGATAGGCGTGTACCTTATCAAAGTCGCCTTCGTAGACCACCCATAATTGCATCTCACCGATATATAAGAACTTAATGATATCGTCTATGTTCGCTCGACCGTGCGTCCAGAACTGCGAACGGTCAAGGAAGGGTGTTAGACGAGGTAGAATTACATATAGGTATCCATAAGGTACTAGGGTTATCTCATACATACTTACGTTACTACGCCATATTTAGGTACTTACCCGGGTTGATAGCCGGGGCCTGACTCTTTTTGCCAGTACGAGCCTGACGAATCCTGTCCATCATCTCATAGAACCGCTTAGCACCGGCATCCGTAGAACCGTTCCCTACGTGCGATACGACGTCTGCGGGGATCACAAATTCACCTTGCGACAGAGCGGCCTTCTGTCCACCTTCGATGACCGCCGGAATGGAGTCCGACATGCCATCACCCGCGCCGCTCAACAACTTTCCCCCAGCGGCGTACGTCATACCTCCGCTGCCGTATCTAATGAAACCGTTGTAAAACGGCATGGCATCGGAGGTGCCCATACCCATATCCCCAGCGGCGGTTTGAATAAATCGCTGAGTAGCCGGGTCGTATGCGTAGGCGGGGAGTGACCGAGTCACTGACTTTTTGCCGACCTTGGTCTGGTAGGTCAGCGGTGCCGTAGCCGCAGGAGCTTGCCCCGTACTAGAAGGCGGCGTCGGACGAGGCGGCATAGGCGCTTCAACAACCGACTGATTGATACGGTTCATGTAGTTAAGCAACGCATCAGACGAAGGCGGAACAGCAGTGGCCCGAGCCGGAGTGAGCAGACTCCGGTAGTACTGTTGCATCTCAGGCATCGTCATGCCACCTTTGACTTCCCCACCTTCAGCCATGCCATTGTTCATTACGGGCGCAGGAGTCGGACCCGGTCCGTACCTGTATGTCTGCGGTGAGCTTTGCGCAATGGCTTGAGGTGGGGGCTGCTGTTGCGGACTAGCCTGAGCGGAAGTACCGGCAGTGAACGGATAGCCGCCCTGCTGCGGTTGCTGGGGCTGCTGTTGTTCTTGTTGAGGCGGGTTAAAGCTAAAAAGTCCACTTGCCTGTGGTACTTGGCCACCTTCGGCCATATTGATACCGGGATAGTTTCTGGAGTACACGCCCGCCGAGTAGCGTTCAGTATACGGGTCATAAGTAATCGGCTTGCCGTCAGCGCCGACGTAGAACATGGGGCTGTCGCTCTCTTTGACACCCGACATCTTGGGTGGCCTCATTGCTTCAGAAATACCCGGAGCAGCGGCAGCGGCAAGGCCGTACTTACCAAAAGGCATACCAGCCATAAAGGCTTGGCGACCGGCTTGAGTCCCCAATTGCTGAGCACCGGCGGCGATATTTTGGAGTGGTGAGGTAGTTGCGGCTGTTCTTACCGCCTCCATTGCAGCGGCTTCGCCCGCAGCCGTGCCAGCGCCGCCTGCCGTAGCGGCGGCTTCGCCCGCACTTGCCAATGCAGCCTGTGATCCTGCTTTTGCGCCCATACTTCCAAGCGAGCTAGCGATACCAGAACCGCCGAAGCCGCCGAGAGCCCCGAGGCCCGCGCGCATAAGCAAAGACTGATCTTTGTCGCCAGTTAGGGCACCCGTAGCTGCACCAGCAAGGACAGGTACCAACGTGCCGCCGCTCATAACAGCAGCAATACCACCAGCAACAACCGGCAGAATGGCATCAAGCCAACCGGCTTCTGGGAGCCCTGTCTTAGGATTAACCGTAAGGTTGCCGCCCGTAGCCTTTGCAATCTCTTGCAGGCTTTCGATTTCACGAGGCGACATGTGTATCAGCATGCTATCTGGGCCACGGCCAAGGGCAGCGATACCGACTGCTTGCTTACGATAATTGGGCTTAGACATATCTGCCTCACCTAGAAATGGCTCGATGGTATCACGAGATACCGAGCGTTACACAGTCAAATTATAGAGAACGATAGAGCCTAAACAGGTGTTATTAGCGCCAGCAATAGACCGCGCAGCCAGAGTATATGTATCACTGACCCCAGCCAGAGAGACGCCAAGCTGAAGATCGAAGTTATAACCAGTGGGTACCACCAGCGAAGAGTTAGCTTGATTAGTGGATGTCGCATAGGATGTCTGCACGATGCTGTCTGCTGTTGGAGTTATAGCCGTACCAGAAGCGCCAGTATCAACATCGACCTGACCACCAGACAGCGTATTGCCCCACGTGGCTCCAGTCAGAGAAGCGTTCTTCACTAGCACAACTTCGTAGTTGGCGGTGCCAATCGGAAGGAACGTAAATCCAGCCGGTATAACAATCGCGCCCAGATAGCTGGAATTCAGCCGAATAGAAACGAGCGGATAGAAAGTGGCCGCAGCCGTCAACGTCACCGCTGTACTGGCACGGGCAATGTATTGCTGAGAAGTCTGCTCATAGCCACCTTCTGACAGCACGGTCGAACAGATCTGCTGCAGCGTAGCCGCACTGCTCGTAGCCCCAGTCGTAAAGATCTCGTAGCGCAACGGCAGGATCGCCGTCTGCATGTAGACCACTGTCTGTACGTTGGCATTGTTGAACTGATGGGCGGTATAGAACGCGCCGTTTACAACGAAGCCGCACTTGACGATGCCGACGCCTAGCCATTCTAGGTTGATGAAGAAGATCTGCGTCTTGGTCAGATCGAGCGTAACGCCGCTTGGGCCGGTGCCATCAAACTTATCTACGTTCCAGTTCGACTTGGTAACGGTATTGGAGTTACTTACTGCCCCGCTGGTATAGGTCCGTATCGTAAGGGATACAGTAGAGCCAGCCTGCTCCAGATACACGCCATTATTAGTGTCGAACAACCCAACGCGCTGCGTCAGGTTAGTCTGCGCAGCGGCCATCGAGAACGTCTGAAACGTAAGAAAACTCTTACCCGGCTGGTAGGGGAACCTACGATATGACTGTGTCCGTGCAGTAGAGCCAGACGATGTCGTGACAGCAAGGGCTAGGGCGCTCTGGTTAGTGACAAAGTTTACCGTGCCACCAGTTGCAGTCTCAGTATCGTATGCGGTGTCTTTAGCGAATCGGTTCTGGCTGTCAAACAAGGTGTATGGGTTAGATACACGCAACCGCCCGAATGAGTCAGACGTGTTGCCGCCGTACGTGACATAAATAGGAGTGGGACTACTAGACCCGGCTTCGGGATAGAGCATAAGACTCATGTAGCTTCCCCGCCAGAGATCGTTATTGTACAGCCTGTAGCACTGGCCTTAACTTGTACAGTTCCGTTAGCGTTCAGGATCTGAGTCCCAGTCCACTGCAGTGTGCTGTAAGCGGGGATGACGGCGTTATACAGGAGTGCGTTAGTCGTACCTGCCGTCTCGCCTGACGCTACAAGAGACACGTATATGTATGCGGGCGATGCGCTTGTGTTGCACATATCCAGATCTTTGATATATGCACGGGTATTGGGGGGCACGGTGTAGAAAGCCGTATAGGACGTTGTGATCGCGCCCTGCCCAAGTCTTGTACCAACTACGTTCTGGAAGGCCATCAGCAGTCAATCCATGTCAGGACGTTAAGCGTATTTGTCGTCTGCACTAGGGCAGCCGTTGTGTTGTCTATACTAACAAAGTACAGACGAAGCTGGTTAACTAGCTGCTGCTGCTGACGTACGTCATATACTTGACTCGGTAGTGTAAGGTTTGGGGCCTTAGTGGGGATAGTTTCAAGGCTTCTATTTCGGTCAAGCCCACCGCCAGCAGCCGCGCTTACATAAGTCAGATTAGCCGGGTAGCCCGCTATTACATAACTGCCCGGAGTTACCGCCAACTCGTAGTCAACGAGCGGGGTATAGATAAGTTCTGCCGACGCTCCGCTGATAGTATAGCCGCCGACACTGATACTGACGGATCGATCAAAGAGCGTTGTAGCAGACGCACCGGTAAGGAGATAACTGCCCGCCGTCGTATCAACCTGACGGTTGAAAAGCGTAGTGGCCGACGAGCCAGTGAGTAGATAACTGCCCGCCGTCGTATCAACCTGACGGTTGAAAAGCGTAGTGGCCGACGAGCCAGTGAGCAGATAACTGCCCGCCGTCGTATCAACCTGACGGTTGAAAAGCGTAGTAGCCGACGAGCCAGTGAGCGCGTAACTGCCGGGGGTCGTATCAACCTGACGGTTGAAAAGCGTAGTGGCCGACGAGCCAGTGAGCGCGTAACTGCCGGGGGTCGTATCAAGGACGAAGGCGGTGGTGGTAGACGGAACAACCTCTGTCCACGTGATCTCTACCGCGTTGAACAGTAACCCCGGCTGTCTAACGCGCAGGGGCATTTAGATGTTGAACCTAGCGCGCAGGGCGTTGAAGTTTTGGGAGACTTCGGGTGCGGAAAGTGCTCGGTTGTAGATTGATGCTTGCGCTACTGACCCCTTAGCATATCTAGCCGGTAAAGCTCCAGACGAATCTCTAAAAACACGTACAGAATTAAGAGTTGTTGATGCATGAGAAATAGTATTTGTAACTGTAGTAATACCACTAGACTGACATAGGTAAAATACTGCAGTGGTAGGGTTTACAGAAACAGCAGCCATACACCAAGTTTGATCTGGAGGAGTGAGATTTGTAACGAAACTATACGATGAAGCAGTATCGTTCCAATGATATCCCAATTGATTAGTTGCGTCTCTATAGTTCATTCCTGTGACGTTGGTTCCCCTAGAAAATAAAATTCCAGCCCATGCGTTTTGATTTCCATCCCTTCGAAGCCAAACCAAAAATGTTAGTTCAGTTGCAGTAATAGATCCAGTACATACAACCTCGTCATTCGTCCCATCAAAAACAATCGACCCACCATTGTTCGCATTGAATGTTGGACCATTCGTCAGCGTGCCGTTATTCCTTCTATCAGACAAGTCATACCAAGTCGTCCCAGCGATTGGATACGATTGGTAATTCCCAGCATCAAGGTGCAACACAAGCCCGTCCGTAACGATTCCGGGCGAGACAATGTTGGAGCTATTAGCATCCCCAACATTGCGCCCCTGAATGCGCCCTGTGTCGAAGTCGTTGACCCCTCTCGGCATTTAGCTTACGTCCTCGTTCCAAGGGCGGACGTAGAATTCGTTAGAACTTGATGCAAAAGCAACACCTGTATTATTTATAACAGAAAAACGCATCGAGAACGGATACAAACGAACCATGTTAAAAATAACAACCTTAGCAGTCGAGGTGCCGTCTCTGAAAATGGTGGAGGTATAAAGATCACCACCGGCCTTGCCATCTGGGGTGTCAGTTTCAACAAACTGAACGCGTAAAGTAATGGATGCTCCAGCCGCTGCGTTAATAGCTCCCAGCTTTACAGTAATAGCCCCATACAAATCTCTGTTTGTGCTGTTGTCATACGTGATGGTCGAGCTTTCCGCCGCACTTGCGATGCTATTAAGCGTCGTGCTTGCAAGGTTGCTGGAGCGGCTACTTGGGGTTGCCCACTTTGCTGTTGCCATTATCCGCGCGCTCCTCTAGCAATCCCAACGGTACTCGCATTAACCACCGTATCATTCGCCTCCGCCCACGACGGGTAACGCTCTCGCTTGGACAGCGCAAAGAGGCTGTCGCGCTGTGCTGTAGTGATCGCACCTTGAGTCACCATCTGGTCGAGCACGTCTCGCGTCGATTGCTTGGCGATGTCGAGTTTCCCCGAGCGCAGGATGTCCATGCCCCAGCGCACGACAGGATCTGTCGAGGCGTCAAGGGCGTCGAGCAGGTTTGCGCCGTCCTCCGGGCCGAGCGTGTCGAGAATAGTGCCGGGACCAGTGTTCGTATCAACCCAGTACACGATCAGCGTCTGCGTCGAGTCGGGCTGGTTCAGCACGTCAGCGGCCTGCCAATCCGGCAAGTCGATCACGTCGGGGTATTGCAAGCGGTCGTACAAGGTTTGTGTCATGACTGAACCTCGAAGCGTAAACGGGCTGCCGTGCCCGTTGTTGTAATTGAAAGTTCGTATGTGGTAGCCGTAGTCGTAAGCGATTGCCATGAGCTTGTCCCGACCGTAGTGCCAGAACTGTCTACCAAAAGCGCCCTGACTTGACCAACAGATCCGGTTCGTCTAGCCCTTACTTTA
>Ga0172367_10003016_pt1 | contig 22390 bp, 16 predicted proteins | sample Lak10m_FD_114542 | JGI IMG/M metagenome (GOLD analysis project Ga0172367, IMG submission 114542) | Freshwater microbial communities from Kabuno Bay, South-Kivu, Congo - kab_022012_10m | ecosystem: Environmental > Aquatic > Freshwater > Lake | place: Democratic Republic of the Congo: South-Kivu... | reverse complement strand
TAAAAGTATTTATAATTGATGGAGAAGAGAGAATATTTTATACCACCTAGTAATCAGATTAATTTTCAAATAGATGTTCCATTTGAAAAATTATTCACGCGTATCGAAGATTTTCCTTCCCCACTTCCTACTACTTCAGATTTTGTAGCAGTCAGAATTGAAAACACTCTTAGTAAAGATTCGATAAGAGTAATTGCAGACAAACAACGAACTGGGGTAGGAATTTCACTCAATTCTTCACAAGTTTCAACTATTGTAAAAGAAGCTGAACTAATAAGAGTTCTAAAAGGATCTAAGATATCAATTACTAGAAACGATGCCAGAGCTTATAATATTAGAAGTATAAAAGTTTATGATGAAAATGATATCTTAATAGAAGAATCTACTGCAAATAACTTTGACTTTGAAAATATTGATAGAGATTATAAAATTGTAGTTGATAGTTACGAAGTAGTTCAGACAACTGATTTTCCATCTTTTCTTACACCCATTAAACAGGCGTATATTTGGAATACTGAATATAGTAATGAGTTTTTACTTAAGGTAAATGTATCAAATTCTACTCAGTATGTAAGATATTATTTCCCTAATCAAATTGGGAGTGATGAATCGAATTCAAAAAAGGTTTATCCAGTAAACAACGAAGTTATAATTAATTTATCTAATCCACAGGCATTAGGTAGATTTGAATTAATTATTTTAGCTGGAAATAATACATTAGGTGAAAGAGATGAAGTAAGAACATTTATAGATGTATTGAGAGAAAGAACGTATGGTGAGCCGGATGTTACTCAGATAATCTATGACAGAAATATAGTAGAGGCGGATTTAAGACCTTTGGATTTTAATTTTGAATTCGATTTACAAACTGTGAATTCTGAAGGTGTAGAAATCTTATTAGGTGAAAATGTTATATATCGCCTTTATACAGGAGGTACTCAAAATAATAAAGGAAAAATTTCATTTGAAGCAAAAGATTTATATAATTCCTATAAAGATTATTTTAATGAAACTCAAAACACATATTTAATAACTTTTGGATTCAGACCATATTTTTATGGGTTTGATGGACAGATATTTGGTAAAACCGAAAAAGTTTCTATTACTGTTCAGAAAGCGAAATTTTTAATTGATAAGGGAACTGCGGTTAGAGATATTACTTCGGTATTTACACAGTTGTTCTCAGGTGGAGATACTAAAAAGAATTACGAAGAACAAATAGTTTTTGAAGATGATAAACACTTATATTATCAAGTAAGAACATCAGCTGATAAATCATTTGTCATTACTAATACTGGAATGGATAGATTAACATTTTCAGTATTAGATGGTAAAGTAGTCGAAACTCAGTTTGAAATAGATAGTGAAAGTGGAAGTACTAGAAAGAAAAAAGGTTATTTAGATTATGGTTCATTAGTAGTAAAATTACTAGAACCATTGCCAGGTGATATTGATTTAAACACACAAGTTTGGATTAGTAAGCAGGTTATTCCTACTATTGTAGAATCAATTATCATAACTGATGAGGATGACGATAAATGCTTACCATTAAAACCTAACTTCGGTACTGATATTGTAAGCGAAACTGGGTTACAATATTTTGATGAAATCATATCAAGCGGTAGTTTAACTTCTACACAATTAGTAAATAAATACATTTCTCAAAGTGCATTTAATTTAGAAGATTTACAAATTGATTATGCAAGTGGGAGTAATGTAGGAGCGGAATATTTTTTAAATTTTGATAATTTTGTAAATTTTGGAGGGGCTTTAACTAGGATAGAGAATTTCCAATATAAAATAGAGACAATTGAGGATTGGGAAAATAAAATAAATACAACACTTTATTCAGCAAGTTTCTTATCAACTTCATCTAATTCACTTCTAACAAGTGAATCATATAATAGTAAAATTCAGAATATAAAAAATGGATTTGATGGATTTGAAAAAACTATGTATGAAGACTTTTCAATCACATCTTCAGCTAATTTATTTTTCACATCTCAATCGATATATGCTGAAATATACGATAGAAGTAACAAAAATTATTTAGTTAAGCATACACCTCAGTATATTCAGGAAAGTTCAGATAACATTGAATACTTAACCTTTTTGGAAATGATTGGCCAGCATTTTGATATTGTTTGGTCATATATTAATGGTATTAATAGAGTTAGAAAAGTAGAACATAAAGCGGTTGATGGTATCACCGATAAATTGGTATATGAGTTGTTAGAATCATTTGGTTGGGATCCTAAAACTCCATTTGAAGGTAAACAACTTTGGAACTACGCGTTTGGATTAAATGATGATAATTCAGTATCAACAAATACAAATAGTATTGGAAATAATGTATCTACAACATATACACCTGATGCAGCGAGAAAGCAAGTTTGGAGAAGAATACTTAATAACTTACCTTATCTTTTAAAACATAAGGGTACTAGAAAATCTATAAATGCAATTTTAGCGTGTTATGGTGTACCTTCTTCTTTATTGACAATTATAGAATTCGGTGGGCCATCTAACACCCCATCTGAAACAAATAAATTTACATACGAAGATAGGAGTGTATTTCTAAATGTTAGTGGAAGTGATTATCTTACATTACCTTGGTTAAATGGTGTACCTGATGCAGTTCAACTTAGATTTAAAACAGCTAATAAAGCAGAATCTGAAATATTAAGGGGAGTTTCAGGCAGTAACTATTGGAAAGTGAGTATCGAGCCAACTGGAAGTGCTTTATATGGAAATCTTAATTTTGAATTAGTAAATGATAGAGTGTATGTTGATATTTTAGATTTAGAAGTAACCTCATCATATACAAGTAGCGTAAGTATTAATAATATACCATTGTATGATGGAGAATTTAAATTTCTTACAATTCAAAAAACTTCAGGAGTAGATTCAGGATTATTATATGATACATATACTATTGATTTAAGAGAATCGGTTAATGATAGAATCAAATTAAGTAAAAGTGCATCTTTTACATTACAGGTATCTTCATCAAATGCATTGGATAATACAAATGTATATTATTCTGGATCTGCTTGGGATTATGATTCAACTTTATTTATAAATGGAAGTGGTTCAAATGGCTTAGTTGGTTCTATTGATGAATTTAGATTATGGAATGTAGCGTTATCATCATCGGTGATATCATCACATACTTTAAATCCAGATGTGATATTTGGTAATCATGTTTCTTCATCAACTGATGATTTATTATTTAGATTAGATTTTGAATATCCAAAAAATCTTTATTTAACCGCTTCTATTAAAAATGTTGCACCTATCACCGAATCATATTGGGGAGGTGTTACTGCTAGTATAAACTCTAACTATACTGGTTCAAATTCATATCCATACCAATATGAAAGTTATGAGAGATTCGTTACTGCTGAAGTTCCTCAAATAGGATTTGTAGGAAAAGACAAAGTAAGACTTGAGGATATTGAATTAACTGGTCAATTATCTTATAAAGCGAGGGCAACTAAAAAGGCTTTTGATAGAGCATCGATTGATTCGAATAGATTGGGATTATTCTTTTCACCTGTAAAAGAATTAAACTTAGATATTCTTCGCTCTTTAGGGGCTATTAATATTGGAGATTATATAGGTGATTGGGATGATGAATATGGAAAAGATTCATATCCTAATTTGGTTGAATTAAGAAATTATTATTTCCAAAGAACAAATTTAGATTTTGATCAATACATAAAGCTAATAAAATCAGTAGATAAATCTTTGTTTGATATGTTAGAACAGGTTATTCCTGCGAGAGCTAATGTATCAAAAGGAGTTTTAATTGAACCTTCCTTATTAGATAGAAGTAAGATTAAGATAACTAAACCTGTTGCTGAAAACATTTACTATACAACTTCGTTTGATGTAACTTCTACACAAAATATTGTATCGGAAGTTCCTTATTTTACTGGAAGTTTAGATATGGAATCAGAGATAATTTTAGAAGCTGAAACCTCGTTTTATTCATCTTCTTATAGTGTAGATGATTTACTTAATATAGAATCATCATATCTTTATTTTACTGGTAGCGATTCAATAGTAAATGATGAGATGATAAGCGGGGATATAGTTTACAATTACGGTTCAACTATGGGGGGAATTGAAATTATAATAAACGCTGGATTGGATGCCCCTACAATTTTAGGAGAATATGATTTGGAAGAATCGTATCAACAGGTAGGAAATGATCCAGATTCACCTTTTAGTTTAGGATTTGGATTGTTTGGTGAAAAGGGGGCGTTAGATAGAACTTATTTTAGAAATGATGGCACGTTGGTGCTGACAGAGAGATACAACGCATACTTAATAACTGTAAGATATGGTAGACATGTACCGAAGAGAGTTCCAGAAAATGGATTATCTTCATCATTATATAATACCGAAAAATTAGGAGCTAATGATAAAATTGAAATTGAATTGGTTTATCGATACGAAAAGAAATTAGTTTTGATAAGTCCATTTGATGAAAAAAATAATGGAGAATTTAGAAGTCCAACTACACATTCATTCTATACTGATATAGTATCTGCTTTAGGAGTATATCCTTATGGTAAAGGTATAGTAACGGCAATTGAAATATTTGATGGATACACATCTGGACATTATCGAAATACTAAAGATACTTCTAGAGGATTAGAAAATAGTTTTTATGGGGGTTCTAAGCAAACTTCGCTAACAACAATCGATGGTACACCTGCAGTTGAAGTATTTGTAACTAATCCAAATAGATTAAGAGTTGCGGCTTCCGGTAGAGGCAGCGGGGAGCCCATTTTGGAAGTTGATTGATTTTCGAAGTAGGTTATATTTATACATATGAAACATTATGTATATAAACTTGAAGATAAAAAAAGTGGTGAGTTTTACTATGGAAGTAGAACTTGCCATTGTGATATAGAAGATGATAGTTATATGGGTTCGCCTGTAATATGGAAACCGAATAAACAAAATCTTAAAAAGGTTATATTAAAGAGTGATTTTAAAAATAGAAAAGATGCACTTTTATATGAACAAAAGTTAGTAAAAGAAAATATAAAACATCCTCTAAATAGAAATTATTCAATACCAAATACTGGATTTTATTATGGTGGAGAACCAAACACAAATCCAAATTATGGTAAAATTCATACCAATGTTTGGAAACTAGAACAAAGTAAACGAATGAAAGAATATTACCAAAAAAATAAAGCGTCTAATTTAGGTAGAAAATTTAGTGAAACTTGGAAATCAAATATAAGTAAGACTAGAATAGAAAAAGGAATTGCTAAAGGTAATAATAATGGTAGGAGTTATGGTAATGTAAGAATTGTAGATTTGGAAGGAAATGAAATGATATTTGAAACCGCCAAAGAAGCAGCAATAGCATTAGATACTGATAGATATACACTTACACAACATTGTAAAAATAAAACAACATATCAAAGAGGAAAGTATAAAGGATGGAACTTTCAGATAGTTGATTAAAAAAAAGTCATAAAACTAAAAGGTTATATATTTATTATTAAAAAAGACCAAAACATTAAAAAATGGCTTACTTAGATAATTCAGAAATCATCGTAGATGCTATTCTTACAAAAAAGGGTAGAGAGAAGTTAGCAGGAGGTCAATCTTTAAATATTACTCAATTTGCATTGGGTGATGATGAGATTGATTATCAATTATTTGATGCAGCACACCCAAAGGGTTCTGCTTATTATGATGCTGCAATTAAAGCAATTCCTATTTTGGAAGCATCCCCAGATGAAACACAAGTTCTTAAATATAAACTTGTAACACTACCAAAAGGAACAACAAAAATACCTCAGGTATCAATCAGCATGACAGCGATTACTACCAATCAACAAAGAGGTAAAGTTACTATAACACCAACAACTTCACCCGCAGGAAATGGTACATCTGGATATACAGCGGTATTGGCAGATAAAACTGCAGGAACATTAGTAGGATTGGGAGTTGCTGCAGCTGGACAAATTTCAGTTAGCGATTCATTAGCGGCAACTGCAGATGTAAAGAGAGGAGCTACTTTTGAATTCATTCCTAACCCTGCACTTACTGCAACAGTTGTAACAACTTTGACAGTTTATGGAAACGAAACCGGAGGTTCAGTTTCTATTCCTGTGACAGTAAACTATGTAGCATAAAAAATTAAAATAGAAAATGGCACAAATTACAGGAGCACAAGGAGCAGCAGTAACACAACAATTATCCCAATATCTTATTGATAATGCGGGGGTTATTGATGCAACTGCAATTGCAAACATAATCAACAACGCATTACCTCCTAATGAAAGATTAGGTGTAGCAAGTGGTGGTGTATTATCTCAGGGAATATTTAAGAAGTTTGGTGAATTTGATAAGATTTCAAATAAAATTGAAGTTGTAACCGAAGGTTTATGGAGTAATGGTAGTGGTAGTTTGAATGGTGCAATTGCAACAGGTTCAACATCAACTATTTCAGGACATAGTGGTTCGGATGCATCTAAGTATTATATAAATGTGTATCTTACTGGTTCTAACACAGGATCATCAGCACCGGTTGAATTCGCAATTGCTTATGGACACAAATATGGTAGTGGTTCAGTTCAATTATCAACTTCTGATTCCGCATTATTACCAACTAAAGCCATCTATTCTCAGTATAGAATACTTTTAAATGATAATTTTGAGGGTGAAGCAGATGAATTCTTTACTGTATATTCATCATCAATCGAAGATGGTTACTCGATAGACCATGCTTATGTTATTAATTTAGCAAGAGCGAGATATAGACAACAAGCTGATCCTGGAAACTTAACTCTTTCAATTTCTGGTTCTACTAGAACAATTACATTAATTGATGATAGTGGTAAGAAGTTTTCTGATAAAGAAGGTAAAGCGGGCACTGTATTTAATATAGTTTCCGGTTCAACTAATTTAGGAACTGAAGCATCTGCAACTATTAACACATATACTGCATCAAATGCACAAGGATTTGGTAAATTCTATCCTAAATTGGGTATTATTTTATTAAACCCAACTGCAATTGCAGCCGCAGCCGGTGATATATTGTTACCATCAACTGCATCTGCACCTTCAGTAGAAACACATAATCATAATAAATTATTCAATGCAATAAAGGGAGGCGGAGATTTTGAAATGAGAAGAACTGAAAATGTATCAACTCAACACTTCTTTGTAAGAGCTACAAATAGAGAATTTAACTTCTCTAATAACCCTACATTCGTAAGTGGTTCAGATGGAACATTTAAAGAACCTTCATTTGAATCCGACCCTAGAACATATATAACATCAGTTGGTTTATACAACGATGCTAATGAACTTATGGCTGTGGCTAAAACTTCACAACCAATAGCAAAATCCTTCGATAAGGAGGTATTAATTAAGGTAAAACTTGATTTTTAAATTTAACTTTTAAACCTTAATTTTAAATAAACCCGCTTCGGCGGGTTTTTTAATATCGTATATTTATAGTTGATATGTTTAAATCAATTCAAAAATCAGATATTACCATTAGACCATTTAAAGTCTACAAAAATTGGACTTTAGATTATACAACTGTTCCTATTCACGCAGTTGAACATTTATCCGGTTCGTTTGAAAATAATGAAAATAGAGAAGTGGATGGATTTAAAGAATATTCTTTGTATAAGGGAATAAAACAATTATTTTATTCAAATTCAGCCAAACAAATAGGAGTTGTTACCAACTGGAACGCTAGAAAACATAACGCTAACCAAATAAAAAGATATGATGTAAACTTATCTTCAAATCTATCAACTCCAGTAACATCATCATATTCAAATTATTATTCTCAAACTGATAGAAAATATATAAATGAATTCCAATCGTTTTTAGATACAAATGGTTATTATGTAAATGATACCGGTGTAATTTTTGAAGGCAAATTTGCAGATGTTACAAAGGTTTATGGAGTAATGAATAATTACGCATCATATACTGAAAGAATTTTAGGTGATAGATTTTTATTTTGGAGTATTCCTCAGAGATACATTGGTGAGGGTATAAAACCCAATTCATTAAGAATTCAAAATTATACAACTGATGATTTAATTACTGATGATGGAAAGGGTAATTTAGTATTTAGTGGTAAAAATTTTGTTAAAGTAACTGAAATTGATATTGAAAATGATACTATTACATTTTTAATGAATGATGGTATATTCTATACAATGGATTTAATATCATTTAATTTAGGGGATGAGGAAAGTGTAACACCTGGTAGTTTTGTAGTAAGTTATAATGGTAGCCCAAATGCATCTACTGAAATATTTAGTTATGATATGAGCAGTGGAGATTTATATGCAGTGGGTACATTTAATTTTCCTTTAGAATTAAGTAGATATAATGAGGCTAGTACAATCGGTAATATATTCTATTCAAACGGCATAGTCGTACTTACTTATGGTGTAGAGCGATTTAAAGATACATTAGAAGAAGGTGAAAACTACAATTTTGGAAATGATGATAATTGGGATATGAGATTTCAATCTACCAAAACTATCTATGAAAATGAAGTATTTTTGGAAGTAAATCCTAATGAATTTAACTACTCAACTAATCCATCTGCAACTAAATTTTATAATGGAGATGTATATGTTAAAAAATATATTCCATTTACTCCTGGAACCGTAGCATCTCCTACTAATGAATATAATTTAGATTTTAGATTGGTTTCTGATTATGATGGGACTACGAAAATAGGATTTGATGAATATGAATATAGTTCTTCAATAGACCCGACTGGTTCTTATCTAGCACCTTATATTACAACAATAGGACTATATGATGAAAACTATGATATGGTAGCGGTGGCTAAAATACCATCTAAACCAAAATCTACACCAGATTATCCAATCAATTTCGTTATTCGTTTCGATACTTAATATTTATATAAAACAAAAACACAATGGCACAATTAATAGATTTGTACAAAGATTCTAAAATTGCTGAAAAAAACGCACCAAATCAAAAAGTTGATTTTATCAAAACCAAAGTTGGTGGGGCAATTGCAGTAAAAGGGTTTACTTCTAAAGCATTGAATGGTAATACCGATTATAATTTAGAAGAAAGAGTATTATCTGCAGCTAGAAAGGGGCAAGCTGATTTAACAAAATATACCGATAAAACTAAACGATAATAATCGATAAGGTTACGTTATGTGGAAATATAAAGAAAGTATAATTTCAGAAATTACTGAAATGCCGGATGGTGTTTTTGGGTTTGTGTATGAAGTAAAACATCTGCCGACTAATAAAAAATATGTCGGTAGAAAACAATTATTATCAAATATAACTAAATCCCTCACAAAAAAAGAACTATCGGAACTTACCGACAAAAGGGCAAGTAAAAAGAAAAAAGTTCAAAAAGAATCAGATTGGAAATCGTATTATGGATCTCATTCCGAAATAAAATCATTAATTAAAGACGGTAAAGTTTCAGAATTTGAAAGAACAATTATTGATTTTGCATATTCACCAAAACATCTAACTTATTTAGAAACAAAATACCTATTTTCATTAGGTGTTTTAGAAAATTCTCATTTATATTTTAATGATAATATTTTGGGTAAGTTTTTTAGAAAAGATATACCAGTAAAATGAAAGACTTGTTACTAAATTTTGGTTGTTCGTTTACCTATGGAGAAGGTTTAGAATTTCATTATTGGAAAGATAATTATCCTAAAACTTTTGAATTATATCGAAATAAAGTAACGTATTATCCATCGAGTTTGATAATGATTTCTTTAGAGGAATTAATATCATATCGAGAAAAAAATAGATATTCTGGAATTTTAAAAAATTTTTTAAATTTTAATTTATTAGGTAAAAGTGAAAATGGTGGGAACAATTATAGAAATATTGAAAGACTTGAACTTCTAATTAATTACATAAAAATAGAAACTAATTATGTACCAAAATATTGTGTATTTCAATTTACGAATATAGTTAGAGATATTTTAGAATTTACACATAACCCACATGGCTATAATAAAGAGGATGATGGTGTAAAATGGTTAGGCGTTGATAAGAAAAAAGAAGTTGTTGAAAGTCTTAACTTATTAGATGACCCGATGAGGAGAACGGGGATAAACCAAACCGTAGCAGATGTATTTTTTGTAGTGTTTGGTAGATTGGTAGAAAACTTCAGAGTTTTAGAATCGATGGGTTGTAAATGTGTATTTTTTATGGGATTGGAAGATTTTTATTCATATCATTTAGTTGAAGAAACTATAAAATCAAATGAGTTTTATATGCCTATAATTTTTAATGGGCATGAATATAGAAGTTGGGATGCAATGAATAAGGATTGTTATCTTACTTTAAAACAAAATATTGGAATAAATGATGACCATCCGTGTTTAGATTCTCATAAATGGCTGGCAAACCAATTATATAAAAAATATCTCCAACTTACAAGATAGTTTAAATGAAAAAACTTTATCTATTTGGAGATTCTTTTTCGATGATAGATAGTACATTGAAAGAATACAATAAAAAACATTTAGAAGTGAATGCTCATTTTTCAATCTCAAATGAGCATATAATAAAATTAGCAAAACTAAAATTGCTAAAACTAATAAAAGAAGGAGTAAAGAATTCTAATATACTCATTCAATTAACTGTTCCTAATCGTATGTTAATTATTAATAGTAATAAATTAAAGCATTCGATTTCAAATTCAGAAAACTTATCATATTCATACGACCATCTTCTATTCGCAGATTTAGAAATTTTTGAAAAGGATATGTATTCAACTTTATATCCATATACTGCAATAGCAAGTGATTTAGTTTTTAAAAATTTATTTGTTCCATATCAAACATACATTGTAGAAAATAATCATAAAAAACTAATAAAGGATTGGGAAATGGAATTAAATCTCCTAATTTTATTAGGAAAATCATATAATATTAATATCGAATATTTTTACTATACCAATGATTATGATGCTATTCTTAATAAATCAGAATCGGGATTACATATCAAATTTGAAGGATTACATAGTTTAGAAACTTTCTTAAAAAAAAATTTTGAATATTCATATTTTTTTTCTAAATTAGATAAACATTTTAACCAAAGTGGAATATTTTGGTATTTAAAGTTTCTTAAAGAAAGATATGATTTCTGAAATAGATAAGCAATTCGTAAAAAATAAAATTGATGATGTTTTAGGGGGTGGTAGAAATTTGGGTAAGGATGAGATTCAATATTACTGCCCATTTTGTTCACATCACAAACCTAAACTTCAAGTTAATTTAGAATCTCAAAAATGGAGATGCTGGGTATGTGATTCCAAGGGTAAGAAGATATACACTCTTCTTCGTAAATTGCAAGTTGATAGAGATGTAATTGTAAAAGTTAATACAATTTATAATGAAGCCAATATTGGTGGAGATATAAAAGATGAGGAACAAATTGAACTTAAGCTACCTCAAGAGTATAAAACGATATTAGATAATCAGCATATTATTGAATATAAAGTGGCTTATAATTATCTTAAAAAGAGGAGTATAAGTGATAGTGATATTCTTAAACATCGAATAGGATATTGTGATAGCGGTTTATATAAAGGTAGAATAATTATTCCATCATATGATTCAGATAGCAGATTAAACTTCTTTATAGCGAGAAGTATCTATCCAAATGAAAATATGAAATACAAAAATCCACCTGTATCTAAAAATATAATTGGGTTTGATTCAACTATAAATTGGGATATGCCTATAACCCTTTGTGAAGGAGCATTTGATGCAATTGCGATTAAACGAAACGCAGTTCCTATATTTGGAAAAACTTTACCAAAACTATTAAGTGATAAAATCTTAACAAAAAAACCATCGGTTAATATCGTATTAGATAAAGATGCTATGGGAGATGCGGTCAAACATTATCAATACCTAACTAATAATGGTATTGATTGTAAAATAATAACCCTTAATGGAAAAGACCCTTCGGAAATGGGATTTGTCGAAGTAACAAAACAAATAGAAACAAATACAACTTCATCATTTGAAGATTTAATAAAACTTAAATTATCATTATAATATGGATGAGAACACAAAATTAAAATTTGCATTATTATTTCTTTTAGTAATTGGACTTGTTACAATTATTGGTATAACAATAAAAATAAAAAAGAATGGCATTTAAACCAATCAAAATAGATAAAAATTGGGGATATGAACTATGGATTCATAACGATGAACAATATTGTGGGAAACTATTAGTTTTTCCAAATGAAGGCAATCGATTCTCAATGCATTATCACATGATAAAAAACGAAACTTGGTATGTTCAAAAAGGAGCGTTTGAGTTTCATTGGATAGATACTGATGAAGCAAAACTAAATAAAGAAATTCTTAATGTAGGAGATTGTGTTTATATTGATAGAGGTAAACCACATCAGTTAATAGCATTAGAACCTGAATCAATAGTATTCGAAGTATCAACCCAGCATTTTGATGATGATAGTTATAGAATTTACCGAAATACTCCAACCGATTTATTATGACATATATAACTGCACATTTACCAAAGTTAGAAGATTTAAAAAAACAACTAAAAGATGATCCAGATAAATTAAGAATATATGCAAAATATATGGGATACGAAGGCCCTTCAGACTCAATGGATTACCTATCTGAAAAACTTAAAGAGTATTTCGAAGTAAAGAATTCCAAAAAATAATTTGGATATATTCCATTTTTTTCGTATCTTTACACTAAGAAATATACTATGATCAAGTTAGATAATGTTAAATACATATATCACTTAGCCGATTTGCATATTCGTAATCTAAAAAGGCATAAGGAATATAGAGAAGTATTAAATAAATTTTTGTCCGATGTAGATTCTCAAAATTTAGAAAATTCCATAATTTACTTAGCAGGTGATATCGCCCACGCTAAAACTGAAATGTCTCCTGAATTAGTAAGGGAAATCACTTGGTTTTTTACTGAATGTGCAAACAGAAAACCTACATTTGTTATCACAGGAAACCACGATTGTAATCTAAACAATAAAGACCGTTTAGATGTTCTTACTCCTATATGTGATAACCTTTCACTTCCAAATTTAGTTTATTTGAGAGATACTGGTGTTTATCAAATAACAAACGATATTACTTTTACTGTTTATTCGATTTTAGACAAGAAAGAGAATTGGCCTAAAGGAGTTGATGTAAATGGTAATAAGAAAATTTGTTTCTTTCACGGGCCTGTTGATGCGGCAAAAACTGATATTGGTTATGTAGTATCTTCTCACAATTTCACACCCGATATGTTTGATGGGTTTGATATGGTGTTGATGGGGGATATTCACAAAAGACAAATTGTTCAACATAGAGATAAAGCAAATGGTAAGCCAATAGTAGTTTATGCCGGTTCAACTGTCCAACAAAATCACGGAGAATATTTAGAGAATCATGGTTATTTACTTTGGGATGTAGAAACCGAAACATTTGAAGAATTTAATATTCACAACGATTATGGTTATCTAACAATTGATGTTGTGAATGGAGTAATTCCACAATGGGTAAAAGAAGAAATAGGAACTAAATTACCTAAACAACCTAGATTAAGAGTTAGATTTTCTGATACCGAAGTTAGTGATATTAAATTAGTATCAGCTGAGTTGCAACAAATGTTTAAGGTAAATGAAATTACAATTACCAAACAGGATACTCTTAACTCACTTAAATCAAAGAACCGAAACGCTAGAAACTTAGCTGGTAATGTTAAAGACCCAAATGTTCAAAATGGATTGATTAGAGAATATTTGGAAAGACAATTTTTGTTAGATGATAAAACGCTGGATAAAATTGTTGAAATAAATAATAAAGTAAATCTTAAAATTACACATGAGGATACCGATAACATCCTTTGGATTCCTAAAACATTTGAATTCAGTAATATGTTTTCTTATGGTGAAGGTAATAAAATAAATTTTGAAAACGCGAGGGGTATCATAGGTTTATTTGCACCTAATACACAGGGTAAATCATCCCTATTTGATTCTCTTTCATTTTGTATATTCGATAAATGTAGTAGAGCATTTAAGGCTACTCATATTATGAATAACCAAAAGGATACTTTCAGCTGTAAATTTAATTTTGAAATTGATGGTGTTGATTATTTTATCGAAAGAGATGCTCACACAACAAAGGGTGGAAATGTAAAAGTGAATGTAAATTTTTATAGAATTGTAGATGGTGTAGAAGAATCATTGAATGGAGAGGAAAGAAGAGATACAAATGATATTATCCGAAAGTATTTAGGTACTTATGAAGATTTTGTAATGACATCACTTTCATTACAAGGAAACAATGCACTCTTCATTGATAAATCACAATCAGAAAGAAAGGATATTCTTGCACAATATATTGGAGTAAATGTATTTGATAAATTATTCGATGTAGTAAATGAAGATAATAAAGAGGCGGCCATCCTATTGAAGAATTTTAAGAAAGATGATTTCTCACAAAGATTGGCAGAATTAGAAACTATAATATCAGATGGTGAGAAGGAATTTAATGATATATCAGATAAAAAAGATGAATTTGAATCCGATAAAACTGAATTAGAAAAAAGTTTATCTAATTTTGAATCACAAATAATCAAAACAACTCTTTCAATTGATTTAGATGAGGAAACTAATAGATTGAATCAATTCACTTCATCATTAGAAACCCATACTGCTAGATTAGATAAAATGGATAATCAGCTAACACAGGCAGAGGGAATCGTATCATCATTAATAGAATCTCAAACCGAACTATCAAAGTTTAATGGAATTGAAATAGAAGTTGTATATTCTAATTATCAGGAAGAACAAAGAAAATTAATAGAGGCGGAAAAAGTATATTCAACTGCAAAATTACATTTAAGTGGTGCAGAAGAAAAGATTAAACATTTGGATAATCATCAATACGACCCTAATTGTAAGTTTTGTTGTGATAATGAATTTGTGAAGGATGCTATGAATGCAAAAAATGCATTACCAGAATTACAACAAATAGTTAAGGATGCTTTAGTAGATGCTACTTCTATTCAACAAACGTTAGATAGATGGGAAGGAATTGAAGAATTGTATAAAGCATATCAATCTAAACATAAAGAAGTAAATGATTCTAAAACTTTGGTTAGTCGAATCAAAGAACAAATATCCAAAACTAAATTAGATATCAGAGATAGTGAAGATGGTATAAAAGATTCAACTGCTAAGATTGAAGAATATCATAGGAATAAAGAGCAGATTGAAACTAATAAACAACTTCGTAAAAATGTTTCAGATACAAAAGAAATTATTGAAGGAGTTAAGAGGGAAATTAAAAGAAAGGGTAACCTCTTATTAGAAATTAATACAAATGTATCTAAAGCAAAGCAAGAAAAAAGTAGTATTGAAGCTAATATTCAAAAAGTTAAAGAGTTAGAGGAAACAAATAAATTATACGAATATTATTTAGATGCCGTTAAGAGAGATGGTGTATCTTATGAATTGATATCAAAGACTTTACCATCTATTGAAGGGGAGATAAATAATATCTTAGGTCAAATAGTAGAGTTCAGTATGAATCTTCAAATGGATGGTAAGAATGTAAATGCTTATATCAATTATGGAGATAGTAGAAAGTGGCCGTTGGAAATGTGTAGTGGTATGGAGAAGTTTATTAGTGGGTTAGCTATAAGGGTTGCATTAATCAATATATGTAATCTACCTCGTCCAAACTTTTTAGTAATTGATGAAGGATTTGGAACATTGGATAGTGAGAATTTACAATCTCTATTTATGGCCTTTGCTTACCTTAAAACCCAATTTGAATTTGTGATTATAATTTCACATATTGATTCTATGAGAGACGTGGTGGATACTCTTTTAGAAATTAAAAAAGATAACGGATTTAGCTCCGTTAAGTTTTGATTTTTTCCGCCGGTAGTACATTTCTTACTTTAGTAGAGGTTCGTATTTTTTCTTTAATTAGATTAGATACGAACCTACTCATTTTATAACCTCTCTCATCACAATAATCTTTTAATGCGGTATGAACCTCTTTTGGGAGTTGTAACATAGCATATCGTTCTGATTTCTTTATCATTCTTTAGATTTCTTTAGTTTTTACTTATATAAATACATATAAGAGATATTTATTTTTGAATAAGAATCGAGAAATGTCAAGAATAAAAAAAACATCCCCACTATTAAGTTTATCAAACTTTCAAACTTTTATAATTGATAACAATCCGTTATCTCAGTATTTTAAAATATCTGAGTTGGGGGATTTATTTACTGCAGGTAAAAATGGTTTTCTCATTGAAGGTTCTACATTTCTTAAACCATCAACTGAAATAAAAATTGAGGTTTTGGATACCGAAGGTAATCCTTTATTTGTTCAACCAGGTGAGGGTATTCCTGAATATTATGAGGGGTTATCTAAACTTATATCTATACATGTTTATGAAAGTACTCCAATTGGAATAGGTAAGATAACAATTTTAGGTGAATTGGATACCTATTTAGATGAAAACGGGTTTCCTCAACCTATACCTGAAGATTGGACAGGTATTTACAATATTAAATGGGAAAGGGATATTAAAATCAATAAAAATATCCCTAATGAAACTAGAGTTAGATTTGTAAGAAGACCGGAAATTATAATAGAAGAATTAAATGAAAGTTTTTATTCTAGGAATTTAGTAAACGCAACCCAAACTGAGGGATTAGTAAGAGGTATTGCTTTAACCCCAGCAGAGGGAACTATTTTAAGAGGATATCGAGGTGGTATAAGATACTTAATACAAAAACAAAGTAATCTACCCTTTTTTGATGAAGGAAGATTTATTTCAGTAACAGGAACAGGAATTCAAAATGCAGAAATAGTTGAGTATTTAAATAGCAGTTCGATTGTTGTAGCAACGCCATTTACCTCATCAGATGGATTGGTTTCAAATTTTAGCGGTAATACTTATTCATTATCATATCAGTATAATCAAAATCCAGTTGAATCTTCTATATTGGGTTCATTTGGTAGATTTGAAATTAATAATCTTAAAACTTTTGTAGGAGATGTAGAAAGAGTAAAAGTATTTAAAAAATCAAGATCATCTAATTCTGATTTCTCAGTTATACAGGATACTAGAGTAGATGCAAGTGAATTATTAACTACAATAATTTCAGGTTCTAATGTTAGTGTCGGGTTTTTTAGTCAATCTTATGAAAACGGACAAAATTACAATAACTTTTGGTCAACTAGTAGTAATGGTAATCCAAACACTTCATCATTGGATTCCTCTAAAGTTTACAAAGGTATAAAACTACAAAATAGTAGATTATCATCAAACTTAGGAGGTGATATTAGATTAGAAAGTGGTAGTGAATATACACTGGAGTTTTATAACTATTACGATACTTCCTCAAATGATAATGGAGATACATTAAAAGTATATTTAACCAGTACGCTAAGAAGTGGAAGTGGAATTACGAATTATTATTTAACACAAAGTCTAGTTACTTTTACTGGTTCAAATGAATTTAGAAGAGCAAATAAAAAGTCATTTAATTTTGAGCCACTTATAACTGATAATTGGAATATAAATTTTGAAACAAATAATACAACACCTAATTCATATTGGCATGTTGGAAATGTTAGTCTAAAAGCATCAAATGAGTTAGGATTTTCGCCTGATGAATTTCAATTTACAATACCAATTGATAGGGATTTAGAGCAAGAAACATTAGATTTTAAATTTGAATTTTTTGATATTAACAATAATTTTGTACCTATTTCATTAAGTGCAACAAAAACATTTCAAAGTGGTAACATAGGAGTAATTGATAAAGATATTACTATTGATTTAGATAAACAATTTTTTAATTTTTCATCATCTTTAGAGGGGTTACCTACTACTCAAACAATTAATATAGTAGGAACAAAAAACCGAATTTTAGGGAATCTTTTAATCACATCACAGGCCTTTGATACGGGTGGAATTGCAATACCTTCTGCAACATATTCAAATGAAGGATTTTCATATCCTGGTGGATTAACAGGTTTTAGTGAAAACACATTTAGTTTATCAGCATCTCTAAGTATTGCAAGTTTTACTGGATCCTTACACACATCTTCATTAGTTGATAGAATAACATATACACTAACTGAAGTATCATCATCTCAACCTTTTATAAAAAGATTTACAATAGGTAGATTAGTAGCAGGAGCAAGTGGTGTAAATGGTGATAATGCAAGAATATTGACTGTTTCAGCAAATACAAATCAATTTATTTACGAACCAACGGGGCCTTCTCTTAAACCAACAGGTCAAATAATATTAATCGATGTACGAAAGCAAAATTTAGTTTCCGGTTCTACTTCACCTCAAGGATTTTATACTCAATCTACTGCAGGGGCTCCTTCATTAACACAAATTGGAAGTGAAACAAACGGAGTAATAACTTATCGATTATTGGGTTCATCCTTTCCATTTTCAGCCGGCGAAGTTATTTATGCTTTTACAGGCTCTGATGAATTTAATAATCTTTATACCGATTCAGTAAAAATTACACCTGTTATGAATTTCGATGGAGTATCGGTTGTATTATCAAATGAATCGGCTACATTTCCTGCTACTTCAACTGGAACAGTTTCATCGACTGATTTAGATAATGGAGATGGTAGAGTTTTTGTAAGAGTTGCTTCAAATGAAATTTCTCATAACGATGGATTAACAACAGGAAATAGATTTGATATAATTCAAATAACCGCAAGTGGCTGTACCGCAAATGAAACATCACCTACAACAAATTCATATGGAATTTCTGCTATGAGTAGTGATTCTGCATCATTAGATATGTTGATTAGATACAAAGCGGGTGATAATTCTACAACAGTTGATTTTAGAAAGATAGTATCATATACTAAAGCAAAAAAAGCTGCTCCCGTTTTAAATTTTAACATTATAAATGGAAATCAAAGTACTGATGCAACATCAACTGGAATTCAAGTTGGAACATTTGTGCCGGTTACAATGAGTATTGCAGATACTTACGATGGGGTAACGAATAGAAGGTTGGCAAATTCTTTAAGTGTTACATCTATTCCAACAAATGCAGTTATATTTGGTAAAACGGTTTCAAATGAGTTTATAACCGCATCGTTAGCTGATAGTTTTGATTCAGGAGATTTACTACTTAATGGTACTGTAATTGATTCCGAAGGAACAACGAGAAATATTTCAGGTAGTATCTCATTGGCAAAAGTTAAAAAAGCAGCACCTGTATTAGAAATTATAACTACAAATGGAGCACAATCGGTATCGGCTAAATCAACCGGAGAACAAATTGATGCTTTTTCAAATTCAGTTGTAACTGTTAGGCAAACATATAATGGAGTTACCTCATCTTTGACTATTAACTCTATAACCGCATCTACATCTGATATTTCTAATATAGTAGCTAGTTCTGGTTCAACTACTAGTACGATTACACTTAATGGAAGAACATTAGGTAACGCAGTTAATTCAACAAATGTATCTTTAACCGCGAGAATAACTGATAGTGAAGGTACTAATAAAATTCTCAATGATACGATAACTTTGTCAAAAGTTAAAAAAGCAGTTCCATTAGTTGTTCTAACCGCATCCCCACAGGCCCAATCAGTATTGGCAAATGCAGCTGGTACACAAACAGGAACTTTATCGAATGTAACTATAAATGCTTTAGAAGGAACTACAAGTAGATTTACATCTATGGTTATAGCATCTTCTACCGGATTTTCAACTCCACCGACTGTAAGCAGTAACACTCTCACAATGACATCGGCTGTAATGAACGCAGCTGAAGCATCTGTAACATTGACGGTTACTCATACCGATAGTGAAGGAACAACTGGTCAAACTCAAACAATAATTGTTAGGGCAACAAAAGTTCCGACAGGTGAAAAAGGTGATCAAGGTAATCCAGGAACAAATGGAACAAATGGATTAAGAACTGCAACAGGTATGGTTCATTATCAACTAACTTCCGCAACCGCTCCTGCTAACCCAACTGCAACATCATATACATTTAGTAATGGGACATTTAGTGGATTAACTGCGAATTGGGGAACGGGTGCACCTACTTATGCGAGTGGTAATACGAACAAATATTGGTATTCATTTTTTACTGCTGTTGAAACAACTCCTGGATCTGGAGTTGGTAATGTAACTTTTGGTAACTCAACTCAGGCAATTGGATTTAGTGGATTAGTTTCATTCACCGGTGTAAATGGTGTAAGTGATGGTTCAAACGCACTTACATTTGGAGTAGCGGGTACAACATTAATTAATGGAAGTAATATATCAACGGGAAGGATTACATCAACAAATATATCCCTACCAGGTGGATTTAATTATGCCAATGGCCAATATGTAAACGCGGGTACTCTAATAAATTTGGATAGTGGAAGTATCCATACTAAAAACTTTTATATAAGTTCTAGTGGTGATGCGGAATTTAAAGGAAGTTTATCAGCGGCCGGTGGTACATTTGCTGGTAATTTAAGTGCTGTTGGAGGTACATTTACTGGAACTTTAAGTGCGGCAGATGGGGAGTTTTCAGGCACAATTACATCAAATGATGGTTTAATTGGAGGTTGGGCTATTAACTCTTCATCGTTATCTTCTCCATCTAATATTATTACGCTTGATTCGGCGAATAAATCAATTACAATTAATTCAAGTAGTGGAGCTCCAATTGTATTAATTAATGGTGGAAATGTATTTGCTGATTATGGGGGAAGTTATTCTTCGGGTCTTCAAACCTTTAATGGTTCATTGAACAACGAAACATTATATAGTACAATAACTACCAAAACTACTGCGAATTTATTATCATTTAGTACGACCGTTGGAAAAAATTATTTAGTTACCGCAACTGAAACCCAAGCAAATGGCACTACCGCAGCCCGTTCATCAAATGCTAATGACATTTATAGAATAAGTAATCAATATAGAATTTATGTGAAAAATACTACTACGAATGTTATTTCAACTGTTTTATCAGATTCGGCAAATTTTTATGGGCCAGGCAATGGAACAATTTATGCTGAATTCGGTGGAAATGGATATAGTACAAGTATTATATTATCAGGTGATGGTAATACATATGAAGTTTATATTGAATCGGTTTTACAAATATTTGGAATAAGTGGTAATATAGATCAATGGAGTCATCCTAGTATGACATTTAGAGTAGATGAAGCTGCATCATATACTGAATTAAATGGCGCTGGATTGCAGGCAGGTGAGGCAGCTAGTAAGTATATAAAAATTAGAAGAAATGCATCAAATATAAATGGAACTAGCGATACAATGTTAGAAGTTGGAGGTTCTGCAAATTTGACAGGAGATGTGGTAGCTAATTCATCTGATATAAGATTAAAAACAAATATTAGAAAAATAGATTCACCATTAGAAAGAATAGAAAAAATAAATGGAGTATTCTTTAATTGGAATGAATTTGCAGTTAAAGAAGTAAATAAAAAAGCTGAAATTGAAGAGGTTGGATTAATTGCACAGGAAGTTCAAGAAGTTTTACCGCAAATAGTAAAGAAAGCACCTTTTGATACAAATGAAGATGGTGATTCAAAATCCGGTGAAAATTATTTAACTATACAATATGAAAAAATTGTTCCACTTTTATTGGAAGGTATAAAGGAATTAAAAAAAGAAATAGAAGAACTAAAAAAGAATAGGTAATGCCGACTCCTGCATCAGGTACGATAAAAATGTCTGAAATAAAATCCGCGTTGGGTTCAGCATCGAACTCATTCAGAGCATATAATGTCGCAGCAAAAGCAGCAACTGGATTGGCAAAATTTGATGCACCTGATAAGATGACAGAGTGGTACAGCTATCCTCCCGGCACACCTCCACCAACACCAGCACCAACACCGGCACCAACACCTCCACCAACACCAGCACCAACACCGGCACCACCGCCTACACCGGCACCGACTACTCCGGCTCTTGTAGTTACAAATGGAGCGGTGACTTGTTCTGGTATTACTGGTGCATGGAGAAGTTCTTTCTCTGGTGGTACTGGAGTTTATGCTGATGTTGCTTATGGTAGTTCACAAGCTAATGCTATTGATTGGTTAGATGGTTCAGGCCCTGGCACAGGAGCAAGAGTAACTATATCTTTAGGTGGTACTTTCCATGATTGGAGCGGAATTGCAAACGGAACTTGGTATGTGGCATTAAAAGATTCTAATGGAACAACCACTGTTCAGAATACTGGAGTGACAGTAAATTGTACTACTCCACCACCAACTCCAGCTCCAACGCCAGAACCAACGCCACCGCCTACACCAG
>Ga0172367_10003015_pt1 | contig 22390 bp, 14 predicted proteins | sample Lak10m_FD_114542 | JGI IMG/M metagenome (GOLD analysis project Ga0172367, IMG submission 114542) | Freshwater microbial communities from Kabuno Bay, South-Kivu, Congo - kab_022012_10m | ecosystem: Environmental > Aquatic > Freshwater > Lake | place: Democratic Republic of the Congo: South-Kivu... | reverse complement strand
GAATGACTGGGATCGCAGCGAAGTCGCCGAGGTCCTTGGCAGGAAGGTAGACGGGGGAATGTGGTGCTCCCTCATAGTGGCAAGCTTCATCCGTGTTTGCAAACGCTATGACACTTGTCTGATTGAAGCGGTCGTTCAGAGGTGTAGTTAATGCGAACTGCTCGGCCAGAGCAGTCCGCGGGGACACGGTAGTTCGATCGCCGCATTTAGTCCGTAAGTGGACCTTGGCGAATCACACGTCCTACAAGAAGGCTTACCCGTTCTCGGTTGCCTCCTAAAAGAGCAATTCAAGCGGCGGCTCGCTAGAGCAGTCCTTGGGAGGCCAGAGCCTGATTTGGATCGCTTCCCAGCATCACGGCCTCAAATATCACTCCGCGACGGACTCGATTGATCCGGTCGTTTGACGCCTGCAGCGAAGCTTTCAGATATATAGCAACGTATGGCTCGTGTGACTCCATCCCATCATCGTTGATTCTTCGATAAAACAATTCCAGTCTCTCCACGGCTTCTGTCGGAGATGGCAATTGGTTTCTGCAGAATGCGATGTCGATCTGAACAAGTGCGGTGAAAATATCTGAGCGCTTCCAAATTCGTGACCGAGGCGAAAAACCACATTCATCAATGTACGAGAAGACGTCAACCAGCCTTCGCGCGATTTCATCGCGCTGGGGAAAATGATCGTTGTATTCGGACAAGTACTGCTCAAACAAATCATCGCGATTGAAATACCCGTCCATCATTGTGATAATGACTTGAAGCACAAAACGTGTATCGCCCATTCGCTTAATGTCAACAGATCGAAACACATTGTGATCTTCGAAGAAGTCATGCTCCGCAAATCCCGCTGCAAGTCGCATTAGTTCGCCGGCGTAGACCGCGTTATTGACCTCCACTTCATTTAAGGAGTAGTTGGTCGAGTTAATGCGCCGGAATACTTCGATGATTTCCTCCGATTTAATTGATCCCAAGTCGCGAACAGCAATGTCGTAATTGAGAAAGTCCTCCTTTTCCTCTTTCTGAAGCACTGCATAAGGAGGAATGCTTGCGCCAGACGTCGAGGGGTCCCCCTGAAAGTAGGACACGATAGTCGTGATACGTTGCTGACCATCAACCAAAAGTTGTTGGCCCTCGCCAGTATCAACATCGACATCGCCGTTCGCGAGGTATATCTCTGGAAACGGGTATCCTTTTAGGATTGTGTCTATGAATCGAATCTTGTCACCTGACGTCCAAATCAATCGTCTCTGAAATTCGGGCCTTGGTAGAAGCTTGCCTTCTTTCAGTTGAGTTATGACTTGTCGAACTTTTAGACTAGAAGGAGACGTTTTCATGCGAGCCTTTCCGCTTTCTGTGCGTCTAGCACACCGCGCTGTTGGTAGTAGTTTAGAAACGCCTTCGAATGATAAATTGCGCAACGGAGCTTCTTGTATCTAAAGTAGTCACTACGCCCAACTTCCGAAACCAAATTCTTCCAGTCTTTGCATCGCTGTGGACCATCCACTGGAAATTTGTCCGGCCTTATCCACCCGTGCAACATGTAGTCGGCCAATTCACTTCGCCATGGAAAGCGATTCTGATTCGTGCCATGTCGCGCCAGCTCAATCCATAACTTCCCATACAACTGTGGGCTTACCACCGCCACATCGATATCCGAGACGCCCGGTTGGTATGCCCTATAGGCAGGCCGGTATCCGTCGCGACCGCTTTTTTCGAGAAACGCAAAACCTAGCTTTGCCGATCCCACGACTATCAAATCGAATTGCTGTTGATCCGAAATTCCGAATACCATCCGCGCTCGTTCTCTAAGATGGTTCAGAGCCTCGCGGGTTGTGTGAGCGCCGGGATCATCACTGAGCAAGTGCTCCTCCACAATTTGTGCTGCAGAGAGATCGCGCAGCAATTTCTTAAAATCGTCCGGGGTCACGTGGGGGGGGAAGTGAAGGTTTATGCGAAATGTATCGTTTGGAATATACACCAGGTTTCGGCGAGAGTTCCCGAATGCAAACGAGAGGTAATTGGCGATGGTACGTGCTCCTGTAGGACGTGTGATTCGCCGAGGTCAACTGCCGGACCAGATTCTGTCACCGCGCAACCCTGCCAGCCGACGCAGCTGGAGCCGAAGTTGGCACACCTCAGCAGTTGAATGGACGCCTCGTCTCGTTCAACACCTTCGGTGCTATTGACGGCTCGTAAGATAGCCGTGTGAAGATGTCAATCTGCGAGCCATCTGAGCCGCCACTTGTAAAGAGTCCACGATTGACGAAGCGCTCGTACACCAATTTGCGATTCGTAGTTGCCAAGTATCTGTTCAAAGCATCGCGGCGAATGAATAGGCCACTACGTCGCTTCGCACGCGATGCAAAGGCAACGAGTTCGCCACTACTATCGCGCCATCCTCGCTGCCTGTCCCAAGTTAAACCTAGAACCTTCACCACATTCTGGCAAGGCACATCCAGGTGCTCCTGGCGCGCATGTGTCGTGTAGGAAAAGTCATACTCCCACTCGCTGCTACGCGAGAGAGTGACTACCGAAAAGTCCATCCCCTTGGGGCCTCGGTAGAAGTAGCCTTCTTCGGCGATCTGTTCAAACACCCGGCCGTCCGGGTATTCGGCCAAATAGCCTCGATAGCAGCTTGCTCCCTGGCTTTCGAACGCTTCTCGGCCGCGGCTACCCGGACCAAATATGGGAGCATAACTGTCGACGAAGATGCTCGTATACGACAGGTCAACGCCAAGATGGGACTTGGTCCACGAATCTTCTCCTGGTACTTTATCGCTGTCCCTCGCGCTAAGAGAGAGCGCAACCCACTCCGTTCCGGTGCTTGATGTTCGATTGATGCACTCCCCATGAGGAGTGAGATCATCGGTCCTGACCCACTGCTTGATGTCGCTTGAGCGATCGGGGAAGGGATACCCGGGGCCTCTGACGACCTCATCCGGATATTCGCGCGGTGGAGCAATGTCCCGAACGTCACTTAGGTCGGCCTTGCGGACATCAACGGACCAAAGATACGCCGGCCCGGCCTTCCAGCCCGAGTAGGACGTCTTCGGAGGAACGTTATCAGCCAGCAAACCGAGCAGTCGATGTAGCAGTATCCAGTAGTACTTCTTCCCGAGACGTTCAGCGAACCCTTTGCGGCCGCGTCCGTTGCCGAACTCGGCGCTAATGACGCGATCTGTGTTGAGGGCACATTGCTCCTTGCCCGGGTAGCCAAGACGCAGGACTTCAACCATCAGCCAGCAGGCCACGTTCTCGTGGCTGATACCGGAACTGCCTAAATCAAAGTCCCCAATCTTCGATTCAACTTGGTATCGCCAGAAGTCAGGCTGCAATCCTTTGCCCCAGAGTTCCATATTCAAGGGCAATCCATCGAAATCCAGCAGGGGCTTGGCGTCGGATAGGGTCGGCCATGTCTTGCACGATAGCGCCTTCGAAGGATAGGCCTCTAGCCTTTTCAGGACCGAAGGACGAAGCTTGCCGTGGCCAATCAGTTGTTCGAGCAGACGGACGGAATCCCGTACCAGGACATTTGGGGAGTCGAACGTGGGACTCAACAGCCCCTCAAGGGCAGGGATGAACTCTTCCAAGCGGCCGCGTTCTAGCAGGCTCGCGCTGTAGATGGCGAGGGCGATGCTTTCCAGTACATAGTCGTCATCGCATCCTTGGAACTCATCGGTCAGCAACCTTCCAAGGCAAGGTTGGTATGCGACCAACCGGGCGAGGCCCTTCGCGGACAAATCTCTAACGCGTCGGTCAGCGCACGATGTCAGCCAAGCTAGGGCCACAACGGCCAACTGCCTACTCTCGGCAGGCCAGCGCTGAATCTCGGCGCGTAGCGCCGCGTTAACAAGAGACCAGACCGCACCTTTAGCATCGAATGACTTGAATGCAGCCAGCGAGAGGTAAGCATCACGGTTGACCATCGACGAGCGCCGCAAGAACGGGCTGAGCCAGTTTGATGCATTCAACCTATGCTCTGGAACTAGACTGATGCGGAAGAATGCGTCGTAGGCCTCTTGCCACAAGCCTGGCGTATACAACGCCCCATACACATGGTCGTCAATGTCGTAGGTGAAGCTGTCCCGGGAGCGCCAGACGAGAGCTCGAATGAACAGCCGATGAGCAACCGCCGAGTCGATTCCAAGTGACCTATCGGTAATTTCTACCCCGGACTTCTCAGGTAGAACAGCCGCCAACGTATCCAACAAGCCCTCGTCATCGGGTGTCAGCGTTGCAAGTTTCGCTGCAAGTGCTGCAAGGTCCAGCCCTCCCGGCCCAGTCAGTCCCTCGACGACACTGATGGCTCGCAGGATGTCGCCATAACGTTGGTACCCCAGCCGAACGAACCACGTGTCCCGTTCGCTTGAAGACAAAATGATAAGGCCCTCGTGCTCAAGCTCTTTGAGCAGCGCTTCAGCGGCAAACTCTGCCCCTACCAACCTCTGCAGTTCTGCCGTGCACGCCTCCCACGTGCGCTCTTGCGGAACGTTGTGCGTGAGGACTTCGGAAAGTCGCAGCATTGCGGCCCGCACGACGTTTCGAGGATTTGAGTAAGCTAGTCTTCCTCTGATAAGGGCGTCGCAGTGCTTGAGGTGTCCTTCCAGGAGAGCAACAATGCCCGGGAGTGATATATCTAGGGACGTTCGCCCTTCATCCCGCAACGTCTTGCAGGCCAAATGCAGAAACAACGGGTTGCCAAGTTCAGGCGAGAACAGCGGCGTGATTTCAGTGTCTAGGCCGTAGTAGGTAGCGAAGGCTTGAACGGCTTCGAATTCCTGCCCTTCGAAGCCAGCATGTTCGAACGCGTAGCCTGGGAACCGTATGTCAACGACCAACTCCCGATAAGTGTCTCGAGTAGAGACGCAGACTTTGATGCCTGAGTAAGGGGCGCATTGGGCTAGCAACTCCGGCAGCTTGTTCTTCCATCTAGCATTGCGGGGGCTTTCGTTAAGCGCATCTATGTAGATGACAAACGGCAAGGCCGTGTTGTCAGCGCAGGCCTGGAGGCACTCAAGGAGGGTGGAGCGCGCAACATCCGCTCCAAAGCCTAGTTTGCTGCGTAGCACCTCCCATGGCTCATCTCTCCCGAAGTCATCTCCGAAGACAACCAGCGAGTTCCCACCAAGGTTCAGTCGGCGGAGCGCGGCACTTACAATTGAATGGGTCTTCCCGATACCGGCGGGCCCGACCAGGAGCAAAGATCGCGTTGTTGCCGCACCCATTTCCCGCGACGAGAGCGCAGCCCGAAGTGCTTGTGCCTGTTCCTCCCACTTACGTGCCGCATCCATCTCCCCTGCCGGGAATGCGCACATGTACTCGGCGTGGAACTGCCGAAAGGACGGCGTGTCCCTTTCTCGGCCATGCTTGCCATAGAAGGCCTCCTCTTGAGCTTCGCGGGCCTTGGACAAGAGCGGCAGGATACTTGCCAAAATTTGGCTGACATTGGCGGAGGTAGACGCAACGGAAGAGACGTCGGTCATGCAATCACATGCCGCGACGACTTGTTGAATCTTCTTGCGAGCGGTGGTGGCATCAGGTTTGCCCAATATCTCGAGCGCCTCATCCCCCCATACCATGAGCGAGCGAAGCTCAGCAATAGCTGGCGAGAGCGACTCGTCACGCCAGGCCTGAAAGTCGCCAATTCCACCGAAGAAGTCCAGCCCGACATGAGCACTTGTGACCACGTCGAGTGCCGCCGTGTACCTTGGACCTGCGAAGGCCACAGCGTCATCCAGGCAACGCTGAATCCTTGTTTGCGTGAGTACTGTGTCATCGAACCAGTACCTGCACATACCCCCGTTCGGATCGCACGTAAGCAACTGCCCGCGTATGACCGCCGCAGTACATAACGTCACGGTAAGCCTGGAGCCTCGGGATGAGACCGAGGTTTCGACCTGTTGCTTCCACTCTTCGAAGCGCTCAGCTTGACTCCGGCCTCTTGCTCCCGCGGCGACACGCCCGGTTAGGTCAAAGGGGATGTAAACCCAGTACTCAGACAGTGTTGGATGATTCGTCAGAGCGGAGTCAAGTGAGTCAGCAATCTGCCGTAGCTCGGCATCTCCCAATTGGAAGAAGTACTTGGCCTGCACCCCCGCGACAGCCCCACACGGCAAGCGGAAGTATGCCTCGACTCCGCCGTCACCCCCGTCGCCACGCAAACTGACGAAGGTCGAATCAACAGTCGGTCGAAACGAGTTTCGAAACAGCTGAACGGCCAAGGCTTCAAAGCTGTCGTTTCGGCTCTTCGGGGCGCTGCGAATCTTTGAGAAATCAATTGTTGTCAAGTTGCCCTCTGCATACGATTGATGTAGATCCATTTTCCACCATTGCGAGCAATTCGTTGCACGGCCACATCTTGCGGCAGTCGCAGTTCAATGGAGCTTTGTGCAGACCTGTGCTCGGTCTTGGAAAGCTGCCATTCGATGACACCCTACAGCCAGGGTCTGCTGACCTTCGGATACCTGTCGCACATGCAGTGAGGGATCTATGACCGCTTCGGCCAATGGGCTGTCATTGGGTGATCGCAATGTACGACTGCTGGACTCAGCAAGCCCCGCGTCAGTTCATGCCGACACCGACCTGCTGAAAAGCTCAATGCTGGACAATGCGGGCGGAGACGAAAGTTCCGTCGGGTTGAAACTCGATGTCCAGGGTATCCGCGTCCATCGACAGCCAGCCGAGAAAGCCGAGGTGGTAGCTGAGGGACGTCGGCCGATCCCTGGCGTCGGGCGGGCCAAGCAAAGCCAGCGCCGCGCTGCGGGCAGGACGCTGCGCCTCCAGATGGCGCACGGTGGAACGCGCCATCGGTGCGCGGGGATTGCCCCGCCACTGCTGTGCCGCCGTTGCACGCCAGACCGTGGCATCGAAGGTGGCAGCATCGCGCGGGTCACCCTCCGGCAAATGCGGCAGGACCGAGAACGACGCCGCGGTCCACAGGACCGTCACGACCAAGATGATTTCGGCCAGGCGCGCGGCGTCTCGCAGCTTGTTGCCGACGACGTTCGCCGGCAGCTTGGTCCAGCCCAGCAGCGCCAGGCGCAGTCCGCCCCAGACGGCGGCTGCAAGGCAGATTTCGTGCAGCCCATCGACGGAAATCTTCTGCAACAAGCCATTGTCCACCGCCCAGGGCCAGTAGGGCTGCATGTCCGGATGCATGAAACTGTCGAGCACGATATGCGAGCTGCCGCCAAGCAGCGCACCGAGCAGGGCTGCGGGAACCGTGATCTGCACTCCTGTCCCGAGCCAGCGGGCTTGTGCAGGGTTTAACTGCCGGTTCCACCAGTGCAGCCAGGCTTTGGCAAGCATCCGGCCTGGCCACACGCCAAGGGCTGCGACGACTGTCGCACCGAGATAGCTGTGCAGTTGGCGGTGTGCCAGATCGCCGGTGAGCAGGTACCAGAGGATGGGTTCGAGGTCGATCAGGATGTTGACCAGGGCGAATACCACCCAGCTGACCCGCTCCGGGGCGTAGGCCTTGAAGAGCAATCCGGCGCCGATGTGAAAGGGAGTAACGGGCATTTCCGGTCAGTGGAGCCTCATGAGGTTTTGGGTATCCATCTCGCGGGAATTTCGTCACCTCCACGCAGCCGAACGCTCACGCCAACCCCCTGCCGTTCATCGGTCGCCAGATGCATCGACACCCTCGGCGTGCTTCAGCATCTCAAGCGTTAGCGCGGTTTTGCCACTGCCGGCGCTGCCGACGATGACCAAGGGGGTTGGCTGGCGGTAAAGGGCCTCCTGGGTATCGTCAAACGATATCGGCTTGTCGAGGAGGTGAATGCCCGTACGCTCGGGATGCAGGTAGCGCAGGACGTGTGCGTTCTGGATGGCCTCGTCGGCGCCGATATCCGGGATCTTGCCCTCATCGATCGCCGCGCCGCGCAGGAACTGGGACTTGTCATAGTCGTGATTGGCGATCACTTCCAGCATCAGTGCGCAGACCTCATCCCCGTGGCGCACCAGCGAGAACAACAACCGGTCGGCATCACCCAGTTTCGCCCGATAGAACTTGCCGTGGCTCAGATTGGCCAGCTTCTTGACCTGGGCGGCTCGAAAGTCGTGGCGTGCGATGGCCTCGGATACCTTGCGATAGCTGCTTTTGACTCGCGAGGTATCAAGCCCGGTGTATTCAAGAATCTTCATGAGGTGACGCGGACACGTGCATGAGTGTCAATTCTCGCATGATCGTTGAACGGATCTCGCGGATCGACTGCCCGGCGGCGAAAAGCAAGCGGTGGCCGGGCAGTTCGATCAGGCGCGCGGAATTCCTGCCGAATCTGGAAACAATCGCGTATCGGGTAGCTATCGCGGCCCTTGTTTAGGCAGTGGCGTGTGGTTACCCACCCGCCTACCTCTTTTCAGAAAGACTTTTCTGTGTTCGGTAGAAAGGCAAATTACTTGTATCTCATAGCCCCTTTCCGAAAGGATCTTCGCTGAATGCAACGCTGACGCGTGCTATTGGCATTCTGGGTCGGATTCAGAATGCGCAGAATGGTCCGTAGGTAAGGTATCGAAAGATTCTGAATGTGATCGGAGGGTTGCAGCCGTGTGCTTATAGAGGCCGCGGACATTTGCATAAATCGGGTTATAGACGGTATGAATCTGGCGATCTGGGAACTTCTCTTTGAAGGCGGGGAGAAAGTAATGAACTGCGCCGCCAGTCATAACAATCGTCGGGAAGTCGGCATCGGTTTCGATTGATGCGGCGACCGCGTTTGCCGCATTCTTACTGAGCGCAAGCAAGAGACGGCTAAGCTGATCAGCTTGAATGATATTTTTATCGATCTCCAAAGTTCTGCCTTTGCGCAGCACTTCGTCGATGATACTCGGATCTACCACAACACTCCCATTGTGCATATATTCGATTTGCCCAGCCAAACCAACTATAAGCGAGTACATGCCCACGGGATAGGACCCGGATCGCGCTGGAATAAGCCGGAGGTCCTCAGTCGCCAGCCAAGTCACGTTGCGGTATCCAGTATCTATTGTCAGAACCCGATTCCCTTCAAGCATAGCGGTGTTGCAGCGTGATAGGGGCGTTCCGGCGGTCTGCGGGGCAAGGAGCGCGTTACAGATGTTGGTGCGGCGCGCAATACCGTTCATTGATGTCTCATGTTGGCCGATAAGTCTTTGCTTGAATTCGCTACATTTTCCGAACTTCACTGTAGAAAGTGGCAGACCTACAATCAAATGATCAATAGTTTGTTGTCCGGTCAGATGCAACGCCGCACGCAGCAGCGCTATGTACTCACTTGAATCGTAAAAGTGTTCGTCGAGGCAGGGGAAATAACTGATAGGCAATGTTGCTTCTGACGAAGTCCCAACGGCGTACTCCACGCCTCCCACCTCGGTGATCACTGAAGTGCGGAGGAACGTTGCACCATGAGTGAAGTACATGGCTCCTGACGTCGGAGCCCGTGACGGAAAAATCGCATATCGAGGTTGAATTTCACCGCGACAACAATATGATATCTTGGTATATCCGTGACCAATGTCGACGGCGCAGACTGTCATGCTCATAGTTCGCTCCTGTATTAAAAGGGACAGGAGGAATTTATTTTGTAGACTTGATCAGCGCCAGTGGGGAGAAACAGCCAATTTGTCCGTTATAAATGGGTCACGACCTCGGCAAAGGGAGAGCCGTCGATTCTCAAGGAAAATCGATTTGATCGTCGAGACCTAGTTCTTTGAGTGCATTCCGCGTGTCTTCGATTTGTTGCTTAGACAACCCGTCGTTTGGAGCAACCTCCACCTGGATGCGCAAGCGCAGGCCTGAGGTCGTGGCAAAGCGCGAAAGCACCTTGGTATAGAAGTTCATCCATTTCTGCGCCGGAACGTCGCCAGTCCAGCGAATACTGCCGATCTTGGATGGCGCAGCGGGAGCCGGGGTCGGCGTCGGATGTTGCGGTGTACTTCCCGATGGGGTTGCCGTGGTAGCGGTTGGCGTGGGCGTGGGCATTGGCGTACTGCCAGGTTCTGCAGGAGTCGCGGGAGCAGCTGCTTGCTTTTGCTGATCGAGGTAGGCCTGCGCCGACTCTGCCGTAATCAGGAACACGTCATCGGAAAACTCGATGTCGGAAGCGCTTACGCTTTGCTTGAATGCAAACGGCTGGAATTTGCCACTAGCTGCTTTGCCTACGTACGCAAGGATGCCACTCTCGATGCCGCGGGCGATGGTGTCCTTGACCGACTCCGCGTTGAGCAGTCGCGGGAAAAGCGGTGACGAGTAGAAATCGTCACGGACTTTGCGCGTGGGCCATTCCTTGAACGCTGGCGGCCAATTGCGCATCAGGAAATTTGGGCTGACCCCTTTTTCAACATCGCCGTCAGCAGTAAGGCGATTGAGGATGTTGGCGATCGGTGAATCGGCCGAGCTTGAGTGAACCAGGCCGAGATCGACTTGGCGCAAAGAGTTGTCCTTGGCGAGCAGCAGCAGATGCTTGTAGGCGCGCCAGATCGCCTCTTTCAGATCGCGGCGGGCCTTTTGGATGTTTTCCACCAGCTGCTTGCGTTGTACCTCGTCCAGCTTGAGGTCGATTGCCTCATCTTCGATTGCCTGCCAGGCCAGCAGTTTCCTGGCTTCCTCGCGCATTGGCTGAGCAGATTCGGCCACCACCCAAATAATTGCACTCTTGAACGTCCGGGATGAATTGCCGCAAGTTTTCACCATCTGGTCGGCAAACTCGGTCGTGCCTTTCTCGTCGTCAATGCAGTGATTCAGATCCGCGATCACGAACGTGATCATCGGGCGATCGGAAATCTGCAAGCTCTTCTCGGGGAAAAAGACCCGATCCACATGATCGCGGGGCGCGAAGATTTTGAGGATCTCGCGTTTGACCTCTTCATCAACCTTTGCCGACTGTACCGTGGCCCGGCGATCCGCAAAGCGCTTGTTCAGATTTTCCCGGACGCTGAATTTGTAGCGGGTTTTCTCGACCCCCATGTAGTAGCAGGCCTCGGTCAGCGAATCCAGCACGGTCTCGATATTGCCGATGTCACTTTCCGGCTGGCCAACCGCCAGGCGAATCTCGGGCACGCTGGCCTCGTGCGTTTCCGCACCCACCTGGCCACCGTTCGACTCAAAAAAGATCGTGGTGGCCACCTTGCGGTGCAGCTTCGCTTTTTTGATTGCGTCGATCGCCTCCGCGTCGAGGCGCACGGCGTGAGCATCCTTGCGGCCGACAATATCGGTCGTTATCGCGGGCAAGAGCTTGTCATCACCCAACTGCTCGGTGACTGCCGCCCGGAAGGTGGCATCGTCTAGCGGTGCCGTGCCCAGCGTAATCAGCGGGTCGCGCAGCGCACCCCGGTAGCCTTCCTGATAGACCGTCGACACCCACAACGCCAATAGCCGCAGAACACCACGGGTTTGCTGGAAGCGGGGGAGGGTTTGCCATTTCCGCTCGAAAACGGAAATCACCATCGGGTGGAAGGGATAAGTCGTGCGGAACTGTTCACGTGCCAGATCGGGATTGATCAGGCTGGGCAATTGCTGGCGATGTTCGGCAATCCAGTCACCATAAGCGCCACATACGTCCTCGGCTTCTTTCGAGAGGATGACGCGGCCATCTGGTGTCACCGCGCGCTCATCCCATTCAAACAGACGGCGACGGATGATCTCGGACGTCTCGCCCTCCACCGACACGATGATCGCTTTGCCCAGACGATCCAGCAGGTTTTTTAGACGCTGCTGGTCAGCATGGTCTTTGTCGGTGTAAGCCAGTTCCGATGCGGGAATTGATCCGACCAGCACGACGTTGTTGCGCCCGCGCACGGTTTCCGAGAGCGCCTGAATGAAGTTATAGAGTTTGTTGTGCCAGCCTTGGTCGCGATAAGTGCTGATGTAGTTCAGCACCTCGTCCATCAGGATCAGGCAGGGCCGACCCTGCGGCAACATTTTTTCGATCACATCGCCCTTGGGTTCGACGAACTCCGCATCGTGCTGGGCGACATGGGCAAACGATTCGGCCCCGCCAAGCTGCCAGGCGATTTCACCCCAGGGGGTTTTCCGGCGTGGCGTGCCGTCGTCACCGCCCCGGCCCGTGATCGAATCGAATTCGGTGCCGACGAATACCGCGACGGCACAGTTATCGGGCACGTTGGTGATCGCTGCACGCTCGAGCACCTTGCCAATACCGCGAAAACTGTTGGCGGCCGAACCATTGTGCGCCAGGTGGTAAAGCAAGGTTAGCGCATGGGTCTTGCCGCCACCAAACTGCGTGGTCATGTTGAACACCGCGCTGGTTTCCGTGGTCAGACCGGAAAGCCGGCGCACCACCTCGGCCGCGAGGCCGGTCAGGTTGGACGTGAGGTAGGTGCGGTCGAAGAATCGCTGCGGGATCTTGTAGTCGTCGGGTGCTGTGCCAAGGCGTACTTTGTCTAGATGCACCGCGAATTCGGAGGCATCCAGCGGCTTGCCCTCTCGTAAATCCTCGCGTGGTTTGACCACGTCGTACCAGGCTTTTAGCTTCATTCTTCTATCCTCAAGGATTGGCAAACGCCTACCCGCGTGCACATAAGCCGCACATAAGGCCGTTTTCCGCCATGCTCGTAACTCATTGTTTTAGCGATACCCCAAACTCCATCCACGGCGCCAACCTGCCTACAGGCACCGAGAATCGCGGAATTTGCACATAAGCGGCACATAAGCGATTCATGTCTGCCCTAGGCCCAGAAAGGCACGTAGCGAGCGTGCTTCTTCGACTTGCTTTCCGGGTCCTCCGGCCTGACCAGCCCGGCATCGATGGCATCACGGATGATCCGCGACGCCACCGGGTAATCTGCCTCGGCGATCTGGAACCGGTTGCGCAAGGTCGAATTCGTCATCAACTGGTTGGAAACATAGAGCAGGCAGCAATGCTGATAGCAGGCCCGCACCCGATCCTGCTTGTCCATGCCGGTCAGGTTCTGGTGTGCGAACAACACCACCCGCGTATGCGTGGTATCGGTGCGGAAGTCCGGCGCCGGCAGTTGAAAAGCCTCAACGTGAAAAATCACCTTGTCGATGCCGCTGCCACGTTCCTCGCAAATCCCCAGGCGCCGCATCAAGTCAGCCAGCTTCTCATTGCGCGAGCGGGGCGAGTGATCGATGAAGCGCAGGGTTTCAATCAGCGGCAGGCCCGGATTGCTGATCTCCAATCGGTCTTCAAAAATCTCCACCTTCGGCCCGGTGCCGCCCATCGAGAAATCCTGGTGGATCATGGCGTTCGGCACCAGCTCGCGGATCGCCTTCTCGGGGTACATCCTCACCTCGCGTCGGATCGCCTGCCCAACCACCTCGTTTTCCGGCAACTGGCTGTTGATGTAGGAAATCAACTCCTCGAAGCCCGCCGCATAGCCTTTGGGCGACTCGCCCTGGCGCGGGAATTCGCGCACTGTCTCAATCCGGTTGTTGCCCTGGTAGGTCACCACCCGGAACGCCTTGCGCGCCAGCGAGGGGAAGCGATCCAGGCGCTTGGCAAAGGTCAGCGCACCCAGGTTGGTGATGTCGAACAATTCACCATTCGTCACCGCCAGCCCATCCTCGCACAAGCGGTCGAGGATTGCCGTCTTATTGGTCGGCAGTGGCTGGCCTGCCATCTCGAAAAACTTCGGGTAGTCGAGCGCAGTCAATACCTCGTCCGAGGTCAGCCCCGTGGCCGCCAGCCCCTCTTCAAAACGCGCCCTGGAGAACCTTGCCCACAGTGCGCGCTCCTTTTCCGGGTAGTCCTTCAGCTTTTTCTTGTAGCTGCCTACCCGAATCGACTCTTCGCCCTTGAAGCGGATCGGCGCGTGCAGGGCCGGGTTGATTTCAAGCAGTGCCATGTCGTGGCCAGCGTGTTGCCACTCGTGGATGCGGAATTCGGTTCGGGGGTCGAGCAAACGCAGCAGCCAGTTCTCCATCTCCTCGTTGCCGACCTTCGCCTCGCGCGGGTGGAAGTCCGTGCCGACAACACGGTGGGTGACGTTTTCCACTCCCCACACCAGGTAGGCGCGCTCCTTGCCATGCAGCGCGGCAGCATTGGCCAGCGCCGAGACATATTCGCCAATCTCGTCGGGATCGGCGTTGTTGTGTTTGAACTCCACCCATTCGGTTTCATGCGGCAAGGCCAGCAATGAAACCAGCAGGCGGTCGAGATCGGTCGTCACAATCCCAGGCCCTTCTTGCGTGCCAGCACACCATCCACCCAGCGCTTTTCGTTGGTGGCGGAAGGATAGAGTGCCGACAAGGCCTGCGCCAATTTCCAGAACCGCTGGTCCTTGCCCGCGCCATCATCGACGAGAAAGCGCTTCAGCGCCTCGCCGCGTCCGGTGGCGAACAGGATCATGGACTGGTGCACCCGATCCAGCGTGGTTTCGCCCACCTTATGCACGGTTTTTTCCTGCCACGCCGTCTCGCCAGCGCCGACTTTTACAAGTTCGGCAAACAGGTCGAGCTGCGGGGCTGCGGCTTTCTTCCTGCGCGCCTCGGCGGGAGCATCTTCCTGCTCCTTGCCGAACAAATAGCGCGTGCGTTCGGAAACGGGCAGCAGTCGAGCAGTATCACTGGACACTTGAACTAGCGCAGGCGAATCATCCAGGTTGGCACCCAGGCCCTGCGCAATCTTACGAGCAGCATCGTATTCGAGGATAAATCCGGCCTTGGACTTGGCGCTCTTGCCCTTGCCTTCGTCCTCGTCATCGGCCGCATCGTCGCTCTCGCTGGAAGACTCGCCGCCCTCCGTGTTGCCGGCGTTGAGCGTCCACAGCCACATGGCTGTCAGCCGTGCATCCGGCTCGAAACCCGCCGTGTCGGCACCTTTGAATACTTGCGCCAGGGCCTCTTTCGCCACGGCGGACCAGACATGCTCCAGATATTCGCGCAGCGTGACGACATCGCCGCTGGCTTTTTCGACCCGGGCATAGCGCGAAAAGATTTCTAGCGCCGGGCCGAGGCAGGCAAAGATGGCATCGGCACCGACGACGCCCTCGTCGGCCAGGCGAGGCATCCATTCGTGAATCCGGCGCGGTAGTTCAGCCAAAACATCGCGCCAGTCACCAATATCGGTAGTGCGCAGCGAGCCATCAGGATTTTCACGTGGGCGACAGACGATGTGAACAGAAGACTGAAGGGACGCAGAATTAGCCGCCTGTGTTCGTGTTTGAAGTTCCGTATCTATAGGCCACGATCCACTAATCATCCAGCCTGCTTCAATTACTGCGCTCAGCATGGCTTCCCAAGACGCAGTGCTGCTCTCAGCAAATACAACCACTCCGATCCCATTCGGTTTGACAGCGTCTCTCGCGGCCGACAAAGCAGAGATCATTTCTCTTCGATAGAACTCTCCAGATTTTGTAGCCCCATCCGAATCCAAATTTGCGTTAGTTACAACGATTTCATCTTCTTGCCGAACTAGACCTGGCCTGAACAAATCGGGAAATTTGTCCCGCAAGAAATCGCGCTCCCAAACAAAAAAGACATTGGACAGGTCGCCATAAGGTATCGCTGCAAAGTATGGAGGGTCAGTTACAAGAGCATCTGCAGAATCACTAGGAAGAAGCTGATCTTGGGCGCGCCCTTGAACAACGGATCCAGGGTTTTCAAGGTGAGAGTTAGCCTCAATAACCTTGATTACCCAGTCAGTTGCACCATTCCAGTTTGCTGGGCCATCTGAAAGTGGATTGATTTCTGCGAAATCCCAGACCACCTGTAAGGCTTGCTTTCCAAACGCTCCTTCGATTGTTGAGCGTGCGGCATTCCACCTCGACAGTGAACAGTTCTGAAAAATAAACCTGCTAATCGCACAGTTAAGCAAAGTCAGAACTGCCTCCCGAAGCTGAGGGTCCGGGCCAAATTCAGGTAACCGCTTCAGAATTCCCTGAAACACCCGAATGACTATGGCTTGTCTCGCTGTATAAAGATCAGAGAATTTGGCGATTCCGATTCGCGTTACAGCACTTAGTCCGCGTGTGTTCTTATAAGGTCGGACAGGGTTTATTGTGTCCGTCGGGCGTTCATAGCGATGTATGGCGCTTCTCGATAATTCGACTGCGGTAATGTCTTCAGTTGTGGGATGACGAAACCGACGTTGATTGTGATCTTCTACGTACACGGCGAGTAGTCGAGCGTCATCTGCTCCGCCATGTTTATCGATCAGCTGTTCTTTAACGGCCTTGGCGGCAGTCGTATAGCCGCATGATTTCCGTGGGCAAGTTACGCTGCCACCAGCAACCGTTGGTTTATGGCCAGCCTGCTTTCCACTACCGATACCTATTACAACTGATTTGTTATCGGCTTCAGAAATGTTGAAATGCCACAGCTTCCCGGCACGGGTAATTTGAGTATTGCGAATCAGCGGTATCTCAGCACCGCACCCTGGCCCTTCACAACGTATTGTTCGTGCCCATAGATAAGCTATCGGAGTGGCTCCATCGGAGTCGATGGGAAAGTAGTGAGCCAGTTCCTTTTCTGCTTCCTGTTTGATCCAGGCACCCCATTTACGCACTTCATCAGCAAGACTTTGGCCGTACTTGGGGATGTATTCCAATACCACCTTGTTGAGCAGTACAGGAATCGGGTTGAGGTCGCTGGCGAAGGCGTCCGCCCCCACGCGCAGGGCTTCCAGCGGGATCGATCCACCACCGGCGAAGGGATCTAACACCAGCGGTCGGGTGCCGGGTGCGCCACCCAGCGCTTCGTGGGCGACCTGTGTCAAGGCGCGACTGGTGGAGAGGTAAGCTGTGTCGGTGGAGTTGTCCCAGTTGGAAAAATCGGCGATGAAGTCGAGCAAGGCGCCGCGCAGTTCTTCAAGGTCATCGAGCAGCGCCGGATTCTTGCGCGCGCCGTCGAACCGGCGCCGACTTTCCGCCGACAGCAGCATTTGCCGTTCGTGGGTCGTCCATTCCTGCATCGCCTGCCGCGCCGCATTTAGAAACTGAAGCGGGCAGTCGGGATCGGCCGGATCGGGCCAGAGCGACGCCAGGATGACGGCGCGGCAAGCTGCCAGCGGCCTGCGTGCCCACCAGATATGCAGCGTCGAGATGTGCCCGTGGCGGATGCTTTTTTCGCGTCGCGCATGAGCGGAAATCCGCTTGATGGGGAGATCGACCTCGATGAGACGCTTGGGATAACTCATTCCTTGTTGACCTTGTATTCGGCTCGGTCTTCGCGCAACTCAACCGGACGGCGGATGGAGTCGACATTGAGCCGGTAATGCTCAACCTTGACGACCGGCTGCCATTCCAGCGTGGCCGGGTTGCGCAAGATGTTGATATTCGGGCTGGGCGTGGCGCAGTGGAACACCACATACAGCCAGTAGTCGTTGGCAAGCCGCTGGGCGGTGCGGTATTCATTGGAGGTGAGCGCCACTTCGCCTACGTGCGAGCGGCCCTTGACCTCGATGAAGCGCACGTCGATGGCCGTGCGCGGGTCTTCCGGGTGTGGCATGCGGGAAATCAGGTCGAATCCGCGATTGTCGGCCTCGACGCTCTCGACGACGCGGCCTTGTGCCTCCTCGTGGGCGATCACGGCATTGACGGCGATGCGTTCGATTTCAGGGTCGCTCACCATGGGGGCGATGCTCGGCGACATGCGATCAGGGTGAGGCAATACCCACACCCGGCCAATGTGCTGAATGTCGCCTACCGAGCACTGTCGTTCCTGTTCCAGTTCGCGGCGCCGGTTTTGCAGCCGGTGGTCCAGCTCCAGCAGCTTGTCCTCGGAAATCTTGATGCGGCCATCCAGCCCCGATTCCTGGCTGCCGGATTCTTTCTGGGAGATCAGATCGGCGAGGATCAGGTTCTCGCGGTTCATGATGGCATTGAGCGAAAGCTCGATGTGCCGGGAGATGGTGGACACCTCACGGGCACGTTCCTTCTGGACTTCTTCCAGCAGGGGCGTGAGCGCGCGGTCGAGCAGCGCCACCTCGATCTGGGCGCGGCCCGGCAGGGCATCATCGGCGGGCACTGCCTGTGCGTTGGTGCTGGCCGTGAGGTCGAGCAACAGGGTGGGCTGCTTGATCGTCAGGCTGCCATCCATGGCGGTCAGCACGATAAACAGGCGCTTGTGCAGGGTGTTGCCGCGGCCGTCGCGGATCGTGGCGCTGTAGACGTCGAGCCGATAGGGCAAGGCGCTGTGCAGGTCAAAGAACACGGTACCGCGCTTGAGGTGATCCTGCACCTGGGCGAGAACATCGTCGCGCACCGTTTCAAACAAGGGATGGCCGGGGGTGACCCATTCCAGGGTGGCGTCCTGCTTGAGCAGTTCCTTGTCGAAAACGATGTTGCCGTATTCGCGGCCGAGTTTGCCAAAACGCGGTTCGAGCCGCTCGCCCGTGGGCCAGAGGTTGCGCGGGACGCGCCCGATCTTGTAGGTGCGAGCCCCGGCTTTGATCGGTTTGGAGGTCAGGCCCGTCAGGCTGGCCGAGCCGAGAAAAAAGTCCTCGATGACTTCAGGAACCAGTCGCCGTTCCTTGGCTTCTGCAGACTTGCCAACGATGGCCGAAAGGTTCAGCTCCCGCTTGGCCAGGCCTTCCAGCGTGGAGTTGGTGATGCTCTCGAATCGTGACCGATCCACCTGCTCGATGATGCGCGCCTTGATGAGTTCTTCGGTCATCTGGTTCTGGGCGTACATGTCGCGCAACATCTTTTCAAGCTGGTTGGCGGGGAAGACTTCACCCAGTACATTGAAAATCTTGCCTGTGCGCTTGGGATCGAGATCGTCCTGGATGGCTTCGATGCGTTCGAACAGTTTTTGCAGCACGCGGCCTTCGCGTGTATTGGTAGAGACGAAATTGAAAATCAGGCAATCCTTTTCCTGACCGTAGCGATGGATGCGGCCCATGCGTTGTTCAAGGCGCATGGGATTCCACGGCACATCGAAGTTGATCATCAACCAGCAGAACTGAAGGTTGATGCCTTCGCCAGCGGCTTCGGTGGCAACAAGTACCTGGGCGGATTCGCGGAATTCGCGCTCGGCAAAGATGCGCGTGCCTGGCGTATCGCGATCGCCGATTTTCATGCCACCGTGAATCTGGGTGAGGTTAAGCCCCCATTCACGCAGCTTGCCGAGCGGCCGACCTTCATGCCCGTCGCCGGCCAGGAAATCCAGCGTGTCCTTGTGCTCGGTGAACATCAGCAATTTCATCTTCGGATCGGCAAACACGCCTTGCCGGGTGAGCAGATCCTTGAGCGCAACCAGCTTGGTCTCGATCTCGCGCTTTTCGAGTTCCCGGGCCTGGACGATGAGCTTGGATAGCTCCGCAATTTCCTCACGCAAGACGTTGGGGTCAATGTCGGCGACGACATCCTCAAGCTGGGCGATGATTTCCTGCTGCTCTTCGTCGGTGCGATCTTCGAAATCGTCCGGGAGCCTTTTGTTCATCAGCTCGCGGCGGTAGCCTTCGGGATCTTTGAGAATGCGCTCGCGCTTGTCGCGCATGCGTTCGAGGCTGCGGCGCACGGCATAGAGGCTGGAGGCGAAGCGGCGCTGCAACATGGCCATGGTGAAGGCCAGTGCCCGGCCCCGCGCGGAATCGTCGGCGGAGGCCTTGATCGACTGATCCTCGACATAGCGCGTCAGGCGATCATAGAACTCTAGCTCCTCGCCGGAAATCTGGAATTCCGAGGTGGTGACGATGCGCTGGGTGAACAGTGCCTTGACGTGACCGGTTTCCGGCTCGGGAAATGTGACCAGGGCTTCCTTGACGCGCCGCAGGTAGAACGGTGCTTCACGGCGGACCATGGCCTCTTGCAGGCTGCTGATATCGCCATAGACATCGCGATCGAGCAGTTCGAGGAACAGGCAGAAGTTATCCGGGTCGCCCTTGTGCGGCGTGGCCGTCATCAGCAAGTAGTGATCGGTCATTTCCGACAAGGCCTCGCCCAACTGATAGGCCAGCGTTTTCTTGTCGCTGCTGTAGGCCGACATCTTGTGGGCCTCGTCGACGATCACCAGATCCCAGCGGCTGCGCAGCAGGCTGTCCTTGGCATCCTCGATGCGCGATACCCAGGACACCGAGGTGACCACCTGATCTTTTTCCTGCCACGGGTTCGAGCCGTAATTGGCGCGCAGTACGTCGCTGCGAATGACTTCAAAGTTTTCGCGGAACTTGTCCTTCATTTCCCGTTGCCACTGGAAAGTCAGGTTGGCGGGGGTAATGATCAACACCCGCTTGACCAGGCCGCGAATCTTCAATTCCTTGATGAGCAGGCCGGCCATGATGGTCTTGCCGGCGCCGGGGTCGTCGGCGAGCAGGAAACGAATGCGTGGCAGCTTCAGGAAATAATCGTAGACCGCCTCAAGCTGGTGCGGCAGGGGATCGACGCGCGCGATGGACAGCGAAAAATAGGGATCGTATTCGTAGGCCAGGCCGAGACGCATGGCCTCGATGCCCAGGCGGAACTTGCCGGCGTCGCCATCGAAAGGCTCCTGAGCGGGTGAGGCCTCTAGAAGCGCCAACTGCTCGACGGTCAGGATGGGTTCGTAGACGGTGTTGGATCGGGTGCCTTTACCGACTAGCTTGACGGAGGCGCCCATGGGAATGGCGACAATGACCTGGACCGGCTCTGGAAACAGGGGGCCGGTGACGGTGACGTTGGGCTTCAGTTCATCGGCCAGCATTAGATTTCCTATTTGATACCGACTCGCCGCCTACCTGGGCCCGAATCCAGGCCTCGATGTCCGATTTGGTAAATCGCCAAGCTCCGCCGACCTTGAATGCGGGGATCTTCTTGGACGCTGCAAGCCGATAGAGGGTACGTTCGGCAACCTTAAGGTAGTCGGCAACTTCAGGAAGAGTAAGGATATCGTCTGTAGACCGAGGCATTTGATCTGCGTGTTCGAGCTGAGAAAAATGGCCAGAATTGGCCAATGATACTTGAGTTCAAATTTGACAGGCCGGCCGTTGGTATCGGCGGCGAGTTCAGATCTTAATCTGGCGCTAGCGGTAATATGCCAAGGTAATGCTTGGTCTAAAATGGCCAACTTCTTGACTTACGATGCACTGTGCCTCATAAAAAGAGTAGCGCAGCTGCACTAATTTGGCGGTTCGATGTTTAACGTAGGAGTGGCGAAGCCCATGGGCGCCTGTCGAGAACCCCAGTGCTGCCTTAGATGCAGTGCAAAAACTTTGCGAGAACGCCTGGCCAATACCAATTTCATAATATGAGTCGTAATAGATTCCGCGGTCGACAATGCGTGTTGGTGACGGGCGGCGACGGTTTTCAAGCTCGACGGCAAGCAGTTCTGGGAGCCAGATTTCCCGGCAAAGACCGCCCTTTCCGGTCACGAGATACTTTCGTCCGTTGGGCATTCCAACGAAACGCCTCTCATCCCAATTACGCGTGGCCGATGCTCGCTGTTCGTCACCGCGACGAAGCGTGCCCAATTCGTGGGCACGTACGCCAGTTTGATGAGAGATCAAAGTTGAAAGGGCGTTCATTTCCCGCTGCCGCTGAATGACCTTTACAACGGCGCCGTGCGAGTAGGCACGGGTGGATAGTACCGTGTCGAGGCTGGAAATAACTCGCGGCAGTGTATGTTGAAAAAACAGCTGCAGTGCGCCGCGGTGCTGATCCAGCGTGGATTGGGAGTAGAACTCAGAGCATTCATCAAGGTAGATGGCAATCTGCTGAAAGTTGTCTTGCTCACCAACGGGTAGACCATTCGAGTCTCGCCAGTCACGATACTGTCGAAGGCACTGCTCGTAGTTGCGAGCAGTGCCAAATGATGAAATGTATCCCTGAGTGCGTGCCAACTTCCGTGGCATACCCAACCGGAGTTTTTTCCGTACCGTTCGAGAAAATCGCATCACGGATGGATCTTTCAACAATCGCTTTTCAGTCATCGTGTGGCTCCATGACATTTTTTTATAAATCGAAGAAGTTGACTTCGCGAGACCGGTAGTTTGATGTCGGGGTATTTGCTTTTGAGGCGGCGCAGAATCTGCCCAAGTGATTTGCCGTCCCAAGATAAGGTCAGAATCTCTTGGCGGAATGGATCAAACTTGGAGCGCCGATTGCGGCGCACTACGCTTGGGTGCGCGAAGGCGTCCTCACTGTCTGGTGAGGAGTATCCGAGATTATTCAAAAGATCATTCGACAATTGCATCATCAAAATCTCCTACAGGGTGTGGTAAAGGTTGATGACAGCCTTAAGAAGAGCGACGGACCCATGAATCAATATCCGCCGTCACACCCCCCAGTGCGCGCGGGCGGCGTGATTGCCCCTGGTTATATGCGACAGGCGAAGGGGCATCGCGTGTCTGCTGGTTGAAATGGCAATGGGATGTCGGCCAGCGCTCGTTGGCCAATTGTTATATCGCTTGCCAAGCTGTTCGATGGAACAATGGTGCGATTGCCGAGATCACAGACTCCGGTTTTCGGTCCCTTTTGCAGGTGCGTGAGCACTGGAACGGAAAACAGGAAGAATGAT
>Ga0172367_10003014_pt1 | contig 22391 bp, 20 predicted proteins | sample Lak10m_FD_114542 | JGI IMG/M metagenome (GOLD analysis project Ga0172367, IMG submission 114542) | Freshwater microbial communities from Kabuno Bay, South-Kivu, Congo - kab_022012_10m | ecosystem: Environmental > Aquatic > Freshwater > Lake | place: Democratic Republic of the Congo: South-Kivu... | reverse complement strand
CTCCTCCTGCGTCGTCAGCGGAGCGAACGTGGCGGTGACCGGCGGTCGATGATGCTGGCACTCGTCGCCGGGACGTTCGACATGGGCGCCAACGTGCTGTACCTGTTGGCCGTGCGCGAAGGGATGCTCTCGCTCGTGGCGGTCCTCGCATCGTTGTACCCCGCGGCCACCGTCGCTCTCGCGGCCGGTGTCGACAAGGAACGGGTCTCGCGGTCTCAGACCGTCGGGTTGCTCGTCGCTGCTGTGGCTCTCGTGGTGGTCACGCTGTCGCGTCCGTAGGCGGTTCGACGCGCTCGACCACCATCTGGCTCTCGCGGGCCGCGGCTGCGAAGATGCCCTTGCTCATCAGACTCGGCTCCGACTTGCGGCGGGCGAGATAGATCCGCTGGCGAGCCCGGTGGACGCCCGGGTCGTCGGGCGCGGCCCACCCGGCGATGTCGGCCAGGTGGCAGGCGAGTCGGAGGTCGTTGTCGATCACGGCCTGCTCGGCGCGCTGCACGACGACATCGACGCCGCCGGCGAGTTCGGCGAGGGCCGAGGCGAGATGGGCGTCCGGGGAGGGCTTGAGACGTGACGCGGCGCCGTCCCACCAACCACCGAACTGCCGCCAGATGTTGTGGACCACGAACTCGGGCTCGTCGTAGAGCGGCCGGAGGTAGGGCGTCGCCAAGGTGTCGGCGGGAACCTTCACGGTGTGGATGATCGTGTCGAGTGTCGCCCCGGTGTTCATCATCGCCACGACCTCGGCGACCAATACCTCGAGGGCGACGGCAACCTCGGTGAGGACGCGCTCGATCCGCTGGCGTCCGGCGATCGGCAGACCGTGGGCGGGGAGCAGCAGTTCGGCGCCCATCGACGCCATCTCGCGCAGGGCGGCCGCCCACTCGATGGGATAGCGCTGCACCTTCTGCGGGTTGCCGGCGTTCGGGAAGTTCCAGATCAGGAAGTCGCCGGTGGCGAGTGCCTTGCGGCCGGGGATCCACGCCCACAGGTGGTCGTCGGTCTCACCCCTGGCATGGCGCATCTCGATGGTCTCGCCGCCGACCGTGACCGTGTGGTCGGTGGCGAACGACTCGGTGGGGCGCAGCGTCGATGCCGGCAGGAAGCGGCGGGCTCCCGAGGGGATGTCGACCGCGAGCCCGGTTCCGGTGTCGCCGACCGTCAGGTTGAGGTCCCCCGACACGCCACCGAACTGGCGGTGGTTGATCAGCAGGTTCCAGTTGTTGGTGAACGCGTACCGGTCGAGGCGTGTCGCCACGTTCTCGTGTCCGACGACGACGGGGCGATCGTCGGCGAAGGCGGTGCTGCCTCCGACGTGGTCGGCGTGGCCGTGGGTGTAGACGAGGTGGCTGACCCGGTCACCCGACCAGCCACGCAGAGCCTCGCGGACGGCGCCTCCGGTCATCACGCCCGACGCGTCGAAGCACACGAGTCCGTCGTCGGTGCGAAGCGCCACACAGTGGCTGAAACTCTCGACCATCGCGATGTCGGCGGCGACCTCGCTCAGCTCGTTGTTCACCCTGTTGATCGGCTGGTCGACGTGCCCGCTGTCGATGATGCGGGTCGAGATCTCGATCAGGTCAGCCATGGACGTGCCCCCTGGTGGACGGTGGAAAGGTCAGCGGGGGAGTCCGAGGACTCGATCGCCGAGGATGTTGCGCATCACGTTCGAGGTGCCGCCCATGATGGTGTACCCGGGGGCGTAGGTGAGTCCTTTGCCGACGTCGTCCCAGAGGGTCGACTCCATGCCGAGGGTGGCGAACACGAAATCGGCGACCTTCGCCTCGTGCTCGGTGCAGAAGCACTTGGTGGCGGCGCTGAACCCCGCGGGTGCCTGGCGGAGCACCTCGCGGACCACGAGGATCCGACCGAGGCGGTAGCCGATCTCGAGGTCGGCGATGGTCTGGCGGACGATCGGGTCGGAGGTGTCGGCCCGTTCGCGTGCCATGAGGTAGAGGGCGTAGTTGCTGACCAGCCGATCGATGCCGCCCCGCTCGTGCTCGAGTTGGCGCATCGTCTGCTTGAAGGCGGCGCCCTCCTGACCGACGAGGTTGACGGCCGGCACGCGCACGTCGGTGAAGAAGACCTCGCTGAAGTGCCGGTTGGTGGTCATGTCTTTGATGGGTCGGACCTCGATGCCCGGCGTGTCCATCGGGACGATGATCTCGCTGATCCCGGCGTGGGGCGGGCCCTCCTTGCGCGTGCGGCAGATCAGGTAGCAGTAGTCGGCGACGGCACCGAAACTTGTCCAGATCTTCTGGCCGTTGATGACGTACTCGTCGCCCTCGAGCACGGCGCTGGTGGTGAGGCCGGCGAGGTCGGATCCTGCGTTGGGCTCGCTCATCCCGATGCACCACGTGGTCTCGCCGGCGACGATGCCGGGGAGGAAGGCGTCCTGCTGGTCGGCGGTGCCGTAGGCCAGGAGGGCGGGGCCCATCTGGCGGTCGGCGAACCACGACGCGGCGATGGGTGCGCCGGCCTTGATCATCTCCTCGCCGACGATCAGGCGGTCGATGGCCGGGCGGGCCGTGCCGCTGAAGGAGTTGTCGGGCCAGGTCATGCCGATCCAGCCCCGGGCGCCGAGTTCGCGGGAGAATTCCTTGGAGAAGCCGTTGATCCACGAGTCGTTGTGGCGCCCGAATCGGGCGACGGCGTCGGCGGCCACCTCGGCGGCTTCGGCCCGCAACGCCTGCTGTTCGGGGGTCCAGGAGAAGTCCATCGCCGCGATGCTAAGGGCGGAGTTCGCGCGGTGCCGCATCGCGGCTAGCCTGTACAAGTCGAATACAAGTTGCAGCGGAAGGTGCGAGCGATGAGCAAGATCAAGGTGGCCAAGCCGATCGTCGAGATGGACGGCGACGAGATGACCCGCATCATCTGGCAGTTCATCAAGGACAAGTTGATCCTTCCGTACCTCGACGTCGAACTCGACTACTACGACCTCTCGATCGAGCACCGTGACGCGACCGACGACCAGGTCACGATCGACTCGGCGAACGCCACGAAGCGCCACGGTGTCGCCGTCAAGTGCGCGACCATCACCCCCGATGAGGCCCGCGTCGAGGAGTTCGGCCTCAAGAAGATGTGGAAGAGCCCGAACGGCACGATCCGCAACATCCTCGGCGGTGTCATCTTCCGTGAGCCGATCGTGATCTCGAACATCCCGCGCCTCGTGCCGGGCTGGACCAAGCCGATCGTCATCGGTCGTCACGCCCATGGCGACCAGTACAAGGCCACCGACTACAAGGTGCCCGGTGCCGGTCGGGTCACCATGACCTACGTCCCGGCCGACGGCAGCGCTCCGGTCGAGATGACCATCGCCGACTTCGGCGCCGACGGCGGTGTGGCGATGGGGATGTACAACTTCAACGACAGCATCCGCGACTTCGCGCGCGCCTCGCTGCGCTACGGCATCCTGCGCAACTACCCGGTGTACCTCTCCACCAAGAACACGATCCTCAAGGGCTACGACGGCCAGTTCAAGGACATCTTCGAGGACGTCTACCAGACCGAGTTCAAGGCCGAGATGGACGCCCTCGGGCTGACCTACGAGCACCGCCTCATCGACGACATGGTCGCGTGCGCGATGAAGTGGGAGGGCGGCTACGTCTGGGCCTGCAAGAACTACGACGGCGACGTCCAGAGCGACACCGTCGCCCAGGGCTTCGGTTCGCTCGGCCTGATGACCAGCGTCCTGATGACCCCCGACGGCAAGACCGTCGAGGCCGAGGCCGCCCACGGCACCGTGACCCGCCACTACCGCGAGCACCAGAAGGGCAACAAGACCTCGACCAACCCGATCGCCTCGATCTACGCCTGGACGCAGGGCCTCACGTACCGCGGGCAGATGGACGGCACCCCGGAGGTCGTGGCGTTCGCCAAGGCCCTCGAGCAGGTGTGCATCGAGGCCGTCGAGCAGGGTGAGATGACCAAGGACCTCGCGCTGTTGATCAGCAAGGACTCGCCGTGGCTCACCACGGAGGACTTCCTCGACGCCCTCGACCGGCGCCTCCAGGCGAAGATGGGCTGAGGCCGAGCCGGATGTTCCGGCTGCGGCCCGCCAGGGCGACCGCTTCGTGATCGTCGTCCGCGACATCGCACCGACCGACGATCCCGCCGTGTTCGGCGGGATCGTCCGCGAGGCGTACCTGTCGATCCCTGACTACCCGCCCGATCCGGAGTACGACGCGACCCTCGACCAAGTGGCCGAGCGGATGCCGCACGGTCGGGTGGCGGTGGCCCTCGACGACGGAATCCCCGTCGGGTGCCTCACCTTGGTCCTCGACCCGTCGAGCCCGCTGCACGACCTCACCGACCTGCAGCGTCCGGAGACAGCGGGTCTGGCGAACCTTCGGATGTTCGCCGTCGACGGCACCCGTCAGGGCCGCGGGATCGGCCGGGCGATGCTCGGTTGGTGCGAGGACCAGACCCGGGCGGCCGGTCTCGCCGGAATCGGTCTGCACACCATCGTCGAGATGCGCGCTGCAGTGCGCCTCTACGAGTCGTACGGCTTCGTGCGTGAGACAGGCTGGGACCGTGAGTACTGCGGCGCGTGGGGGATGGGGTACGTGCTGAGGTTCGGCGACGCCTCGTAGCCTCTCGGGCGTGCGTCTCGACGACTTCGACTACGAGCTTCCCGACGAGCGCATCGCCCAGACGCCCATCGAGCCGCGCGACTCGGCCCGACTGCTCGTCGATCGTGGCCGCGCGGCCCCCGGACACCAGCAGGTCCGCGACCTGGTCGAACACCTCGGCGACGGCGACCTGCTCGTCGTCAACGACACTCGCGTGATCCCGGCGCGGCTGCGTCTGCGGCGCGAGACCGGGGGAGCGGCCGAGGTGCTGCTCCTCGAACCGCTCGAGCCGACCCGTCGTGTCTGGGAGGCGATGGTCCGGCCCGCTCGCAAGCTGCGCGACGGTGAGGTACTCCTGAGCGAGGACGGCACCATGCCACTCGTCCGCATCGAAGGGCGGACCGAGGTCGGCGACACGATGCAGGTCTCCCTCGTCGGTGAGGGCGAACCGCTGGCTCTGCTGCAGGCCTTCGGTGAGATGCCGCTGCCGCCGTACATCGGCACGCGCCTCGAGCAGGCCGATCGGTACCAGACCGTCTACGCCAACGAACCGGCGTCATCGGCGGCGCCCACGGCCGGTCTGCACTTCACGCCTGAGTTGCTCGAGCGGCTCCGGGCACAGGGCGTGCGGACGGCGACGGTCGAGTTGGTGGTGGGCCTCGACACCTTCAAGCCGGTGAGCGCCGACGACCCGCGCGATCACGTGATCCACAGCGAGCGCTACCGCGTTCCCGACCTGACGGCCGCTGCCGTGCGCGAGGCGCGTCGGGTGGTCGCCGTGGGCACCACGAGCGTCAGGGCGCTCGAGAGTGCGGCCGCCACCGGGCACAGCGAGGGTCGGACCCGGCTGTTCATCCACCGGCCGTACGAGTGGCAGGTCGTCGACCTGATGATGACCAACTTCCACATGCCGCGGACGACGCTGCTGATGATGATCGACGCGTTCGTCGGCGCTCGGTGGCGGCGGCTCTACGAGGAAGCGCTCGCCGAGCAGTACCGCTTCTTCAGCTTCGGCGACGCGATGCTGCTCGACAGGAGACTCGACTGATGCATCCCGTTCGATTCGAGGCCACCGCCACCGAGGGCGCGGCCCGCACTGGTGTCGCCCACACTGGCCGTGGGTCGTACCGCACTCCGTGCTTCATGCCGGTCGGCACCCGCGGTGCGATCAAGTACCTCAGCGCCGCCGACTATGAGCGCCTCGGCGCCGAGATCGTGCTCGGTAACACCTATCACCTCATGCTCCGGCCGGGTGCCGAGACCGTGGCCCACTTCGGCGGGCTCGGCAAGTTCGCCGACTGGAAGGGACTCACGCTCACCGACTCGGGTGGCTTCCAGGTGTTCTCCCTCGATCCCAAGGTCGACGACGACGGCGTGACGTTCAAGAGCACCTACGACGGGTCGAGCCACCGGTTCACCCCGGAGATCGCCGTGCGCACCCAGGAGCTGCTCGGTGCCGACATCCAGATGGTGCTCGACGTCTGTGCGCCGCTGCCGTCGCCACCCGATGTCATCCGGCTCGCACTCGAACGCACGTCGGCGTGGGCGGCTCGGGCCCGGGCGGCGCACGAGAGGCCCGATCAGGCCCTGTTCGGCATCGTCCAGGGTGGCATCAGCGAGACCATGAGGGCCGAGAGCGCCCAGCGCACCGTGGCACTCGACTTCGACGGCTACGGGATCGGTGGCCTGAGCGTGGGGGAGACCCGCGCCGAGATGATCCCGGCGTTGGCGGCCGCCCTCGAGCACATCCCCACCGACCGGCCTCGCTACCTGATGGGTGTCGGCGACCCGGCGAGCCTCGTCGAGGCGGTCGGCCTCGGTGTCGACCAGTTCGACTGCGTGATGCAGACTCGGATCGGTCGGCACGGCACCGCCTTGACCCACGAGGGGAAGCTCCACGTGAAGAACGCCCGGTGGGCCCTCAGCGACGAGCCGATCGACTCCCGGTGCCGCTGCGAGGTGTGCGCCCGACACAGCCGGGGCTATGTCCGACACCTCTTCCAGGTCGGGGAGCCGACGGCCGCTCGGCTGGTGAGCCTGCACAACATCTCGTGGACACTGCAGTTGATGGACGAGATGAAGGCCGCGATCGCGGCCGGGACCTTCGACCAACTGCGCCGCCAGGTGCTGACGGTGTGGGGATAGGCCCGTCTAGACTCGCTCCTCGGTCCGGAGGGCGTCTCCCTCCCACGTGAACAGAGGGTCGTCCACCCCATGAACATCGCTCGATTCGTCGCTTCGGCCGACTCGACCACCACGAGCGGAGGCGGCTCCGCCGTCGCCCAGCTGCTGATCTTCGCCGTCATCGGCCTCGTCATGTACTTCGTCCTCATCCGCCCGCAGCGCAAGCGCCAGCGCCAGGCGATGGCCGAGGCCCGGGCCATCGAGGTGGGCGACGAGATCGTCACGACCGCCGGCATCTACGGATTCGTGACCGAACTCGACGGCGACATCGCGTGGGTCGAGATCGACGACAACGTCCAGATCCGCATCAGCCGCTCCGCACTCGCCCGGAAGGTCTCGACCGAGAGCACCCCGCCCGCCGCCCCCGAGTCCGGGTCGGCCGGCAGCGACGCCTGATCCCCATGCGCAAGCGTCTCGTCGTCACACTCGTCGGCCTGTTCGTCATCGCCTACGGCCTGCTCATCGGCACCCTCGCCACCGGCACCCGCCCGGCGCTCGGTCTCGATCTGCAGGGCGGCATCTCGGTGACGCAGGAGCCCAAGGAGGGCACCCCGTTCTCCGATGCCAGCCTCGACCTCGCCGTCGAGAAGATCCGTGAGCGCATCGACAGCCTCGGCGTCGCCGAGCCCGAGATCCTCCGTCAGGGCAACACGATCGTCGTCAACCTGCCGGGTGTGAAGAACCAGCAGCAGGCCGTCGATCTCGTCCAGGTCACCGGTCAGGTGTACCTCCGGCCGGTGCTCTCGCAATGCCAGACCGTCGACCTCTCCGCACTGGGCTCCGACACCACTGCTGCGGCCTCGGAGACGACGGGAGTCGGCGCCGAGACCACGGTGGCAGAGCCCCAGACCACCGGGGCCACCGAGACCACAGCAGGTGCCGGACCGAGCCGTCCGGTGAGCGGTGACAACGTGGCCGTCGCACCCGAGACCACCGCGGGCATCATGCCGATCTCGGCCACCGAGACCACCGTGCCGATGGTGATCTCTCCGGCACCCGACACGACCGGTGTCGCGTCGGAGACCACTGCGGCGCCCGAGACCACCACGGTCGGCTCGACCTCGCCCGACACCACCGTCGTGATCGGACCGACCTCGTCGGTGCCCGTCGACGAGAACGGCCTCCCGATCGCCATCAGCAACCCCACCACGGCCCAGTTCCTGCCGACCTTCGGCGCCAACCCTCCGGAGTACTGCTACGTGGGCCCGGCCCAAGGGAGCGGTGAGGTCTTCAAGGACAACGCGACTGCCACCGTGCTCAACGGCGGGTGGGGTGTCGTCGTCGACCTGCGCGACGGCGCTGCGGGCAACGATGTCTGGAACTCGCTCGCGTCGCAGTGTTACTACAAGGACACCACCTGCCCGACCGGGCAGTTGTCGATCGAACTCGACGGCAGCCTCCAGTCGGTGGCCAACGTCAACGAACCGAGCTTCAACGGAAGCGTCCAGATCAGCGGCTCGTTCACCCAGGACGAGGCGCAGCAACTCGCCCGGGTGATCAACAGCGGTTCGTTGCCGGTGACGCTGCAGCTGCAGTCGGTCCAGAACGTGTCGCCGACCCTCGGCCGTGACTCGCTCAAGGCCGCATGGGTCTCGGGCTTCGTCGGCGTCCTGCTCGTGCTGGTCTTCATGGCCTTCTACTACCGCACGCTCGGCCTCATCGTGGCCCTCGGCCTGACGGTCTCGGGCTCGCTGCTCTGGGGCATCGTCTCGCTGCTCTCGCGCACGAACGGCCTGGCGCTGTCGCTCTCGGGCATCGCCGGCATCATCGTGTCGGTCGGTGTCACCGTCGACTCGTACGTGGTGTTCTTCGAGCGACTCAAGGACGAAGTCCGTGCCGGTCGCAGCCTGCGCAACTCGGCGATGCGTGGTTTCCAGGGCGCCTGGCGCACCATCGTCATCGCCGACCTCGTGTCGCTGATCGGTGCGTTGGTCCTCTGGTACCTCACCGTCGGTGCCGTCCGCGGTTTCGCCTTCTTCCTCGGTCTCTCGACGGCGTGCGACCTGCTCGTCTCGTACTTCTTCACCCGTCCGATGGTGCTCCTCCTCGCCCGTACGTCGTGGATGGAGAAGCGCAAGGTCATGGGCATCGAGGTCTCCTCGGCCCCCGCAGGAGGTGCGGCATGAGCGACGTGCTCGACGACACCGCGACGGACTCGAACCCCGTCGCCACCCGGCGCAGCGCCGCCGGTCGGCTCTATCACGGCGAAACGGCGATCGACTTCCACGGTCGCCGCTTCATCGGTCTCGGCGCCTCGGCGGTCCTGCTGCTCGTCAGCCTCGTGACCCTCGTGTTCGGCGGCCTCAACCTGAGCCTCGAGTTCAAGGGTGGTGTCGTCTGGGACGTCCCGAGCGAGACCCTCACCGAGTCGCGCGCCCGTGAGATCCTCGACGCCAACGAACTCGACGGCGCGGCGGCACGCATCCAGGTGCTGAGTTCGGCCGAGGCGGGCCGGACCGTCTCGGTCCAGGTCGGCGATCAGCCCGACGCCGTGCGGCAGATCGTCCAGAAGGCGTTCGCCGACGAGGTCGGCGTCACCGCCGAGGACGTGGCCACCACCTCGGTCAGCTCGACCTGGGGCAAGAGCATCACCACCAAGGCGTTGCGCGCGCTCGTGATCTTCCTCGTGCTCGTGGCGCTGTTCATCACATGGCGTCTGCAGTGGCAGATGGCGCTCGCCGCCATCGCCTCGATGCTCCACGACGTGTTGCTGAGCGTCGGTCTCTACGCGCTGTTCGGCTTCGAGGTCACCCCGGCGACGGTCGTGGCCTTCCTGACCATCCTCGGATTCTCGCTCTACGACACGATCGTCGTGTTCGACAAGGTGAGCGAGAACCAGGAGCGCTACCACGGCAGCCGAATGCCCTATGCCGACATCATCAACGTCTCGATGAACCAGGTGCTGATGCGCTCGCTGAACACCAGCCTCGCAGCCGTGCTCCCGGTGCTGTCGCTGCTCGTGCTCGGCGCTGGCGTGATGGGAGCCGGAACACTGAGCGACTTCGCCCTCGCTCTGCTCGTCGGACTCCTCACCGGGTCGTACTCGTCGATCTTCGTGGCGGCACCGATCGTGACGCTGCTGCGCGAGCGCGAGCCGAAGTTCAAGCCGCTCATGGGCCGCCACTCGACGGGCGCCGAGCTCGAGCGCCTCGTCCTCGGCGGGACCCCGTCGGTGCGGCGCGACCCGTCGCGCCAGCGTGCCGGTGATGCCGACCGTCCGACCCCGAAGTCGGAGGGCCTGACCCACGAGCCGCGGCCCCGGAAGAAGAAGCGGCGCGTCTGAGCGCCTCGGGTACCCTCTCGTCATGGCTCCGAACGGTCACTGGCTGACCCGACTCGTCCGCGACATCCCCGACTACCCGCAGGCGGGCGTCACGTTCCGCGACATCACCCCGCTGCTCGGCGACGGTGACGGCTTCTCCAAGGCGATCGACGAGCTCGTCGAGCGCTTCGCCGGGATCGGCGTGAGCCGTGTGCTCGGCATGGAAGCCCGGGGGTTCATCGTGGCCGCTCCGGTGGCGTATCGGCTCGGTGCCGGGTTCATCCCGGTGCGCAAGGCCGGCAAGCTGCCGTGGGCCGTGGTCCGCGAGGAGTACGGCCTCGAATACGGGCGTGACAAGCTCGAGATGCACCGCGACGCGATCCGTCCGGGCGAGCGGGTCCTGGTCGTCGACGACGTGCTCGCCACCGGCGGCACCGCCGAGGCGACCTGCAAGCTCGTGGAGACCCTCGGTGGCGAGATCGCCGGACTCGGCTTCCTGATCGAGATCGGTGGTCTCGGAGGCCGCAGCAAGCTCGGCGGCCAGCGGGTGGAGAGCCTGGCGGTCTACTGATGGCCGTGGTCGATCGGGTTCTGCCGTGGCGTCGCCACCAGAATGCGACGGCCGAGGAGCTGACCCCGCTGCTCACCGCGTATCGGCGGCGGCACCTCAAGGCATCCGTTGCGCTGATCAACCGCGCGTACGAGACGGCACGAGAGGCGCACCGCTTCCAGTCTCGCAGCAGTGGTGAGAGCTACATCAACCATCCGTTGGCAGTGGCACGCATCGTCGCCGACCTCGGTCTCGACGAGATCTCTGTCGCGGCGGCGCTGCTCCACGACGCCGTCGAGGACACCGAGATCACCCTCGCCGACGTCGAGTCCTCGTTCGGTGCAGAAGTGGCAGCGATCGTCGACGGCGTCACCAAGCTCGAGCGGCTGCAGTTCGACTCGAAGGAGGCCCAGCAGGCCGCGACGATGCGCAAGATGCTCGTGGCGATGGCCCGCGACCTCCGGGTGCTGATCATCAAGCTCGCCGACCGGTTGCACAACATGCGCACCATCGCCGCGATGTCGAGCGAGAAGCAGCAGCGGATCGCCCACGAGACGCTCGAGATCTACGCCCCCTTGGCGAACCGCCTCGGGATGCAGGAGCTCAAGCAGCAACTCGAGGATCTCTCGTTCGCCTCTCTCTACCCCAAGCGCTTCGCAGAGCTCGACCACCTCGTGGCCACCCGCTCTCCCGAACGCGAGGTGTATCTCGCGCACAGCATCGCCGACGTCTCGGCGCGGCTGAAGGAACTGAACATCACCGCCGAGGTGACCGGTCGCGGCAAGCACCTCTGGAGCATCTACGAGAAGATGGTCCAGAAGGGCCGCGAGTTCGACGACATCTTCGACCTCGTCGCCGTGCGGATCATCGTCGACTCGGTGAAGGACTGCTACGCAGCCCTCGGCTGCATCCACGGCCGGTACAAGCCGGTGGTGGGGCGGTTCAAGGACTACATCGCGATGCCGAAGTTCAACCTCTACCAGAGCTTGCACACGACGGTCATCGGACCCGGCGGGAAGCCGCTCGAGGTGCAGATCCGCACGCGTGAGATGCACCAGCGCGCCGAGTGGGGCGTCGCCGCCCACTGGGCCTACAAGGACGGTCAGCCCAACGCCTCGAGCGACATCGACTGGCTCAACCGGATCATCGACTGGCAGGCCGAGATCAGCGATCCGGCCGCCTTCATGCAGAGCCTGAAGACCGACCTCGAACAGGACGAGGTGTTCGTCTTCACACCGAAGGGCAAGGTCGTGACCCTGCCCGTCGGCTCGACGGCGGTCGACTTCGCCTATGCGGTGCACACCGAGGTCGGTCACAAGTGCATCGGAGCCAAGGTCAACGGCCGACTCGTGCCGTTGCACCACCAGATGCGCAGCGGTGACACCTGCGAGATCTTCGTCTCCAAGGTCGAAGACGCGGGCCCGAGCCGCGACTGGCTGCAATTCGTCGAGTCGCCTCGAGCGCGCAACAAGATCAAGCAGTGGTTCTCCCGCGAGCGACGCGACGACACGATCGAGAACGGCCGCGACGAACTCGCCAAGGAGTTCCGTCGCGAAGGTCTGCCCGTGCAGCGGTTGTGGGGGAGCGAGGTGCTCGCCGACGAGATCGAGGCGGCGTCGTACGCCGACCTCGACGCGCTGCTCCTGGCGGTCGGCGAGGGGCACGTGTCGGCCCGCTCGATCGCCCAGAAGGTTGCCAAGGCGCTCCGTGGTGACACCGACGACGACCAGGACGACGACGACACCGGACGCGGCATCTCGCGCTCGGGTGTGCAGCGCAGGGCACGCAATGCGGCGGGCGTGCACGTCGAAGGCATCGACGACGTACTCGTGCGGCTCTCACGCTGCTGCAACCCGATGCCGGGCGATGAGATCATGGGGTTCGTCACCAAGGGTCGCGGCGTGTCGGTGCACCGTGCCGACTGTGCCAACGCGGCGAGCCTCGTCAACGAACAGAGTGCGCGTCTGGTCGATGTCGAGTGGGACGACAACCGCGACAACGCGATGTTCCGGGCTGCGGTCGAGGTGGTGGCCCTCGACCGCTCGAAGCTGCTGCGTGACGTCGCCAACTCGCTCAGCGAGCAGCACGTCAACATCGTCTCCTGCTCGACCCACACCGGCAGCGACCGTGTGGCCCGGATGCGATTCGAGTTCGAGATGGGCGACCCTTCGCACCTCGAGTCGGTGCTGCGCACCATCCGCCAGATCGACGCCGTGTACGACTGCTACCGCCTCGTCCCCGGCCGCGGCCCCTCCTGACCGTCCGCATCCGGCCCTGACGCCACGGGCGGGGTGGCGGAAACGCCACGGGCGGCGTGGCGGTGGCCGGTAGCCTTGCTCACCGTGCCCGAGTTCCAGACCAGCCCCGGGATGCGCGACATCCTGCCCCCCGAATCGGCCCGTTGGCGCCGGTTCGTGGAGGTCTTCGCGCAGGTGGCCGAGAGTGCGGGCTACGGACAGGTGATCTCGCCGCTTCTCGAAGACCTCGGCGTCTTCCAGCGCATCGGTGACGCCACCGATGTCGTCAGCAAGGAGATGTACGACTTCGTCGACAAGGGCGGCCGTCACATCGCGCTCCGCCCCGAACTGACGGCCTCGGTGTGCCGCGCCTACGTCCAGCACCGGCCGCAGGCACCCTGGAAGGTCTGGTACACCGGCTCGATGTTCCGGTACGAGAAGCCCCAGCGTGGGCGGTACCGCCAGTTCGACCAGGTGGGCATCGAGGTCCTCGGTGCCGACGACCCGTACCTCGACGTCGAGGTCATCGCCCTCGGCTGGGAGTTCTACGCAGCGCTCGGGCTCCGCCAGGTCTCGCTCCTGCTCAACTCGCTCGGCGAGCCCGCCGACCGAGCCCGATACGTCGACGCACTGAAGGCCCACTTCGAGGCCAACCTCGGCGACCTGTCGCCCGAGAGTCAGGCGACCCTGCAGAAGAACCCGCTGCGGGTCCTCGACTCCAAGCGCGGCCAGGACGCCGCGCTCGTCGCCGCCGCGCCGCGGATCGCCGACTTCTACAGCGACAAGGCCGCCAGCCACTTCGCGGGCGTGCAGGCCGGCCTCACGGCTCTCGGCATCCCGTTCACGATCGATCCCAAGTTGGTCCGCGGCCTCGACTACTACCGGCACACGACCTTCGAGTACTAGGGCGGCACGCTCGACTCGGCGCAGAACGCACTCGGTGGCGGCGGTCGGTATGACGGTCTCGTCGAGTCGCTCGGCGGGCCGTCGACTCCGGGCGTGGGCTTCGCGATGGGTCTCGATCGCACTCTTCTCGCCTGCGACGACGAGGGTGTCTTCGCCCCGCCCTCCGCCGCCGTCGACGTCTTCGTCGTCGACACGACGGGTGGGCTCGAGGCTCTCGCCCTCACCACCGAGCTGAGGGCCGCCGGTCTCCGGGCCGACAGAGCCTTCGAGAACCGCAGCATGAAGAGCCAGATGAAGGGCTCCGACCGCAGCGGGGCCACCTTCGCCGTCATCGTCGGCACCGACGAACTCGAGGCCGGCACCGTGGTGGTCCGCCCGCTGCGTGCCGAACGCCCCGCCGACACCGACGCAGCCTCCGGCGACAACCGGCCGACCGGCCAGGTCGCCATCCCTCGCACCGATCTCATCCCGTACCTGAAGAAGGCCATGCAATGACCTCCACCGCCATGCGCACCCACCGGTGCGGCGACCTCCGTTCCGCCCACATCGGCCAGACCGTCACCCTCGCGGGGTGGGTCGCCACCCGCCGCGAGCACGGCGAGAAGCTCGCGTTCATCGACGTCCGTGACCACAGCGGTGTCACCCAGTGCGTCGTCGACAACAGCGTCGACGTCCGCGCCGAGTACGTCGTCCGGGTCACCGGCACCGTGGCTGCCCGCCCCTCGGAGAACGTCAACTCCAAGCTGCCCACCGGCGAGATCGAGATCCAGGACTGCACCGTCGAGATCCTCAATGCCGCCGACGCCCCGCCCTTCCCGGTCAACGAGCGCGCCGATCAGGTGGCCGAGAACACCCGCCTCCAGTACCGCTACCTCGACATCCGTCGCGAGCGGATGCAGCGCAACCTGCGACTCCGTGCAGCGGTGAACAGCGCGATCCGTCAGGCGATGGAGGGCCAGGGCTTCGTCGAGGTCGAGACCCCGATGCTGGTGCCGAGCACGCCCGAAGGTGCCCGTGAGTTCATCGTCCCGAGCCGTCAGCAGCCCGGTTCGTTCTACGCCCTCCCGCAGAGCCCGCAGCTGTTCAAGCAGTTGCTGATGGTGGCGGGCATCGACCGCTACTACCAGTTGGCCCGCTGTCTGCGCGACGAAGACCTCCGCGCCGACCGCCAGTACGAGTTCATGCAGCTCGACGCCGAGATGAGCTTCGTCGACCAGGATGACGTCCACAACGCCATCGGCGCCGCGGTCACCGCCGCAGCTCGCGCCGCCGGTCAGGACCCCGGCGAAATCATCAAGATCACCTGGCACGAGGCCATGAACCGCTTCGGCGTCGACAAGCCCGACCTCCGCTTCGGCATCGAACTCACCGAGCTCACCGACGCCTTCGCGTCGACCGAGTTCAAGGCGTTCGCCGGTGCCGAGAGCATCAAGGGCATCAACGCCTCCGGGAAGGCCGACGAGTACGGCCGCAACAAGCTCGACGGGATGACCGACAAGGCCAAGAAGATGGGCGCCAAGGGCCTCGTCTGGCTGAAGGTCGCCGCCGACGGTTCGCTCGAGTCGCCCGTCGCCAAGTTCCTCTCTGACGCCGAGCAGGCCGAGGTCAAGGCCCGTCTCGGCGCCCAGCCCGGCGACCTGTTGCTGATCGTGGCCGACGCCTGGATGACGACCTGTGAGGTCCTCGGACAGCTGCGCAACGACATCGGACGCCCGCCGGTGCACGAGGGCCCGTACCGCTATCTGTGGGTGGTCGACTTCCCGCTGTTCGTCGGCGTCGACGAGGCCAGCGGTCGCCCGCGGCCGGGCCACCACCCGTTCTGCCAGCCGCACCCCGACGACCTTCACCTGCTCGAGACCGACCCGCTGAAGGTCCGCAGCCAGGCGTACGACCTCGTGCTCAACGGCTGGGAGCTCGGCTCGGGCTCGATCCGGATCCATCAGCCCGATCTCCAGGCGCGCATCTTCCAGCTCCTCGGCATCAGCGACGAGGAGGCCCAGCGCAAGTTCGGCTTCTTCCTCAACCCGTTCCGCTACGGCGCCCCGCCGCACGGTGGGTTCGCGTTCGGCATCGACCGCCTCGTCGCGATCCTCGCCGGCGAGGAGAACATCCGTGAGGTCATCGCCTTCCCGAAGACCCAGTCGGGTGCCGACCCAATGACGAACGCCCCGACGCCGGTCGCCCAGAAGCAGCTCGACGAGCTGGGCGTCCGCGTCCTGCCGCCCAAGGCCTGAGCCGATCTCGAATGGCCAGCCACCACTTCCGCGCCGGGGTCGTGGTGGTCGTCCGCCATCCGCTCGACCGGCGCGTGATGGCCTTCGAGCGGTCCGACTCGCCAGGCAGCTGGCAGTTCCCGCAGGGAGGCATCGACGAAGGGGAGAGCCCCGTCGAGGCGGCGTGGCGCGAACTGGGGGAGGAGACGGGCCTCGATTCGCGTCGGGTCGTGATGCGGGCCGAACACCCCGACTGGATCGCCTACGAGTGGCCCGACTCGATCCGGTCGCGCAAGCGCACCGCGCACCTCCGACTCGGACAGGTGCAGAAGTGGTTCGTGTTCGAGGCCGTCCACCCCGACGTGGTGCCGACGCCCGACGGCACGGAGTTCGTCGACTGGAAGTGGGTCGAGCCGCAGTGGTTGCTCGACAACGTGCCGCCGTGGCGTCGACCGGGGTACGAGCGGGTGCTGGGCACCCTGTGACAGGCTGGGCCCGATGAGCGACCTGTTCAGCGCCGCCGCCGAGGACCGCCTCCGCCAGCAGGCACCCTTGGCCGCGCGCCTCCGGCCGCGCACCCTCGACGACGTGGTCGGGCAGCGGCACCTGGTCGGGCCGGGCAAACCGTTGCGCCGGCTCGTGGAGGGCGACCGCCTCACGAGCGCGATTTTCTGGGGGCCTCCCGGAACGGGCAAGACCACCCTCGCACTCGCCGTCGCCGGGAGCACCCGCCGTGCGTTCGAACAGTTGAGCGCCGTCACAGCCGGTGTGAAGGACGTACGCGAGGTCATCGAGCGGGCGCGTCGGCGTCTCGGGGAGGACGGTCGCGGGACGATCCTGTTCCTCGACGAGATCCACCGGTTCTCCAAGGCCCAGCAGGATGCACTCCTTCCTGCGGTCGAGGACGGCACGCTGACGCTGATCGGTGCGACCACCGAGAATCCGTTCTTCGAGGTCAACGCACCGCTGCGCAGTCGCAGCACGCTGTTCCGTCTCGAGTCGCTCGGCCACGACGACATCGACGTGCTCGTGCGGCGTGGGCTCCAGGCCGAGGGACTCACGGCCGACGAGGCCGCGATCGGCCTGCTCGTCGACCGCGCCGGCGGCGACGGCCGCCAGGTGCTCACCGCACTCGAGGTGGCCTGCGCCCTCGCCCGTCCGCACGCCCTGACCCAGGAGCATGTCGAGGCGGCGATCGGAACCTCGGCCCTGCGCTACGGCCGGGACGACCACTACGACGTCGTGAGCGCGTTCATCAAGAGCATGCGCGGGAGCGATCCGCAGGCCGCGGTGTACTACCTGGCCCGGATGCTCGAGGCAGGGGAGGACGCCCGCTTCATCGCCCGTCGGATGGTGATCTTCGCCAGCGAGGACGTCGGTCTCGCCGATCCCTCGGCGCTCCAGATCGCCGTCGCTGCGGCTCATGCACTCGAGCACGTCGGGCTTCCCGAGGCCGAACTCAACCTGTCGCAGGCGGCCATCCACCTGGCCACGTCGCCGAAGTCGAACCGCGCCGCGCTGGCGATCTGGAACGCACGGGCAGCCGTCCGCGAAGGGGCCGTCGGCGAGGTGCCCGCCCACCTGCGCGACGCCCACTACAAGGGTGCGCAGACACTCGGCCACGGGGTGGGCTACGACTACCCTCATGACCATCCCGACGGGTTCGTCCGGCAGCAGTACATGCCCGACGACCTGGCGGACGAGAGGTACTACCAGCCGACCGACCACGGTGCCGAGGCACGTGTGGCCGATCGGATGCGACAGCGGGGTCAGATCGGCCCCTCGACACCGGAGGAGGGCACACGATGACGGCAGGCGAACTCGCGGTGCTCCTCGCCGCCGTCCTGTGCTGCATCGGGTTCGCCGCCCTCGTGGTGGTGCTCACCCGTGTGCTCGACGCCCTGCGGTCGTTGCGTGGTGAGATCGAGGACCTCCGTGTCGAGACACGACCCCTCCTCGACGAGATGCGCAGCAGCACCACCCAGGTGCGCGCCGCCGTCGAGGAGGCCCGTGACGACCTCGACCGGTTCGACCGCGTGCTCGGATCAGCCGAGGCGATCTCGAGCGCCGTCGCTGGGGGGAGTCGCCTCACCCGTGCGGCACTGTCGGCGCCCGTGATCAAGACCCATGCGCTGGCCACCGGAACCTCCCGTGCGGTGCGTCGCTGGAAGCGTGGCGACTCATCGACGCGTCAGAAGCGGAGGAGCGCGTGATCAAGCGGTTCACGTGGTTCGTCGCCGGAGCGGTGGCGGGTGTGGCAGCGATGGGTGCAGCACGGCGCAAGGTGAAGGCCGCTGCGGCCGATCTCGCACCGGCCGAGGTGCTGCGCCGTACCGGCGACCGGGTGCGCGACGCCGTGGCCGAGGGTCGACGGGCGATGCGCGCCAAGGAGGCCGAGTTGCGTGCCCGCTCGGGTGGGGCCGAGACCCTCGACCAGCAGCTGGGCGCCGGTGACGAAGTGCTCGTCGACGGGGTCCCCGTCGAACCCGGTCAGGTGATCGTCCTCCGGCAGGTGCCCCGCGACGAACGCCGACCCCGTCGCCGCGCATGAGCGGGGCACACGAGGTTCTGATCGGCGACCTGCGGGCCGTCGTGTCGGCCGACCGGGTGAGGGCGGGGGAGACCGAGCTGGGGCTGTATCGCCGCGACGCGTCGAACCTCGACGGAGAACCCGCGGTGGTGGTGTTCCCCCTGTCCACCGAGGAGGTCCGTCAGTGCGTGCTGGCGGCCGTGCGTCACGGTGTCCCGTTCGTCGCTCGCGGATCCGGCACCGGCCTTGCTGGAGGTGCCGTTCCTCTCGACGGTGCGGTGGTCATCACGCTCACGAAGATGGATCGTGTTCTGTCGGTCGATCCGGTGAACCGGCTGGCCTGGGTCGAGCCGGGCGTGCTCAACCTCGATCTCACCCGTCAGGTCGCGGTCCACGGGCTGCACTTCGCCCCCGACCCCAGCAGCCAGCAGTCGTGCAGCATCGGCGGCAACGTCGCCAACAACTCCGGGGGTCCGCACTGCCTCGCCGACGGTGTCACAGCGGCCCACGTGATCGCCGCCGAGGTCGTCCTCTCTGACGGGTCGGTCGTGATGCTCGGCGACGACGCTCCTCTCGACGACGGACTCGATCTGCGCGGTGCGTTCGTCGGCAGCGAGGGGATGTTCGGCATCGCCACAAAGGTGTGCGTGCGGCTGACCCAGAACCCGCCCGCGGTGCGCACGATGCTGATGGACTTCATGTCGGTCGACGCAGGAGCACGCACGGTGAGCGACATCATCGCGGCCGGGATGGTGCCGGCGGCCCTCGAGATGATGGACAAGCTCTGCGTGCAGGCGGTCGAGGGTTACATCCACGCCGGACTGCCCCTCGACGCCGCTGCGGTGCTGCTCGTCGAGGTGGCCGGGCTGCCGCACGGACTCGAGAGTGACGTCGAGCGGATCGTGACCATCGGACGCGGCCACGGGGCGCGGACCGTGCGCATCGCCCAGGACGAGGCCGAGCGCGCGTTGCTCTGGAAGGGCCGCAAGACGGCGTTCGGGGCGATCGCCCGCATCAAGCCGAACTACTACTTGCACGACACCGTCGTTCCGCGGCGGGTACTGCCGCAGGTGCTCCAGCAGATCTACGAGATCGTCGACCGTCACGACCTGCTGGTCCTCAACGTGTTCCACGCCGGCGACGGGAACCTCCACCCGCTTCTCGTGTTCGACAAGCGCGAGCCGGGGATCATGGAGCGCGTTCATGCCGCCGGCGAGGAGATCGTGCGCGCCTCGGTCGCTGCAGGCGGCGTACTGTCGGGCGAGCACGGCATCGGACTCGAGAAGCGCGACTTCATGCCGCTGATGTTCGGACCTGCCGATCTCGCCGCCCAGGCCGCCATGCGGCGGGCCTTCGACCCCTTCGGACTCGCCAACCCCTGGAAGGTGCTCCCGAGCCCTGCGGCGTGTGGCGACGTGCAGCACGTGCCCGAGGGAGCGTGGGTGTGAGTTCGGCACTCGAGGCGTTCGCCGCGGAGGTCGGGGCCGAGGGTCCCGTGACCATCGCCGGTCTCTCGACACGAGGCGGCGGTGTTCCGGGTGTGCGCTGTGTGTCGGCACCGAGTGGGCTGAGGTGGCACCAGGCCGATGAGATGACGGTGTGCTGCGGAGCGTCGACCCCGGTCGACGAACTGCGAGCACACCTCGCGGTGTCCGGCCAGACGGTGGCGCTACCCGGAGGGGGCACGGTCGGCGGTGCACTCGCTGTGGGTCGCTCGAGTTGGCGGCGTCTGGGCGACGGTCCGGTGCGCGACGTGCTGCTGCAGGCCGAGTACGTGTCGTCAGCGGGCGAGGTGGTCAAGGCAGGGGGCCCGACGGTGAAGAACGTCAGCGGCTTCGATCTCTGCCGACTCCTCGTCGGTTCGCGTGGGGCACTCGGTTTCCTCGGCGAGGTCATCCTGCGCACGCGGCCGCTTCCCGCTGAGTCGCGGTGGTTCACGACCGAGGCCGACGAGCCGTTCGGGGTGTTCTCCCGCCTGTACCGCCCGACCAGCGTGCTGTGGGACGGTCTCCGAGTGTGGGCGCTCATCGAAGGGCACGCCGCCGACGTCCGTGAGCAGTCGGCCGGTCTCGACGAGTGCGACGGCCCGCCGCCGTTCCCTGCGGAGCGCGTCGCCGTCCGGCCCTCGATGGTCGGGGCGGTCCGTGGTGCGGTGTCCGGTCGGTTCGTCGCCGAGGTGGGCATCGGTACCGTGCACCTCGACGACGCTCGGGCCCTTGCGGCCGAACTGACGGTGGTGCGCGACCCTCGGGCGACGGAGTTGGCTCGGTCGGTGAAGGCCGAGTTCGACCCCACCGGCCGACTCAACCCGGGCGTCGATGTCTGAGGTCGCGACCCGAGCCCTCGCCGCAGCAGACGAGGCAGCGCGTCGGTGGGGCCTGCCCTCACCTGTGCACGTGCGCACGGGCATGACCGCACTCTTCCTCGCCGGCGACGAGACGATGCTCCGCGTCGCGCTGCACGGCGAGGGCGACTGGCCGTTCTGGCGCGAGCGCCTGACCCGGGCCGGTGTCCGGGTCGCACAGGCGGCGCGGCCCGAGTCGGTGGTGATCGACGGGTTCACGATCAGCGCCGTCGAACGTCTCGAGGCCGTTGGTTCGATCGACTGGCGCGAGGTCGGCGCAATGATCCGCCGGGTGCACGACCTCACGAACGCCGACGGCCGTGATCTGCTCGACCGACTCCCGTGGGCAGGCAGCTTCGCCCATTGGGACATCGGTGCCGTACTCGCCGAGGTGCAGGCCTTCGTCGACGACGATGCTCTCGAAGGGATGATGGCCTGTCTGCTGCGGTGGCAAGGGTGGCGCGAGCGGCTCGCCGACGAGCCGCAGGTCGTCTGCCACGGTGACGTCCACCCGGGGAACGTCGTGCCGACGGCGGCGGGGATGGTGCTCATCGACTGGGATCTCCGGTGCCGGGCTCCGATCGGCTGGGACCACTGCGCACTGATGACCTGGGCCGAGCGGTGGGACGGCGAGCCGGGGATGTACGACGCGTTCGCCGAGGGATACGGGCGCTCGATGCGGGCCGATCGGACGGCCATGGCATTGGCCGAACTGCGCCTGCTCGTGGCAACGCTCATGCGAGTGCGGGCCGGGCGTTCCGACGAACGGGCCGCCGACGAGGCCGAGACCCGTCTCCGGTGGTGGCGGGGCGATCCCGACGCGCCACGGTGGACACCGCAGTGAGCGCGTCGCTGTTCGGTACGGTGGAGGCATCGTGAGACTGCACCTCGACGACGACGAACTCGCCACGTGCGTGGGATGTGGGCTGTGCCTCCCGCACTGTCCGACCTTCCGGGCGACGGGGGAGGAGGCTCTCTCCCCGCGTGGTCGGATCGCCGCGATCCGCGCCGTGCACAACGACGACGCTCCGGTGACCGACGAGTTCGTGTCGTTCATGGAGTCGTGCATCCAGTGCCGCGGATGTGAGCCCGCATGTCCGTCGGGTGTGCCCTACGGACGCCTCCAGGAGGGTGTACGCGAGAGCCTCGCAGAGGCCGGTCGGATCACGCCGTGGTGGCAGCGGCTCGGTTTCCGTGTGCTGCCCCGGCACCGCCTGCTGCTCGTCGGGTCGAGCGTTCTCGCAGCCGCTCAACGACTCCACCTCGTGCCGACTCGACTCGGGCTCCCGCGGCTGGCGCTGCGGCGACCTCCTGCCGTGGTGGCCACCGGACACGACTGCTGGCTGTTCACCGGATGCGTGATGGACGCGTGGCAGCGGGAGACGCACGTGGCCACGGCCGAGGTGCTCGGTCACCTCGGGCTCGGATGGTCGCTGCCGGGTCGAGGCGGTGGGTGCTGCGGGGCTCTGCACACTCACGCCGGTCTCACGGACGAGGCACGACGACTGGCCGCCCACGTGATGGCGTCGATGCCGGGTGAGGCACCGATCGTGGTCAACAGTGCCGGGTGCGGTGCGGCGCTGAAGGACTACGG
>Ga0172367_10003011_pt1 | contig 22405 bp, 22 predicted proteins | sample Lak10m_FD_114542 | JGI IMG/M metagenome (GOLD analysis project Ga0172367, IMG submission 114542) | Freshwater microbial communities from Kabuno Bay, South-Kivu, Congo - kab_022012_10m | ecosystem: Environmental > Aquatic > Freshwater > Lake | place: Democratic Republic of the Congo: South-Kivu... | reverse complement strand
GCCATGAATAATGGTGGCAACTGGCCGCCGGTGGCGGCTGATTTTTGTCTTAAACACGCATCACACAACCTAACGGAGAACACACAATGAAAAAAATGCTGTCACTTGCTGCGATGTTCGCAGTGCTGGCATACGCTTCCCCGGCTTCGGCTGAACTGAAACTGAGCGGTGACGCTGGTGTCAGGCTGAGAGACGTTACTTACTTCGGCGATACCGGCATGGAATTCCCGCAAGACGACGTCCTCTGGCAATACAGAGTTCGCCTTAATGCCTCGGCTGACCTGGGCAGCGGTTACTTCTTCAAGGCCATGGTAACGAACGAAACTCTCGGTGGCGGATGGGTAACTTCAAATAACGGCCTGAACGAATTCGATCTTACCGTCTCAAACTTCTACTTCGGTCGTATGCAGGAGAACTGCCACTGGATGGTTGGACGTCTTCCGCTGAACTCACTCAACAACCCCATCTTCGATCTGACCCTGTACCCGATACAGCCGCTTGAAAGCCCTGTTGCCTTTGCCAACATGGATCGTGTTCTTGGTGTCAACTATGGTGTCAAGCTTGGTGACGGTATGCTGAATACCACTGTAGTCGCTCTTGACAACGACTTCAGGAATGACACCGCAGCTGAGGGCGATGGCCTTTTGAACGATGGCTATGCTCTGCATCTCGACTACAAGGTAAAAGTTGGTGATGTTACCCTCGAGCCTCAATTTCTGACAGTTCTGACAAACGCCAATATTTACGGTCAAAATACTGCTGGTGTTCCTGTTCCGGGCGCTACTAAGGTTACCCCCTACACATTCGGTGCTCTGGTCGGTGTGCCTGCTGGCGATGCCAAGCTGAGCTTCGGCGCATTCTACACCCATTGCAACGACACCGAACCGAACACAACCACTGAGGTCGATTACGACGGTTACCTCTTCAGAATCAAAGGTGAGATCGGCAACTTCATGGCCTGGTATGATTACAACCATTCTGAGGTCAATGACACAGATGTCAAGTTCAGCAACCACTTCGTGTGGGCTCAGTACAAGATTCCGGTGTACTCTTCTGCCGCCGGCAGCGTGACGATCCAGCCAACACTCCGTTACCTTGCAGCAAAAGGTGAGGGCATGGGTGCAGAGAATTATGACTACTCGCGCCTCCGCAGCGAGCTCTGGGCAACCGTCACCTTCTGAGGTTGAACCGCATCTTTCAAAAAAAGCCGCAGCGTGCTGCGGCTTTTTTTTATCGCTGCCTAATAAAAAAAAGAGGGCATGGTATAGGAGTTGAATGAACAGTTGTGAGTTCAGCCCTATATCGCGTATATTGTTAACAATAGAAAACATTCTCTTTTCTGACGGTATTGCAAAACACCTGATTCATGACCGCCGGCAGCAAAATATTTCGTTTTTTTTGATTGTTATGAGGTGCCAGTGAAACCGGAACGTCTGCTTAACCGGTCCGGGCACCCGACAGAATGAGTGATCAGGTCTTATTTTTCGACTGTTCTCTTTTTATACCGGGACTGCCGTGGCTGTCCTTTGTTCTGTCTTCATTAGTTCTCAACAAGCACAAACCCTGCAATGCCATGGAAAAAGCTAAACTCCAAGAGTACTGGAAAATCAACCTCGGGTACCTGATCGGCCTGCTGGTGGCATGGTTCGTCGTCTCCTACGGATTCGGTATTCTTCTGGTCGAACCGTTGAACGCGATCCGCCTTGGCGGTTTCAAACTGGGCTTCTGGTTCGCCCAGCAAGGCTCCCTCTATGTTTTTGTCGTGCTGATTTTCGTCTATGTCGCACTGATGAACCTGCTCGACAAAAAGTTCGATGTTCACGAAGACTGAGCCGATCGTAACAGTGTACCAAACCATTTTCCAAACTCTTAATCAACTACCATCATGAGTGTTCAATTATGGACCTATCTCATTGTTGGACTGACCTTTGCCATCTACATCGCCATTGCGGTATGGGCGAAAGCCGGTTCGACCAAAGAGTTCTATGTCGCCGGTGCGGGGGTGCCTCCGATCGTGAACGGCATGGCAACCGCCGCGGACTGGATGTCGGCTGCTTCATTCATTTCGATGGCCGGCCTCATCTCCTTCATGGGTTATGACGGCTCGGTTTATCTGATGGGCTGGACTGGCGGTTATGTATTGCTTGCCCTCCTGCTCGCCCCCTACCTCAGGAAGTTCGGCAAGTTCACCGTTCCGGACTTCGTGGGAGACCGTTACTACTCCAACACCGCACGTACCGTGGCCGTCATCAGCGCGCTGTTCGTCTCCTTCACCTATGTCGCCGGCCAGATGCGCGGCGTGGGTGTGGTCTTCTCGCGCTTCCTCGAAGTCGATATCAACACCGGCATCATCATCGGCATGGCGATCGTCTTCTTCTACGCCGTGCTTGGTGGTATGAAGGGCATCACCTACACGCAGGTTGCACAGTACTGGGTGCTGATCTTCGCCTACATGGTTCCGGCTATCTTCCTGTCGATCATGATCGCCGGCAATGCAATCCCTCAGCTTGGCTTCGGCGGAATGGGCTCCGATGGTGTCTACCTGCTCGACAAGCTCGATAACCTGCACAGCGAACTTGGCTTTGCTCCCTACACCACCGGCTCAAAGCCGATGATCGACGTCTTCGCCATCACCCTGGCTCTGATGGTCGGCACTGCCGGTCTGCCGCACGTCATCGTGCGATTCTTCACCGTACCGAAGGTTCGCGACGCACGCGTCTCGGCCGGCTGGGCGCTCATCTTCATTGCCCTGCTCTACACCACGGCTCCAGCCATCGCCACTTTCGCCCGACTGAACCTGATCGACACGGTCAGCAACAAGCCTTACGCTGAAATGCCCTCATGGTTCAAGAACTGGGAAAAGACAGGCCTGCTGGCCTGGATGGACAAGAACGGCGACGGCAACATCCAGTACTTTGGCAAAAAAGCCAATGGCGGCGATCCGTTCGAAGGCAAGAAGCCTGAATTCACCAAAGAGGTTGGCAAGAGCGGTGAACTCCTGATGTCGAACAAGCCGACCGACAACGCCAACGAGCTTTTCATCGACAAGGATATCATGGTGCTGGCAAACCCGGAAATCGGCCGTCTGCCGAACTGGGTGATCGCGCTGGTGGCAGCTGGTGGTCTTGCTGCAGCACTTTCGACCGCGGCGGGTCTCCTGCTGGTCATCTCGACCTCGATCTCGCATGACCTGATCAAGAAACAGATCAACCCCAGCATCAGTGAGGGCGCCGAGCTGATGTATGCCCGTATTGCCGTGGGCGTCGCCATTCTGATCGCCGGCTACTTCGGCATCAACCCTCCCGGCTTCGTGGCCGAAGTGGTGGCGTTCGCCTTCGGTCTTGCGGCTGCCTCCTTCTTCCCGATCATCATCCTCGGCATCTTCTCGAAGAGGATGAACAAAGAGGGCGCCATCAGCGGCATGGTTACAGGCCTGCTTTTCACCGTAGCCTACATCGTTTACTTCAAGTTCATGAACCCGGCGATGAACAAGCCAGAGTTCTGGTGGCTTGGCATCTCGCCCGAAGGAATCGGTACGGTGGGTATGCTGGTCAACGTGGCCGTAAGCCTCGTGGTTTCGAGAATCACTCCTGCTCCTCCGGAAGAGATCCAGGAGCTGGTTGACAGCCTGCGCTACCCAAAGGGCGCTGGCGAAGCTTCGGCGCACTGAGTCCGTAAACGGCACACAGCAACAAAAAGGCGTGGATTGTTCCACGCCTTTTTGTTTACTTGGGGGAAAAAAGAACACGGACAGGCGCGGACGAACACAGACCTTCACGGATAAAAAGACAGAATCAGCCAGTGTCCGTGTCCGTCCTTGTTCGTCCGTGTTCATCCCACTCTTTCCACTCCCATGACCACCACACTGCCAGCTAATACCGCGCTTGCTGAAAAGCTCACCACACTGCCGACTTCGCCGGGAGTATACCGGTTCAGCAATGCAGCCGGAACGGTGATCTATGTTGGAAAGGCACGTAATCTGCGCAACCGTGTTCGCTCCTATTTCCGTGACCTTTCAAAACAGACCGGCAAAACCGCCGTCATGGTGAGTCATATCGCCTCTCTCGACGTCATCATCACCTCTTCCGAAGTTGAAGCCCTGATTCTTGAAAACAACCTCATCAAGGAGCTGAAGCCCCGTTACAATGTCAGTCTTAAGGATGATAAAAGCTACCCGTACCTGATCATCACCAACGAGCGCTTTCCGAGAATTCTTCTCACCCGCCAGGTCAGGCGCGATGGATCGCTCTATTTCGGCCCTTATACTGAAGCCTCGCAGCTTCGGCTCATTCTTGATCTGATCGGCTCGATCTTTCCGGTCAGAAGCTGCAAATTCCGTTTAACAGAGGAGGCTGTTGCCTCGAAAAAATACCGGGTATGTCTCGATTACCATATCCATAAATGTAAAGGCCCCTGCGAAGGATTACAGTCTGAAACGGAGTACCAGGCGATGATCCAGGAGATCGTCACTCTCCTGAAGGGAAAGACATCAGCGCTCCTGCGTGACCTCTCTTCACAGATGCACCAGAAGGCAAGAGAGCTTGAATTCGAGGAGGCCGCAGCCCTGAAGGCCCAGATAGATGGACTTAAACGCTATTCCGAACGACAGAAAGTGGTAAGCACCGAACCGGTTGATCGTGATGTCTTTGCCGTGGCGACCGGCGAAGATGACGCCTGCGGTGTCGTCTTCCGGATTCGTGAAGGCAAGCTTATCGGTTCACGCCACGTCTGGCTCACCAACACCGGGAGCACCACCCTGCCGAATCTGCTCTCCTCTTTCATGGAGCATTACTACCTCGAAACACCCGACATGATCCCTCAGGAGATCATGCTTCAGTCGGATTTGCCCGAAGAGGAGATCGAGGCCCTCCGGCAACTGTTGTCATCGAGGCAGAGTGAACGCAGACAGATTCGTTTCACGGTACCCAGAATTGGCGAGAAAGCCCAACTCATCGCCATGTGCCTCGATAACGCCAGGCATCATCTCCACGAGTTCGTGGTACAGAAAACACTGCGGGGTGAAATTTCGAGGAAAGTGCCGGCACTTGAATCGCTCAGGCAGGTTCTTCATCTCGATAAGCTTCCCGAACGGATTGAATGCTTCGACAACTCGCACATGCAGGGCACGGACTATGTCAGCGCCATGGTCACTTTCGTATCCGGAAAACCAAAAAAGTCCGAATACCGGAAGTTCAGACTGAAAAGTTTCGAGGGTTCCGATGATTATGCTGCGATGCACGAAGCGGTCACCAGACGCTACGGCGGCTCGCTGGCCAACGAACTGCCCCTGCCCGATCTGGTGCTCATCGACGGCGGCAAGGGACAGGTGAACGTAGCATGGAAAGCCTTGCGGGAGCTTGGTCTCGACCTTCCCGTAGCAGGTCTGGCCAAACGGCTCGAAGAGATATGGGTGCCGAATGAACGCGACCCTCATAACCTGCCGAAAACTTCCCCGGCTCTCAAACTTCTGCAACAACTCCGGGATGAAGCGCACCGGTTCGCCATAAGCTACCACCGGAAACTGAGAACAGAAAGAACCATCCGAACCAGGCTTACCGAGATCGAAGGCGTGGGTGAAAAAACAGCAGACAGATTGCTGGCTCATTTCGGCTCGGTGGAAACGATCGCAAAAGCATCGATCCAGGAACTCGCCCAGGTCACCGGAAGAAAAACTGCTGAAAGCATTTACAGGTATTTTAACGGAGAGGAGTCGGCCAAACACTGAAAGAAAGGGCGCTCAGGACTCTTTTTTTAAAAAAAACTGCTATATTTTGAAGTGAGTGATTACGATCGTGAAATTTGTGCGAAGAAAAGTGTATGAGTCTGCTTGATTTTTTCGATGACGACCAGAACCATTCGGCAGGGTACTTCCCGTACCGGCCGGAAGGGGTGACTGATCCCGATTCGATCCACGATCCCGAAGAATTGCTCGACCTTATTATCCAGCTCAACGATGAGGGCCTTCATGAAAAAGCCCTTGTTGCATCACGACGCCTCGAAGAGATCGCCCCGTTCAACGCGGAAACCTGGTTTCATCTCGGAAACAGCCTGACCCTGAACGGTCTGTTCGAAGAAGCGCTCGAATCATTCCAGCAGGCGGTGGTTCTCAGTCCTGCTGACAGCGAAATGACCCTGAATCTCGCCCTTGCTTACTTCAATACAGGAAAACTCGACGAGTCCCTCGAAGAGATCAGCCGCGTCGTCACTGATTCGACAACTGAAAAAGATACCTGTTTCTACCGGGGGCTCATCCTGCAACGACTTGAACGTTTCGAAGAGGCAGAACACTATTTCACGCGATCCTTGCAGTTCGATCCGGAATTTGCGGAGGCCTGGTATGAACTGGCATACTCCAGAGATATTCTCGGCAAGCTCGAAGAGAGCCTCACCGCATACCGGAACTCTATCGACCTCGATCCCTACAACATCAACGCATGGTACAACCTTGGGCTTGTCCTGAGCAAACTCAAACGCTATCCGGAAGCTCTCGAAGCCTACGATATGTCGCTCGCCATTTCCGAGGATTTCAGCTCGGCATGGTACAACCGGGCAAATGTTCTCGCGATCACCGGCAAGATAGAAGAGGCTGCGGAAAGCTATTCGAAAACCCTCGAACTCGAACCTGACGACATCAATGCGCTCTACAACCTCGGCATCGCCAGGGAGGAGCTTGAACAGTACAGCGAGGCTATCGCCAGCTATGAACGCTGCATCGAGCTGAATCCCGAATTTGCCGATGCCTGGTTTGCGCTCGCCTGCTGCCATGAAATCCTCGAGAACTACGACGCCTCGCTCGAAGCCATTGGACACGCCCTTGAAGAGATGCCTGACTGCATCGAGTTTCTTCTTCTCAAGGCCGAAATAGAATACAACCTGGGCCGTCTCGATCACTCCATCAGCACCTATGAGACGATCATCCCCATGGAAACCGAAAGCCCGCAGATATGGCTCGACTATGCCATGGTTCTTCGCGAGGCGGGGGCCATGGACGAATCGATCCGGGCACTTGAAGAGTCCATCATGCTTCAGCCGCTTTCAGCAGATGCTCATTTCGAAATAGCTGCAACCTATTTTGCCATGGGCGACAACCAGAGCACTCTCAAGGCACTGAGCAAAGCCTTCAAGATCGATCCTGACAAGAAACAGCTTTTCAAAAGCACCTTCCCGGAACTTTACCAGCAGGATGCCGTCCGCAGACTGCTCGGTATCTCCTGAACAACCAGCCGAACGAACATCGTGTCAAATTTTCAGCCATTACAGGTTTACGGCCTCATCGGCAAACATGTCGATTACTCATGGTCTCCACTGATCCACAATACCGGTTTTCAAGCGCTCGGCCTTCCCTGCGTTTACACCATCTTCAATATCCCATCCCCGGAACTGGTCGGCGATGCCCTCAGGGGCAGCCGTGCGCTCGGTCTCGCCGGTTTCAACGTGACCATTCCTTTCAAGAAAACGGTCGTTCCGTTCCTTGACGAACTCTCATCCGATGCTCTTGCCATCGGCGCAGTCAACACCATCGTCAACGACAACGGCCGGCTGACCGGACACAATACCGACATCGCAGGCTTTGCGGCTCCGCTTCTTCCGTTTGCAGAGTCAATACGGAACAAACCGGTCTGCATCTTCGGCAACGGAGGTGCTGCACTGGCTGCGGCAGAAGCATTCCGGCTCCATTTCAGCCCCTCATCAGTGATTTTCGTTGTAAGAGACATACAGAATGCCGAAGCGATGCTCGAAGAGTATGCATACCGTGACATGGCGACCATCTGCTCGGGCAGAGTGATCGACCAGCCCTCTTGCAGCAAACTCATCCGTGAGTGCCGCGTGATCGTCAACGCCACACCAGTCGGCACTGCGGGAAGAAGTGAACATGGCCACAACATCCTGCCGACCGGGCACGGGCTCCTGCATGATGGCCAGATCGTCTACGACATGGTTTACAATCCGTTCGAAACACCCCTCCTGGCCGATGCTCGTGCGGCTGGTGCGGTCACCATTCCCGGCATCGACATGCTCATCGCCCAGGCCGCCCGCTCGTTCTCCATCTGGACCGGTCGTGAACTCCCCGCAGACCTCGTCAGAAATACGGTGATGCTTAAAATCACCAGAAACTGATGCCGGATAAACGGTAAAAAGTGTTAGTGCTGCCGGTTATTATGGATGATGCTCTTCTGTACCATCTCGATCGGAAAAATCGATTACTAACCCGATTTCGATCCGGATAATTGATCCGACATATTTTCAGAAACATGACACTCTGACTGATACGACATTTTGAAACAGAGCCCCTGAACGGGTATACATTGCAATCGCCAGCATGATCATAACCTTCTGACAACACGAACGAGTCCTATGCCACTGTTTTACCTGATCGCTGTTCTTTCCGCTATCCTCGACCGGGTGACAAAGCTCCTCGCCATCCAATTCCTGCGCGATACGGGCAACAGCATTGTCATCATTCCGGACTGGCTCAAGCTGACCTATGCCGAAAATCTCGGTATAGCTTTCGGAGTCAGGGCCCTTCCCCCTGCGGGCCTGCTTGTGCTGACATTCACCATCTCCGCAGGCGTCGTCTGGTATGTTCATACATCGAAAAACAGAAACCTTCTGTTCATCACGGCCTTCGCGCTCATCCTCGGCGGAGGCGTCGGCAACCTGGTCGACCGCATCTTGCTCGGCCATGTCGTGGATTTCATCTGGTTCGCCCTTTACCACGGCACTATCTTCGGCGTACCGCTCGACCTCTGGCCAATTTTCAATGTCGCCGACTCATGCATCACTGTCGGGGCCAGCCTGCTCGTCCTTTTCCACGACAAGATATTCAACAAGCAGACTCCATGACCGTTCCCCCCCTTGCCGATATTCACTGCCATCTTTCGTTTCCCGATTTCGACGCTGATCGCGACCTGGTGATCGGAAGACTCCGGGAGGCCGGTGTGAAACTCCTGATTGACCCCGGCACCGGAATCGGGACGAGCCGACGGTCGATCGATCTTGCCGGCAGATACGATTTCATCCATGCCAACGTCGGCCTGCACCCTCATGATGTGCAATCGAGTCCGTCTCCCGAACTTTTCGACGAGCTGGCCTCCCTTGCACGTTCACCAGAAGTGGTCGGCATCGGCGAAATAGGCCTCGACTATCACTGGCCAGACCATGAACCCGAATACCAGCAGGAGGCGTTCCGCGAAATGCTGCGCATGGCGATCAGCCTCGACCTGCCGGTGGTCATCCATTGCCGGGATGCGTGGCCGGATATGCTCCGGATACTATCGGAGGAGCGTTCATCAGCGCTTCGAGGCGCGATGCACTGCTTTTCAGGAGACCTCGACATGGCACGTCGCTGCATCGCCCTCGGCCTGAAGATTTCGATCCCCGGCACCATCACTTACAAAAAGTCACCGCTGCCGGAAGTGGTCGCATCGATCGGACTGGACGACCTGCTTTCCGAAACCGATGCCCCTTATCTGGCGCCGGTGCCCATGCGTGGCAAGAAAAATGAACCGGCATTCATAGTGCACACGGTGCGCAAAATCGCCGACAACCGCCCTGAACCGTTCGAAGAGGTGACAGAGGCTCTTGTTCGCAATGCCACCACTCTGTTTGACCTGCCATAACACGCAGCACCGTCGATTTTGAAATTCATGGCAACTTGATTAGGTTGAGCCTCAGGCTGAACTCCGTCAGGATACCGTACAAAAAAGCGTACTGCTCCAACAGCTGTACAACGGAACGAGTCTGATGATTTTATTCAAGAAACGATATCAACGAATCACATGAACACCACGCAATATCAGAAGGAGCTTCCCGAACCGACACTGTCCGACCGGATGCTTGAAATCTCCATCAGGTATAAAAATCAGCTCACGATCCTTTTCATCCTGGTCTGCCTTACGGCGGGAGGAGCGCTCTTCTGGATACAGAAAACAAAAGCCGACGAAGCAGCGGCATCACTCGCCATTGAAAAAATCACACCCTGGCTCGAAACCGGCGACCTCAACAGAGCGGTCAACGGTGAAGGCCCGGTCAAGGGCCTCACCGCGATCATAAACACCTGGGGTGGCACTTCAAGCGGCAACATGGCCCGGCTCTATCTCGCAACCATTTATTTCAATACCGGCAAGACTGATGAAGCGCTTGCCATGTACAAAGCCTTCAGCAGCGGGAACAAAGACTTGCAGGCATCGGCCATCGCCGGAGCCGCCACCTGCCATGACCAGAAAAAGGCTTACGGCAAGGCTGCGCCTGAATACGAAAAAGCCTCGAAAACCTCTGAAAACGAAGCACTTAAAGCCTTGTATCTCAATAAAGCCGCCGACAGCTACGCTTCAGCCGGGCAGACCGATAAAGCTGCCGGACTTCTCGACCAGGTGATCAAAACCTGGCCCGGCACATCGTCAGCCGGAATCGCCCAACGAGCACTCTGGCGTCTTTCAGGCCAGGGCGTAACGGTGCCACAGAACTGATTTCAATTTTCCGACACTCAACTACACCATCATGCCAGAAAAATTCATCATCAAAACCAGCATGGGCGATATCACCATCGCGCTGTATGACGATACCCCCCTGCACCGTGATAACTTCGTCAAGCTTGTCGGAGAAGCGTATTACAACGGCATCCGCTTCCATCGGGTCATCGAAGGCTTCATGATCCAGTCCGGTGATCCCCTCTCCCGTCATGACGACAAGAGAATGCTGCACGGCACCGGCGGCCCCGACTACCGCGTACCGGCGGAGATCAAACATCCGAACAAAAAAGGCACGCTCGCGGCAGCACGTGACAACAATCCGCAAAAGGCATCCTCGGGAAGCCAGTTCTACATCAACCAGGCTGATAATGACTTTCTTGACGGCGAATATACCGTGTTCGGCATCGTGGAATCGGGTATCGATGTGGTCGATGCCATCGCCGCCGTTGACACCGACATGAGGGACAACCCACTGAAGCCGGTCACCATTGAAACCATCACCCCGATAACCGCCTGAGCGTAGAGTTTATGGACAGTATCGCCTCGAACCTTGAAGTCATCAGGGAACAGATCTCGTCGGCCTGCCACAAGGCGGGCCGACGAGATGATGAGGTAATGCTCATCGCGGTCTCCAAGACCAAAAGCGCCGTGGCCATACGCGAAGCCTGGGAAGCCGGCCAGAGGGAGTTCGGCGAAAGCTACGTGCAGGAGTTCCTCGACAAGCTGGAAACGCCTGAACTGTCTGGTCTACCAATCTCCTGGCACTTCATAGGCCACCTGCAATCCAACAAGGTGCGGCAGATCGCAGACAAGGTCTCGATGATTCACGGCATCGACAAGCTCAGTACTGCTGAAGAGCTGTCCAGACGCGCCGTTCAGCACAACCAGCAAGTGGATTACCTTCTCGAAGTGAACGTTTCGCGTGAGAGCACCAAATACGGGCTCGATCCATCGTCAGTGCTTCAGACCGCAGAAGCGTGCTTCGGCCTGCCCAACGTCCGGCTCCGGGGCCTGATGACCATCGCCTCGCCCGACCCGTCCGAAGCCCGCCGCGAATTCGCAGAACTGCGCCAGACACTCGAAAAACTCCGCCAAAACGCCCCCGATCCATCACAACTCACCGAACTCTCCATGGGCATGAGTGGAGATTTCGAGGAAGCCATCCTCGAAGGCGCCACCATGATCCGTATCGGCACCGCCATTTTCGGGTGGCGGTGAAGAGCCCTCTCATCTTCTCTTCACTATTTTTCTTATATTCAATCTCTTTTTCCTCGCCGTTTCACAACCATCAAAACCACAGGGTATATCATGACTGAACAAAGGCAGAAAATCCGGGAGGCCGTTGAGTTTATCAGAAAAAAAACCACAGCGGAGTATCCGGTGGGCATCGTGCTCGGTACCGGCCTGGGCGGCCTGGTCAAAGAGATCGAAATCGATTTTGCGCTCGATTATGCCGACATTCCCTATTTCCCTATTTCGACGGTTGAGACCCACCACGGCAAGCTGATCTTCGGCACCCTGGCCGGCAAAAAAGTGGTCGCCATGCAGGGCCGTTTCCACTTCTACGAAGGCTACTCTATGACGCAGATCGTTTTCCCGATCCGGGTCATGAAGCAGCTCGGCATGAAAACCCTCGGCATCACCAACGCCTGCGGTGGAATGAACCCCGGTTACCGCAAAGGCGATATCATGGTCATCGATGACCATATCAATCTTCTCGGCGGCAACCCGCTCATCGGCCCGAACGATCCCGAAATCGGCCCCCGTTTCCCCGATATGTGCGCGCCGTACTCTCAGCGAATTCTCGACATCGCCGAAAAAGTGGCTCTCGATCATGGCATCAAGGTACAGCGCGGCGTCTATGTTGCCGTCACAGGCCCCTGCCTCGAAACACGCGCCGAATACCGTATGCTGCGCAGCATCGGCGCTGATGTGGTCGGCATGTCCACCGTGCCTGAGGTGATCGCCGCCGTGCATCAGGGCACCGAGGTCTTCGGCATGTCCATCATCACTGACGAGTGCTTCCCTGACTGCCTCGTTCCGGTTGGAATCGAAGAGATCATCGAAGTCTCCAACCGCGCAGAGCCTGACATGACCACCATATTCAGGAATGTCGTAGCCAATCTTTAATCACTTAACAAGGCAATACCCGTTCTCTCATGATAGACGCTATCTCCTTTAAAAACGGAACGTTCCGTTACCTCGACCAGCGCTTCCTGCCCTTGCAGGAGATCCACGTGGAAACGAAGGATCACCAGGCGGCCATCGAAGCCATCAAGACACTCGCCGTCCGTGGCGCACCGCTCATTGGCGCCTCGGCAGGCTACACCGTCGTGCTCGGCATCAACGAATACCAGGGTGACAAGGCTGGGTTCCCGGAATATTTCAGCAACCTGATCGCCGAGGTCAACGCCTCGCGCCCGACGGCCGTGAACCTCTTTTTCGCAACAAAGAAGATGCAGGCGGTCTATGACGCCAACTACGAAGCCGATTCGCTCGAAGCGCTCTTTGCGAAAATGACTGACATGGCGCACAAAATCTACAACGACGAGGTCGAGAACTGCGACCGCATCGCCCGCCACGGCGTCGAGCTGCTGAAGCAGGATTTCGCCGATGTGCTCAAGACCCGCAAGCTCAACGTGCTCACCCACTGCAACACCGGCACGCTCGCCTGCTGCGGCATCGGCACGGCGCTCGGCGTCATCCGCCTTGCGTATCAGGAGGGGCTGATCGAACGCGTAATCACCTCCGAGAGCCGTCCGCTCCTTCAGGGTCTGCGCCTGACCGCCTGGGAGCTGGAGCACGACGGCATTCCGTTCGCCTCTATCTCCGACTCTTCATCGGCGATCCTGATGCAGCGCGGCATGATCGACTTCGCCGTCACCGGCGCTGACCGTATCACATCGAACGGCGACACGGCCAACAAGATCGGCACCTACGCACACGCCATCAGTGCGAAGTATCACGGCCTGCCATTCTACATCGCGGCTCCGGTCTCAACCATCGACATCACCATGGCCGAGGGATCGCAGATTCCGATCGAGGAGCGCAACGCAGACGAGCTGCGCCAGATATTCGGCACCCAGGTAGCCACACCTGCCACACCGGTGGTGAACTTTGCCTTCGACGTGACGCCCGGCACCATCATCCGCGGCATCATCACCGAGAAAGAGGCCGTCGTTGGCAACTACAACGAAGGACTTGCCCGCGTGGTCAACAGCTGACAGTTCGGCATCACTATTCCGCGCAAAGAAAGGCTCCCTCGAAAGGGGGCCTTTTCGCGTTCTTTCCATGAACTGATATTATTTTTCTAATATATTACATTGCCTGAATCGAAATCTTCTTTTCCTTTTCTGCCCCCGAACCGGGACTCGCGATCCGGACTTTCCGGTCGGAAGCAACGCAATTTGAGACGTTGAAGCTCTCGTCGCCAATATCGAGTTGAAGCTGTTGGTCCCCTGTTTTCCCTGCTTTCTTCCCCAACCCTGCAACTAACGATTTCTTTTTCCTTTAAAACGCATGTTTCGTACATTTGTAGTAAACATCGTGATTGGTTTTGTTCTTTTCATCGCTGCCGTTTCTCATCAAACGAGGACACCCTGATCCCCGTCACTCTCCCGGAATCCACTGCTTCAGAACCAGGATAACGGTTGCTTCAGCGGTGCACTTCCACACCATCTTTTCATCAACCAGATTCAGGAGGAGGGCATGAACGATACCGGTTATGATTACTCCGTTGTACGGGGTTTCGCATTTTCTGCGCTTTTCTGGCTTGTCATAGGGCTCGTTATCGGCTTGTGGATCGCCTTCGAGATGTTCAACCCTGCGCTGAACCTGACCCCCTGGCTCAGCTTCGGACGATTGCGCGTCGTGCACACCAATGGACTTGGCGTCGGCTTCGGGCTGGCAGGTATTTTCGCCACAGCTTATTACATGCTGCAGCGCCTGACCCGCACGCCGCTGCCCTTCCCCGGCCTTGCCAAGGCTCACTTGTGGGTCTTCAACGCAGCTATCGCCGCAGCAGCCGTAACTCTCATGGCGGGTATGAACACCACCAAAGAGTACGCAGAGCTTGAATGGCCGCTCGATGTCGGCGTGGTGATCATGTGGGTGATGTTCGCCATCAACGTCTTTGCCATTCTGATCAGACGGCAGGAGAAGCAGATGTACATCTCGCTCTGGTACCTGGTCTCAATGACCGTGACGATCGCGGTGCTCTACATCGTCAACAACCTTGAAATCCCGCTCAACCTCTACAAATCCTACAGCCTCTATGCAGGTGGCAACGACGCCAACGTAGAGTGGTGGTATGGCCACAACATCGTGGGCTTCATCTTCACCGTGCCGGTGCTGGCCATGTTCTACTACTTCCTTCCGAAAGCTACCGGATTGCCGATTTACAGCCACAGGCTCTCGATCGTCTCATTCTGGTCGCTGATTTTCGCCTACCTGTGGACCGGCGCGCATCATCTGATGCTCACTCCGCTGCCCGAGTGGATCCAGACGGTAGCCATCGCTTTCAGCATTTTCCTGATTGCCCCCTCCTGGGGATCGGTGGTCAACGGCTACTACACCTTGCAGGGCAACTGGGAGCAGATGCGTACCAACTACCTGACCAAGTTCTTCATCCTCGGCATCACCTTTTACGGACTCCAGACCCTTCAGGGGCCGTTGCAGGGCCTGCGGACACTGAACGCCTTCTTCCACTACACCGACTGGGTTGTGGGTCACGTTCACATGGGCACAATGGGCTGGGTCACCATGATCATCTCCGCATCTTTCTATTACATGATTCCGAGAATCACGGGTCGCGAGTTGTACAGCGTGAAGCTGGCCAACACCCACTTCTGGCTCATCCTCGTCGGACAGCTCGCCTGGACGGTCACCATGTGGATCGGCGGCATCCAGCAGGGAGCGATGTGGAAAGCCACCAATCCCGACGGGTCGCTGACCTACAGCTTCCTCGACGGCCTGACCTCGCTCTATCCCTACTACCAGATGCGCTTTGTCGCGGGAATCGTTTACTTCATCGGCATCCTCGTCTTCACCTGGAACCTGATCCAGACCGTCAGGCAGGAGCCGTCAACCGCCGCAGAAGCTTAACCACCAAATCTGAAAAAAGGAGCTTGCATCATGGGGATCTATTCAAAACCGGTCGTCTTCGCGGTCATCTCGGCGCTGGTCATCCTTGTCGGCACGGTGGTCACTGTTTTCGTACCGATGTTCATGCCCTCGACACAGCCCGTGAGCGCTTACGTCAAACCATACACAGCCATCGAGCAGGAGGGGCGCGACATCTACATGCGTGAAGGATGCAACAACTGCCACACGCAGACTGTCCGTCCACTCAGAACCGAAGTGCTCCGTTACGGAGAGTATTCCAAAGCTGAGGAGTTCGCCTGGGATCGTCCTTTCCTGTGGGGTTCACGCCGCACCGGACCCGATCTGAACCGCGTTGGCGGCAAATATCCGGACTCGTGGCACTACAAGCATATGCACAGCCCGCAGTCGATGTTCGAGAAATCGAACATGCCGCCCTACGGCTGGCTTGCCAAAAACAGACTTGACATTTCTGAGTCGTTCAGAAAAACGCAAATTCTGGGTTACGGTTATACAGAAGAGCAGGTAAAACAGCAGATCGCCGACTACAAGACCAGAGTCACCGCGCCCGATTACGAATCGAAAACCACGCGCGACCAGGTGACTCCGGAAGCATTGCAGGGTGAACTGACCGAGATGGACGCCATCATCGCCTATATGCAGAAACTCGGGCGTGATGTCAAGGCAATGGAGGCTCAGCAATGACTTTTTCACAAATAGCCTATGTTCTTTTTACCTTTGCGCTTGCGGTTGTGATGGCAGGCATCATCGTCTGGTACTACAACCCGAAGCGCAAGAACATGGTAGAGGAGCCCAAGTACCGGATGCTCCGCGAGGATGAACAAAAAGAGCATCGCGAATAATCAGCAACTTGTTCAAGAAACCTGTAACGTGGAGGTTCATATGAATGATTCCGGAATTCCGCAGGAGGGCCACAACAAGATTCCCAAAGGGTGGATGGCGTTCTTTGTGGGGGTGATTGTCTTTCTCGTCTGGTACATCGCCTCATACACACCAGCCATTTCGGGATGGTCTTTCTACAAGCTCTACGAAGAGGAGATGAAGGTCGGCGATAAAGTAGCTGCATCAGCACCCGCTGACCCTGGCATGTACATCGGCAAAGCGGAAGCTGTAGCTGCGGGAAAGAGCGAATATGAAACAAGTTGCGCGGCCTGCCACATGGCAGACGCCAGCGGCGGCATCGGCCCGAACCTGAAGGTCAACCTGAAATATGGCTCCGCACCCGGCGATCTCCACGAGTCGATCGCCACCGGACGCCCCAACGGTATGCCGCCATTCGGGCAGCAGCTCGGTAACGATAAAATCTACAAGATCATCGCCTTCATCGAGAGCCTGAGAAAATAACGCAGAAACCTCCAGCCCCGGGAACCAATTCCGGGGCTGATCTCTTTATGCTCTCAACTTCACTGTTAACTATCATGCAGATTGTCTGGAAACGTTACCGGAGAACCGTCGAGATTCTACAGGCGCTTCTCCTCACCGGACTGCCGTTCCTGCAAATCAACGGGCAGAGCGCTTTCCGGTTCGATATAAGGGAGCTTAACCTATACTTCTTCGGCTCGGTCATCAGGATCGGCGACTTCTACCTCATCCTTGCGGCAACACTCTTCCTGCTGCTTTTCATCTCCGCCGTAACCATCATCTTCGGGCGGGTCTGGTGCGGCTGGCTCTGCCCGCAGACCGTACTGCTCGACCTTACCGAAAGCCTCGCTTCCCTGTTCGGCAGACAGCATCGCAAAACCTTGCAGAATCTGATCCTTCTGCCGGTCTCGGCGCTGGTGTCAATCACCATGATCTGGTACTTCGTGCCCCCCGCGGAGGCTATTCGCGGACTCTTCACCTCGCCGCTGATCGCCGGATTCTTCATCGTACTGTGGGTGCTGGTATATCTCGAACTGGCCTTCCTCGGGCGGAAATTCTGCACCACCATCTGCCCCTACGCCTTCATGCAGAACACCCTGTTCGACAAGGATACGCTTGTAATCGAATACGACAAATCACGCGACTCGACCTGCATGAAGTGCGACGACTGCGTAAAGGTCTGCCCGGTCGGCATCGACATCAAGGAAGGCCTCAGCACCAGCTGCATCGCTTGCGCGGAGTGCATCGACGCTTGCTGGCTCAAAAGCAGCAAGCGCGACCTGCCTCCATTCCCGAACTACAAGGGCAGGATCATGCGGCCGAAGACCTTCTGGCTCGGCGGTCTCACGGCCGCCTCGGCGCTTGTGGTATTGCTGCTCTTCGCCATGCGTCCGCCCATAGAGTTCACCCTCAGCCGCGTGCAGGAGCCGCTCCCTCCGGGCCTGAACCGCTACGCATGGAGCATATACAACAACACCAGCCGCACGCTCGAACTGAAGATCGAAGCGCCGGACGACGTCACCCTGATCGGTGAACGCAGCGTGTCGATCGAGCCCTTCGGCGAGGCGAGAAACAGGGTGCTCGTCAGGACGACCGGTAAACGGGACAAGGTGAAACTGACAATCACCGGCAGCGGCATTTCGGTCAGCGGGGAGGCTGGATTCCTGTGAAACCATTCATCATAGCACTCTACGTGCTGTTTCTGTTCGCGATGGCCAGCGGCCTGACCGTAGCCTTCCGCAGCAACGAGGGACTCGTCGAATCCGACTATTACCGGAAACAGAACGACTGGTTCCAGGCAAAAACTGAGGAACGACGGATCGGACTTGAAATCGAAAAACCAGCATCGATCCTGCCGGGAAAAAACGAACTGACCTTCGTACTTACCGAACAGGGCAAACCACTCACACAGGCGAGAGTGCACCTGTTCATCGGTAACGTCTCTACGAGCAAGCTTGATGTCACCCGCGCCATGCGCGAAACCGCACCTGGCATCTACAAGACAACACTCGATGTCCCTGCCGGGGGCAAATGGCTGGTCAGGCTCGACCTCTCCACCGACAAACTAACCACCAGCAAATCATGGTTCTACGACGTCAACTGACCAGAGCCGGAGTGGCACTCCTCGCAGTAATGAGCCTCTGCGCGATGCCAGCAATGGCCGATTACACCGCAGACAGCAACGCCATCCACAGCGGCCCCTGCACCAAAAAGGCGAACAACAGGCAAGTGACCCTCGACATCACGCCGAAACCGGTCAGACACATGCAGGAGCTTACCTTCAGGGTGACGATGGCCCCGGCTGACAGACTGCCTTCGACCCTTACGCTCGACCTTTCCATGCCGGGCATGATGATGGGCAAGAACCAGGTCACGCTGAAACGGCAACCCGGCGGCGCCTGGGAGGGCAAGGGCATCATCGTAAAGTGCATGAGCGGGCGCACCCTCTGGCAGGCGACCATTCTCTCGCCGGAACTCGGCAATCCCGCTTTCAGCTTCAACGTCCGTGACTGAAGAGAAAGGCCGGGAGACGATCCGCTGTGACCACTGTATGCAGGAGGTTCCTGCGTCAGCAGCGGTCACAGCAGTGATCGATGGCAAAACCCGCAACTTCTGCTGCCACGGCTGCCTTGGCGCATACGAACTGATCCACAGCGAGTCGCTCGACGCTTTCTACAAACAGCGCTGCGACTGGCAGCCGGGCCGACCCGCCTTCGCCTCCGTGGATGCGCGGGAGTTCGCGGGCGACATCGTTACCGACGGATCGACAAGCCGGATCGAGCTGCTGCTCTCCGGCATCCGCTGTGCCTCGTGCGTATGGCTCGTCGAAAAGGTGCTCGGTCGGCTCGACGGCATCGTCTCGGCGAGGGTCAATTACGCCACGCATCGGGCGACTATCGAATGGCGAACCGATTCGATAACGCTCGACACGATCCTCAAAACGCTCTCCGGCATCGGCTATCTGCCCCGGCCAGTCCGGCACGGCACTCAGGTCGAGGCCTTCTCCGCCGAAAAGCGCGACCTGCTGTTGCGTTTCGGCACGGCCGGTTTTTTTTCGATGCAGCTCATGCTCATCATCGCAGCACTCTATGCCGGATTTTTCCAGGGCATAGAATCGACTTACCGCCTCGCCTTCCAGCTCATTTCGTGGGCACTGGCCACACCGGTGCTCTTCTACTCCGGCTGGCCTTTCATCTCGAACGCCGTGCGTTCGATGCGCAACCTGGCGCTGAACATGGATGTGCTTGTGGCGCTCGGCTCGCTCGCGGCATACTTTTACAGCGTGGCGATGATCTTCACCGGCGGCGAGGTCTTCTTCGACACCTCGGCGATGATTGTCACCTTCATCCTGCTCGGACGATTCCTCGAAGCGGGTTCGCGCCTCAAGGCGGGCAGCGCTCTGGCGGCACTCGCCGACCTGCAACCCCGCGAAGCACTGCTTATCGGCGAGAACGGCCAGACCTCGCTCGCGGCGCTCGAACGGATCGGCGAAGGAGCGCTCATCGAGGTGCTGCCCGGCGACCGCGTGCCACTTGACGGCTCAGTAGCGAGCGGCGAGGCAGACGTCGATGAATCGATGCTCACCGGCGAATCGGCCCCGGTGATGAAAAGCTCCGGCAGCAAGGTTTACGCAGGCACCTGTGCCATCACCGGACGGCTGCGGGTCAGGGTCTCCGGCGATGCAAAGCAGACTCTCCTGGCGAGCATCATCCGCACCGTCGAGGAGGCACAGGCGCGGAAAGCGCCGATCCAGGGGATGGCCGACCGGATTGCCGGATGGTTCGTTCCCGCCATCATCCTGCTCGCGGCGGCCAGCTTCGCGTGGTGGCATCTGGCGGGGGCGCCGCTGGTCACGGCGCTCATGAACGCCGTCTCGGTGCTGGTGATCGCCTGCCCCTGCGCGCTTGGCCTCGCCACGCCTCTCGCCATCCTCGTCGGCACCACGGCGCTCAGCCGCAAAGGCATCCTCGTCAGGGGGGGCGACATTTTCGAGTCGGTCTCCAGAACCACTGCCGTCGTGCTGGACAAAACCGGTACCATCACCCGTGGCACCCCGACGCTGACCGACACTTTCAGCTGCGGAGCAACCGGCAACTTCATGCAATGCTGCGCCTCGCTCGAAATCCTCTCGCGCCATCCGGCTGGCAGGGCGATTGCAGAGGGATGGCCGGGCGAAATCCTGCGTGTCGAGGAGTTTCGCACCATACCGGGCATGGGCGTGTCAGGCATGATCGAGGGACAAGCGTGGCTCGCCGGATCACGTGCGTTGCTTGAAAAGGAGAATATCGCGATCAGCGACGAATGCCTCGCCACCTCCGCCCGGCTCGAAGCATCGGGCAAGACGACCGTCTTCGTTTCCTGCGACCGCAAGCTCACCGGCCTCTTTGGCCTGATCGACGAGCTGCGCGATGATGCCGGGCGGATGATCGGGGCGCTGCGCTCGCAGGGATTGCGGCTGATGATCCTTACCGGAGACAATGCGGGCGTCGCGCGTTATATTGCCGGAAAGTGCGGCATCACTGAGGTATGCTCCGGCCTCGACCCCATAGGTAAGGCTGAGGCGGTCAGAAAGCTCAAAAGCGGCGGTGAGACCGTGCTCATGGCCGGGGACGGCATCAACGACGCTCCGGCGCTCACCGAAGCCGACACCGGGGTCACCTTCGGCACAGCCACAGGCATCGCCATCGAAAGCGCCGGCATCACCATCATGAACGACGACCTCGAACTGCTCGGCACACTCCTGGCCCACTCGCGAAAAAGCTTCGCGGTGATCCGGCAGAACCTCGCCTGGGCTTTCGGCTACAACCTCATCGCCGTGCCGCTCGCCATTACAGGAATACTGCACCCGATCGTCTCGGCGCTGCTCATGGCAACCAGCTCGCTCGTGGTGGTCAGCAACTCGCTCAGGCTCAGAAAAATCTGATGGACAGCGCATGACAAGCACCTTTTTCCTCATAGCCCTCGGCTTCGTCATCGGTCTCGGCGGATGGGCACTCTTCCTCTGGGCGGTACGCAACGGCCAGTTCGACGACGCCGAAGCCCCGAAATACCGGATGCTCGACGACGATGACGAGGTTCGCAACAAACCGAAGAAAAAGACCGTGAAGAAGGAGAAGTGAAAAAGACGAGGTATTCAGGAGGGCTTCAGCCCGACGGACATTCAGAATTCTTGCATTCACATTGCCCCGGTTTTCAAACCGGGGAGGATCAGCATTCATATTTCTTCAGGGCTTCAGCCCGATTTCTTTCCACGACGACGATTTCGATCTCGATCAATCAAATGGAGAAACCAACATCGAAACCATGACAGGTGAACTTCTTGCGATGCTGCTGGCCGGGCTGGCCGGAGGATTCGGGCACTGCATCGGGATGTGCGGGCCGGTGGTGGCGGCGCTGTCGCTCGGCCCGGCTCGGCCCGGCTGGACGCACCACCTGCTCTACAACCTCGGGCGAGTGATGACCTACACCATTCTCGGCGCGGCGGTCGGCGCGACCGGCTCGTTCCTCTCGCTCGCCACCTCGATCGATCCGATCCAGACCGCCGTCATGGCGCTTTGCGGCCTGTTCATCGTCCTTGTCGGGCTGGTATCGGCGGGATGGCTACCCTTCGGCAAGCGCCTGCTCGCCTGCACGCCCGCCATGCCCTTCGTGCGGAAAACGATGGACATTTTCATGAATTCCGGCTCCGCCGGAGCATGGTACCCGCTGGGCCTCGCGCTCGGCTTCCTCCCCTGCGGCCTCACCTTCACGGCGCTGCTCGCCGCCGCCAGAGCCGCCATGAACGCCCCCGACCACTTCGCGGGCATGGTGCAGGGCGCACTGATGATGCTCCTCTTCGGCCTCGGCACCGCCCCCGCACTGCTTATCGTCGGCAAAACCGCCGGACTTATCGGCGAAAAAACCCGCCACCACCTCTACCGCCTCGCCAGCCTCATCATGATCGCAACGGG
>Ga0172367_10003010_pt1 | contig 22412 bp, 17 predicted proteins | sample Lak10m_FD_114542 | JGI IMG/M metagenome (GOLD analysis project Ga0172367, IMG submission 114542) | Freshwater microbial communities from Kabuno Bay, South-Kivu, Congo - kab_022012_10m | ecosystem: Environmental > Aquatic > Freshwater > Lake | place: Democratic Republic of the Congo: South-Kivu... | reverse complement strand
CGACGATGTGAATTTCAGTCGAAACCACTTTATCCACGCCATGCCAGACGGGAATTGTGCGCAAGTCGTCGCCCAGGGTTGTACCTGTTTCGCCGCTGGTGTATCCGCCTTGTCCTTCGCCTGTTTTATTGCCGCTGCCTTTTCTTAACTTGCCTTCCTTCGGCAATTCCAAAGGCACGCTGTAATCGTATTCCTCTTCAAAATATTCAGCCACACCGCAGAAATCGAGCAGGAAGAAGAATTCCTTTTCGTATTCCGTGTTTCCGTTCTTGAATGTATATCTGCGTGTGCCGCGTCCCTTGATCTGGATGTAATCAGTAGGCGAGAACACAGGGCGCATCAAAACCACATTCAACAAGTCGCGGCAGTTGTAACCTGTCGAAAGCATGTCCACCGAAACGGCAATCGGTTCCTTGCGCTTGCCATCGCGAAAATCCTTTGCAATCCCCGAAGCGCCATCAATGCGTGAGGTGATCGTCACCGCGCTTTCAGGCTGTAACTCATTCAGGATTTTGGTCAACTCGGTGGCGTGCGTCTGCTTCACCGCAAAGATGATGGACTTGCCCAGTTTTCCATCGGGCGTTTTTTGCGCGTTTTCAAGGAAGGCTTCACACATCACACGGTTGCGGGCAGGTGTGAAAATCTTGCGCTCCAAATCCTGTACCTTATAGCTTTCTTCCTGCTCGTTCATCGTCACTGTCCAGCCCGTATCTTCAAGGGCTTGCGTCGTGATGTCTGAGCGAATATCGATGATCTTGGGCGTACACAGGAAGGGACCTTCGGGGTCTTTTACCGCGTCGATGATGTCATAGCGAAAGGTAGGGTTGCCAGGTTCACAGCCAAAATAATGATAGGTGTCGCGCAGAAAACGCGCTTCGAGCGCCTTGGGGTTGTCTGCCCCAAGTTTCTGCATGTCGATATTCTTCAAATAGGCTTTGGGTGTGGCGGTCAGTCCCACGCGCGTGCCTTGGAAGAACTGCACCACTTCACGCGAGTCGCCGTAAATGGAACGGTGCGCTTCGTCGTTCACGACCAAATCAAAATAGAACGGCGTGAATTCTTCGCGGTAACGCCTGTCCACCATCAGGGATTGGATGGTTGCGACCACAACGCTGGAACCCAATAACTCGCCGCTCTTGCGCGCGTTCTTATAGATCACAGGGCTGTACTCGCGCAAAACCACGTTGAAATCTTCCATCGTCTGCTTGGCAAGTTCAATGCGGTCAACGATAAACAAAACTCGTTCCGCGTTTCTGGTTTCAAGGAAAAGCCGAATCAACGCCGCACATAGCAGGGTCTTGCCTGTGCCTGTTGCCATTTCGAGCAAAAACTTGCGGCGCTTGTCATGGTCGAATTGCTTTGCGATGGCGTCCAATGCGCCGATCTGATAACCGCGCAATTTGATGTCATCCCGAAAACGGCGCAAATAATCGGGCGTCAGTTTCTCGGAAAGTAAAGGCTTGGGCGGTTGCAGGTTTTTGAGCAACTGCCGCTCCATGTCCTCCCGTGAAGGCAGGCGCTCGATGCGGTACGCGTCATGCTCATGTGCGCGTTCCAAATTCCAAAACCAATGTTCCTTGCCATTGGAAAGAATTACAAACGGCGCTTTCAAATTCTCGGCATATCCGCGTGCCTGTTCCTTGGCATCGTAGGGGTCTTTGTCTTCGCGCTTGGCTTCCAGCACGCACAACACGCCCCCGTTTTTATCCATCAGCAAATAATCCGCGCGCCCGCTGTGTGCGTGCTGCTCAAATCGTACTTGATGGTGATCAAGCAAATTCCACTTGCTGTTTTCAAGTTCTTTGTCAATTAATACTCTGGAGAACGCTTCGGGGTTATTGCTCATAAATATCCTGCTCCAGACCCAAAAGGTCTATTCTTTATTTTCCAGCCATCTTCAACGCCGCCTTATACTCGGCGCTCAAATCGAAACCGATGTCCTCTTTGGGCGCGAACTTTTGGAAGGCGGCGTATTCGAGGCACAGCAGGTGCAGTCCGCTGAAATCACCGCCCAGGTTCTTGAGGGTGTAGCGGCGGCTGGGGTTGTTCACGTCGATGCCCTGCGTGCCGAGCATGGCGATCTCGAAGCCGATGCGCTTCGCCTCCTCCGCGCTCATCCCGTCGAAGAGTTTGATCGCCTCGGTCAGGTACATCACCGCATCCATGCGCAGGGGCGACGCCTCGCGGAAGGTCTTCTTTGCCATTTCGGAGCGAGCCTTGCGCGCCATATCCGCGATGGGGTTGAACTCGTCGAGTTCGATGGCGCGGACGTATGCCGCATCCGCCCCGTTTTCGTCTGCGGCGTCGAGCGCCTGTCCGTAACCGAACCACGAGACCTGATCCTGCGGCGCGAGTTCGGTCGCCCTCTGCAAATGTTCCACCGCCTCGGCGAAGCGTTTCAGGCGCAGCAGTCCCGAACCGAGGCTCCTGTGTACCCAAGGGTTTTCAGGCTCCTGACGGAGGGCGGTCTGCAACTCCCTGATGCCCGCCTCGTCGTTTTGATTCCGCAGGTGCGCCACGCCGAGGGCAACCCGTCCGTTGACGTGGTCGGGCTTGACCTCCATCAGGCGCGAAAGGATTTGGATGGCGCGCGCGAACTGGTTCTGGTCGCTGTACGCCATGCCGAGGTTGTAGAGGATGTCCGCGTCGTCGGGCGAAGCGGAGCGGAGGAACTCCAGCAGCAGGATGGCGTCGGCGTAGTTTCCCTGTGTCAGCAGGGCGATGATCGAATCGAGTCCGCCCGTCTTCGGGTTCCACTCCAGCGTCACCTGTGTGTCGCTGATCGACAGGGTTTGGATGGTTCCATCCAGATGGTCGAACGCCGCGCGTACCCGACTGGCAATTGAGTCGCGTTCCCGCACGGTCTTTGCCTGTGGGAAGAAGAACGAAAGCGTGTCCTGGTTCAGGTCGAGCGAAAGTTTGTGTGTCATTTATCCTTTTTCAATGTCTTTGCGAGCGATGGTCGAGTAGCGTTCTTTGCGTACCGAGACCCGCGCGGTGTTCAAGGCGTTCGATACGCCAGCCACTGGTACAAGTCTTGGATGCCGAGTTGGTTTGCCCAGCGGTCGATCAATTCGCAGTCGTGCGCGGGGTGGGTTGGAACCTCCGCCAGAATATTCAACAGGGCTTGACCCTGCGCCTCGAAACCAGCGAGAAGGTAGGGGTTGGCGATTTCCGTTCTTTCAAGACGCTCCGCCCAAAAGAGGGCGAACGCCGTATTGATGGCTTGGGTGGGGGCGAAAATTCTTCCTGGCGTCACCTCGCGGATAGGCTCCGCAAGCGACTCCCTGTTGAGACGCAGTTCCCGCTCCGCCTGAGTCACTTCGTGTTCGAGCAATTCGGGATGCTCCAACGTCAGCGTTTCGCTGACCCGCAGGCTGATCGGCACGGAACGCAGGTGGGTGATCAACCCCATCAGCAGGCGCTCCCCGTACTCCGCCACCTGTGCGCTGGAAAGCGAAAGTTTCTCCGCGATGCCGTTCGGCGTGGTGAGAAGTCCGCGCACGATTCCCTCCCCGTCAGCGGAAGCGGCGATCAACTTCCTGTCATCGGGCGGGCAATCGAAGGTGCGGATTGCCATCGCGCACTGGAAGATGATGGCGTAATCGGGCGTCTCGTTCTTCATCCCAGGCTTGAACGAAATGATATGAGCGGGCAGGTTTCCGCGCGCGATCAACACCGTGGCGATTGTCGGCAGGTCTGGTACTTCCCGGACGTGAACGGGAAGCCCCGACTTTTTTTCGAGCAGGGCGATGAATTGTTTGGTGGTCTCGCGCAGGTTCATACGTTTATTCCTTTACCCCTTGAACGCAAAACAGCGCGGACATAAAGTGTCCACGCTGAAATTGAAAAACTTGAAAAAAAATTTTAAATGCGGGGGGGGGCGACGTTAAAAGAAGGGACTACAAGAGACCTTGTAACTTCTTCCGCGCTGGAAACGAATCTTTGGGTGGCGTTTGTCATGGGTTTTCTTTCGCAGGGTCACTCCCCGCTGAATGTCTGCAAGGATAACAGGAAAGAGGTCAAATGGGCAAGAGTCTTGATCGTCAGCAACCACAACTCCCCGTCGCGGGGAATTGTGGGGCGGGTCATTGGAAAAGCCGCGCAAAGCCCGGGTACGCTTTCAACGGAATCAACTCGAAGGTGATGAGTCCCTGTTCCACCAGCGGAAGGGTTGCCAATGCCCGCCGCGCCGATTCCACATCCTCACATTCCAGGACAAGCGCCGCCTCGTTACGGTCATCGCGGAAATACAACTCGCGGATGATGCCCTGCTGGTACAACTCCCAAACGCGGGCGGCTTCGGCGCGGGAATATTGCTGAAATCTTTCGGCAGTCGCGCCTGTCAGTTCGTGTTCGAGCGCCAGGATTTTCATCCTACGCTTCTTCCCTGCTGATGCTTCCGAATTTGGCGTTGACCAGTTTCGCCAGGTCGTCTGCCCGCAGTTGAATATCCAATCCGCGCTGACCGCCCGAAACGTAAATTTGGTCGAAGTTCTGCGCCGAAGAATCAATGACCACCTGAAACCCTTTGTGGATCAATGCCAGCGGCGAGATTCCGCCCGCCTGCAGCCCGGTCAACTGCTCGGCTTCGCGTTCGGTGGGCAGGCTGACCTTTTTTTCGCCTAAAAACGCCGCCAGCAGTTTTAAATCCACCACGCGGGAACCGGGGACAACCGCCAGCACGGGTTTCTTTTTCTCGCGCGCGATCACGATGGTTTTGAAAACCTGTTCGAAAGAAACGCCCATATACTGCGCGGCTTGCACCGCGCCCAGTTTTTCGGCGGGCAGTTCGTGAGCGGCGTATTTCACTTTGCGCGCATCCAGAAATCTTGTGACGTTATTGGTGATGGTCATTGCATTCGAAACCTTGTACAATTAATAACACAATAGAAAAACATCCCGAAGGTTGCCGTCAGGCGTTCCAATGACTCGAAACAAACCTTCGGGACGGTAGAGGCTAATTAATAACATAAAGGAGGCAGTCATGCCAGAATCAGAATCTGAACGATTGAAAAAACTCCGACAACGGCAGCTTGCCGACCGCGACCCGCTGGTCAAACAGCGTCAATTCCAGCATAGCAGCGCCGTCAAGGAAAGGCGGATGCGAAAACCTTTTTCGTTCAAAAAGGCGTGGGGCGAAATTCCGCACAGCGTCAAACTGCCGCTTTATGGTCTCATCGCGGGCGTGTTGGTCATTTTCATCCTGCCGAACTTTTGGAAATCCCCCTCCGCGATTTTTGCAGGGGCGGGGATCACGCTGCTGCTGATTGTCTTTGGCTTCATCACCGGCAATTCGCTCGATTTGCGCGACGACATCAAAAAACATATCCGATAAAGAGATGGAACGAGAATGGGCTGCGGACGGTGTAAAATAAAGCCCCATGAAATCAACCGATACCGCCATCCCGCTCGAAAGCCTTCTCGAACGCCTGCCCGAAACCTATGCCGTTGCAGAACGTGAACTGGTGCTGCGGGCTTATCGGGTGGCGGAAGAGGCGCACCATACTCAAAAGCGGCATTCGGGCGAGCCTTACATTAATCACTGCATTGCGGTCGCCAGTATTCTATCCGATTTGAAAGTGCCGCCCGAGGTGGTGGCGGCGGGACTTTTACACGATACGGTGGAGGATACGAGCGTCACGCTTGCCGATATTCGCCGCGACTTTGGAGATACCATCGCCGCCCTGGTCGATGGCGTGACAAAACTATCTCACCTCCCGCGCGTGTCACGCGGCGACCAGTACGCCGAAAACGGGGACATCGCGCTCGAAGAGGAGCCGCACTCCGCTTCACTGGGTCGCAAGGATAATATTGTCGCTGAAACCCTGCGCAAGACCTTCCTCGCCATGGGCGAGGATGTGCGCGTCATGTTTATCAAACTGGCAGACCGCCTGCACAACATGCGCACCCTCAGCCACATGCCGGAACACAAACGCAGGCGCATTGCGCAGGAGACGCTGGATATTTTCGCCCCCGTCGCCAACCGCCTGGGCATCTGGCAAATCAAGTGGGAATTGGAAGACCTTGGCTTTCGCTACGTGAATCCCGAAAAATATAAAGAGATCGCCGAACTGTTGACCGAGAAAAGACCCGACCGCGAAGCGCAGCTCGAAGACATCAAAAAGAATCTTGTGGCGCTGCTCGAACAGAACAATATCAAAGCCGAAGTCAGCGGGCGACCCAAACACATCTACTCGATTTACAAGAAAATGCAGAAGAAGGATAAAGCCTTCGACATGGTGCGCGATGTGCGCGCTGTGCGCCTGATCGTGCCGGACGTCCCGTCCTGCTATGCCGCCCTCGGCGTGATCCACACCACCTGGCGACCCATCCCCGGCGAGTTCGACGATTATATTGCCGCGCCCAAGGATAATTTCTATCAATCCCTGCATACGGCTGTCTCGTACGACGACAAACGTCCGCTCGAAGTCCAGATTCGCACCCAGGAAATGCACCTCAACGCCGAGTATGGCATCGCCGCGCACTGGCAATACAAGGAAGGCTCGAAGCACGCCAATAAGAACTATGAAAAATTGATCAACTCCCTGCGCTCGAAGATGGAGTGGGGGTCGGATGTGCGCGACGCCAACGAGTTTGTCGAATCCCTGCGCAGCGACGTGTTTCAGGATCGGGTTTATATTTTCACTCCGCGCGGCGACATCATCGACCTGCCTGCCGGCGCCACGCCGCTCGACTTTGCCTACCAGGTTCATACCGACATCGGGCATCGCTGCCGCGGCGCGCGCGTCAATGGCAAACTCGTCCCGCTCTACCAGGCGTTGAAGACGGGCGATCAGGTCGAGATTCTAACCGCCAAGCGGGGCGGACCCAGCCGCGACTGGTTGAATCCCAACCTGGGGCTGGTTCGCACCCAGCGGGCAAAATCCAAAATTCGAGTCTGGTTCAAAAAACAAGAGGACGAACAAAACCTCGCCCACGGCAGGGATGAATTGGAAAAAGAGTTGCAGCGCCTGGGACTCAAGGAAGTCAGCTTCGAGAAAATGGCGCGGGAACTCAATTACAAAACCCCGGAAGATATGTTTATCGAACTGGGCAACGGCGATCTTTCAGTCAGCAGGGTGATCAGGATGTTTGCCCAGCAGGAGGAGGCGGAGGATATTTTCGATATTACTCCCTCTGCCCGCCTGGATACTTCCACCAACGTCATCGAAGTGGTGGGTCTCAAAGGGATGCTTTCCTCGATGGCGCGTTGCTGCAATCCCATGCCCGGCGACCCGGTGGTCGGGTTCATCACCCGCGGGCGCGGCGCAACCATCCATCGCCAGGACTGCCCGAATATTTTGCAAACCCGGGATCGCGAGCGCCTGCTGCAAGTCGGCTGGGGACACGTGGAACGCACCTATCCCGTGCCGATTAAAATCAAAGCCTATGACCGTCAGGGGTTGGTCAGCGATATTTCCAGCCTGCTTTCGGATGAGAACATCAACATTGCCGATGTAAAGGTGAATGTCAACCGCAGCATGGCAGACCTGCGAATCACGATCGAGGTCAGGGATTTGACCCAGCTCAGCCGTGTCCTTGCCCGCATCGAAAACCTCCCCAACGTGATGGAAGCGCATCGGGTCAAACCGGGGTAAAGCGTCAAAATAAAGCTGTATCTGGATAAAAACGTGAAAATATCGGATATTCTAAAACGCAACGCCTTTTTGTTGATTTTTATCTCCGCTTTTTTGATTTACGGGCTTAGCGCCGGGCTAAAGTTGAGCGGGCAGTCGAAGACCCCGCAATATGTGTATCTTGCCCATTCGTTTTTGCAGGGCAGGCTGGACCTGGGGGAACTGCCTGCAAGCACGTATGACCTGATTTTGTTCGAGAATAAATGGTATGTCATCGGCGGGATCACCCCCGCGATTTTGTTGCTGCCGTTGGTTGCTGTTTTTGGTAAAACGTTCAGCGATATTTTGTTCGGCGTTTTCATCGGGGCGCTCAATGTCGCATTGATGTATTCCCTGCTGGGGCGCTTTGTTAGAAAGGGCGCGATTCAATTCTGGCTTACCGTTTTATTCGCCTTTGGCACGGCGCATGGGTGGCTGGCAGTCATGGGGTCGGTTTGGTTCAACGCGCAGGTCGTAGCGGTATTTTTTACGATTTTGTACGTCCGCGCCTCGGTGGAAGATCGACCCTGGCTGGGCTTTGGATGGGGCTGGCATTTCTTTCCCGCCCATCCACGTTGTTTTCGGCGGCATTCTATTCGATACTCGTTCTTTCCAAAGGGTATGATAGACGGGATGTCGTGAAAAAACTCGCGCCATTTGGAATTATGCTGATGGCAGGAATATGGGTCATGCTGGCTTATAACCAGGGCAGGTTTGGAGACCCGTTTGAGTTTGGGTATCGATATATGACCGGCTCGAATGCGCTGACAAGAACGTATGCGCAGAGCGGCGGATTCAGCGTCCAATATATGCCCTGTAACATTTATGTGGCGCTCTTTGGGTTGCCCAATGTGGAAGCGTCCTTTCTCCCAGGCGTCAACGAAGTTTGCCATTATCTTGAGCCAATCAGCCATGATTTTGGAAAACTTTCCAAATTCTTCAACCCACTGGGCATGAGCATGTTTCTTGCTACGCCGGCTTTTCTGCTGGTCTTCCGCTCCAAATTAAAGGATGATTTTGTTTTTCCTGCCTGGGTGGCAATCATGGGCGTGCTGCTCTCCATTTGGACTTATCACGCGCCAGGCTGGGTGCAGTTCGGCTATCGCTTTACAACCGATTTTATGGTTTTTCTTTTTGTGCTGCTTGCCCGTTCGATCAAACAAGCAGGATATTTGGAGGTTTTGCTGATTGGGCTGTCTGTCATCATGGGCGCTGTGGGGGTGTATCTCATGTACTATATGAACTTCGGGCTGGTTTGGTTTGAAATGTTTTGGGAATTGGCGCGAAAGATATATCATTTCGTGCTTTGAAACTGGAAAATTCCATGAAGCCTACAAAAAATTCCATGATGGGCATCGCCATTGTTGCATTGATTGCTCTTTCGATTGCTTTGCGCGTCCTGTCCCTGCCCGTTTCGAATTCTGACCTGGCGGACTATAACCTGCGTTGGTATCAAACCCTCCGCCAGCAGGGTATTGGCGAAGCTCTTGCCGCGAACTTTTCGAACTACACCCCTCCGTATACCTATTTTCTTGCGCTCGCGACACTGACGCATGATTTTCTCTCCCCGCTTGTTGCCATTAAACTGATTCCCATCTGCTTCGACTTGCTTGGGGCTTTTTTTATCTATAAAATCGTAAAACTGAAATACCGCGATGGAAACCTGCCGTATCTTGCGGCGGCTCTATACTTTACAGCGCCTACGGTAATCTTGAACAGCGCCTATTGGGGACAGGCTGATTCACTCTATACCGCTCTCCTCCTGGTCTGCCTGTATTTTCTTATGACCGAAAAGCCGTTTGCTGCCATGTTGTTCTTTGGACTGGCTTTTTCGATGAAGGCGCAGTCTGTTTTTTTGCTTCCGTTTTTGGGCGTCATGCTGCTGCGGAAGAGAATTCATTGGCTGTCCCTTGGATTGATTCCGCTTGTTTACCTGCTTGCCATATCCCCAGTGTTGCTGCTTGGCAGACCGCTTGAAGATGCCCTGCTCGTTTATCTAAGACAGTCCGATTCGTATGCGGCGCTCTCGATGAACGCCCCAACGGTTTATTTCCTTTTCCCCAACGACTGGTATCGATTGATTTTTCCGCTTGGCGTTGCGGCGGCGGGAATCCTTCTTCTCCGCTGGATGTATATTACGTCCCGTTCGACGGCGGTGTTGGATCAAAAGTACCTTATCCTGCTTGCGCTTATTTCGACTGCGCTTACCCCGTTCGTCCTGCCCAAAATGCACGACCGCTATTTTTATCCCTCGGATGTTTTGTCCATTCTGCTTGCGTTCCATTACCCGTCTCTCTGGTTTATTCCCATTCTTTACCAGTTTGTTTCTTTGAGCGCAACTTCGGTCTTTCTTTTTAATGCGGATTCGTCCCTTGTCGTGTTCGGGTTTTTATTCAATACAGCCGTGCTTGCGGTCATCATGCGGAAACAGGGGGAGGTCGAAAATCGCTTTGGGATGAATCGGGCGTCGACCGCGATTCTTTCCTGGGTGGCTGCCGTACTCGTTCCCATCACCCTTTTTGGAGTTGGCTTAACTTTGTTGTTGACGCCCGCCTTTGTCCGCCTTGAATATGCCGTTCAGCGCGATTCTGCGGCTGAACACGCCCTGGGCAAAGCGGAACGTTATCGTCTGGCTTCCGAAGTCGTGAATTACATAAACGCCGGTGGGAAGGCAAAATTCCTTGCCAATCTTCGACTCGCTGACGGAAGTCCAGTTTTCAGCAGTCATGAAATTTCGATGCTCGATGATGTAAAAAACGGCGCGCAAAACATGCTGGCGCTTCGGAACGCGGCGTTTGCTTTCTGTTTCTTGCTGGCATGGTTTGCTTGGGCGGGGAACTGGCTTGCAGAATTACGCGGGGGAATTTATCAAGGCGGCTGGCTCACCATTGTCGCCGCTGTCATTTTGGGGGGCGCAGGCGTTTTGACTGGCATTGAACCTGCCAATTGGCTGCAAGGCGCGGACATGCTTCCAGCATTATTCCCATCGGACTTTTATTGGCACGCGTTACTTTTGGTCGTATTTTGTCTGGCGGGCGGCGGAATCCTGTCGATTAGGATTGCGGCGTCTTCCGCTGTGAAGCGTTCGCTCCCTGATTCCTAAATCGGGAATTGACGAAGCGCCGCCATTCTTGTTTGGGCAGACTTTTAGTGAGATAAATCCTGCGGCTGGAAACACGGGTCGTAATCATAGCCGAGGATGATGCGGTATTGGACGGGGGGATTTTCGACGGGCATGGAGATGATGTTTGCCGAGTACAAGTTGAGCGCCGAAAGAATCGCCTGCCGCTGGTTTGTATCCTGTCCGGGGGTGAAGTCGATGAGCATCGACGAAGCATAGTCGCGGCGATCCGCATTCGAGACGCTGGTTTGGTATCCCGCGTAATTCAGGCGTGAGGCGGCAAGGGCATCCCAGGCATCCAGCGGGGTTCCGTTCTGCACATCCACCGTGATGGTTTTTCGTTCGACGGCGTAGGTCGAAAGCGTGGTGGCTTCGACCAGCATTTGTTTTAGTTCGGCTTCGTTGGGAAGCAGCACCGCCGCGCCGCCGGGAGTCATCCACGAACTGACGTAGGGCGGGCGGATGTAATAGCCGCGAATATTGGCGTTGGTGAAGTTCACCGCGTAAGGCGACAATAACAGCAGGTCGCCCAATCCCAGGTCGGTGATGACCGTGCTGGAAAAATCATTGTAGAGTTGGGGAATTTTGTTGAAAGTATCCGTTTGCAGGGCTTTGGCAAAGATGGCGCGCAGGGTTTCCTGCTGGCGGCGTCCGCGGTCGAAGTCGTTGGATTTGGAACGCGAACGGGCATACCACAGGGCAAGGTCGCCGTCCATGTGAATTTGCCCCGGCCCGACGGTATAGAGCCACCAGTTGTTTTCGTTTTCGGGGTCGTAGGAGGGGTCGATCAGCCGCCAGTCGGTGTAGGCGCAGGCGACGGGAATCTCCACGCCGCCGAGCGTATCCACGATGCGGCGGAATCCGTCGAACTCGACCATGGCGGTATGGTCGATGCGGATACCGAGGTTATAGGCGATGGTGTCCTTCAACAGACCGGGTCCGCCGCCCGTGTAGCCGCTGGTTTCTCCGCTTTGATAGGCGGTGTTGATGCGCTGCATTCCTATGGTGGGAATGTATACCCATAAATCGCGGGGAATGGAAATAAGCGAGACCTGTCCTTCTTTGTGCCAGACAATGGCAATCACCAGCGTGTCGGTGCGGTACGACGAGCCAGGGCGCTTGTCCGAGCCAATCAGCAGGAAATTGACGGTTTCGTTATCGGTGAGGGGAGGCAGGGCGGTCGGGGCAATGGCAACGGATTCGGCAATGGGCGGCGCGGCAACCGTCGGGAACATCTGGTTGATATCCACTGTGGCGGTTGGGTTGGCAGGTGGAATTGGCGTCGGCGAGGCGGTTTCTGTCGGCAGGACGCGGAGCGGCTGCGGCGCGGGGGTGCTTGCGCTGTAAGATGATAAAGAGGGCTGGGTCGGGGTGTAAAGCGAAGGTTGGAACGGTGTGGGGGTGGGGGATGCGTTCGGCGCGGAGGTGACGAGGATGAACGGCGGCGGCGCGACAACTTGCGGCGCGGCGCTGCACGCGTAGAGCGTGGCTGCAAAAATAAAGACAGGAAACAGAATGAAGTAAGGCTGGGATGATTTCATGTCAAAACCAAAACAAAGACCCCAAAGGTTTCCTGTGCAAATTGCGCCCGGCTGGGGATAAAACCTTCAGGGTCGATATATTTCGAACTATTTTTTCAAGGAACTGGAAATTGCGTTGGGCTTGCGGTAAGCGTTGGCATTGCGGTGGCGGTTGGCGCTGCGGTCGCTGGCAGGGGCGTGCCGCTTGGCAGGATTGTCGCAGTAAACGGTAGGACGGTCACGGTAAACGGCAAGTCGGTTTCGGTGGGGTGAGGCGTGATTGTACTCCCAGGCAGGGGCGTTGGGTAAGGCGTGCGTGTGGCGACATTGGGAACCCAGAGGAGATCGCCGTTATAAATCAGGTCGCTGGGGTGGCAGTTGACGGTCTTTACAAGGTTTGCGCTGCTGTAGTAATTCCAGGCAATCGAATACAACGTATCGCCGGGTCTGACGACGTAACTCTTTGACCAGTCTGCTGCGCCCGAATTGCAAGCCACAACCGTAGTGGTCGCCACCGGCGGGACATACAGAACCGAGCCAGGCACCAGGCTGTCGATCAGCAGGCAATTGGCGCGGCGTACTTCATCCTTGCTGGTACGATAACGCGCGGCAATGCTGTCGAGGGTTTCTCCCGCCTGAATAATGATTTGTCCCCAGCCTGAGGGCGGCGGGCAGGAGGCAGGAGGCGTGAATGTGATGGTCGAAGTGGGGGTTGTGCTGGGGGTGGGCGATTCGGGGCTGTCGGTTGAAGTCAGGGTGGGGGATGGGGTATCGGTGGCGGTCAACGGAATGGGAGAGGGAAATAAGTTATCTGCCGCCGTCGGCGTCACCTGCGGTACGAATTCCACAAGCGAAATGGACAATGACCCGACCATCAATCCAATTGAGATCAAAGCCACAACCAGCGCGTTGCCGAGTTCGCGCAGACTCCGCATTAGTTGCTTCCTTTGGCTTTAGACTTGGCGTTTTCACCGCCGGAGATGGGCAGCAAAACGCTGAATGTCGAACCAACGCCTTGTTCGCTTTCGACCCAAATTCGTCCGCGATGCGCCTCGGTCAGCGCCTTTGTGATGGAAAGTCCCACGCCGGTATCGCCGACCCCTTGAATTAGCACATTGTCCGCGCGATAGAGACGGGTAAAGACTCGCGGAATATCGTTTGCTGGAATCCCGCCGCCCGTGTCGGAGACTTGAATGAGGATGTATTCAGTGCCCGACTCGTTTTGGGTCTGCACCTTGAGCCTGACCATGCCCTCGAACGGGGTCGCCGACCCGGCGTTTTGCAGCAGGTGAATCAGGATTTGCTGCAAGGCTTCGCGGTCTGCCTGAATGGGAGTGAGTTTCTTGGGCAGGTCGAGTTGCATGGAAATGTTCTTTTCGCGCACCTGGGCGCTGGTGTAGGACATGGCATTGTCGATGACCGTGTTCAGGTCCACCGACTCGAGTTTGAGATCGTTCAACTCCGCTTCGAGCGTGGTGATTTGAATCATGTCATCGCTCAGGCTGTTGATGCGCTCCGTCGAGGCTTTGATGCGTTCCACGAACTTGCGTTGCAGCGTGCCGAGAATCCCCACCGATTCACCCAGCAATAGATCGGTGTACCCGACAATGGATGAGAGCGGCTGGCGTAATTCCTGCGCGATGGATGCGACCACCTCCGCCTGTTCGGTGCTTTTTACTGTAAAGTGTCCTTTTTCCAATTCGTGTGTCTTGATATTGGCTTCGGCAAGTTGCTTTTGCAGGTATGTCAGTTCTTGAAGACTTTTCTTCAATTCCAATTCCATTTGCGCCGAGGAGGATGAAGGTTGAAGGTTTTTGCCTGTGCGCAGTTCCGCGTTCTCGAGTTGCAATTGTTCGATGATGCGCTGGGATTCCTCCTGGGCGGCAAGCAGGGAGCCCATTTCGACCGAGTTGTTCTTTTGGGGTTCCGTCCGCGCGGCTTCCAATTGCTGGCTGAGTTCCTTCACGTGCAGTTCCAGGTCGGCGATCTTTGCCCGCGTCTGGTCGTTTTGCGCTTCGAGTTTGTTCGCATTCTGGTTTCGTTTGATGATCGGCACCAGCGATGCCGCAATGTTGGAAAGATAAGCCTGGTCTTCCGCTGTCCAGGTGCGGTCGGAGTAGGGGGAGAGCAACAGCACGCCGCCCAGCGATTCCTTCTCAGGCGTCAGGATTGGCACGCACAGCAGGTGACCGGGATTGCTCAACCCAAGAATATCGCCCAGCCCTTTCACATCGGCTGAGGTGCTGCTGGAGGGCATTCGCAGTGGGCGTCCGCGCTGCAGGGAATTCGCCAGCATGGGAATGGCGCTCTTGTTCAACGAACCGCCGTCCAAAGTATCCTCGCGGATGAGGTCGTACCCGCCCGCAATTTGCAGTTGGTTGTTGTTTTCTGTCAATTGAATCATGAAGCACAGGTCTGAAAGCATGGTCTGCGCGATGGCGCGGGTGATTGCCTGGCTGACCTTGGTGGGATTTGATTCTGCCGCCAGCGCCAGCATGGCATGGAAGGTCTTGGGATCGGTGCTGTATCGACGGCGTTCGGGCATCCCTGCCAGCGTGTCCTGTCTTTGCGAGGCAGGGCGGGCAGAAACGTTGAGCGACGGCGCAGAGGCGGGAATCGAAAAACGCTGCGGCAGGGTCAGCAGAATCGGATAAGCCGCCATGTAGGCAAGCCGCACAATGCCGGAGTAATTCCCCTCCATCGGAAAGAGCAAATGTCCCACATGACCGAGGATGCCGATGGAAAGCAGGATGATTCCGTTCCACATGCCGTCTGGCGTGCGGATGAACAGGGTGGCGATTCCGAGCAGGGCGGTCAACAGCGAGGCAATTTGCCAGCCCCAATCGTCGTTGGTCTGGTTATAACTGACGGTTGCCACCTGTGGTTTCCAGATGAGTAAACTTAATACGAAAGCGACGACGACCAGCAGACTCAGCAACGCGGCAGCCGCGTCAGCCCCCTTGCTCGGTTCGGGAAAGGCATAGAGCCAGGTAATCCAGATGATGCCGAAAATGATGTAGGCGCGGTCGAGCGGCGGCAGGATCGACTTTGGTTCGATCATGTGCTGCCAGCCAAGTCCGCTGAACACGAACATGATCACCTGAGCCGTAAGCAGGATGCCCAGCCCCACAAAAGCCCGCTGCGCCTGCGGAAATTCGCTTGCCCGCCAATGGTTGAATGCCGATTGAAGCGCGCTCGCAACGGCAAACACCAGGACGATGTAATAAATTAAATCCCCAGGAGGGACAGTGAGTTGGGTCAGAATTAGGCTGGTAAATGCGCTCATCGACTTTATTATACTTCCAGTTTAAAAATTTTTTGGGTTGTACACGTATAATTACCATTACAATGCCATCGAAAAAAATACCCGTTTCTGTTGTTATCTTTTTGCTGCTTGCGGCGGTTTTATCCCCCGTTCTTTTGATGGGGAGCGCCGTATCGCGCCGCGCCGAAGCCCAACTTGTAGCGCGGGAGTATGCCGATGCGGCAGAGTCCTTTGAACGGGCGGCACGGTTGCAACCCTGGCGCAATAATTTGTGGGAGCAGGCGGGAATCGCCGCCGCGCAGGGTCAAAATCCGCAGCAAGCCATCGCTGATTTTGGGCGCGCCCGCTCGCTCACCGAAGAGGGTTGGATGTGGCTTGGCTTTTCCCATTTATTCCTGGGCGATGTTGATACTGCGATCCAAGTCCTTGAGCAGGGCTTGGAAACCCGTGATTCATCCGCCCTGTACACATTGCTCGCCTCCGCTTATCGCCAGAAAAAGGACATGGCGGCGGAGCGCAATGCGTTGGAAAATCAGCTTCGGCTGGAGACGGGGGACGTTTACGCCAGTTATCGGCTTGGTCTGCTTTTGACGGTGCTGGAGCCTGAACGGGCGTTGACTCATTTGATGTTCGCCTCTTCCCTCGACCCCCAAGTTGATCCCGCTGTCCAGACTTTGCGCGCCGCCTTGAATTTATCTGCCACCCAGCCCGATGCCTCGCAGCAAATGGTGACGATTGGACGCGCCCTCGGCTTGGTGCGGGAATGGGAACTGGCTCTTGCCGCCTTCGAGAAAGCCATTGCAATCGACGCGGAAAATGCCGAGGCGTGGGCGTGGCTTGGCGAGGCGAAACAGCAAACGGGTGCAAGCGGAGCGGCTGAACTGGACAAGGCTCTAGCTCTCGATCACACCTCCGTCGTCGTCCGCGCGTTGCGCGCTTTGTACTGGAATCGCCAGGAAAAATATCCGCAGATGCTTGCCGAATATTCTCTCGCGGCTGAATACGAGCCGACCAATCCCGCCTGGCAGGCAGGACTGGGGGAAGCGTATGTCAAAAGCGGGGACCTTGTTTCTGCGCTGGCGGCGTATCGCCGCGCCGCCGAACTCGCGCCAAACGAAGCAACGTATTTGAGTCTGCTGGCTGTCTTTTGCGCCGATAACGGCGTGTATTTGGATGATGTGGGACTGCCCGCCGCCCAGCGCGCGGTGGAGATTTCTCCCGATGACCCGACAGCGCTGGACGCATTGGGCTGGGCGTATCTGTCTTCGGGCAGGTATGCGAGCGCCGAACAGGTTTTGCTGGATGTGGTCGAACGCTTTCCCGCCCACCTGTCTGCGCAAATTCATCTTGCTATGACCTATCTGGCACAGGGCAACCGCGCCGCCGCGTTCGATGGGCTGACCTCTGTGCAAAACGCGGACCCGGATGGGGAATACGGCAGGACGGCGGGACAGTTGTTGAAGCAGTATTTCCCTTGAGTTATATCGACGCTTTCAATGCCTTGAGCAAGTTATCCACATCCCGCCTGGAGTTATAGCCCTGGATCGAGACGCGAATCAACTTGAAGCCGTTCCAGGCAATCAGTGGAATTTCAACACGGTACTTATCGTACAAGCGGGATTTGAGCGCGGGAATATCTGTTTCGGCAGGCAGTGGCGCGGCAGTGAGCTGGGCAAACCAGTCGTCTTGCGCAGAATGAATGGGCGGGAGTCCTGTTAATTCGCAGATACGCCGTTGGGCATCCTGTGCCAGTTTGTGGCAGGCATCCCGAACTTTATCCCACTGATGTTTCTCTTGAAATTCAATCGCGGCTGGCACGGATAAAAATGCGGCAATGTCGCGCGTGCCGCCCCATTCATGCAGGTCGATAAAGTCGGATGCGCCCCGCGTCTCGGGTTCATATCCCCACGAGACGACCAGCGGCTCGAGCAGGGATTGCATTTCGCGGCGTGCGTACAAAAAGCCAGCCCCTTTTGGAGCGCACAGCCATTTGTGCAAATTTCCGCCGTAGAAATCTGCGCCCAAAATATCGAGGTCGAGGGGGATTTGCCCCGGGGCGTGAGCGCCGTCGATGACCGTGATGATCCCCGCCGCGCGTGCCAGTTGGATAATTTCCTGAACTGGGAAAATCAATGCCGTTGGCGAAGTGATGTGGCTGAGAAAGATCACCCGCGTGCGTGGGGTGACTCCCGCCCAAAATGAATCGATGAAGTCCTTTTTGGATGTCAGCAAAATAGGGCGGTTGATGTAGTTGAAGCCGCGTTCTTTGGCAAGGAAGCGCCAGGTCCGATCCATGGCGCCGTATTCATGGTCGCTGGCGAGGATTTCATCCCCCGCGCCCAATTTCAGCGAACGTGCAACGATGTTGAGTGAGACGGTGACGTTTTGCGTGTAAATCAGATTGTCGGCGTGTGTGCCAAGATATTTTCCCAGCGCGGCGCGGGATCCAGCCATTAGTCCCGTGAAGCGCCTTCCCAAAAATTCGACAGGCTGTCGTTCGAGTTCCCGCTGCCAGCGTCGATACTCCTCGAAGACGGGCTTCGGTGTCGCGCCAAACGAGCCATGATTCAGAAAGATGATAGATGGATCAAGTTGGAAGAATTTTCGCAGGTTGTACATTTTGCTCCTTGAAGACAGAGAAGGCGAGCATACCCGAATCGCAAGGCAGAGTCAACGAGGATGCCATTTCCAAATAAAATCAGGTATGATTTCTGTCATGCAAAAAGACTTTGTCCACAGGCAGACTTTCCACAAATATACATCCGTCCTTCTGCTGGTTTTGATTGCGTCGGTTGTTGGCTTTCTCTTCTGGAGGTTGATGCTGCCGCGCATGGATTTTTACAATGAACTTTGGGGACCTGCTTTCCTGCTGGTGCGCGGACAAAGCCCCTACGACACTTCGAGCCTGAATACCGGCCTCCCAGCCGCCTGGCTGCCGATGGCAATCGGCTTTTTCTTCCCCCTGGGCTGGATTCCCGAAGAAACCGCCTTGCAGGTCTGGTACATCTTCAACCTTTTGGAAATTGCCCTGATTGTGTATCTGGCGCAAGGGGAGCGGCTTGCCTTGCAAAATACCGTCGCGCTGGCGTTGATGTGTTTTTTCTTCCCGCTCACCTTCAATCACATTAACCTGGGACAGTTTTCGATTACCACAACATTCTGTTGGGTGGTTGCCGTCTATTTTTGGGAAAAGAATCAGCGTTGGGCTTCTGCGTTTTTGATTGCGCTGGCATTGACCAAACCGCATTTGGGATTTCTTGCCTTGCCAGGGTTGGCATATCGGGATTACCGTCAAAGCGGGCTTCGGGTGGTTTTTTCGTTTTGGGTGAAAATACTTTTTGCCTGCCTGCTGATGTGTGTCCCGCTTTTTGCGGCTTATCCAAATTGGATTCCAGATGCGATTACCAGCATGAGCAGCAACCCGCCCTGGTCGTACCCATCTTTGTATATTCTTTTCGAGAGGCTTCTTGGCAATTGGGGACATCTGCTCTGGGGCTTGACGACGCTGATTGTGCTTGGCATTAATTTTTGGCTGTGGAAAAAACTCCCATTGCAGGCGGCTGTCTATTGGAGTTTGGCGCTGGCTCCCCTTGTCACTCCTTACATTGGCAGTTGGGATTTTGTCATCCTCTTCCCGCTGTTGATTCTGACCTACGTCGATGCGGGCTGGAAAGGGAAAGTCTTTATCTGGATCGCGTACGGCATGGCATGGTACGGCATGGCGCAGGTTCAGATGCAGGCAGTAAGTCATAACCATTATTTTTGGTGGGTTCCCTTGTGGTTTATTGGAATTGCGGCTTTGGTTTCAGATTGGAAAATAAAACAGGCGGGCTGATTTACTTTTTCTCGAAGAGAACGACATTTCCTGAACGATAGGCGACCGAATATTCCCCGGCATTTTCCAGCGCGGTGATCAGTCCGCGTGTGGCGTGTGATGTTTCTGCCGCCTTACAATTTTTTGTGGGCGACGCAATGGAGATATAAACATAATCGAACGGTTTTCTTAATTGGGCGGAATTGTTTTCGAAGCACCCCAATCCCTCGTCGATGCAGCCTTGCAGGGATTGGACTTGAGCCGTATTCTTCCCAAAACCATCGCCTAACAGCCATTCGCTTCCCTGAATGGTGGTCAGGCTTTGTCTTTCGGTCAAGGCGGGGAACCATTCATTGGTCAGGTCGCAGAAGGCGGTTTGCTCGCCGCTGATAACCAGAAATTTACCTTCGTTCGGGGTGTTTTGCTTCACCCATTGCATTGCCTCTTTTTCGGGTTCGGAGAGATGCCTTGTCGAAAGCGTCAGCCCGTAGAACATGGAGTTGGCGAAAAGGTAAATGCCCAGCACAGCGAAGAACGCCGCATATTTTTTGCCGCCAACAATTTTCTCCAGCCCTGGCAGAATGATTTCTGTAACCCAATATCCCGCCGCCAGCGCCAGCGGAATATTTCCCGTCACGTGTCCGCTGCGCGGCTGGGCAAGGAAGATGACGGGCAGCATCAGGGGGATGAAAAAATCTTTTTTCGCGATTAATGCGGCAATGCCCAAAACCCCAAGCGCGCCCAAAATTCCGAGATACGGCTCCTCGGTCAATAGGTCGATGTTCAAAATTTTCAAAACCGCATCGAGTGAATGCGCGCCTGTTTGGGCGATGGAAAGAAAAGGCGTCATCCCATGCCGACGGATGACAGAACCATACCAGGGGGCGGCGACAGCCAAAGTTCCAAGCGCAATCGAAGCCCCGTCGCGGAGTCCAGTCCACGTGCGGGATTTCATCAGCCAGATGTAAACCGCGATTGCCGCCAGATAAATGGGCGCTTCGGTGTGGCTGAGGGCGGTCAACCCGCTAAAGAGGATTGCGCCCCAAATGCTGCGCCTGTTATTTTTTGCAAACACGCGATGGATATTGCCAAGCGCCAACAGCATGAAAAGCATTCCCAAACTGCGCGTCAATCCGCCGCCCATCGAGAGCCATGAGGTCAGGTGCGGAGTCATTGCAAAGACCAGCGTGGCAAGGGCGCCCTGGAATTTGTGATTCGAAACTTCTTTTGCGAGGAAATAAAAAGCGGGGACGCAGAGCGCGTTGAGTATCCCCGGCAGCCAGCGGATGATGTCGAGCGGCGGGATGTCGAGCAGGTCGCTGACGCCTGCGCCGATATAAAATCCAAGCGGCGGGTAGGCGAAGGGGATGGCGTTTTGGTTGTAAGTTGTGAACAGGGGAAGGACGAAATGATTTTTCTGCAAGTCCAAAATCATCGTGTAAAACATGCCGCCGTCGTTGACAGGGAATCCTGCCAGCCACGCGGGCATGATTCTGAACCATGCGCCGAACAAAATTGCCGCAAGCAGGATTAATATCCCGACTTCATCCTGGCTGAGTTTTGATTTGGTCATCATGCTTTTTGCGCGGCTACTTGGTGTACTTCTTCTGCCACTCGAACAGGCGGTTCAATGCCTCGATGGGGGAGAGCGCGTTTACGTCCAACTCTTTCAAATCATCCAACAGCGGACTGGTTTCAGGGAAGAGCGCAATTTGCTGTGCGGCGTGCGGGTTGATTTTGACCGCCCGCCCCGAAGTCTTTTCCAACTCTGCCATGATTTCGTTGGCGCGTTGAATCACGGGCGCGGGCAAGCCTGCCAGTTGCGCTACATGGATTCCGTATGAGCGGTCTGCGCCGCCGGGGATGACCTTGTGCAAAAAGACCACCTTGCCGTCCGCTTCGCTCACCGCCACGTTATAGTTGCGGACTCCGGGAAGCAGGTCTGCCAGTTGGGTCAGTTCGTGATAATGCGTGGCGAACAAGGTCTTCGCCCGCAGGTGCGGATGGTTGTGGATGTATTCGATGATGCCCCATGCAATCGAAAGCCCGTCGTAGGTGGATGTGCCGCGCCCGATTTCATCCAGAATCAACAGGCTGCGAGACGTGGCATGATGCAAAATATTCGCCGCTTCCACCATCTCGACCATGAAGGTGGACTGCCCCGCGTGGATTTCGTCCTGCGCCCCGATGCGGGTGAAAATTCTATCGACCAGCCCGATCTTTGCCGACGCGGCAGGCACAAAAGAACCCATTTGCGCCATCAGCGCGATCAGCGCCGCCTGTCTTAATACCGTGCTTTTGCCGCTCATGTTTGGTCCCGTGATGACCCGCACCACTTCGCCTTGCTCGAAGATGACATCGTTGGGGATGTATCGGTCTGATTTCAACAACTGCTCGACAACTGGATGCCGCCCTTCGTGGATTTCCAACCCGCTGCCTTCGTGGACTTCAGGTTTGGTGTAGCCTCCGAGAGCCGCTGCCTCGCCCAAAGCGGATAGAACATCCAGTTCGGCGATGGCGCGGGCGGTGGTTAGAATCTGATGCGCGGCTTTTGCCAACTCGGCGCAGACTTCACGGAAGAGCCGCGTTTCGATTTCCTTGATGCGTTCTTCCGCGTTCAAGACCAGCGTTTCGTATTCCTTCATCTCAGGCGTGATGAAGCGTTCGGCGTTGACCAGCGTCTGCTTGCGGATGTAATTCTCAGGCGCGCGGTCTGCCGCGCCGCGTGAAATTTCGATGTAGTAACCGAAGACCTTGTTGTAGCCGACCTTGAGCGTTTTGATGCCCGTCTTTTCGCGCTCCACGCCTTCGAGGTTGGCAATCCAATCCCGCGCATGTTTCGAGGCTTGGATAACGCCGTCGAGTTCGGCTGAATAGCCGGGGCGAATCACGCCCGTGTTTTGCAGGGTCGCGGGCGGGTCGTCATCCAGCGCGTTTTGCAGCAGCGAATATTCCTCCCTGCACTCCGACCACTTCCCACTTCCCACTGATGACTGATGACTGATTACTTCTTTCACCTTCGGCAACTGTCCCAGCGTACTCCGCATGGCGACCAAATCACGCGGCTGTGCCT